>Ga0209342_10005029_pt1 | contig 13605 bp, 13 predicted proteins | sample RifCSP16_2_FD_184023 | JGI IMG/M metagenome (GOLD analysis project Ga0209342, IMG submission 184023) | Soil microbial communities from Rifle, Colorado - Rifle CSP2_sed 16_2 (SPAdes) (version 2) | ecosystem: Environmental > Terrestrial > Deep subsurface > Rock core/Sediment | place: Rifle... | reverse complement strand
CAAAAAGGCGAAACTCGGGTCTTCGGAGACATTAAGCTTGGCGCGGCGGGTCGCTCCAAAGGCCACGAGTTTCGCCTTTTTGAGCTTGACGCCGCGCATCTCCTTGAAAAACTCCACGTCCCGCGGATTGGAGCCGGGCCAGCCCCCCTCGATGTAGTGAACGCCGAGCTGGTCGAGCTTCCGCGCAACGCGGACCTTGTCCTCAACCGAGAAATTCACATCCTCGGCCTGGGCCCCGTCGCGGAGCGTGGTGTCGTATAGGTGTACAGTTGTTTTCATGGAATATGATGCATAGAGCATGGGGCATAGTGCATAGTATTTTGCTCTCTGCTCTCTGCTCTCTGCTCCCCCTACGCCGCCTTGTCCATCTCAAACGCCTCGTGGAGAACGCGGACGGCGAGCTCCGTGTACTTGGCCTCGATCACGCAGGATATCTTGATCTCCGACGTGCTGATCATCATGATATTGATCCGTTCCCTGGCGAGCGTGGAGAACATCTTCGCCGCGACACCCGAGTGCGAGCGCATGCCCACACCGATGATCGAGACCTTGGCGATGTCCTCCTTGAGGTTCACGCCCCTGGCGCCGATCTCGGCCACCACCTTCTTCATGACCTCCATGATCTTTTTGGAGTCCGTCTTCGGCACGGTGAACGACATGTCCGTGAGCCCGCCCTCGCCGATGTTCTGGATGATCATGTCCACAACAACGTTGTTGTTCGAGATCTCACTGAATATTGTTGCCGCCACTCCGGGTTTGTCCGGCACGCCCGCCACCGTCACCTTCACCTGGTTCTTGTCGTATGCCACGCCGGACACCACCACCTTTTCCATATCCGAATCCTCCTTGGTCACAAGGGTGCCGGGGTTGTCGTTAAAGCTCGAAAGCACCCTCACCGGAACGTTGTATTTTTTCGCGAACTCGACGGAGCGCGTCTGGAGCACCTTTGCCCCGAGGCTCGCCATCTCGAGCATCTCATCGTAGGATATCTTGTCCAGCTTCCTCGCCTGCGGCACCATGTTCGGGTCCGTGGTATAGACGCCGTCCACGTCCGTGTAGATATCGCAGTAGTCCGCCTTAAGCGCCGCCGCGACCGCCACGGCCGTAAGGTCCGATCCGCCGCGGCCGAGCGTGGTCACGTCGGACTTCTCGTTGATGCCCTGAAAACCAGCCACCACGGCGATCTTGCCTTCCTTGATCGCATCTCTCAAACGCTCGCCGGTGATCTTCTCGATCCTCGCGCTGGTATGAACGCTGTCCGAAATGATCCCCGCCTGTCTGCCGGTAAAGGACTGCGCCCGGTGCCCGAGCGACTGGATCGCCATGGCGAGGAGCGAGATCGTCACGCGCTCGCCCGTCGAGACGAGCATGTCCAGCTCCCGCGGGTCCGGATTGTCGCTCACCTGCGCGGCAAGGTTGATCAGCTTGTCCGTCTCGCCGCTCATGGCCGAAACGACGACCACCACATCGTGGCCCTCTTCTTTTGTTCGGCATACCCGTTTGGCGACATTCAGTATCCGCTCGGGATTTCCCACGGACGTGCCGCCGTACTTCTGAACTATGAGCACCTTCTTTCCCTCCCCGTTATATATGTAAACCGTAATATGCCACTAAGGCACAAAGACACAAAGTTAGATGAATGCAAAATGCAGAGTGCAAAATGCAAAAGTCAAAATGAAGGAATGTAAAACACGGTCATAGGCCGTACTGCAATTTTCAATTTGCATTTTGAAATTTGACTTTTGACTTTCCTTTCTTCGTGCCTTCGTGTCTTCGTGGCAAAACTAAGCCTTCCCCTTCAAAAAATAATCCATCAGCTTGTATCCCTCTTTGAAAACAAGGGCGTCTTTCAGATTCGCTATCCGCTCATCGTACTGCAGAGGCGGCCCTGACCGCTCCTTCTTGTTATCATAGATGACGAAGGGCACGGGCTCGGTCGAGTGCGTCCTGATCTCGAGCGGCGTGGGATGGTCCGGAAGCGCCAGGATGCGGTACTCGTCGAACTGCTTCATCCCGTGCATGATGTTTCCCACAATAAGCCCGTCAAAGTCCTCGATGGCCTTGAGCTTGTTCTTGAGGTCGCCGGTATGGCCCGCCTCGTCGGGCGCCTCCACATGGAGGTAAACAACGTCCTTGTTCTTGAGCGCCCAGAGCGCGTGCTCGGCCTTGCCGATGTAATTCGTGTCCAGCCAGCCCGTGGCGCCCGGCACGTTGATCACTTCGAACCCGGCGCAGAGCCCGAGGCCTTTGGCAAGGTCCACCGCCGAGATGATGGCGCCTTCGAGCCCGTACTTTTCCTTGAACGTGGGCATATTCGGCCTCCGGCCCTGTCCCCAGAGCCAGATGCTGTTCGCCGGGTGCTTGCCGCTCTCCACCCGCCCCTTGTTCACCGGATGGGCGGCGAGTATCTCGAATGATGCTTCCATCAGCTCATTGATGGTATCGTCGCCTTCGCCGCGGGGAAGATAGTCCGTCACATCCTTGTCCTGAATGTCGTGCGGCGGCGTGCATTCGATCTTCTCCTTGCCGCCCCTCCAGACCATGAGGTGCCGGTAACTCACACCGGGATAAAACCGGATGCGGTCGGTGCTGAGCTTGCTGTCGATCTCTTCGATGAGCTGGCGCGCCTCTTCCGTGGAGATGTGGCCCGCGCTGAAATCCTCCATGAACGCTCGACGCCGCGCGCCGGTGGCCGAAGACTTGCCGCCGCTCACGCGGAGCGTCACCAGGTTGCAGCGGAACGCCACGTCATCAGGCCCGAGTTCCACGCCGATGCTCGCGGCCTCGAGCGGAGAACGGCCCGTATAGTATTTCTTCGGGTCATACCCCAGCACCGTAAGATTGGCCACGTCGCTGCCGGGAGGAAACCCTTCCGGCACGGTATACACCATGCCGACCTGTCCCAGGCTTGCAAGCCGGTCGAGGTTCGGCGTGTTCGCCGCCTGCAGACAGGTCTTGCCGCCGAGCTCCGCGATCGGCCTGTCGGCCATTCCGTCGCCAAGTAAGATGATGTATTTCATATAGTCACCGGGTCGGGGGGCAAGGGTCACCCTCCGATAAATTCCCCTTCCGCGGCCTCGACTTTCACACCATGCTCTTTGAGATACGCAATACCCAAACTGAGGTTTTTCTCCGACCCCTCGAGTTCGAGCACCACCTCGCCCACGGTCTCGGTGACCTTGGCCCTCCGGATGTTCGGCATGACGTCGAATTTTTTGGCCATGCTGAAGATCACGGGTTCCTTGATCAACTCCTGTGGAAAGGTCAATTTGATCCTCTTCGTCGCCATGTCGCCTCCTTGGATTATAACCCGCCCCCTGCAATGGCCGGCACGATCGAGACGCTGTCTCCATCCTTCAGGCCGGTCTCTTCCTTGTTCGCGAAACGGATGTCCTCTTCATTCACGTAGATATTGATGAACCGCCGTACCTTGCCGCCGTCCGAAAGCCGCTCCTTGATCCCGGGGTAGTCCTTCTCCAGGGCATCGATAAGCTCCGTGATGTTCCTGGCGCTGCACTCCACCTCGGCATTGCCGTTGGTCAGCTTCTGCAAGGGTGTCGGGATCCTCACTTTTATCGGCATGTATCCTTCCTCCTGTGATAGATCGTGTTTATCCGCAGATTTCGCCGATTTCACGGATTACTATTTTAAAATCTGCGTAATCTGTGTAATCTGCGGATTAACCTTTATTGCATCTTCTTCATCCATTCTTCGAACGATTCGATATTCGGCTTGATCGGCCCCGGCCTGTCAAGATGGTCCACGACCGCTTCCGTCGTCTTGAGCCCGTTTCCCGTGATGCAGATAACGAGGGTCTCGTTCTTCGAGATCCTGCCGGACTCCACAAGCTTCTTCGCCGCTGATACGGTCACGCCTCCGGCGGTCTCGGCAAACACACCCTCGGTCTCGGCGAGAAACTTGATCGCGTCGACGATCTCCCGGTCCGACGAATCGGCGCCGTACCCCCCCGTATCTTTCGTGACCTTGACCGCGTAGTAACCGTCAGCCGGGTTCCCGATGGCCAGTGACTTGGCGATGGTCCTGGGTTTTACGGGCCTGATGATGTCGCTGTCCTCTTTGATGGCAGTCGTGATCGGATTGCAGCCCGTGGCCTGTGCCGCGAACACCTTCGTCTTCACCAACGGAACAAGGCCGAGCTTCTCCAGTTCCTTGAACGACTTCCATATCTTGGTCATAAGCGAGCCGCTGGCGTTGGGCACCACAATGTTGTGCGGCGTCTTCCAGCCGAGCTGCTCCGCCACCTCGAACCCGAGGGACTTGGAACCCTCGCCGTAGAAGGGGCGTATGTTGATGTTGACAAAGGCCCACTGGTGCTTGTTCGCGATCTCGGAACAGAGCCTGTTCACCTCGTCGTAATTACCGTCCACGGGGACAAGGTTCGGACGGTAGATGAGCGTGTTGATGGTCTTTGAAAGCTCGAGGTCCGCCGGCGTAAAAATGAACCGCTTCATCCCCGCCCGCGCCGCCTGCGCGGACACGGAATTCGCAAGGTTGCCGGTTGACGCGCAGGCCGCCGTATCGAACCCGAACTCCTTTGCCTTGGTGATGGCAACGGCGACCACCCGGTCCTTGAACGAGAGCGTCGGGTGGTTCACGGAGTCGTCCTTGAGATAGATCTCTTTGACGCCCCATGCCTTCGCAAGGTTCCGCGCATTCATGAGCGGCGTATACCCCGTGTCAAAGCCCGTGACCGGGTCTCCGTCAATAGGCAGGAGTTCCCGGTACCTCCACATGTTGTGCGGCCGCGACTCGATCTTCTGCCGGGTCATGTCCCTTTTGATCGCGTCGTAATCGTACGTGACCTCAAGCGGGCCGAAACAGAACTCGCAGACATAGATGGGCGCGATCTTGTACTCCCTGCCGCATTCAACACATCGCAGGCCTTTTACATACGTCATCCGCCTTATTCCTCCGGCTTAACGATCAACTCGACCTCGGCAATGGTCCCCTCCACAATGGTGAACGCCCTGACCGCGGGCTTTTTTCTGTCCATAAGCGTTACGATCAGGTACACCGCCTCCGGGTAATATGCCAGGCCCACGTCCGTGCCTGAAGGGTACGCCCGGCTTTCCGTATGCGAGTGATAGATGCCGACGAGCTCCATCCCCTCCTGCCGAATCTCCTTCATGACCCGAAACTGTTCCTGCGGGTCCATGAGGTAGAAACTCGGACTCGGCTCCGCGTTGGTCATCGTATATACTTTTTCGACGTTGCCGCTCCTGCCCGCCAGGATGCCGCATGCCTCGCTCGGATACTCGCGGTCGCAGTGGTCAAAGATCTTTTGAAGATCGGTTTTTTTTATCGTCAGCATCTGCCGAGATGCCCTCGTCTCGCATCACGGATCACAGGGGGCAGGAAAACCATTCTGCCTTTCCCCTCACACCTCACCCCTCACGCCTTACGGTTCCTCAGTGGCTCATCGAACAGAACTGCTCGTAATCGATCAGTTCTGTTATCGTCGGGTTCTCCCCGCAGACAGGGCACTCGCGGTTTCGGGGCACCTTCACCGTGCGGAAGCTCATATCCAGCGCGTTCCAGAGAAGGAGCTTTCCCTTGAGCGGCGTACCGATGCCGAGTATCATTTTGATGACCTCGGTGGCCTGTATGGTCCCGATCACGCCGGTGACCACCCCGAGGATGCCCGCTTCCTGACACGAGGGCACCATGCCGGGCGGCGGCGGTATCTCGAACAGGCAGCGGTAACACGGGCCCTCGCCCGGCACGATCGTCATCACCTGTCCCTCGAAGCGGAATACCGCGGCGCTCACGAGCGTTTTCTTGAGCATGACGCAGGCGTCGTTCACCAGATACCGCGTCGGAAAGTTATCACTGCCGTCCACGACAATGTCGTAGTCGCGGATGATGTCCATGATATTGCCGGACGTCAGCCGCTCCTTGTGCGTGACGACCTTCACATCGTGGTTCAGCGTCTCAAAGGTCTCCTTCGCGGAATCCGCCTTGAGCACGCCGATGCGGCCTGTGTTATGCGCTATCTGGCGCTGGAGATTGGACATCTCGACCCGGTCGTTGTCGATCACGCCGATCGTCCCCACGCCCGCGGCCGCAAGATAGTATCCAACCGGCGAACCGAGCCCTCCGGCTCCCACGAGCACCACCTTCGCCTGAAGGATCTTCTCCTGGCCCTCACCTCCCACTTCGGGAAGCAGGATGTGCCTGCTGTAGCGCATTATCTGGTCTTCGGTAAATTCCACCACGAACTCCGTTCGAATGCAAAATGCAAAGTGAAAAATTAAACTTTCCCAAACTTTGCAATTTGCATTTTACATTTTGCATTTACTATTTCTTTTTCTCCTTGTCCTTCCTGACAAAGATATGCCACTCTTTTTCGCCGGTCTTTTCTATTTTGAGGACCTTCTGCCCCTCGTTCTCCATGCTCTTCGGCACATTGATCGAGGCAGGCTCATGGTCAACGACGATCTCGAGCACTTCTCCGATATTTATCTTTTCGATGGCGAGCTTGGACCGGACAAAGGTATAGGGGCAAACCTGACCTTTGATGTCCAGCGTCCTGTCCACCTTGATTACATCACCCACAGATACCCCCATTGCGGATTTCGGATCAACGTTTTTCATTCCGCATGCGGCAATCTACAATCCGCAAGTCATCTTTCAGTTATGGGATAGGAGGCGGCTGTCCGTAAGCGTTAGACGCGGGCTTTTAAGTGCCCCGCAAATCTTCGAAATGCAAAAGTGCTTTTGCGACAGAACCTGACCTCATATCACTACTGCGCAATCTGCACGCTTGCGCGGCAGAGCGAACGGACTGCAGCCCCGGGTAACTGAAGGATTATAATCCGCAATCGTTTATCCCTGCTTCCCTTCCTCCACCCTGATCACCATGGTGGGGCCGGCCACACAGTCCATTTTATCTATCTCGCCAAGCGCCTTCCGCACGTCGCGTTCCACCGCCTCGTGCGTCATCATCACAACCGGGACCGCCTCTGTCGCCTTGCGTCCCTTCTGGATCATGGATGAGATGCTGATGTTGTTCTTGCCGAGAACGCCGGTGATGCGCGACATCACGCCCGGCTTGTCGAGCGCCGAGAAGCGAAGGTAGTAGCAGGAGGTGATGTTCTCCATCCTCCGTATCTTGAGATTCGCCCGTTCCTTGAAGGCGGTCACCGGCGACCGGTGCGCGCAGCCCGCCAGGATGTCCCTGCCGATGTCCATGATATCGCTCACCACCGCGCTGCCCGTGGGCATGTCTCCCGCGCCCCTGCCGTAGAACATGGTCGATCCCACGGCGTCTCCCACCACGGAGAGCGCGTTGAACACGCCATCTACCGTCGCAATGGGATACGACCCGGGCAGCATGGTGGGATGCACCCGCGCCTCGATCTCTCCGTCCGCCATCTTCGTGATGGCGAGAAGCTTGATCTTGTAGCCGAGGTCACGCGCGAAATCGATATCAAGGGGGCTGATCTTCGAGATGCCCTCGGTGTAAATATCATCGAACTTCACCGGCGTGCCGAAAGCGAGCATCGTGAGAATAGCGAGCTTGTGGGCCGAGTCGATGCCTTCGATGTCGAACGTGGGGTCCGCCTCGGCATAGCCCTTGGCCTGCGCCTCTTTGAGGACGTCGTCGAACTTCCTGCCCTCGTCCGTCATCAGGGTGAGAATGTAATTGCACGTGCCGTTCACGATCCCGTAGATGGACTCGAAATCGTTCGCAGCAAGCCCGTTCCTGAGCGCCCCGAGGATCGGGATGCCGCCGGCCACCGACGCCTCGAACCCGAGCGTCACGCCGGCTTTTTCCGCCGCGCTGTAGATCTCCTCTCCATGAACAGCAAGGAGCGCCTTGTTCGCGGTCACCACATGCTTTTTGTTCCTGATGGCGTCGAGAATGAACTCCCGGGCAGGCTTGTACCCGCCCATGAGCTCGACCACGACATCGATGTCCGGGTCGTCAAGCACTTCTCTCGCGTTCGTCGTAAGCTGAACGCCGGAGAGCGGCACGCCCCGGTCCTTCTTGATATCGAGGTCCGCTATGCGCTTGAGCACGATCGGCGCGCCGAGCCTTCTCCGGATGATGTCCGCGTTCTCCCGCAGGATGCGGACCGTGCCCGTGCCCACGGTGCCGAAGCCGATCAGACCTACGTTGATTGATGTTTTTGCCAAGACTGAAACTCCTTATATTGAGAATCGAAACCGCGGGCATAGGGCATAGGGCATAGCGCATGGAGCATAGGGTTTTGCTCTCTGCTCTCTGCTCTCTGCTCTCTGCTCTCTGCCGGTTTACTTCTGCAGCGCCTGCTTGATGCCCTTCGTTGCCTGGCGAATGCGGTGTTCGTTCTCCACGAGGGCGAAACGCACGTGGCCGTCGCCGTATTCGCCGCCCGACGCAACCGATTGCATAAGAAAAGAAATAGTCACGTCAAAACACATTTGTCAGCCTGTATCAGGCAACGTGTGCCTTCACTTTCTTTCTTGTTAAATGTCCGAACTTTTTCTGCAAAAACTCAAGCTGCTCCCTATCAGATAACGCAGATAATTTCCTCTCCGCCTCTTTTTGAAGTTGACGTTTCATTTCTACCGCCTCGAACCTTTTAGGTTTCATAAAGCACCTCCCTCGGACTTCTAATTTCAAGAAGAGGATACCCCAACTTGATATTTACCGAGTTTAACAAGTGAATCCGGTTTATATTCACAATGTGTTTAAAATTCCAACTCACGAGAACATCTACTCGTTCCACTGATGCAATTGCTATATGCCGTGCATCCGAAATACTGCTTTCAGCAACCACTCCGTCTTTCAAATAGGAATCGGCAAGCTGAATAGAACCTCATTGAGAGAAACATATTCAATATTTTCAGAGGGAACATCGGCCAATACTCCCCTGACATTATCCGGCGCTCCCTCAAGTTCAAGCAATGCCACATCGGAAACTATAACAATTTTTCTGCCGGACACAAACTCATCAAACAACTGATTTGAATATTCCTCAAATTCTTCATCAAAACAGCCTCCAATTACGGATGTGTCAACATAGATACGAGGTCTAAGCATAGTTTAACAAACCTCACTTATTCTATCCGACGGAAAGCCTGAATATAACTTTTGCGACATATGGGTCATGACGAAGTTTTTATTTTACCGCATTCTCTGCCCCTTGACCCTATTTTTGGATCGCCTGCTTGATGCCCTTCGTTGCCTGGCGAATGCGGTGTTCGTTCTCCACGAGGGCGAAACGCACGTGGCCGTCGCCGTATTCGCCGAAGCCGATGCCCGGAGAGATCGCCACCCCGGCCTCTTTTATAAGATACTTCGAGAACTCAAGCGAGCCCATCTTCCTGAACTGTTCGGGGATCTCGGCCCAGACGAACATCGTTGCCTTGGGTTTTTCAATGACCCAACCCGCCTTGTTCAGCCCTTCGATGAGCACATCCCTCCGGGACTGGTACATGTCGGAGATCTCTTTCACGCACTCCTGCGGCCCGTTCAGCGCGATGATGGAAGCGATCTGTATCGGCTGGAACATCCCGTAGTCCAGGTAGCTCTTGATCTTGATGAGCGCGCCCACGATCTCCTTGTTCCCCACGCAGAACCCCACGCGCCAGCCCGCCATGTTGTAGCTCTTCGTAAGGCTGTAGAACTCGACGCCCACGTCCTTCGCGCCCTTTGCCTGGAGAAAGCTCGGCGCGCGGTAGCCGTCGAAGTTCAGGTCCGCGTACGCCAGGTCGTGAATAACGATGATGTTGTTCTCTTTCGCGAAATCCGCTATCTTCTGGAAAAACGCCACGTCCACGACCGTGGTCGTCGGGTTGTTCGGGAAGTTGATGATCAGCATCTTGGGCCGCGGCCAGGTGTTTTTATACGCCTCCTGCATGTCGGCAAAGAAGTCGCTGTCTTTCCTGAGCGGGATCGAGCGCACTTCGCCGCCCGCGATGATAACGCTGTAGGGATGGATGGGATAGGCCGGTGTCGTCGTGAGCACCACGTCGCCCGGCTCTATCGTCGCGAGCGCAAGGTGGGACAATCCCTCTTTCGAGCCGATGGTGACGACAGCCTCGGACTCCGGATCGAGGTCCACATCGTAGCGCCGCTTGTACCAGTCACAGACCGCCGCTCGGAGCTTGGTAATGCCCTTGGAGGCGGAATACCGGTGGTTCTTGGGGTTCTGGGCGGCCTCGATCAGCTTGTCCACGATGTGCTGAGGCGTACCCTGGTCGGGGTTGCCCATACCGAGGTCGATGATGTCCTCGCCGCGCCTGCGCGCCTCGATCTTCATCGAATTCACGATCGCGAAAACGTACGGCGGCAGCCGTTTTATCCTTCCGAACAGCTCAGGCATTGCTTTTCCCCTTTGTCAGTAATGCGAATTTTCTCTTCTAACCGTGCAATTTTTAGAGTAAAATTGATAATAAAACAGTATGCGGGTTTTGTCAATAAAAAATACTGCCGCGCGGATCGAACCAATTTCCATTTGATTTTTCAAGGCCGTTATGCTACGTTGACCTCATGATCACAGGCGACATCATAGCCGACTCGCAAAAGTACCTTATGAACACCTATGCGCGCCAGCCAATCGTGCTCATCAAGGGCCGGGGCATGAAGGTCTTCGACTCCGACGGCCGGGAATATTATGACTACGTCGCGGGCGTTGCAACGAACAATCTCGGCCACTGCCACCCCCGCGTTGTCGTTGCGCTCCAGAAGCAGGCCCAGCGGCTCATGCACATCTCGAACCACTATCATAACGAGCCGCAGATCAATCTCGCGAAGATGCTCGTGAAACATTCCTTTGCGGACAAGGCGTTCTTCTGCAACTCCGGCACCGAAGCGATCGAAGGCGCGATCAAGCTCGCCCGGCGGTACGGCCGCGAGGTCCTGCGCCAGGACCGCTACGAGATCATCACCATGAGCGGCTCGTTCCACGGCCGCACCATGGGCGCGCTCTCGGCAACGGCCCAGGAAAAGATGCACAAGGGTTTTGCCCCCCTTGTCCCGGGCTTCAAATTCGTTCCGTTCAATGATATTGACGCGGTTGAACATGCGGTGAATGAACGTACCTGCGCCGTGCTCGTCGAACCCGTCCAGGGAGAGGGCGGAGTGAATGTGCCGTCCGACGTATACCTGAAAGCGCTCCGGCATATCTGCGACCACCACGGCCTTCTCCTGATGCTGGACGAGGTCCAGACCGGCATGGGACGCACCGGCAAGCTCTTTGCCTACGAACACTCGGGGATCACACCGGATGTCATGGCCCTCGCAAAGGGCCTCGGCGGCGGCATGGCGACCGGCGCGCTCGTCGCCTCGGACAAGGCGGCCCAGGCATTCACCCCGGGAGCGCACGGTTCCACATTCGGGGGAAACCCCCTTGCCTGCGCCGCGGCGATCGCGTCTCTTGAGGCGATCCTCGAGGACAATATCATCATCCAGGCAGTGGAGCATCTCAGCCGGCACTTCCTGCAGGGCCTGAACGACCTCAAGGTCAAGTATCCGTTTATCAAGGACGTGCGCGGCAAGGGACTTCTTATCGGCGCGGAACTGGACTTCGAGGGAAAAGATATCGTAACGGCCTGTCTCAAGGAAGGCTTTCTCATCAACTGCACCATGGAGAAGGTGCTCCGCTTTATGCCCCCGCTCATCGTGAGCGAGGAAGAGATAGATCTGCTCATCGAGACACTGGACAGGGTGTTCAAGAAACGCTGATTCTTTTTTTAAGACGGGATTTACAGGCGGCTTATCATATAAGCCGCCTCTTACTTTTTCAGCTCATCCCGGAATTTGGTGAAGGAAGAAGGCATCCCCCCGCTCGGCCGCGCAATCGCGCTAACGTGCGCGGTGTTGCCGGCGGGCTGCCAAAGGGGAATCAACGTAAACGCGTCGATTTTCGAAGCGGCGCGCGGGCGCTCCCAGGCGCGTCCTTCGCTCAGGGGCAGCCTTCTCCGCTGCTGCACCATAATTTGCGATGAGTCACTTTTTAAAACGATACGACCGGAGAACACATGAAAAAAGACCTGCTCACGATACACGATCTCAGTACCGACGACGTTGAACACATCCTCGAACGTTCAGCGGCTCTCAAGCGGATACTGAAACAGGGCACGCCCTACCAGCCGCTGAAGGGAAAATCCCTCGGCATGATATTCGAAAAATCCTCAACGAGGACGAGGGTCTCCTTCGAGGTCGGCATGTTCCAGCTCGGGGGCCAGGCGCTCTTCCTGTCGTCGAACGACCTCCAGATCGGACGTGGAGAGCCCATCGCGGACACGGCACGCACGCTCTCCCGCTACGTCGACGCGATCATGATCCGCACCTTCGCCCAGTCCACGGTCGAGGAACTGGCGCACCACGCCACGATTCCGGTGATCAACGGCCTCAGCGACTTCCACCACCCCTGCCAGGCCCTCGCCGACCTTTTCACCATTCAGCAGAAGCGGGGCGGACTCAAGGGCCGCTCGTTCGCGTATATCGGGGACGGGAACAACATGGCGAACTCGCTTATCGAGGCCTGCGCCAAAGTGGGGATGAGTATTACTCTCGCGTGCCCGAAGGGATATGAACCGGACGCGGGGATCGTTCGCGAGGCCTCGCGCGAAGCGGAGCAAGCCGGCGCCCGCGTTACGGTCGTGCACGACCCGTATGAAGCGGTCAGGGGCGCCGACGTTGTGTACACGGATGTCTGGGCAAGCATGGGCCAGGAAGCCGAGCATGCCAAGCGGGTCAAGGCGTTCAAGGGTTATGAGGTGGACGCGAAGCTCCTGAAGGCGGCCGGCGCAGGGGCGCTTGTTATGCACTGCCTGCCCGCGCACCGGGGCGAAGAGATCTCCGCCGAGGTGATCGACGGACCCCAGTCCATTGTCTTCGACCAGGCCGAGAGCCGCCTTCATACGCAGAAGGCGATCCTGGAGCTGCTGATGACGGGGCAAAAGTAAATGTGCAAAAATACTATATCCGGAATATTTTCATAAAACGGGAAAGAAAGAATGATAACCGTAATTTCTGCGTTCATTGACTTTACGTCCTGACCGCCGGGGATGTGGAAGCTGCAACTATGATCATAAAACCCCTTATCGGCATAACCATGAACCTCGAAGAGCAATCTTCGCGAGACCTGAACATCCTCGACCTGGATTACGGAAAGGCCGTGCTTCAGGCCGGCGGGATCCCCGCGCCCATCCTCGGGATCGAGACATCGATCCCCGACATTATCAGACGTTTTGACGCATTTGTGTTCACCGGCGGCGACGATATCCATCCGCGCTTCTATCAAGAGAAGCCGCTGCTCTATGCGCGGATGGTGCTCTCCCCCGACGCCCGCACCCGCTTCGAGATAAAGCTCTTTAAGGCGGCGATCAAGGCGCGCAAGCCGATACTCGCCGTCTGCCACGGAACACAGCTCGTGAACGTGGCGCTCGGCGGCAGCATGTACCAGGACATCCCCCTCCAGGTCCCGCGGTCGATCAAGCACGGCCCTGCGGCCAAAGGGGAAAGAGTCTTTCATCATGTCGAGATCCTTGAAGGGACGACGCTCTCCCGCATCATGGACTCCTCGCGCGTCCGCGTGCGGAGCTCGCACCACCAGGCCCTGAAGAACCCCGGCAGGGGGCTTCGCCTCT
>Ga0209342_10005027_pt1 | contig 13610 bp, 13 predicted proteins | sample RifCSP16_2_FD_184023 | JGI IMG/M metagenome (GOLD analysis project Ga0209342, IMG submission 184023) | Soil microbial communities from Rifle, Colorado - Rifle CSP2_sed 16_2 (SPAdes) (version 2) | ecosystem: Environmental > Terrestrial > Deep subsurface > Rock core/Sediment | place: Rifle... | reverse complement strand
GGCAGCAGCTTCGAGGGTGTCCTTCGCTTGCTGCGTCGTATGCGTGCGGTGATACCGCCGTGGGTACGGATCGACGCCGCGCGCGCGCAGCCGTTCGAGCTTGGCGCGGCGCTGGGCGAGCAGTTCCTCTTCCGAACGGGGCATGGGTTGCTCCTAGGGAGGGGCGAAGCGGGTCTAGGCAGCCAGTATAAGGAGGCGTACACCATCTGTGAAGGTGGCCTGGGGGTGCTATACTGGAATTCTGCATGGACTCGAGACCTGGGACAACACGCGGCTCTTCCGGCTTGAGCGGCCGTTGGTTGCTTGCTCTCGCGGCGGCAGCCTTGGCGCTGGGTGTGGCGGGGGGCGCCGTCGGCGCGGCCCTGGTGGTATCGTTCCAAGACCCCTCAGTCGTGCCGCAGCAGCCGACCGGCGTCCCGTCCGAGGTTGCCCAGATCAGCCCGACGCGGTCCGTCGTGGCGGAGGACTCGGCCCTCATCCAGGCGGTCGAGCGGGCGAGACCAAGCACGGTGACCATCACGAACAACCTGGCTAGCCGAGGCACCTTTGGTAGGTCTCCCGGCGTGGTCACCGGGTCGGGCGTCATTGTGGACGAGCGCGGCTACGTCGCGACGAACTATCACGTGGTGCGCGATGCAGAGTATCTGACGGTATTCTTGAGCAGTGGCCATGGCGTCCCGGCCAAGCTCGTTGGCAGCGATCCGCTCACCGATCTGGCGCTCCTGAAGGTGGACGCGCCCGACCTCGTCCCCGCTGCGCTGGCGGACTCCGACGAGCTCGTGCTTGGGCAGAGGGTATTCTCGATCGGCAGCCCGCTGGGCGACTTCCGCGGCAGCATCTCGGCGGGCATCATCAGCGGCCTCCACCGCTCGTGGGACCGCGGCGGGGCGCCGATGGAGAACCTCATCCAGACCGATGCGGCTATCAATCAGGGCAACTCCGGCGGTCCCCTCCTTGATTTCGGGGGAAACGTGATCGGCATCAACACCTCGGTGATCCGGATCACAGAGAGCGGCGATCCAGTCGAGGGGATGGCCTTCGCCATCCCCAGCAACGCGGTCCGGTTCGTGGTGGACCAGCTCATCGAGCAAGGCCGGGTCGTGCGGCCGTACCTGGGCATCGCACACACGGTGGTAACGCCCGCGCTGGCCGCCGCGCGGCGTCTGTTGGTGGACCAGGGCGTCCTCGTCACCGACGTCGTGGCGGATAGCGCCGCGGCGCGCGCCGGGCTGCAAAAAGGGGACATCGTTTACGCGATTGGGGACGTGACCCTCGACGCCAGCCATCCGCTGGCGAGCACGCTGCTCCGTTATCGGCCCGGCGAGCGGGTGACGCTGCAAGTCTATCGAGGAGAGCGGTCTCTGGCCCTGGAGGCAGAGCTTACGGAGCGTCAATGAGCGGGCGACCCAGAGCGCATCGCTCCCTCAGGCAGCAGGCGTCACAGCGGGGTTGCGAGCGGCAAACATCTTTGGCATGGCGCACAAGCAAGGCGTGAAACTCGTTGAACAAGGCCGCACGAGCGGGCAAGCGCTCATGGAACCAGGACTGCCATTCAGCGTAGCCGTCGCCCACGGGACGCGCCCCGAGGCGGTCCCAGACGCGTCTGGTGTAGGCGTCGATGACGAAGACGGCGTGGCCAGCTGCGTAGAGGACGATGGAGTCGGCGGTCTCTGGGCCGATGCCGGGTATGGCCAGGAGCGTTCGCCGCAGCCGCGGCGGCTCTTGGGCGAGGAAGGCCTCGAGGTCACCGTTGTGCTCGCGGGCGACATGATCGAACAGCGCACGGAGGCGGCGGGCCTTCACGCGGAAGAAGCCGGCCGGTCGCACCAGGGCCGCCAGCTCCGGCTCCGCGATCGTGAGGAGCGTCGGCAGGTCGAGGGCGCCCGCCCGCTTCAGGTTGGCCAGGGCGAGCTCCACGTTGCGCCAGGCCGTCGCCTGTGTGAGCACGGCGCCCACGACAACCTCCAGCCGCGTCTGCGCCGGCCACCAGCCCTGCGGCCCGTAGCTGGCGAACAGGCGGTCGAAGACCCAGGGCACCAGTTCGCCGCCGTCCTCGTCGTCGGATCTAGCTGTGGCTACCTCGCCCTCTGATGGCACCATGACGAACGAGCTTCCGGCAGAACGCACTTCTGTCCTCTCGGCGCTCTGGCGCGGCCTGCGTGAGACGGTGGAGACGATTTTTCTTGCCCTGCTTATCTTCTTAGCCATCCGCGCTGTCGTCCAGAACTTCCGGGTGGAAGGGGTCAGCATGGAGCCGAACCTCCATCCCGGCACCTATCTTCTCGTGAACAAGGCTATATACTTCGCGCTGAGCGGGCCGGCGGCGCGCCTCCTGCCCGGCCAGACCGCCGAGGAGCTTCGCTTTCTCTTTCACGCGCCCCAGCGCGGCGAGGTGGTTGTGTTCCGCTTCCCCAACGACCCGCGCCGTGACTTCATCAAGCGCGTGGTGGGGCTTCCGGGTGAGACGGTCGCCATCCGTGATGGCGCGGTCACCGTCAACGGCGTCCGCCTGAGCGAGCCATACCTGTTCGCGCCGGGCCACGCCGACTTTGGACCGCAGGCGGTGCCGACAGGCCATTACTTCGTCCTGGGCGACAACCGCTCGAACAGCAGCGACTCGCGGGTGTGGGGTATGGTGCCCCGAGACCATATCGTGGGCAAGGCGTGGCTCCTCTACTACCCGCTCGAAGCGCTCGGCTGGGCGCCCAACGCCGCTGTCGAAGTCAACGCTGCACCATAGATCGCAAGGAGACGCATGCCTGGCACAAGCATCGAACGACTGCTCCAAGAGGTGGGCGCCGTCATGGCCGGCCACTTCCTCCTGACCTCGGGTCGCCACTCGCCTATCTACTTCGAGAAGTTCCGTTTCCTGGAGTACCCCCGGCAAACAGCGCGGCTCGCACGGAACATCGCGCGGCATTTCAAGGATGCGGGTGTGAGCGTCGTGGCCGGGCCAACGACGGGCGGGGTCATCGTGGCCTATGAGGTGGCGCGTCAGCTCGGCGTGCGTAGCATCTACGCGGAGCGGAGCGAGGGCGACGCCCGCACCTTCCGGCGGGGCTTCACCGTCGCGCCGGGCGAGGCAGTCCTGGTGGTGGACGATGTCGTCACGACCGGCGGCTCGCTGCTGGCGATGATTGACGCGGTCGCAGAGATCGGCGGCAAGGTCGTGGGCGTCGGCGTGATCATCGACAGGGCCGAGGAGCCCGTGTCGCTTGGCGTGCCCTACTACGCCTGCCACGTGATCCGTCTGCCGGCCTACGCGCCGACGCACTGCCCGCAATGTCGCGACGGCATGCCCCTGACCGCGCCGGGCAGAGGCGTCTAGCGGAGCTGCCGCACGAAGCGATAGCCCACCTGCCGCACCGTCTGGATCAGGTCGCCGTAGCGTGGGCCGAGCTTCTCCCGCAGGCGGCGCACGTGCACGTCCACCGTGCGGGTGCCGCCGAAGTAGTCGTACCCCCAGACCTGGGTGAGCAGCGCCTCGCGCGTGAAGACGCGGTCGGCGTGAGTCACGAGGAACTTGAGCAGCTCGTACTCCTTGAAGGTGAGGTACAGCGCCTCGCCGCGAAGGGTCACCTCGTAGCGGTCGAAGTCGATGCTCAGGTCGCCCAGGCGGAGGCCGTTCGTCGGGGTGGCAGGCTCGGACCGGAACAACATCACACGCAGTCTCGCCGTCAGCTCGGCGGCGGAGCTCGGATAGACCAGGAAGTCGTCGAGGCCCCAGCGTGGCTCCATCTCACCGAGGCGGTCGGCGGGGACGAGCCCCAGAAGCGGTATGGGGCGCTCGCCGCGGGCGTTTCGCCAGGTCTGGCAGAGGTCCACGGCCTGCGGCCAGCGTCCGGCGACATCGAGGAGAATGACGAGCGGCTGATGCTCTTCGAGGCGCTCGGGCTGCTCCGGAGGGACCGCGACCACCTGGAGGCCGCCCGGGAGCGGCAGGCTGCAGAGCCACTGCTCCGTCTCGGCGCGGTCGCTCACGAGGAGGAGGGCCCGCTGAGGCACGCCGAACAAGCCCGGCCCCTCAGCGCGCACGCGATGCCTCGCGGGAAACCGGGGCCGCGTCCCTCCCTCTCTGCGTCATGCCTGGCATGAGGCCAGTGTAGGAACGGGTCTGAGGGGTGTCAACGCGAGGGAGGGATAAGAGATTGAGGCGGCTGGGGTGAGACGATCTAACGTGAGAGTGGACCGGGGCCACAAAAATGATTTCCAGTCTGCTTGACTTCTGATTTGATATAATGGCCGAAGAGGGTCGAGTAGCTAGGTAGTAATTTGATTCCACATCCAGTGGCCGAGGAGCGAACTGCCCGCCCCTCCTTTTTGTTCAACCAACCAAATAGCGGAGGGTCGTGTGCCTCAAGAACGGATCGCGATGCTAGGTGTACAGCACTTCGCAGGCGTGCGTTGCGTCAGCTGGCTCGATGACATTCCGAACCTAGCTGACTTTGACGTTGTTGTAGTCGATACCAACTCCCTTGCTGATCTGTACCAAGCGCTTCATCAACTGTCAGATGAGAAGAAAAGCACGATATCCAGCCGCCTCTACAGCAATTTCCACACGATACGCACTCGTCTAATCCACTTGTTGAACTCAAAGGGAAGGCTGATAGTCGTTTGTCGGCCCTACGCTCATCTCCGCACCAGTGACCGTTCGTCTCTAGGTCTCTATGAATGGTGTCCTATACCGATTCACCTCGTCTCGGAATCAGGTGCCACAATCGAGCTCACTGAGGACGTCGGGATTTTGGCGAGATACTTGTCCTTGATGCGGTCCTGGCAGTTTTACTTCTCGAAGAAGTATGACCGTGGCATGGATCTCTATCACCTTGCTGAATTCTACGAAGGCACGCCGCACATAACGCTTTCAGAGGTCACTTTCGCTCAGAATCGCTATCAACAACCGCTTGCGATGGCTCTCCAATACAGTCTTCATCAAGTCGCGCCAAGACATGACATTGGCTGGGAAGAACTTGAGGGCAGGGCGTACTACAACCCCAAACCATTCCAGATTTCTGGGCGGACCTTTCTGCTTCCCACGCCTACAACAGTAAGCGCCATCGAAGGGTTACAGATTCTACTTGAGGACATGTTCGACTGGGACCAACACACGCACCCGCCTGATTGGGCTGCGTCCATAACAGTATCCGGCGCTGAGCTACTGAAGAGTAAACTAGGGGACGCTCAGGGTCAGTTGGCGGCGCTCAGGGACGATGTCGGTAAGCTAGAAATGGCACTGGAAGAACTCGATCGATGGAAGGAGTTACTCTATGAAACCGGTCATAGACTCCAGTCGCGCGTTGGGGAAGCTTTCAAACTATTCGGCGCTGAAATCCTCCCATCTGTCGTGTCCGATGAATTCATTATCAAGTGGAATGATGAGCGGTTGCTCGTGGAAGTTAAGGGAAACCAAAAAGGCATCGCGGAGGCTGATTTAGCTCAGCTTATGAAAGACCTAAGCAATCATTTCGCAGAGACAACGGAAGATATCGGGGGCCTCCTGGTTGGCAATGCTTGGCGCTTGTTGGCTCTTGATGAACGTGAAAGAGGGGCCACCGTCACATTTCCGCCCAATGTTGTGCGGACAGCTCGTAATCGTAGGGTTAAACTCCTCTCCACCACGGACCTATTCGCGGCTGTCTGTCGTGTGCTCGATGATAAGACTAACGGCACTGGTGTCCTCGGCTCAGTGTTCCATGCAACGGAAGCGGACAAGGATCCTACTGTGTTGCTGAGATAAAACGTTGCGCCGTCGTCGCGATGGCTGATGGTTGACAACATACAGCTTCTTCAGAGCCTTCTGGACCAGGGAATAGGAGCAGGAAAGGACGGGAATGACAACACATTTCACATCAGATTCTGGACTTACGCGAGCTCGCCTAGTGCTAAAGCAGGCGGTTGAACTACGAGATAAGGTACGTGAAGACATTCAAAACCGCCGGTTCGGTGGAGATGACTTGAGCATGGAGATGTACAATAAGCTTCTTCTCGCTTCAGCCGAGCTATTTCCTGATGATCCGATTCTCAATGGCGGGATGATTCTGATGCCCGATGCTGTCGTGCAATCTTACGGAACAATCCTGCCGATTCAATCCTATCCCCCCGAACTGGCATCGACCCGGCTGGAGATGCGTCTGAGCGAGCTTATTAATCGTATAGCCTTGGTATTAAACGAAGCATCGAGTCAGCAACCTGCTTCTCGGGCGGCTGCCCAGCAAATATCTCGCACGGTATTCATCATCCATGGCCGCGACGAAGTCAACATGCTTCGACTTGAAAGACTTCTCACTGACCATTGGCAGATTGATGTTAGGGTCTTACGAGAACAGCCAGGCAGAGGACGTACGCTGATCGAAAAGTTTGAGGAAGAGGCGCAAACAGCTGCTTTCTCAATCGCTCTATTGACTCCGGACGACCTCATTGAAGCGCCCGATGGTCGATACAGCCAAGCGCGTCCTAATGTAGTGTTTGAGCTCGGCTGGTTCTGTGGCAGATTGGGTAGGGCGCAAACGTGCATCTTATTTAAACGGGGCACAAAGCTCCATTCTGACTTGGAAGGAATTAGTCGAATCGAGTTCTCAGATTCCGTCGAGGAAAAAGTGTTAGATATTGAACGGGAGCTCAAAGCAGCAGGCTTGATTTTCTAGCCCCCTGGCCGGTTGTCGCAGGACTTCGGCAGGCCATATCTACGCCGCAGGGTCTTACGTGCACGCTGTCTGTCTCCTCTCCCGTCGACGCGAGGGTGTAGGCACAGTTTTGTGCTTTGAGGTCTCCCTTGTTATTGTTTCTGTTACGGAGGGGGTGGAATGGCTGATCACGTGCTCGCGGAGGATGCGGCTCCATGAGGGGCCTAACGGCTTGTGTCCTCGTCGCGGTGCTCGCTCTCGCCTGCGCACCGTCGCCCCTCCTCGTCGGCGTGGGGCCGGCGCAGATGACGGTGAGCCCCAACGGCGACGGGCTGGACGACGAGGCGTTCGTCTCCTACGGACTCACGCGGGAGGCCCGGCTGTCGGCCTGGCTTGAGGACGCCGCCGGACAGCGCTACCTGCTCCGGAGCGACGAGCTCCGCTCCAAGGGCGACTACAGCCTCCGGCTCAAGGGCTCGCACCAACCGGACCCGGACCTCGCCACCGAGCGTATCCTGCCGAATGGCACCTACGCGGTCGTGGTTCAAGCCGGCGACGGCCAGCGCCAGGAGGAGCAGCGCACGACGCTCATCATCCAGGACGCCGATACCGCCGCCCCTGAGCTGCGAGATGTCGTCCTGCAACGGTCGGTCATCTCGCCCAACGGCGACGCTGTGGATGACGACACGTTCCTCTCGTACCGTCTCACCAAGCCTGCCCTGGTCTCCATCACCATCACCAGCGCCGATGGTCGCACCTATCCGCTGACGCGGGAGGAGGCCAAGAACGCGGTTGAGCACTCCTTCCGCTGGGAGGGCACCACGCAGAGCCAGGTCCTCCCCAACGGCGCGTACGTCATCCAGGTCCTCGCCAAAGACCGCGCCGGCAACGTCATCGAAAGCCGGCTCCCGGTGCAGCTCGTGGAAGGCGGCACGCCAAAGCTCGAGATCGTGGAGTCGCGCATCACGCCGAAAGCCGTGCCGAAGGGCGGCCTGCTTCAGGTCGAGATACGTGTCCGCAACACTGGCGACGTCGTGATCCATACCTCGTGCCCGGCGCCCGGCGCCGCCTACACGACGGACACGAACTACATGGGCATTAGAGGCGACGACGGTCAGGTCTGCTTCGAGCGTGCCGGCGTCTGGCGGGTCGGCATCGGCTGGGACCAGGCAGACCGCCCGCTGCCGGCGCGCTGGAGCCTCGGGCGTGATCTCGCGCCGGGCGAGGAGACGACCATCACCGGCACCATCCAGGTCAACATCGACCGGGTGCAGGTGGTGCGCTTCTGGGCGGGGGTGGAGCAAGGGGGCGTCGGCTTCCCGGGTGGCCAGGTCGGCATCACCCAGGTGACGGTCAGCTACTGATGGCCCGTCCGGCGGTCGCTTCGTCGTCAGGCCCGGCGGAGGGCCCGCTCTCTCCCTTCGCAACGCCGACGGCGTCGTGCGACCTGTCGGTCGTCATCGTCTCCTACAATACGATGGCGCTCCTCGCCACCTGCCTGCGCTCTGTCGAGCGCGCCCTGGGCGATGCCGCGCTTCCCCGTGGCGCCGAGGTGTGGGTCGTGGACAACGCCTCTCCTGACCACAGCGCCGCGATGGTTGCGGCGGAGTTCCCGTCGGTGCGCCTCATCGCCAATGAGAGCAACCGCGGCTTCTCGGCGGCCAACAACCAGGCGCTGCGCCACGCGGGCGGGCGCCACTTGCTCCTGCTCAACCCCGACACCGAGCTCCTCGGCGATGCGCTGCCCGTGCTGATGACCTACCTGGAGGAGCGCCCCGAGGTCGCCATGGCGACGGGGCGCTTGGTGAACCCGGACGGCTCGCACCAGCACAGTGCCTTCCGCTTTCCGGGCCTTTGGCAAGCTTTTCTGGACCTCTTTCCGCTGCACCCGCGCTTGATCGAGTCGCGGCTCAACGGGCGCTATCCGCAGGAGGCCTACGCCGCTCCCTTCGAGATCGACCACCCGCTCGGTGCCTGCATGCTCGTGCGGCGCGAGGCGGTGGCGCAGGTTGGCTCTCTCAGCGAGGACTATTTCCTCTATTGCGAAGAGATCGACTGGTGCTGGCGGCTCAAGGCGGCCGGCTGGCGCATCGTCTGTGTGCCCGAAGCGCGGGTCCTCCACCACGCCGGCGCGGCCACGCGCCAGCAGCGGGCGGCGTCATTCGTGCGGCTCTATCGCAGTCGGTTCACGCTGTACGACCGCATTCACCCGCTGTGGCGACGGCTCGCCTTTCGGGGCATCGTCGCGCTGGGCATGCTCAAAGAGCTCCTGAAGTCGGCGGTGTCGGCAACGCAGGATGAAGAGAGATCCGCGTGGCGCGCCGCCTGTTGGGAGGTGCTGGGCTTGGCCTGGCGGCGCTCCCGGGGCGCACGTTGAAGTAGAGCTGCCGCCCTCACGGTCATTGAGTAGATAGTTCGATGCAAGGTTAGGATTGTGAAAGACGGCGATTTGTCTTTGCGAGCCTGTGAAACGGCGAAGCAAACGGTATGAATTGTCTTTGCGAGGCCGACCAAAGGAGGCCGAAGCAATCTCTCTTCTTTGACAAGGAGTCAATTTGATTGCAGGTAAGAGTCCGCACCGATGAAAGCGCGTCCCACCATCGCCGCGATCGTGCTGGCGCGGAACGAGGCGCGGCACATCGCCGCCTGCCTGGCGACCTTGGCTTGGGCCGACGAGCGCATCGTGCTGGACTCCTACAGCGACGACGGCACCGCCGAGATCGCCGCCCGGATGGGGGCCCAGGTGCACCAGCGGCCTTTCGACGACTTTGCCCGCCAGCGAAACGCCGCCATCGGCCTGGCGCATAGCGATTGGGTGCTGTTTGTGGACGCCGACGAGCGCGTAACGCTCGCCCTGGCCCAGGAGGTCCACGAGGTCCTTTCGCAAGTTGCCACCGCTGGTGCGCCCGTCGGCTTCTGGCTGCCGCGGCGCAACCGCATCCTGGGCCGCTGGATGCGCGCCACCGGCTGGTGGCCCGACCACCAGCTGCGCCTGTTCCGCCGCGACCGCGGACGGTATCGCGAGGATAGGCTCGTGCACGAGCTCGTGGTCCTCGATGGGCCGGAGGGATACCTAGCAGCGCCGCTGCTGCACGAGAACTACAGCTCCTTTGGCGACCTGCTGCGGAAGCAGCGCCGCTATGCCGCGTATGATGCCGCAATCCTGGGAGCGGCTGGGCGTGTGCGACCGCGCCACCTCCTCTCGCAGCCGCTCCGCGAGTTCTGGCGCCGCTTCGTCACCTGGCACGGCTATCGAGACGGCTTCCACGGCCTCTTCCTTTCGCTGTTCATGGCCTGGTACGCGGGGCTCGTGCACTACCGCGCTCTGATGCTGGGGCCGCTCACAGCCGTGCGGGGGCCCACACCGCCTGAGACCGCTCAGGAGATTGCTTCCCTGCCCTCGCGGTGACAGAATAAGGATCGCCTATGCCTGATTACGCGCTGCTTCGTTTCGTGGAACAGGGACCGGACGGAGAGACGCCCAGTCGGGAGATAGGGCTGCTACGGCTCCCGGCCTTTCGCGGCCCCGACGTGTACCACTTCCTGCTCCACCTTCGTCGTATCATCACCAAGCACGGCCTCCATCCTGTCTCCTGGACAGGGGGGGTCCGTCACGACCCAAAGAACACGAACGGGTTGACCGGCTCCGGGGACGTATGGGACTTGGTCGTTACTCTCACGCCGGAGCCGGAGGTGGAGGAAGCGGGCGGCAGCGTCGAGTCGGTGCTCGTGCAAGAAGTGCTCGCCGATGTCTACGCACGCTTCATCATGGTGACGGCTGACGCCGCGGTCGGCGAGGCGCGGGCGCGCCGCTCGGCGGTCGCCCAGCTCGAGCACGACGATGGCTGGCAGCGACAGGACCTACAGGAGATCAGCGTCTCGCCGCAGCCCCAGGGCGGCTGGCTCTTCGAGTTTCGGCACGCCGGCGGCTCTGTCGCGTACGTGCCGGTGTCGCCACAGGGACAGGCCAGGGGGCGAGTGCGGACGGCCGAGATAAGAAGGGCTGCTCCTGCGGTATCTGCGAGTTAGCTCCTCGTCAGAAACAGCGCCAACTCCTCAAGAAAGCGGTCCATTGACACAAGCTGGGGCGCATGGCCTCCAGGCATCTCTACGACGTGAGCCTTTGGAAGCTGCGTGGCAAGCCCATCAATGACCTGATGCAGGAACTTGGCGGAGCCTGTCCCCTTCACCAGCAACACCGGGAACCCCACGGCGCGCAACCGTGCGAGGTCATCGTCATGCTCTAGCACGGCTGGACTATTGCGCAGCGATTGCCGGTGACGGACCCAGAGCGGCCACTGCGGGAGTTCTCGCACCGATTGTCCCGGTGGGGCCAAACCGACAGCCTGCATAAATTGTTCTAGCTGGTCTTCGGAGATGTCGCCGTGCAAGATCCGTAATACGGCCATCTCCTGTTCAGCTTCCGCATCCACTGTTCCTAACTTACGTAGCACCCAGATTGCCGGAGGCTCAATAAGCGTTAGGGAGCGGAGCCGAACCGCGTGATCGAGTGCATAATCGAGGGTAATTAGCCCTCCATACGACCATGCCACGATATCTATCGGGCCGCTCAGTCCGAGATCCTCTAGTGTCGCCGCGAGGGCTCGGCTCTCCGTTTTCACCGAGTAATCGGCCGGCAGCGGTTGGTCTTCCAGCCCGTACTGCACATTGAGCAGTTGAACGCGGACAACCTTCCTCGTCTGAGCAAGACGCCCTGCATGAGGCTCCCAGCTCAACCACCCGGTGAGCCCACCCGGCACGAGCACGAGCGGGGCGCCATCTCCGGCGACCTGTGCTTGCATTCTTTGCACGACTCTATCTTGACCTGAATGCGTCTCCTCTTTTCGTAGGGATGACTGGCGCATACTGACCTCCTTCCCCCATATCTATACTGATAGTAGTGTGGGCCTGTTAGCAGGAGGCGCGCATCGGGTAACTGCCCCATTTCTTGGGGCTGTTGTGTCTACTCCGCCCCAAGAACGTGACATTGCTGCCCTGATCGAACAGAGGGGGTCTCAGCTTGGCTGTGAGGTTCTTCGCCTGCGGCGCAGAATGACACGCTCAAGAATACCCTCAGTCCGGGCGGACCAAATCGTGCTGCATAGCGAATAGAGCAGCGCCCGCGCGGGTCGAGACGCCGATCTTGCCGTAGATGTGCTCGACGTGGTGGCCGACGGTCTTGGTCGAGATGCTCAACCTGCGGGCCATGGCTGGATTCGCGTTACCCTGGCACAGGAGCCGCAGCACCTCGACCTCGCGGTCGGTGAGTCCAGCCGGCCAAGTGGGTCTGGTCCGAGTCGCACTCTGTCCAGCGGCGCCCAACACAGCCTGGACCGCCTCGCCGTCCAGCTTGCCAGCAGCCGCTTCCTTCCTCAGCTCCCTGGCGGCTGCGGCCTTCGAGAGGGCCTCGCGATAGGGGCGCTCCTGGGTCATTGCCTGGTAGGCATCGGCTGCCGCCAAAACGCGGGCCGCGCGAGAGAGCGAGGAGGCGGCACCGCCGCGATGATAGCCCGAACCGTCCAGGCGTTCGTGATGGGACCCAGCGAGGGCGGCAAGCGGCGCAAGCCCAGAGGAGCGGGACAACACCCGCTCGGTGAAGTACGGGTGGAGGCGGACCCGCTCCCACTCCTCGGTGGTAAGTGGGCCGGGCCTTTCCCAAATCCCATCCGGGACGGCTGTTCGCCCAAGGTCGTGCACGAAAGCGGCCCTCCGTAGCGCAGTTGTCTCTCCCTCGCTGAGGCCGATGCGCTTCGCAGCCGCTTCCGATAGCTCCGCTACTTCAGTTGAGTGGCCGTGGGTGAAAGGAGACTTCAAATCGGCGAAATACGCGAAGGCTTGGAGGATGCCATCGAGCCGAGCTTCGGGGATCCGCTCCTGCGGCGACGGCTCCTCCTGCAGAACGCTCTCCCAAATAGATTCGCCCTCGAGTTCGGCCACGAGTCGCTCACCGTGCTTCAGGAAGGTATCTGACACCATTGGATCATAGGCCTTGCCCCGACGCCGACGGAGGGCGTCTTCAGCCATCTCGGTCCCGCCGAGGCGGTGCATGATCTCCACGTCCCGAGCAACGATCGTGATGCGGACCGACAGCGGGATTGCTTCTCCCGCCAGGTGCCCCGGGAATCCTTTGCCATCCCAGCGCTCGAAGGCATGCCCCAGCGCGTGTTGAATCGCCTCGCCGAACCCCATGCGGTCGGCTAGCATTCGCGCGGCCTCACAGTGAGCGGTGACGGCCCTCTCGCCGCCGCCCGGGTCAATCACAGCGCCAACTACGAGGCGTGTCCGCCGGAGGGGTGGGCTGCCTGCGCCCAGGTGGCGGACCATGTAGCCGAGCATCTCGGGCATTTCGCCCATGAATACCGCGGCAACGCCCGCGTAGAACGCTAGGTCGTCGCCCCCAGCGAAGGCGGCGGTCTCATGAGCATTGGCGGTGCACCCGACGAAGCGCAGGAGAGCGAGGTAGTAGACCTCGGCAAGCTCCGCGTTGGCGAGGCCAAGCTCTCGCCCGAGACGGACCGCGAACAGACACGTACGCAGCGTGTGCTCCATCGGCTGGCCGGTGCCGAGGTCGGTGGCGAGGGAAAGGGCCGCGACGAGCTCGGCGAGGCGATAATCGCGGTGCTCGCTGGACGTCATCAGCGGGCTATGGGTGCTTGCATCAGGCGTTCCACAGCGTTCCACACTTCATCCATGGTGATGCCGAGCATGCAGTCGGCCTGCCACCGGGTGGGACGGAAACGCCCGCCGACGAAGCAGGGGCTGCAGTCGAGGCCGTGGTAGACGACGGCGCGAGGCGTTGGGCCGAGGGGGCCGTCGATGGCGGGGCTGGTCGGCCCGTAGAGGCCCACCACCGGCGTGCCGACGGCGGTCGCGAGGTGGAGCGGGCCGGAGTCGTTGCCGACAAAGAGGCCGCAGCGCTCGATCATCGCCCCGAGCTGGCCCCAGGTCGTCGTGCCCGTGAGATCGAGCACGCGTTCGGGGTCGCCG
>Ga0209342_10005025_pt1 | contig 13613 bp, 10 predicted proteins | sample RifCSP16_2_FD_184023 | JGI IMG/M metagenome (GOLD analysis project Ga0209342, IMG submission 184023) | Soil microbial communities from Rifle, Colorado - Rifle CSP2_sed 16_2 (SPAdes) (version 2) | ecosystem: Environmental > Terrestrial > Deep subsurface > Rock core/Sediment | place: Rifle... | reverse complement strand
GGATGAGGATGTCCGGGTCGTACGCGAGCACACGAGCGAAGGAAAGGAGCTGGCGCTCGCCGACTGAGAGGGCCACGCCCCGCTCGCGCACCGCCTCTTTGTATCGGGCCGGCAGGCGCTCGACGAAGTGGTCAGCGCCGGTAAGCCGCACCGCCCACTCGATCTGCTCTTCCTCGATCTCAGCCTTTCCCAAACTGATGTTCTCCTCCACACTTCCGGAAAAGAGAAACGGCTCCTGCAGCACCAGGCCGATCCGTCGCCTGAGCGAGCTCAGCTCGTACTCACGCACATCGACCCCGTCCAATAGGATCTGGCCGCCCGTCGGCTCGTAGAGGCGGTTCACCAGCCCGGCGATCGTGCTCTTCCCCGCTCCAGTGGCGCCAACAAGCGCGACCTTCTCACCCGGCGCAATGAGGAAGGAGACGTCTTTGAGCACCTCGTCACCCCGCGTATAGGAGAAGTTGACATGGCGAAATTCGAGCGCGCCACGCAGCCGCTCGACGCGACGCCCGCCCGTCTGTCTCACTCCGGCCTCCTCCGGCGTATCGAGCAGCTCGAAGATCCGCTCCGAAGAGGCCATTGCGGCCTGCATGATGTTGTACTTCTCGCTGAGGTCTCTGATCGGCGCAAAGAAGCGCTCCGCATACAGGATGAACGCGATCAGGGTGCCGAGGCTCAAGGCGCCCTGCACAACCTGCCCGCCTCCATACCAGAGGATGAGCGCGAGCGCGATCGCCGCGATCAACTCCACGCCGGGATAGAACAGGGAAAAGTACAACATGGTCCGGAGCGACGCGCCCCGGTACTCGCGGTTGATTCGCTCAAAGGCTCGATTGCTCCGCTCTTCGTGAGAGAAGAGCTGAATGATGCGCATCCCCGAGATGCTCTCCTGCAGGAACGCATTGATGACCGCGAGCTTGGTGCGGACCAGTCGATACGCCTCTCGGGCATGGGTCCGAAAGACCTGGGCGACCACGAGGACAACGGGCAGAATCGCGAAGGTGACGAGCGAGAGACGGAAGTCCAAGAGGAGCATCGCGATCACGATCCCCACCGCGCTCACGATGTCCCCGAAGACCGCCACCAGTCCCTGCGTGAACATCTCGTTCAAGTTCTCGACGTCGGTGGTCACGCGCGTCATGAGCCGACCAACCGGGTTCCGGTCAAAGTGGGAGAGCGGGAGCCGACCGAAGCGACGAAACACCGTCGTGCGGAGATCGAACATGATCTGCTGACCGGTCCGTTGCATCACGTACCGTTGAATAAAATGGGCTACCGACTCCGCCACGAGGAGCGCCAGATAGATCAGCGCGATCCCAGCCAGTCCTTCGAGCAGTCCTTTTCCGAGATGCTCGTCGACCGCGATCTTGAGCACGTAGGGCTGCAGGATCTGGAGCCCTGAGACCGCCAGGAGCAGCAGGATGGATCCCACGACCGCTCCGGTGTATGACCGGACGTATCGGAGGAGCCGTCGCATCAAGCGGCCGTCGTACGCCTTGCCGAGGACTTCGTCTTCCCGGTGAATGGTGCTCATCGTCATCCCCTCTCACCGTTTATCCTCTCCCCCAGGGGAGAGGGCAGGGTGAGGGATTCCAGCTCCGAGAGCAATTGCTGACGGTGCCACAGCTCCGCGTAGAGACCGCGTCCAGCGAGCAACTCTTCATGGCGCCCCGTTTCCACGATGCGGCCGTCGTCCATCACCACGATGAGATCAGCGCTCTGGATCGTGCTGAGTCGGTGCGTGATGATCAGCGTGGTCCGTTTCTTCATGATCGGCTCGAGCCGCTCGAGGATCGCCGCTTCAGTCTCAGCGTCCACACCGGACAAGGCGTCATCGAGAATGAGAAGCGCGGGATTCATCATCAACGCCCTGGCGATGGTGACGCGCTGGCGCTGGCCTCCTGAGAGCGTGACGCCCCGCTCGCCCACGACGGTCTCGGGCCCGTGAGGGAGTTCTCGGATCTCCCGCTTTAAACCAGCCGCAACCACCACGGTCTCGATCTCGTCTCGTGACGCATCAGCCCGACCAAACGCGATGTTCTCCCGAAGGCTGTCCGAGAACAGAAACGGCTCCTGCGGAACATAGCCAATGCTCCCTCGGAGCGTCCGCAGCGGGATGCGCGTGGCATCGATGCCGTCGAAGAACAGGTGGCCGGGCGGAACCTCCAGCAGTCTGGGCAAGCACTGCACCAGCGTGCTCTTCCCTGCCCCGGTGGGCCCCACGATGGCGATGCGACCACCTGCCGGGATGTGCAGCGCCACGTCCCGCAGCGCCGGTCGCTCGCGTCCCGGATACGTGAACGAGAGATTCCTGAACTCTATCTCTCCCAGAAGGGACTCGGCACCAACTGGCTGCTCGGGGTCCCCGATCGTTGGCGTTTCGTCCAGAATCGCGGTCACCCGCTTGAGTGAGACAAAGCCGCGCTGGATGACCGAGGTGATCCACGCCAGCGCCTCGGTCGGCCAGATCAAGGTGACGAGGTATCCGTTGAACGCCACGAACCCACCCAGACTCACGCTCCCCTGGATGACGCGCTGACCGCCAAGCCACAGGATGATCACCACGCTCAGCCCCGCGAGGATCCCCGCAGCGGCGGTGAACAGCCCGTCCACGCGCGCCAGGTGGAGATTTCGAGCCACGTATTCCCGGTTGAGACGTTCGAACTCCTCCGCTTCTTGCTCCTCCATCACGTACGACTTCACGAGTCGGATCCCCGAAAGATGCTCCTGGGCTTTCTCCGTGATACGATCCAGCGACGCCTGCACCGCCTCAAATCGCTCACGCACGATCTTCTGCGAGCGGAAGAGCGTCACGAAGAGCACTGGAAAGGGAAGCAGCGCCATCACGGTGAGCCAGGGATCGATCGCGGCCATCAGCGGGACTGTCGAGAGATAGGTGATCCCGGTTCCCACCGAATACACGATCCCGACTCCAAAGAGCTGCCGGAGCACATTGAAGTCCTGCGTCAAGCGAGACATCAGATCCCCTGTGGAGGTTCGATGATAGAAGGACGGCGCCAGCCGCTGAAGATGCGCGTACACCGTGTTCCGGAGCGTATACTCGATGTCACGCGAGAGTCGAATCAAGACCCATCGCCCCCCGAACCGGCACGCGCCCTGAAAGGCTGTCAGCCCGATGATGAGGGCAGCGTACCAAAGGAGCGCGCGAGCCCCCGATGTGCTGAGGCTGTCGATCCCTTCCTTCAATACCCAGGGGACCAACCGCCCAAACACGTTGGAAACGATCAGGAAGACGATCCCGACGACGACAGTGGGGGCATACGGCGCAAGGTATGCGCGGAACAACTCCCAACTCGATCGATTGTTTCCGTCCGGCATGGTCTTAAAACATCGCGGGGGCAACGGGTGTTCCCGTGCCCTCCGCGCGATGAAGAAATTATAGCACGCAGGTCGAAGCGGCCGTCAGACCGCCGTGCAGCGACTGATACGTCTATCGCCTGTGGCGATCATGTCAGCCTCAGTGGGCCGCGGTTCCTCCACCACGTCGCAACTCAAACCCGCGCACGATGACATACGCAATGAGTGCGAAGACGAAAAAGACGAGAAGCATCCACGCGACGGACTGAAGGGTCTCTATCCCCGTCCGGTAGACTTCGAGGACCCACCGGTTCGCATTCAGGACCACAGGTTCTCCGTCCTTGCCCCTCGCGGTGATGTATTTCTCGATCTCCCAAATCCGGACCCCTCCCGACACGCCGACGACATAAATCGCGAAGACGATATAGCGCTGCCAGGCTGAACTCAGATCTTCTGCCACGACGCGATTCAGGATAGCCCCGATCGGCTTTTCAAAAAGCTTGACGACCAGAAATGACGCGGCAATGGACACTGCGAGAGTAACGAGCAGCAATGTGAAGAACATTTTTCACCTCCAGAGGACCTGGTCACCGCGAAGAAGGAAGGGAACGGCCGACTTGGATTCATGCCCGAGTCAGGGTCGATGAACCCGGAGTGATTGCGGGAGCGCCCCGGACACGGCGTCCACCTTGTCGATCACAGCGACATATCGGCCACGAAACGCCACGGCATCCCCTTCAGCATCCGAGACCGCGACCTCGATCTCTATTCGCCCGCGCCCCCGCCGGCGAACCGCCTCCAACAGCCGGGTGACCGCGCGAGCATCAGGAAGCGTGGCGCGCGCCTGAAAGTCGCTGGTCACGGGGCGCAGGTACCTCACGGCACTGTCCTGGATCACGACGTGCGCGCGCGGATTTTGGCTCCGCACCAGGAGCCACACAGTTGCCCACCCCGTGAGCGTAGCGATGGCGTTGAGGCTGCCAGCGAACGCGGTGCCCTGGTGATTGGTGTTCGCGGCCAGCGGCGCGCCGAGCACCAGTTGACCATCGTGCTGACCGACGACTCGAATGCCGAGATGCTGCGCCACAGGCATCTCCGTTTGGAGCTTCGCCCGGAGCGCCCGGACCTGCTCAGACATCTCTCTCTTGGGAGACCGGTGGCCTGACGAACCAGGGCAAACTTTGCGACCTATCGGCTGACCGTTGACTCAAGTTCGTGGATAGCCTAACGCCGTCAAGTCCGCGGTGATCTCGTCGAGAATCACCGGATCGTCGATGGTCGGCGGGACTCGGTACTCGAGCCCGTCAGCGATTCTCTTGATGGTGCCGCGCAGAATCTTGCCCGACCGGGTCTTGGGCAGCCGCTTGACCACCGTCGCAACCTTGAACGAGGCCACCGGGCCGATTCTCTCACGCACCATCTGGATCAGCTCCGTCACGATCTCGCCGTGAGGACGCCGCACGCTGGCTTTGAGCACGATGAGGCCCAGCGGAATCTCTCCCTTGATCTCGTCTGCGATCCCCAGCACAGCGCATTCGGCCACATCGGGATGAGAAGCCAGCACTTCTTCCATGGCGCCGGTAGAAAGACGATGCCCGGCCACGTTGATGATGTCGTCCGTACGGCTCATCACCCAGAGGTAGCCATCCTCATCCTTGTAGCCTGCATCCGCGGTCAGGTAGTAGCCGGGAAAGGCGCTGAGATAGGACTTCTGGTAGCCTTCATCGTTGTTCCACAATGTCGGCAGGCAACCGGGCGGCAAAGGAAGTTTGATCGTGATGTTGCCGATCTGGCCTTCCGGCAGCTCCTTCCCATCATCGCCCAGCACGCGGACATCGTAGCCGGGCACGGGCTTTGTGCACGACCCTGGCTTCACCGGAAGCATCCCCAGGCCCACACAGTTCGCTCCAATCGGCCAGCCCGACTCCGTTTGCCACCAGTGGTCAATAACCGGCACGCGGAGCTGCTTCTCGGCCCACAAGAGCGTGTCGGGGTCACACCGCTCGCCTGCGAGGAAGAGCGTGCGGAAGCAGCTCAAATCGTATTTGCGCATGTAGTCGCCATTCGGGTCCTCGCGCTTGATGGCGCGGAACGCCGTCGGCGCTGTAAAGAACACTCTCACGCCATGCTGGGAGATGAGCCGCCAGAACGCGCCAGGATCAGGAGTGCCGACCGGCTTCCCCTCATACAGAATTGTCGTGTTCCCATTGAACAGAGGAGCGTAGACGATGTACGAGTGCCCGACGACCCATCCCACATCCGAGCCTGCCCAGAAGACCTCACCTGGCTCCACGCCATAGATGTGCTTCATGCTCCATGTGAGCGCCACCAGATGCCCGCCATTATCGCGCACGGTCCCTTTGGGCATGCCTGTCGTGCCTGAGGTGTAGAGGATGTACAGCGGATCGGTCGCGGCAACCGGAACACACTCGGCTGGCTTTGCGTTCGCCATCAGCTCCGACCAGTCAAGGTCGCGTCCGGCGATCATTGACGCCTTCTCTTGAGGGCGCTGGAGAATGACGCACCGCTCAGGCTTCACTGAGGCAAGCTCGATCCCCTTGTCGAGCAGAGGTTTGTAGGGGATCACTCGGTCCACTTCAATGCCGCAGGAAGCTGACACGATCAGCTTCGGCCGGGCGTCACTAATGCGGCTGGCGAGCTCATGAGCGGCAAAACCGCCGAAGACCACTGAGTGGATCGCCCCAATCCGGGCACAGGCCAGCATCGCAATGACCGCCTCCGGCACCATCGGCATGTAGATGATGACCCGGTCGCCTTTCTGAACCCCCTGGCGAAGGAGGACTCCAGCGCAACGTGCCACTTCATCCAGCAGCTCGCGATAGGTGAAACTCTTGATCGTTCCGGTCATGGGACTGTCGTAGATCAGGGCTCGCTGATCAGCCCGGCCGTTCTCGACGTGCCGATCAAGGGCGTTGTAGCAACTGTTCACCACACCACCTGGGAACCATCGGTAAAAGGGAGGCCGTGACGCATCGAGCACCTTGTCCCATCGCTTCTGCCAATGGATCGCCTCAGCCGCTTCTGCCCAGAAGCGCTCCGGACTACTCATCCACCGCGCGTAGACGTCGTCGTAACTGCTCTTCATAGGGGGCTCCTCCTGCGATGGGTTGGACACTTTTAAAGGATCGGGGAGATTCTATCTGACTCTCTGCCGCTCATAAAGGAGCATTCCGAGAGACGTACGCTAGGCGCGGCCTCGAACCTTCGCGATCCACCACCGGAGGCCGACAAAGAGGAACCGCCAGTCGTGGAAGAACTCGGGCGGCTTCCCCTCAGCAGCGTGGCCGATGAACTGAAGGAGCCAGCCGACCACGAACAGGCCGAGCGGTATCGGCCAGAGCCCACGCACAAAGACCGCGACCAGGAAGAGCGGCAGAGAAATCGCGATCAGCGGGATCCCAAGCGTATGGCAGAAGCGGTTAATCGGGTGCTGGTGGCTCCGCGCGTACTGGGCAATCCACTCGCCCCACGTCTTCCCACCAAGCATAGCGCCTCCCCGAATTGAGCTTCTGTGTTTGATTGTGCGCACAGTACGAATTTCGCGATCTGCCGAACAACCTCACCTATTCGACTTATTCTGACCACGAAGCTGCCGCCACCGTGCGACGAACCATCTCGCGCCAAGAAGCAAGGCTACGCCAACAACAAACTCAACGATCGCAGAAACGGTGAACGGGTTAGAAAAGATCTCTCGAGCGTTGCGATGCCAGAGTTCGGTCGCTGCGTGGCCGACAAGCGTTGCTCCGCCACTATTAATAACAACCTTTAGGTAATAAACCCTTAGAACCGTTACCCTTGGCACCCATGCTGCATTCCTACCGCTTAAGTCCGAACGCCCAGTAGCGGCTCATTAAGAAATTCGACACTGTGCCGGAGAGAATACCGATCAAGGCTGCAAGTGTCACGTGCGCACGAAAGAATGTCACGTGGCCGACGAGTCCCACGCTTGCACTCCAATTAATGGCACCGCCAATTGAGCAACAGAGGACGAATCGCGCATATTGCCTGACCCAGTTAGTCCGCCGACTGTCACTGAATGTGAGACGGCGGTTTAGCCAAAAGTTCGACGTCATCGCCACGCCAATAGCGACGGCTCGCGAGATTTTCAGGGGAAGTGCAAGTAGCAACACGTGTAAAGTCAGCAGATCAACAAAAACCCCGATACCGCCGACCAAACAGAACTGCAACAAGCGCGACAAATTCCCATACTTGAAATCGAGAAGCCGTTTCACGTGACGAAGGTAATTCAACTGTTCGGACAGGTTGAGCTTGGTTTGGCCATACTTTCGATCTACGAACTGGGTCGGGACTTCGCGGATGTTCGAGCAGCCACACTTGACGATCAGCTCTAGTCCGACTTTGTAGCCAATCGGAGAGAGACCGGTAGCCCTGTTAAGTGTGCTACGGTGTAGAGCAAAGAACCCAGACATCGGATCCTTGACCCGGGTGATTGGGCGGGCGACCAGAGTTGCGATCCGACTGTTCAGTCGCCGGAACAAGCTCCAATCATGCGGGATCTCTCCCCCTAGCACATACCGGCTACCAATGACGAAGTTGACACCGGAATCACGCAGCGACTCAATCAGCGCGGGAATGCGATCGGGAGGATGACTCAAGTCAGCATCCATGCAGACGAGAAACTCGCCCCGAGCGTGACGGAAGCCTTCAAGGACCGCCGAACTCAGTCCCCGGGCATCTTTACGGACGATCATCCTTACAGGGTGCCCTTGGCGCTGGAGATCGATCACCGCCTGTTCGCTTCCGTCTTGACTGTTATCGTCCACAATGATGATCTCGTAGTTCAGGCCGGCGTTTCGCATCGCGACAGAGATTGCCGGAATCAGATACGGGAGATTCAACGCTTCCTGGTAGGTAGGGACGACGACACTGATAAGTGGTTCGGCAAGACCCAGAGTCACGTGAGTTGCGTCGTCGGTCAACCCGATCGTGACTCCAGCTATTGAGATACGCATAAGTAATAGGAATTATCTACGGCGTGCTGCGTATCCGAAGTGGAGACTTTGGCCGCGCAGTGGTAGACCTGCCGGCACCCGCGCACGGCGGCGAGGACGGCCGGGTAGTCGCGGACGTCGCCCCAGGCCCACTCCAGGGGCAGCCTCTCGAGCGCCCGGTTGTCGTGTCCGCGGCGCGCCAGCGCGCGCACGGCGGCGCCCTCGTCGAGCAGCCGTCGCACGAGGTTCGCCCCGAGGTGGCCGCTGCCTCCCGTCACCAGCACCGTCATGCTTTCAAGGATGCACCGAACGCCGCCTGCTCCGCAACCGGCGAGGCTAGGCAACATAAAGGCCATTCTCGGACCGCCGGGGACCGAGGGCCCGCCCAGCCCCCGCCCAGCCTGACGCTACAGCGCGGACGAAGCGGCTGTCAAGGCGAAAAGGTGGCGAGGGCCTGGGCTGAGGGGCTTATCTAAGAGGCCTATGTCAATGGAAGTCGCGGCTGGGGATGGTGGTGGGTGCGAGGCGCACTCGAGGGGTCCAGAGCTTTTCGGCGACGAGGTGGACGACGCCTTGCTCGATCTGGAGTTTGCCTGTCACGCCGAGGAAGATGGCGGTCTTCGCGAGGAGGGAGTAGCGCTCGAAGACTCGCTGCCAGAGCACGATGTTGACGAAGCCGGTCTCGTCCTCAAGCGTCATGAAGACCACGCCCCCAGCAGTGCCGGGGCGCTGGCGGCAGATGACAAGGCCGGCGTAGCGTACACGCTGGCCGTGCTTCAGCGAAGTCACGGTGCGGGCATCGGGCAACCCTTGAGCCTTCATCTCCTCGCGCAGGGATGTGAGCGGATGACCACGAGGGCTGTGGAAGGTGGTCCGATAGTCCCACGTGATCTCTTCGAACTGGCTCAGTGGATCAAAGATTGGCGCTGGCTCGTTGAAGGATAGCGGGAGCGGACTCTCAGGGGAGCGAGCCAGCCCTAACACCTGCCACAGCCCTCCACGCCGATCCACGCCGAAGCTCTCGAAGGCGCCGGCCTCGGCCAGCGTGCTGAGCAGGCGCTCATCGAGCTGGACGCGGCTGACAAAGTCCTGGAGCGCCGCGAACGGCGCCGCGCCGCGCGCTCCCTCGACCTTCTTCCAATCTCTCTCCCCCAGCCCCTTCACATATCGGAGCCCCATGCGTACCGCGAATCCGCCCAAACTCTGAGAACTTGGCTCCAGCGTGCAGTCCCAGTTGCTCGCCTGCGCATCGACCGCCCGCACGACGACGCCATGGCGCTTGGCATCCTCCACGATCGTGGCAGGCGCGTAGAAGCCCATGGGCTGAGCGTTCAACAGCGAGCAGGTGAACTCCGCGTGGTAGTGGCACTTGAGCCACGCCGTCGCGTAGGCGATCAGCGCGAAGCTACTCGCATGAGACTCGGGAAAGCCGTACTCGCCGAAGCCCTGGATCTGCTGGAAGACGCGCTCGGCAAACTCTGGCGTGATCCCTTTGGCCCGCATCCGCGAGATCAGCCGCTCGCGGTGACGCTCGATGCGGCCTGACCTGCGCCACGCCGCCATGTCGCGCCTCAACTGGTCGGCCTCGCCCGGCGTGTAGTCAGCGGCCACGATGGCTAGCCGCATCACCTGCTCCTGAAAGAGTGGCACGCCCAGCGTCTTCTCCAGCACAGGGATCAGGCTCGGGTGCGGATACTCCACGGGCTCCTCACCATTACGCCGTCTCAGGTATGGGTGGACCATGCCGCCCGTGATCGGCCCGGGCCGCACAATGCTCACCTCGATCACGATGTCGTAGAAGGTGCGTGGCCGAAGGCGCGGAAGCATCGCCATCTGCGCCCGGCTCTCGATCTGGAAGACGCCGACCGTGTCAGCCCGGCTGATCATCTCGAAGGTCTCAGGATCCTCAGCCGGGACCCTCGCCATCGAGCACTCAACGCCGCGATGCTCTTTGAGCAGGCGAAACGCGAGGTCGAGCTGGGTGAGGGCGCCGAGGCCGAGCAGATCCACCTTGAAGAGCCCGAGATTTTCTAGATCATCCTTGTCCCACTGGATTACGGTGCGGCCCGGCATCGTCGCGTTCTCGATCGGCACGATGTCGTGCACCGGCTCGTGGCCAAGCAGGAAGCCGCCCGGGTGGATGGAGAGGTGGCGGGGGAAGTCGAGGATCTCGTTTGCAAGCCGGATGAGATGCGTGTGCGCCGGTGTTTCAGGGTCGAGCCCGGCCTGCCTCAAGCTGTTGGGATGAAGCCCCTCGTAGAAGGAGATGAGCTTGGCAAGGCGATCCAGCGAGGTGGCGGGCAACCCGAGCGCTTTCCCCACATCGCGCACTGCTGAGCGAGTTCTGTAGCGGATCACGTTTGCCACCATCGCGGCACGCTCGCGCCCGTACTTCTCGTAGACGTGCTGGATCACCTCCTCGCGCCGATCGTGCTCGATGTCGAGGTCGATGTCAGGAGGCTCAGCGCGCTCCATGGAGATGAAGCGCTCGAAGAGGAGCCCCATCCTCACCGGATCGATCGCGGTAATGCCGAGACAGTAGCAGACCGCTGAGTTGGCTGCCGATCCCCTGCCCTGGCAGAGGATCCCGCGCTCACGGCAGAACTTCACGATCTCCCACATCGTGAGGAAGTAGCCCGGATAGTCGAGGGCATCGATGAGCGCCAGCTCCTTCTCGAGCTGCGTTGCCACATCGGATGGGACGACTCCGTCATAGCGCTTGCGCGCGCCTTCGAAGGTGAGGTGGCGCAGCCATTGGGAGGAGGTGGTGCCATCGGGAAGGCGCTCCGACGGGTAGCGGTAGCGAAGCTCAGCCAGCGAGAAGCTGCACCGCTCAGCGATTTCGCTAGTCCGTGCCAGAGCCGCTGGGTCATCAGCGAAGAGCTGAGCGAAGGCGTCAGGTGTTTTGAGCGCGTGCTCGGCATTTGGCTTGAGCTTGCGGCCAGCCTCGGAGAGTGTGACGCCATGACGGATCGCGGTGAGCGCGTCCTGTAACTGGCGACGTGCCAGCGTGTGGTAGAGCACTTCTGTTGCCGCAACCAGCGGCAAGCCATAGCGCGCGGCACGCTCGCGCAGTCGCGCCTCTTGTCTCACCTCCTCGGCCCGCCGGTGGCGCGCGACCATTGCATACAGCCGGTCACCGAAGGCATCGCGCAGCTTGCCCGCCACTTCGCTCGGATCGGCATCAAGCACGAGCAGGCTTTGGTCACCACCCCAGAGCGCGATCAATCCACTGGCGCGTTCGCAGACCCCGTCCCATGTCACCGAGCACTCACCCTTGGCAGAGCGACGGCGCCCGTCGGTGATGAGGCGGCAGAGGTTCGCGTATCCGCTCCGGTCCTGAGCAAGGAGCACGATGATGGAGCCGTCGTCCAGAGTGAGTTGCGCGCCCACGATCAGATGAACGCCAAGCTCGCTCGCCTTCACATGAGCGCGCACCAGACCGTAAACGCCGTCGCGGTCGGTCAGCGCGAGCGCGCGAAGCCCAAGCCGATAAGCCTCCTCCACCAGCTCATCAGGATGGCTCGCACCCTCGAGGAACGAGAAGTTGCTCTTGCACCAAAGCGGTACGTACATGTCGAAGCTTTCAGCACTCATCGGTTTGGCGTTCCGCCAAACCGCAACATGGGTGCCCCCAACGTTGAGATTTCGCACCCATAGGTTTGCGAGCAAACCAGACATGGGTGCCCCCACGCTTGGAATTCGCCGAGGCGAAATCCGTGGGGGGCGAAATCCGTGGGGGGCGGTTAACTTCCAGCCGACACATGATGAGTAATTCCTCCAAAAAAAATTTCGCGTTCTCGTCCCTAGCCGCCAGCCATGGCCCCTACGATCAGAAAAGGCTCTGCGCCAATCGCGATCGCGTCGGGCAGTGGGGCATCCGGCGGTTCGTGGGACAGATCCTGCTCGCAGGCAAAGAACCTCACGAGCGCTCGGCGCTGTTGCGTAACCTGGTCGCGGATCGTCCCACGCAGCATCGGATAGCGGGCCTCGAGCGCATCGAGGACCGAGCGCTGCGTGGCCTGACCCTCGACGTCGAGCTTCACCTCGCCGTCGACGTGCGCAAGCGTCCGCAGATGCGCCGGGAGCACGACGCGGATCATCGCAGCGTCTGGACTTCGACGGACACCACGGCTGGAAGATCGCGGACGATCGGCGCCCAGTTGTCCCCGGCGTCGGCCGATGCGTACACCTGCCCGCCGGTGGTACCGAAGTACACGCCGCACGGATCGAGCGAGTCGACGGCCATCGCGTCGCGCAACACGTTGACGTAACAGTCGCGTTGAGGCAAACCTTTCGTGAGCGGTTCCCACTCGTTTCCGCCCGTCCGGCTGCGGTACACGCGCAGCTTCCCCTCGGGCGGATAGTGCTCCGAGTCGCTCTTGATCGGGACGACGTAGATGGTGTCCGGCTCGTGCGCGTGAACGTCGATCGGGAACCCGAAGTCAGTGGGCAAATTATCGCTGACCTCTTGCCATGACTCGCCGGCGTCGTCGCTGCGCATGACGTCCCAGTGCTTCTGCATGAACAGCACGCCCGGACGCGACCGGTGCATCGCGATGCGGTGAACACAGTGGCCGACCTCGGCATCCGGGTCGGGGAGCTCGTGCGGGGATTTCAGGCCGCGGTTCATCGGCCGCCACGTCTTGCCGGCGTCATCGCTCCGGAACACGCCCGCCGCCGAGATGGCGATGAAGATGCGCTCGGGATGGCTCGGATCCAGAAGGATTGTGTGCAGGCACATCCCACCAGCGCCCGGCTGCCAGTAGCGCCCTGATTCGTGAGCGCGCAGTGCGGGGAGCTCTTGCCAGGTCTGGCCGCCGTCGATCGAGCGGAACAGGGCGGCGTCTTCAACGCCGGCGTAGATCGTGTCCGGATCGGTCAGCGACGGTTCGAGATGCCAGACTCGCTTGAACTCCCACGGGCGGGGCGTGCCGTCGTACCACAGGTGAGTGCCGGTAACGCCCTCGTACACGAACTTGTTCCCCACCGTCTCCCACGTCTTGCCGCCGTCGTTGGAACGCTGGATCACCTGCCCGAACCAGCCGCTCGACTGCGACGCATACAGCCGGTTCGGATCAGCGGGTGATCCCTTGAGGTGGTAGATCTCCCAGCCCCCGAAGTGCGGGCCGCTGATGTCCCACCGTTCGCGCTTTCCGTCCGACGTCATGACGAACGCGCCCTTGCGTGTACCAACCAGTAGTCGTACCCCGCTCATCCCTCACTCCTTTCTTACCAGGCTGCTGAAAAAGGCCCATCTGCGGCGTTGGCTTTCCTCGGAGGGGGGCACGCCCCCCTTCCGAACCTCCCCCAACTTGCGCG
>Ga0209342_10005024_pt1 | contig 13615 bp, 11 predicted proteins | sample RifCSP16_2_FD_184023 | JGI IMG/M metagenome (GOLD analysis project Ga0209342, IMG submission 184023) | Soil microbial communities from Rifle, Colorado - Rifle CSP2_sed 16_2 (SPAdes) (version 2) | ecosystem: Environmental > Terrestrial > Deep subsurface > Rock core/Sediment | place: Rifle... | reverse complement strand
CCTAGGTACCGTGAGGCAGTGCTCTTCTCGGTCTCGGACGAGACCTCGGTGGAGGGCTACGAGCCGCAGCGCTTCCAGACGAGGCTGCTGGGCCTCTTGGCGAACGGAAACCACTACATCTCCGAGTACCCAGCCCTGGTGGTCCCCCTGGAGTCCGGCTTTGTAAACGTGTTGGTCCAGCGAACGTGTAACACGGACGGCGAGCCAGACGACGAACACTCGTTGAACTGCAGCGACTCCATTCATGTGGCTCCAATCACCGGTCCTCTCTTGGTGGAGAACCGCAATGGCGTCCAGTCAGAGCACCTAGACCCGTGCGGCTACGACTACACCACGATCCTGTTCGCCTCGCCAGAGTTTGTGGCAAGCTACGGGCGGGCCGGCGCGGAAGAGCCCTGCAACTTCCGAGGCTGGAACTGGGCGGAACGTTGGGATGTGCACCGGATTAAAAGGACTGTCGTTGGCATCGACCTGACGGCAGCGCGCTTCTCTGACGTTTTTGGGGAGCCAGGACGGACCGCCTACGCGGCAGCGGCCGCAGCAGCGCTCAACCACACGGTTGCGGCTGAGGAACCAACTCCGCAGGACACGGACTGCTCTGCGTCCCCAGAGAAGGACACAGGCTGGACGGTGCGCAGAGTACGCTCTGCTTGGGTTGCGAGGCTCGTCCAGCAGGAGGGACCCCTGTGTCAGCCTGAAGCCGACTTGGCACTGCCGGTCGACAGCCGTGTGACCGGGTACGAGGAAGAGAAGCTCGAATGGGACGAGGTGACGAGGGCCGTACCCGATGCCAAAGAAGCATTCGCGTCGCCGTTTGGCGGTCTTTTGCTGGTTGCATCAGCCTCGCGGATAGAGGTGTTCGACCGCCGAGGATCGAAATGGCGGCCGCTCGGAAGCTGGCTCCGCGCCCCCATCGTTTCGGTCCAGTGGGCAAGAGGCGCGGGCGCTGACCGGTGGATCCAGTTTTTTCGAGGCCCACATCCGTGAGGCGTCGCCTAACAAGCCCATGAAGCTGACGAGCGCGCGATGGCGGGACAGGCGCGCGCTCGCAGCTTATGCGCAGTGTTAGCTGCCTTCGAACAGCCATGATGAAGGTCGTCGCTGCATTGGTTGGTATCGCTCTCGGAGTGTTCGTTCTGTGGCGGTTCGTTCTGCCAGCTCTGTTCGTCTCCCTCGCGCGGGGACCGATCAATACCGACACAGTCGTCGTGAAGAGGGTATCGGTGAGCGATCAGATAACCGACTCGGAGCGAGGCCATGTCTCAGCCGGCACGGGCCACAAGTTTCTCAGTCTCGATTGCAGCATTAGTGTGTCCCCGACTGAGGTCGATATTCACGACTTTCAATTCGTGAAGGATCGCGCTTCGTCACTCGGAACTGAGGAAAACGTTGGCAACAACATGGACCTGGACTATTTCTTTTGGACGTTCCTGGACTCGAATGGAACGCCAATTGACGACATTGGTAATGACGCCACTGAGTTTGGTCTGCGACTTATCTTTAAAGTCCCGGTCGAAGCGTCGCGGGGGTACTTATTCTACTGGGGAGAGTACTTTGGACCGGTGGAATTCGGGGACGGGAACGGCAGCTAACTTCGGGATGGAGCGGACGTGGCCTTTCCCTTCGTGTGACAATGTATCCGAGATGTGAGTTGCAAGCCTTCGGGAAGCATCGTGCTGCTGCCAGAGGACTGGCCACGCCGCTCATCCCGGGCGTTAGTTGCGACCGCCACCGCCGTGGGCGTGGTGCTGGCGGCCTTCATGGGCTGCGTACAGTACTGCTGCTATAGGCCTGGCCACGCCGCTGAATCCGGGTGTTGGTTGCGACACGATGTCGCACGATCGCATGTGAAGAAAGGAGGTGGAACGATCACCTAGCGCATCCCCGCTAGTGCCCTACGCGAGCGTGCGGACTGCGCGCTGTGCAGTCGGTGCGAAGCCTCGCGGACAATGTACCGAATTGGGTTCAACCTGGTAACAGCAAGAACCCCTCCGGAAGCTCCATCCGGTTAAGGGCTAGGGCTGGGCAATATGGTGAAAAGAATCGAAGGACCACACGCGTCGTCAAGCGGATTCAGACCTACGGGAGCTAAGAGGTCGAAGGCATGCTTCCCAGTGTTTGCATGCGTGGCCAAGATGCAGGTCTCTAACATCCCTGCACGAGGATTGGAGAGCCACCGGCGTCCAGGTCCCACCTACGTTGTCCGAAGCGATTGTGAGGAACGTGGAAAAGCCGTCAGTCCGCCAGGCGCGACGTCTGGCAAGCCGACCGTAAGGCGCCGATGGAGGGATGGCAAGAAGAGGTCGGAAGAAGCAAAGGCCGATCGGTAATCGGTCGGATAGAGCATGGAACATGGCTCAACGCAAAATCGGGAGCAACCACAACCCCGATGAAACGCGTGCCCACGTCCGACAGGTGTTCCGTTGCGAGAGAATCTGGAGAACCTTCGCAGATGGGAAAGCAAAAGACGGCTTCGGCCGGTGCACCCAGAGACGACGCGACGAAATGGGCCGAGGTCGATTGGAACCTGGCCCGACGCGAAGTCAGAAGGCTGCAGGTGCGTATCGCAAAGGCTGTGGACGCCTTGGCCACGCCACCTGACCGAGGTACGCAGCTGGGGTGCCCAACAGGGGTACCTTTCTGGAATGCTTGAGCCGTATGATGGGAAACTATCACGTACGGTTCTGAGGGGGACCGGGGGCCGAAAGGCCCCTTGGTCTACCCGGTGGAAAGGAGAAGCTAGATGGCCTACGACGAGGGACTAGCCGAGCGCATCCGTGGCATCCTTGCCGACCGCCCCCACGTCTCCGAGAAGAAGATGTTCGGGGGCATTGCCTTCATGATTCGAGGCCACATGTCCGTCGGCATTGTGAAGGACGACCTGATGGTTCGGGTCGGGTCAGAGGAGCATGACAACCTGGTCCGGCAACCGCACGCCCGCCCCATGGACTTCACCGGAAGACCGATGAGGGGCTTTGTGTACGTTGCTTCCCCAGGCCTTGAAACGGATGTGGATCTGGAGCGTTGGCTGGGACACGGCCTGAAGTACGCCGAGTCTCTTCCAGCCAAGGCCGCGTCAGGGCCACGACTGCCGCCGAACCAAGCGGTGCAGCGGACGAGCGCGCGCCGACCATCGCGTCCGCGCGCTCGCCGCTGAATACGAGTGTAGGCGTCTTAGACCCGTTCGTGGTATCGGCACCATTTTGGAAGGCTGACTGCCATGGCTATGGCATTTCCCCGACTGCTCCTTGCACTCAGCGCTGTGATCCTTATCGCAGGCTGGCTCATGCATGCTCGCGCATTCGGCAAGACCCTGTCGGCTCTCGCAGCTTCCAACCTAGGCGCGTTCTACGCAAATTCGTTGAAAGCACTGTGGCTCATCGACTCGGCGACACTGATCACGCTCGCGGTCGTCTTCGCGCTCATCGCCGCTCGCCCCACCTCGCATCACGGCCCGTGGTCATCCTGCTGGCACTCGTACCCGCAGCCACAGCCTTCTTCCTCTACAAGTTCATCGGCAACTTCGTGCCGGCCCACATGCTCCTCGCCTCAGCGATCGCTACTGTTTTCGCTGGCGTTGGCTTCGGATCGGCGGGTTCTACCAGGTCCACCAGAGCTACAGCGCCCCTCGAGAGGACATCGACATGGTTGACGTGAGGGTGGTCCAAGAAGTGTATCGATACAACCGCTGGGCCAACGCCCGGATATTCGAAGCCGTCTCGGGTCTGAGTCGAGGACAGTTCGTCAAGGATCTGGGCAACAGCTATCCGTCGGTCCGCGACACGCTTGGGCACATCGTTTGGGCCGAGTGGTTGTGGCTTCAGCGTTGGGAAGGAACGTCGCCAAAGAGCGTCTTCCAATCCGCTGACTTTCCGGGGCCGGACGCCCTGAGAGCGCGATGGTTGGAGGTCGAGGCCAAGCAAACAGCCTTCGTTGAGTCGGTGACAGCGGAACGTCTTCTTTCGATCGTGCGGTACGTCAACCTCCAGGGGCAGACCTGGCAGTATCCCCTCTGGAGGCAGATGTACCACCTTGTGAATCACTCAAGCTATCACCGAGGGCAAGTGACAACGATGCTGCGTCAGTTAGGGGCTCAGCCTGTTCCGACGGACTTTCTGGTGTTCCAAGATGAGGTTGAGGCCGGTATCGTTTGACGGTCCTTGCTCCAGCCCCCAAACGCTGGATACGCTGAGCCGCCGAACGATCCTCACTGTCGGGCGGACTCCAGTAGGGAGGCGCTGAGAATGCCAGAGACGGATGCGAGTTCCACGGGTTCTACGTTTGACCCAAAGAAGGCGGAGGCCTTCGCCGGTCGCCTGCTGGCTGCCCTGAACGACGGCGCGTTCTGCCTGATGGCCTCGATCGGCCACCGCACCGGGCTTTTCGATGCAATGCGCGATCAGCCATCGATGACTTCGCGGGAGATCGCCTCACGGGCCGGGCTCAACGAGCGCTATGTGCGCGAATGGCTCGGGGCGATGGTCACCTCAGGGGTCGTCGGCGTCGATACGCAAAGCGTCCACTACCATTTGCCGCTGGAGCACGCGGCGTATCTGACGCGAGCGGCCGCGACGGACAACCTGGCCATTTTCGCTCAGTATGTCCCGCTCCTCGGCAATGTCGAGGACGACATCATCGAGTGCTTCGAGAACGGCGGGGACGTCCCCTATGAGAGATTCTCTCGGTTCCATGTGGTGATGGCGGAAGACAGTAGTCTGTCCGTTCTCTCCTCACTCGAATCACATATCCTTCCGCCCATCCCGGGTCTGGCCGAGCAACTCCGGCGCGGGGTGCGAGGGCTCGATGCAGGATGCGGCTGCGGCCGCATCCTGAACCGGCTGGCCGAACTGTTCCCGAAGAGTCGCTTCGTGGGAATGGACCTTTCTAAGGAAGCCATTCGGGCCGCGCGTCAGGAGGCTTCGGCCGAGGGACTGAAGAATGTCGAGTTTGCGGCGATCGATCTGAGCAACTTCGACCAGACGGCCGAACCCGAGTCGTTCGACTTCATCACCACGTTCGATGCCGTGCACGATCAGGGCAAGCCGCTGAACGTCTTGAAGGGCATTCACCCGAGATCCTCTCCCCCTATTTCCCCGGCTCGGGCACCGGGCAGGTGAATGCCGAATTCCCCGTCACGCCAACCTCATGACCGGTGCGTAGATTCTAGCGATCGCGACGGGCATCTTCGCCCAGGAGCGCTCCGAGCCGCCCTTCACCGTCTTCGTCTTCGCGAGCCCCACCGGTGAGCCGGAAAAAGACCGCGACCTCGTTCGGGCTGCTGATGAGGTGAGGAAGAGGGTCTCGGCCAGGAAATCCTGGTTCAGAGCGGCGCAGACCGAGAAGGAAGCGCAAATCGTCGTCGAGGTGCAAGAGCACTCGGTACAAGAGCACATGACGATTTACGCCTCGACCGAAACGATGCGCGGGCAGGTCGAAGGGGCAACACGTTACGCCATCAACGAAGCAGCATTTCTTGGAGGCCAAGGTCACACTCCTGGGTGGTGAGCTGAGATTGAGGAGAGTCGCCACAAGCAACAAGGGGAGCCTGAAAGGAGCGGCAACTGCGCTGGCGGTCGAGTTGGAGAAGGAGTTCAAGAAGCGCTTGGGGGAGCCGCGCTGAGCCGGCGCGGATGACTCGACATTCCGCCGCCTCGCCACCCCGGCGGCACCTTCCGGTCCTCGCGGCGTGCGCAGCCCGCTCGACTCGAGAAATAGAGACGAACTGCAACCCGTCAGCCGCTCTTCCAGCGACTCACAAGCTGGATGCCGAGATCGAAGGCGGAAAGTATGGGTACATCGATGGCATGCTGATCATCCGGCACGGCAAGGTCGTCTTCGACCGTTCCTACCCACACGACTACGATCGCATTTACTCCGCGGAAGTCGTCAAGCTGGGAGCTCTGAACGCTCACGATCCGACCGGGCCGTACAACTATTTCAACCCGTGGTGGCATCCCTTCTACCGGCGTGGTGACCTCCACTCCCTGCAGTCGGTGACCAAGACCGGTTACGTCCGTCGTGATAGGCGTCGCCACGGCACTAAGGGACTTCCCGTCCCTGGACACGCCGGTGCTGTCGTTCTTCGACCCGTCCAAGGTAGCCAATGTCGACGACCGCAAACGACGCCTTACCATCCGCCATCTCCTGACGATGACGGCTGGCATGGACTGGAACGAAGACCTGCCGTACGCCGATCCGAACAACTCGGCCAGCATCATGGAGGCGAGCTTTGACTGGGTCGACTATGCCATCGGCCGGCCCATGGCGGGCGAGCCCGGGACCGAGTTCAGGTATAACAGCGGCGCCACGCAGCTGCTTGCGCATATCTTCAGAGTGGCGACTGGCAAGGACATCGAAGAGTACGCCCAGCGGCACCTGTTCGCGCCGCTCGGCATCGAGCAGTACTTCTGGAAGCGCAGTCCCTCGGGCCTCACGGACACGGAGGGACGTCTCTACCTGCGGAGCCGCGATCTGGCGAAGATCGGCTATCTGTTCTTGAAGAACGGCGTCTGGGAGGGTAATCCGCTCGTCCAGCCCGAATGGGTGACGGCCTCCGTCACCCCGAGTACCACCGTGTCGTCCGATGGCGTGAAGTACGGATACAAGTGGTGGCTGATTCCCTACGGCAAGGACGACGGGCGATTGGCATGGGCAGGCTCGGGCTTTGGGGGACAGCGTCCGATCCTCTTTCCGGACTACGACCTGATCGTCGTGTTGACCGGATGGAACATCCTTTCGGACAGGCCCGCGCTCTCTGCGCGAGTCGCGGTGGACCGCATCCTCGCTGCGGTGAGCGATCGACACCCATGAAGCTGACGAAGCCCGCGACGCTCTGAGCTGACGCAGGCTTCGCAGCCATCCAAACGGACTAATTTTTCGAAAGCCAGAAGCCGGGGTCCGTTTCCCTCACCGCACGCGACACGTAGCTCATGTCGGGAGCGAGGCGAAAACGCTGGGTCACTGCCTCGGTCAGGAACTCGTTGAATTTCTGCATCGCTTCCTGCTCCTGCGGTGTCATCGCCTTCATCGTCGCCATGAGGTCTGACGCGTACTTGTCGAACTCCCCGAAAGAGGCGGTCGAGCTGAAGACGAGATAGGTGGGGCCGGGAAGCCCGGCGACGACCTCGTAGACGCGGTAGGCGGTGTTGGGCGCCGCCTTTCCGGCGGCGGCGCCGTAGGCCTTTGCCGCCGCTTCGAAGGCCGCTTCACCCCCGGGCCGCACGCGGAACGTCGTGATCTCGTAGAACCGCTGCTTGCCGGCGTCGGGAAAGGCGCCGTGGCTGAGGTCCTTGCGGCCCATCGCGTGGATCGTGCGGAGCGCATCGAGATGCTCGGCATCCGCCTGGGCCAGTCGGGCGAGCTCCGCGGAAAGCGCCCGATCCTCACCCTCCATCTTGAAAGAGTTTCCTATGGCGGCGTTGGACTCGAAAGGCGAAATGAACCAGGCCTCGGGTGGGCCCGTGAGCGCCTCGAGAGCGATGTACGAATTGGGGCTCTTTGCCCTCTCATAGGCCGCCGGCCATCCCGATTCGGTAATCCGGTGCGGGACGCCGTGCCCCAGCTTGATTCTCTCGATGTTGATGAGCAGCATGTTGGGCTGGCTAGTCGGAAGGCTCTGGGCGGCGGCGGTTGCCGCCCAGGCGAAAAGAGCGGTGCAAAACAATGCAAATCGCATCGATGCGCTCATGGTTTTCCTCCGTGGGCCGGGAGTCTTTCAAATCGACTGGCCGCCTGTCAAGGTGGAAAACAGATCCCGAGGTTCAGGGAGCTTCGTAACGACGTTTCCCGAGACGTCGGTGAGACGGAAGTCTCTTCCCTGGAAGCGATGGGTGCGTTTGGTGTGGTCGAGGCCCATGAGGTGGAGCACGGTGGCGTGGAGATCGCGCACGTCGATGGGATCGGAGGCGATGTTGTAGCCGAGCTCGTCCGTCGCTCCGATGGTGATCCCCGGCTTCACCCCTCCGCCCGCGAGCCAGATGGTGAACGCTCGAGGGTGATGGTCGCGGCCGATGAACTTGGAGCGGTTGCGGCCCTCGTTCATCGGAGTCCGGCCGAACTCTCCTCCCCAGACGACGACGGTCGTGTCGAGGAGACCCCGCTCCTTGAGGTCGCGGACGAGCGCCGCCGAGGCCCGATTGGTCTCGGCGCAGATCGCCGGAGGGGCGGTCGCAATGTCGTCCCGGCTATTGGTGCCGTGATGGTCCCATCCCCCCAGTGGTAGAGCTGGACGAAGCGGACCCTCGTTCCACAAGGCGCCGCGCCAGAAGGCAGTTGTTGCGAACGACGCCTGTCCCGGCTCGGTCCCGTAGAGATCGTGACTCGAGGCGGGCTCGCTCGAGATGTCCATCAGCTCGGGAACGCTCGTTTGCATGCGATAAGCCCCTTCGAAGGCCGCAATGCGGGTCTCGATCTCGGGGTCTCACGACGAGCCGATGGGCTTCGTTGAGCTTCCGACCGCGTCCTGGGATTCCCGCCGCGCTTGGGCCGAGACCCCGGGGGGATTGGCGAGGAACAGAACCGGGTCCCCCTGCGATCGGAACTGGACGCCTTGATAGATGGAGGGAAGGAATCCACTCCCCCAGCAGGATTTCCCGCCGTCGGGATCGTTCTCTCCCGGGAGCAGCACGACGAATCCCGGAAGATCCTTGTTCTCGCTTCCCAGACCGTAGCTCAGCCACGCCCCCATGCTCGGGCGGCCCACGATCTGATGCCCGGTGTTCATGAAGATCTGCGCCGGAGCGTGGTTGAACTGAGTGGTGTGGAGGGACCTCACGATGGCGATCTCATCGGCGATCGAAGCGATGTCGGGCAGAAGCTCGGACATCTCTGCCCCCGACTGGCCGTGCTTTCCGAACGAATAGGGAGAAACCGAGAATCTTCGGCACGCCCTGGATGAAAGCGAAGCGCTCTCCCCGCAGCAGGCTCTCGGGGCAGTCCCGACCGTGGAGCTCCTGGAGCTTCGGCTTGAGATCGAAGAGATCGAGGTGAGAGGGCGCTCCCGCCATGAAGAGATAGATGATGCTCTTCGCCCTGGGCGCAGATGGCGCGGCTTTCGCGGTATCGTCCTCGAGGAGGCTCCAGAGCGCCGCGGCCCCGAGCCCGAACCCCGCCTGCTCGAAGAAAATGCCGGCGGGTGAGGGTCTTGAGCTGCGAGAGTTCGTTTTCGTCTACCGTCACCAGACCCGTGAGGCAGTCCTGTGGTGTGGCGACGCGGGCGGGGAATCCTATGCGGTCGTGGACGGAAGGGTCGAATCCCTGATCCTCTGAGTGAAGAGAGTGCCTGGTTGGGAGCCTGTTGGGAGGCGGCCACCTTCGGTGATCGCCCGAGCGCGTAGAGTCACTGAGGGATTCCCCTCGATGTGAAAGCGCATGGAGCTCGCCTCATCTGGTTTTCGTAAACCGCGTCCTCTCCGTCGCGGAAACGCTCCGGCATGCGCTCTCTATGGCGCTCCATCGCGGCCTCGAGATGACGGCGCCGCGGCTGTGGGATCCTCCCGCAGTGGATCACGGACGTAGCGCACCGGGGCGCACTCGAGGAGAAAGCGCAGGCTGTGCGCGGTGGGAAAATGACGCAGTCGGCCCGACGACGATCGAGAATCGGATCACGGAAGGCTTCCACTTGCAGGTCAACATGACTTCTCCTATCGTTGGGACTCGGACAACATGTCCGACCTGCCCAAGATGGAGGTCCCCTTGATTGGGCGAACTGTTTCCCACTACAAGGTCCAGGACGAGCTGAGTCGTGGGGGCATGGGTATCGTCTACCGCGCGACGGACCTCAGTTTGAATCGCGACGTTGCCCTGAAGGTGCTCCCAACCGAGCTGGTGGCGGATCCCGAGCGACGCCGACGCTTCCTTCAGGAAGCCCAGGCGGCCGCCGCGCTCGAGCATCCCCACATTGCCGTCATCCACGAAGTGGGCGAAACAGAAGGCACCACCTTCATCGCCATGGAGCTGATCCGCGGCGAGAAGCTCCGCGACGTCATGGCGCGGGAAAGGCTGCCCCTCGGTCGCTCTCTGGAGCTGGCCATCGAGGTGGCCGAAGGTCTCGGCTGGGCCCACGACAAGGGGATCGTCCATCGCGACCTCAAGCCAGCCAACATCATGCTCGGGGAAAGCGGCCACGCCAAGATCATCGATTTCGGTTTGGCCAAGCTAGTGGAGCCGCTGGGAAGCGACTCATCGAGCGCGATCGAGACCCGGCTCCAAAAGGAAACCGACCCGGGGATCATCATGGGTACGGTCTCGTATATGTCGCCGGAGCAGGCGAGAGGGGGAAAGGTCGACCACCGGAGCGACATCTTCACATTCGGAATCGTGCTCTACGAGATGATCGCCGGCCAGACTCCTTTTCAGGGTCCGAGCGGTCTGGACACTCTGCACGCGATTCTCAAAACGCCTGCTCCCCGGCTTCCTTCTCTGGGGGCAGATATTTCCGTGGAGGCGGCTTCGGACCTGGAGCGTGTCATTCACAAGTGTCTGGCCAAGGATCCCGGCGAGCGCTATCAAACTTTCAAGGACATAGTGGTGGATCTTCGCGCGACCCGCCGGCGGCTCGAATCCGGATCTCTGGCTCCCGCCGCCCGTGACCTGCGCGGCAAGAACTGGCTCCCCATCGGAGCGGCCGCCGCCTTGATTTTGACGGCGGGCATGCTCTTGTTCCACTTCCGAGCACCGGCAAAGGCCCCAGCTCCTTCGGCTTCCTCCAGGCCCTCGCTGGCGGTCCTCTACTTCGAGAACAACACAGGCGACTCTTCTCTTGATTGGCTGCGCACCGCTCTCACCGACATGCTGGTCACCGATCTCTCCCAGTCGCCCAACATCCGGGTTCTGGGAACCGATCGGCTCTACCAGATCATGCGGGACATGAACCGGCTGGACGAACGGGTCACTTCTTTCGAAGTCGTGCAGCAGGTGGCCGAGCGGGCCGATGTGGACACCGTGCTCCTCGGTAGCTTCGTGAAGGCGGGAGATACGATTCGCATCAGCATCAAGGTTCAGGAAGCGCGGAGCGGCGAGATCCTGACCTCGGACAAGGTCGAAGGGGTGGGCCAGTCGAGCCTCTTCCCCATGGTGGACGACCTGACCCGGCGCATCAAGACCCGGTTCGACATCCCTGAGGCGGCGGACCCCGAGCTGGACCGGGATCTGAAGGACGTGACGACTTCTTCGGTCGAGGCCTACCGCTATTACGCAGAGGGCATCAATCTGCACGAGCGATTCAAAGAAGAGGAGGCTATTCCTCTTTTCGAGAAAGCCGTCGCGCTGGATCCCGCCTTCGCCATGGCCCATGCCAAGCTCTCGGTCATTCATTCCAATCTGGGTCACGACAAAGAATCCGAACGATACGGCTGGCAGGCTCTCCAGCACGTCGACCGGCTCACCGCGCGCGAGCGGTACTACATCGAGGGGCACTACTACAGCCTGAGACAGGAAACGGTTGGCCAGGCGATTGATGCCTACCGGAAGTCGGTGGAGTTGTACCCCGAGCACGCCTCTTCCCGAAACAACCTGGCTCTTCGCTATGCGATGCTGGAACGCTATGACGAAGCCATCGAGCACACCGAAGAGTTGAGGCGCCGCGGGATGACCTTCCCCGGTTCGTATAGCATTCTCGCCGGGTCGTATTCGGCCCGGGGGGAATTCGAAAAGGGCTACCAGGCGCTTCAGGATTTCCTCAGCCGGAGTCCCGATAGTGCGACGGGCTATAGCCACCTGGGCTTCCACCTTTCCCGGTGGGGAAGGCTCGACGAGGCGCTCGAAGCCTTCCAGAAGTCAGAGTCGCTTGGACCGGGAATCCTGTGGCCGGAGCTCGGCCGGTGGGAGGTATCGATCCTCAGCGAGCAATGGAGCGAGGCGGAGGCGGCCGGGCAAAAGATGGCGGCCTCGAACGACTCCTTCTGGAAGTGGGTGGGGTTTTTCGACCTTGCCATTACCCGGCTTTATCAAGGTCGCTCCGCAGAGGCTCTCAGGCTGCTGGAGCAGGCGGCACGCGCCTACTCGGAGCCCGGGCTCGTTAGCGCCAGCGCATGGAGCTACGCCGGCCACGTTTCCCTCGAGAGAGACGCGGCCGCCCGGGCCCTCGAGCAAGCGCAGAGGGCGCAGAGGGAGGGCAAGGGCGACCTGGCGGAGTGGGAAGGTCTTTTCTTCACCGCATCCTCCCAGGCGCGGCTCGGGCGAAAAGAGGAGGCGCAAAAGACCGCGGAGGAGCTGAGACGGAGAACGGAGTCGCTCCCTACCGAGAAGGAGAAAAGACGCTACCATCAGCTAGCCGGCGAGCTAGCCCTCGTCCGCGGGGACATCGCGCAGGCCGTCGACGAGCTCACCAAGGCTCAGTCCATGCTTCCGCCCCGAGGGTTTCCCGGCCCGGCTGGCCTTGTGCCCCACGTGCCCATCTGGTTCTCGCTGGCCTCGGCTGATCTGGCCGCCGGTGATGAAGGGAAGGCCGCCGAGTGGTTCCAGCACATCATCGAGAGCACCAGCGAGCACACGGAATGGCCGATTCCGTACGTACGGAGTTTTTACTTCCTCGGCAAGATTCACGAGAAGCGCGACGAGATGGATAAAGCTCGCGAGTACTACCGCCGCTTCCTCTACTTCTGGAAGGACGGTGACCTCGACCGCGACCGAGTCGAAGAAGCCGAGCGCAAGATCTGAGCGGCACGCTTTGATGCCGTCAACAGGTACCTCGATTGTGGGCTTTTCGAATCCGGTTTCGCCCGCGTCGTTTGCCCGCGGTGCCGCTCCGAGTTTCTCGTTCGCCTTCTCCTGTAAAGGTCGCGGACTTTTCGTCGTGCGGTCTGCCCCGCCGTAGCCGTGGCGAAGGCGGGAGCAAAGCGTGCGGCGATCTTCTCCGGGCTCCTCCAGAACAAAATTCTTGCCGACTATCATCGAGAGCTTCTGGGAGAGCTCGCACGACTCGCCTACGAAACCGTTCACGAGATGATGGCCGCCGCCATCGACGTCGACGTGAACGACGCCCGGCCGGGCATGGTCGCGGTCATCCAAACATTTGGCTCTTCTCTTCGATGCAACCCGCACATCCATGCCATCGTCACTCGTGGTGTCCTCCTCGATGACGGGTCTTGGCAACCGCTTCCCTATGTCGATGCCGATGAAGCTCCTCCGCCAAGGCGCGTCCTCCGCGTCGGCGAAATTCTCTCGTTTCGCCCTGCCTCCCAGGATAGAAATCCCTATCAGTAAGTGCCCGTGCCTGCAGCTACTTCAGGTCGATCGTGAGCTTGTCCGGCGTGCCGGTGAACTTGAACGGCATCTGAGAGGCGTAATCCTCCACCACGGGGTTCCCGTGTCCATGCCGACGTCGAAGGTCTCATCGAGCGAGAACCTCGCGCGTACCGTTCTCTCGATCCTTCCTTCGGCCACTTTCTTTCCGTCGACGGTTAGCGTTCCGAGACCGCCCTTTCGCCCGGCTTCTCGAGGACCGCTTCCGGGTTCTGTACGCCGAGGTCGCCAAGCTTCACATGAGCGCCGCGCCCTCGAAGCAGAAGAAAGCGGTGCTCGACCGGCGCGTGGTCGACGAGATCATCGTTCCCTTGGCGTACTTCATCCGGGAGCGCAGCGAACCGGAGCCGCGCGAGGCGCTCGCGAGCCGCGC
>Ga0209342_10005022_pt1 | contig 13617 bp, 11 predicted proteins | sample RifCSP16_2_FD_184023 | JGI IMG/M metagenome (GOLD analysis project Ga0209342, IMG submission 184023) | Soil microbial communities from Rifle, Colorado - Rifle CSP2_sed 16_2 (SPAdes) (version 2) | ecosystem: Environmental > Terrestrial > Deep subsurface > Rock core/Sediment | place: Rifle... | reverse complement strand
GAAGGCGGCCAGCACAATCGCAAGCGGCAAGCGAGAGTGGCGAACCAGCCACCCGGCAATCCACAGCAGGGCGGCGGCGGCGAGCAGCGCGGCCGCGGTAGAGGCTAGCTGCGATGTGACGGTTATGGCCTGGTAGGCGACCAGGACGAAGGGCGACTTAGGCATGAAGATGGCCGAGCGCGACAGCGTGCGGCCGAGCAGCCAGTCGGCCACGGCCGCCACGGCTAACCATCGAAAGAAGCGCGGATAACCTTTCATGCCGGGATTACTTGCGCCTGGCCTGGAGGCTGGCCAGCACGAAGATCCCCAGGCCGCCAATCACCAGCAGGGCCAAGACCGCCGCCATCGGAGCCAGGACGAAAATATACGGCTCGCGGCTGGCCGCCGTTGAAGTTGGCCGCGCCGCCGCAGGCGGCGCCGTGACGCCCGCCTCCAGCTGCAGCGAGATCCACTGCGAGGTGGACTTCTGGCCATCGCGTTCGCCATTGCTGCCGTCCCACAGAGCAAAGGCCACCGGATAGACCTGCGCGGCGCGGAAGACTACGTCCTGGGCCTCGGGCGACGCCAGGTCGCGGACGAAAACCACCCGCCAGCGACCGCCGGACCACTCCCCAAACCCACCCACGTTCTGCCCCTCCGCCGCTTGCGAAGTCAGCGTTCCAAACCCGCCAGCCACGAGATCCTCGACAGGAGAGCGGAGGGTCAAACTGGCAATCAGGTTGCCGGAGGCCAGCGCCGGAAGGTAGTTTGTATCGGTGTAGTCGGCCGCGCCGGCCAGCACGCCCAGGCTGGGGTCCGTAAACGGATAGTAGTCCACATGCATGTTCGGAAAGCGGGTCTGCACGTCCTGGCGAGCGGCCAGGTCCGCCTGGCGGTCCGCTTTCCAATGCCAGATATTGACATCGCCGCCTGCCTGGCCCATGCAGAAGAAGGGCGACCCCTCAATCAGCGAAAATTGAACCGCGGCTGCGTCCGAGAATTCTTGTGCCCCAACGCTGGAAGCGTCCTCGGTGCCATCGGACCACTCCAGCATCAGTGCCAACTGGGAGCCGTTGTGCAGCGCCCGCGAGGTGACCGATTGAATCCGGGCGCTCGCCAACTGCGGCGCAGTGATCTGCTGGGCGCTCAGCGGGATCTGGACTGCGGTCGTCGTCTGCCACAGTGGGGAATCCGGCGCGGAGGCGGGCAACTGCTCGGCAGTATAGGCGGCCAACAGAGTGAGGCCCTGAGAGCTGGCCAGGGGAACTTTGAATAAAGTGAGGGCTCCCACCAGCAGCAAGGCGCATGCCGCCAGCAATCCCGAACGAATCGAGTGGTTCATGGATCCACCTCCGGCGTCATTCCGGACGTACCGGGCAGGCCTCACAGGAGAAATCGGGATCAAAGGGCGTGAGATCCCAGGACGGCGCGCTGTCCTTGGGTACTCCCAGCGCGGTGGCATCCCGACGGACGTATTCGGCGGCGAAGCGGAGCAGCTCGGGATAGGGAGATCGTGCAGGAGTCAGCGCCAGTTTCTCAGGCAGAGCACCCAGCCAGCGGGCGAGGTGATCGCCCAGGAATTTGCGCTGCGCCTCCCGGCAAATCTCCAGTCTATCCAGTTCGTCCTGACTGGCCGCTCGCCAGCTCTTGAGGGCCAGCGCGTGCATGAACTCCAACTCGACCGAGAGATGGTCCGGGCGTTCGCGAATCTGTCCGCCGGTGGTGAAGCCAAAGGCGCGGTAGAACCCGCTGATGTCTGCAAGCTCCTGACTCTGGCGATACTCGTGTGGAAGCCCGAACTCGGTTTCGTAGCACAGCGGGTTGGCCAGGCCGAATGTGCGCCGGAATGCCCCCTGCAGTTCGGCGAGATCAAAAGGGCCCACCGACAGGAGCTCATGGAGCCCGTCGACATCGACGGCCAGGGAGCCGAGCTGCGGCAGGTCTTCGGTCCAGTTCTCCTGTGGGTACAAGAAAGCCGTGGAGAGGAAACCGTAGAGCTGGGCGCGCTGGAAATCCCGCTCAGCATTCATCACGTCGTTGGAGGGCGGGGACTTCATATCGAGTTCAGCCTTTCCCGCGGCCGCTCGTGCAGCGGCTCGACCACGCTCAAACGCACCGCCTCCCTGCCCTGCGCATCGAAGCCGATCACCGTGTCGTTGTACATCTGCCAGGGCTGACCGTTGACCTCGGTCTCCAACACCAGCGGTCCCTCTTCGATCTCGAAGCGGAAGATCATGCGCTGGGTGGTGCGGAACAGCTGCAGCACGGCCAGCAGCTCGCGGGAGGGTGCGGTATAGCGGGCGATGGCCTGGTCCACCCCGGGGCCAAACATCTGTCGCAGATAGGGGCGCGGCGCCCAGCGCGGAGGGATGTAGTAGATGTTCGGCTCGGTTCCAAATTGAGGGTAGAGCGGAAGCGCCACCTGCTCCACCATGACCAGGTGATAGAGCGGGTGCTGAGGGTCTTCCTGCCAGCTGCCGTCCTCCTGCAGGCGCACCAGCCCATTCAGGCGGATCTTGCCGGGGCAGACGGCCATGCAGCGGGCCTCCATCGCGGCCCCCTCGGTCAGCGCATCCCGACCCTCAACCCGCGGGTAGCAGGCCACGCATTTCTCGCTCGTCCGGGTGGTCCCTCGGTACATCGGTTTCTTATAGGGACACTGCTCTACGCATTTGCGGTAGCCCCGGCAGCGGGCCTGGTCGATCAGCACAATGCCGTCCTCCGGCCGCTTGTAAATGGCCTTGCGCGGGCAGGCGGCTGCGCAGGCCGGATAGGTGCAATGGTTGCAGATGCGCTGCAAGTAGAAGAACCAGGTCTGGTGTTCGGGCAGCGAGGCCCCGACCTGGCTGATGCCCAGGCGGTCCCCTTGGTAGCTGGTCGAAGTGTCCTCGTAGAAATTGGGGGCGCGCCATTCGGCATCGGCCGGCAAGTACCCGAGCGCCTGCTGCTCGGCGGACGAGGCTTCGGTGATCGTCAGCCCCTGATACTGTCCGTAGGGGGCCTTCTCCCCGGACTGGGAGGGATCCCAGGCTGCTTGGCGCCCCGCGGCCGAGTGGGCCTCATCCAGGGCCTGCAGGATCTTGATGTCCCAGTGCTGGGGATAGCCTCCATAGGGCTTAGTTTCCACGTTGTTCCACCACATGGCCTCCTGCCCTTTGGAGAAGGTCCAGGTGGCCTTGCAGGCACCTGAGCAGGTCTGGCAGCCGATGCAGCGGTTGGTGTTGAAGACCGCCACAAACTGCCGCTCAGGATGGGCCTCTTCGAAGGCGTAGGCCATCCGCCGGCCTAGTTGCCAGTTGTAGACCTCAGGCATCCGGCACCTCCCTGGCTGTGGGAGCCCATTTCGCCAGCGTCGTGCGGATCAGTTCCCGCACATAGGCATCGCCCATCTGGACATAGATGCGATGCGTGGCCTGAAACATGGGGTTTATGAAGAGAGTCATCAGCCGCGGCTCCTCCCAACCCAGACGCACGTACTCTTCCACCAGCGCCTCGGCCATCGCCTCCAGAGTGCCGGCCTCGCCCGGCAGCACCATGCCGACCAATTCAAACGGGTCCTGGGGAGAGAGCTGCTTAGCCATTCTGCCCTCCGGTGGTGATCGTCTCGCCAGCCAGATAGCGCAGCATGAAGCGGTTCTCGTGGCCAGGGGTCAGGCCGGTTTGGGTCGGTTCCCAGGCTCCTTTTCCGCCCAGCCCGCCGTCCTCCGCCTTGGTGATCTTGACCAGCGTCTCCTTGGGGACGGTGTTTAACGCGTGGTTGTCGGCCTCACCGCCGAACATGAACTCCATGCTGACTTTCTTCTTGTGGAACAGGGTGTCGGTCTGATGCATGGGCATGGACCAGTCGCGGGTCACCGATTGCTGTGAGCCGTAGCGCAGATTGGCCATGTAGCCGGTGCCCTCCGATCGAGCCAGCCCGTCCGGGCGGGTCTCGTGGGCGCGAACGGACTTCTCGGTGGCCATGAAGGGGGCGTGCTTCATCATGACCACGTTGTACGGGTAGGCCGGGTTGAATTTGGCGCGCAGCATCAGCCGGGCCACCTTGTAGAAGGGGTCCTCTGCGGTCCATCCGATGTACGGCCGATCGGCAGGATTGGCGTCGAGGTACACATAGTCTCCGTCCTCGATGCCCAGATCCTTGGCGGCCTGCGGGTTGATGTGCAGCTGGTGATCTCCCGGCCCGGGCAGGCGCTTGTCCGACCGATAAGGATCGCCGAAGTTGGAGTCCCAGATGATCTGCCAATCCACGGTGCTCCACTGTGAGTGCACCCGGTGCCTGCTCTTGGGCGTGAGACAGTAGAACTGGAAGCCCTGCTCCCAGAGCGGATTCACGGTCGCCTTGACCTTGCCCCAGGGGAGGGCGACGTTGCGCACCGTACGCTCCTCCCAACCCATGGCCTCGGGCGGGATGCCGTAATCTTCCGGACGCAGGAAGCGGCTGGAGGCGACAATCACATTGGGCAGATAAGGCGTGGCCTCCGGCCCTTCGCGGTGGCTGATGATGTTCTCACCGTACTCGATGGCCTCGGGGATGTCGCAGTAGCCGTTCAGGCGACCGGTGTCGGTGTAGAAGGGCACCGAATCGTGGATCTGCTCCCAGAAGGCGATGCGGGGGTAGGTGCGGAAGAGCATGAGCGCCGCGCCGGGCTCTCCGTATTTCCCCTGCATGATGTCCTGCAGTCGGTAGCCGCTGGTGGTCAGCGAGGAGTCCAGCAGTCGCTGGATGTAGATCTCGGGGGTGCCATCAAGCGTGAATTTCCAGTAGTCCGCCAGGCGTCGATCGCCCAGCTGCCGGCCGAGCGCCTGGGCCAGTTCGGCCAGGATGCGCCCGTCATCCCGGGTGTCGTACAGCGGGGGGATGCCGCCCTTCCAGATCTGCAGGAAAGGGTTGGAGCAGGAGGCGGTGATCTCATGGGTCTCGAATTCGGCCCAGGAGTTGGCCGCCAGGGCGAAGTCGGCGTACTCCACCGTGGCGGTCATCTCGATATCGACGGTGATGATCAGCTCGACCAGCGGGTTGACGTTCCTGATCATCTCGTAATGGTGCTTGGCGTTGTTGAGCAGATTCACATTGGAGAAGAACATCACTTTGGTCGGGGTGGGCATGTGGGTGGCGCCGGTGAACACCTTGCGCCCGTATTTGGGCGTATCCACGATGAGCGGGCGCTCCGAGTGGTTCCAATAGGCCGGCTCCTCATCCTTGGTGAATGCGTGGGCTGGAATGTCCTTCCCGGATTTCGCGGGGTCGAGCTCAGGATGGAAGGGGTCCTCAGCCACCCAGCCCTTGAAGCCCGGGCCAACCTCGGTCGAGCCCTGGAACAGAGCCGCCTTGTAGTTCCCGGCCCAAGTGTAGCAGCCCGCTCCGGGCAGGCCGATGTTGCCGGTGAGCATGAGCGGGAGGAACTGGGCCCGATTGGCGAGGGTCGCATGGAACCAGTGGTTGATGCCTTCGCCGATATGGATGGCCACCGGGCTCAGCGTCGACATGTCCTGTGCCAGCCGCTCGATCAGGTGCCTGGGGGCGTGAGTGATCTCGGCGACGGTGTCCAGGTCGTACTGGGCGAGATGCTCCCGATACATGGCCCAGAGGGTGATGACCTCCGCGCGGGTGCCATCCACCAGCGTGACCGTCCCTGACCAATCCAACTGTGGGTCCAGGCCTCCGGCGGTCATGGCCTCCCCGACCTGGTCGCGAGTGATCGGCTGCAGGCTGCCGCTGCGGGAGTCGCGGATGACGAAATCGCCCAATTGCTCATACTGGTCTGGCTTGAGGCCATGCAGCTTGAAGCTGGGCCCCTCCGGGCTCAAGCCGGCTTCATAACCGGGGAAGACCTCATGAGCCCGCAGCCGGGTCAGGGTGTCGGCGCGGACGAGCAGCGGGAAGTCGGTAAAGCGCTTGACGAAATCCGAGTCGTAGCGCTGGTTCTCCATCAGCCAACGGGTGATCCCTAAAAAGAGGGCGGTATCGGTGGCGGGCCGGATGGGGATCCAATAGTCCGATTTGGTGGCTGGGGGAGAGTACTCCGGCGTGATGGTTACGATCTTGGCGCCGCGCTCCATGGCCTCCACGAAAAAGTGCGATTCGGGCATCTTGTTCTCGACCAGGTTCTTGCCGCACTGGATGTGCAGGCGCGAATTGCGCAGGTCGTTGAAATCCTCGTCGGAAGCCTGCAGGCCGGTGGTGAAGGGATGCCCGGGAGCTTGATCGCCGTGCCAGGTGTAGTTAGACCAATTCCGTCCACCTAGCGCCTGCTCCTCGGGCACCCCGCGAACGTGGACATCCAGCAGCGCCAGCATGTTGGAGAAGCGATACATCCCGTACTTGCCGATGACCCCCAACAACCCCATGCCGCCGCGGCACTTGAAGGTGCGGGTGCCGGCGCCGCCCATGGCCGCGATCATCTCCTCCGGGTAATCCTGCGCCCGCAGCAGCTGGTGGCCTTCTTCGCTGGAGTAGCGGGTGGCGATGGCGATCATGCCGCGGGCGATATAGTCGTAGGCTGTCTCCCAGCTGGTCGGCAGCAACTCATCGGTCCCGCGTGAATCGAACTTGTACTTGGTCCGGTTGGAGGAGTTCAGGATCGGAAAGCCATCGTCGGCCCATTCCTGCCAACCCTTGCGCATGAGCGGGCCCTTGAGCCGGTGCGGACCGTACACGCGGCGATGGAAGGTCTGGCCCTTCTTGCAGCCCCGCGGATGCCAATGCGCGGTGGCGGTGTTGCCATAGAGGTCGGCGTAGCGTTCCACGTCGTAGTTGGTCTCGGAGCGCAGAATGATTCCGTTGCGGGTGAAGGCCCGTAGCCGACAGGCATGCGTGTCGTTGGGGGAGCACACGAAGGTGAACGAATCGTCATAGGCGTACTGATTGCGATAGATCCGCTCCCAATTGCGGTCAGGATAGCTCTCCAAGGGGTTATCGAAATCGATGGGCTGGAGCAGCCGCAGCTCGGGAAAGGCGGCCATCCCCAGCGCGCTCCTCCCGGACAGATACAGGAACTCACGCCGCGAGATCTGACTCATTGGACCCTCCTTCACGATCGCCTAGATCAGCCGCTGCCGGGTTTGGGAGAAGCGCGAATCGATAGAAGCCAGCCTATCCGACTCATAGATTCCTCGAGTACGGAACTGGGCAACGCTGGGCCTTGTTCAAGAGTGAATCCGGAGATCTAGATCCTTCGGGAGATTCAATGGTGGGTATGGAAAAACGGTCCCTCACCTGGCTCGAACATAGCACGAGGATTCGCGCCGCACGCCATGATCTTCGGCCATATTGCGAAGGACAAATGTCACCCGATTTGGGGCAGTTCGCGGGTGAGGGTGAAGTCAGAGAGGCTTGGTGTCGGCTCGCGCCAGCGAGCGGCCGCGGGAGACCACCGTCCACAGGATGGCCACCGCCGCCCACCATGCGGCGGCGACGGTCAGGTGCAGCACCCGCGTCCACAGCGGCAGGCGCAGCAGCACGTTGGCGGCGCCCAAGGCCAGCTGGCTTAGCAGCAGTCCCAGCAGCAGCTGGGCGAAGCGGCTCAAGGGCGTGGCCGGGGCCCGGCGCCCGATCAGCACAATCACCACCAGCGCCAGGCCGGCGACCGCCAAGGCGGTCAGCCGGTGCAGCATCTGGATGTCGGTGAGCTGGGTCGCGGCCGCGCCGCACCAGGGGAACGCGGGGCAGGCCAGCGAAGCGCCGCGGCGGGTTACCAAGGATCCGGTGAGCACCAGCAGGTAGCTGAGAACGGCCAGCAGGCTGATCAAGCCGGCCAGGCGTCCCCGGGCCAGCTGGCGGGCCGCGGCCTTCTGCAGCCGGTCGCCCACCGGAAGCACGGCCGCAGCCACGACCGCCAGGCAGCCCAGGATAAGCATGGCCAGCGCGGTGTGCACCAGCCCGGTCTCGGGCGGGTTCTCCATGATCACGTGCAGTCCGCCCAACGGTATCTGGGCCGCCAGCAGGGCGACCGCGGCCAGGGCCGGCCTCCAGATCCACTTCTCTCCCCGGTGCCGGCGCCAGGCCAGGACCCCCAGCAGGACGATCTGGGCGCCGGCGGCCATGCTGACCAGCCGGTGGGTGAACTCCACCCAGGCGCCGGTCAGGCCGGGGGGAATAGCCCGCCCGTAGCACAAGGGCCAATCCGGGCAGCCCAGGCCGTGGCCGCTTACCCGCACTACGCCACCCACCAGGATCAACAGCCCGGTGGTAATCAGCGTGGAGGCCGCCAGACCCGGGAAAAAGCCCTTGTCCGGTTCTGCGCTGCTTCGGGAGGAGAGGCTGGAGACTGTCACGCGCTCGCCTCCTCGGTCAGGGCCGCCCGGGCGGCCTCCAACTGCAGTCGAAGGGCACGCGGAGAAGTGCCCCCTTCGGAATCCCGGCGGGCCAGGGCCGCCTGCGCATCGAAGACCCGTACGAAGTCCGCCTCGAAGAGCTTGTTCAGGGACCGCAGCGCCTCCAGCGGGAGCTGGTTCAGCGGTTGGCCCTGCTGCTCGGCCAGCAACACCGCCTGGCCTGTGGCCGCGTGGGCTTCGCGGAACGGCACTCCGCGCGCCACCAGGTAGTCGGCCAGGTCCGGCGCGTATAGCGCCGGTTCGACGGCCGCCGCCATGCGCTCGGGGTGCAGGTCGATTCCCCGCAGCACGCTGGTCAACACCGGCAACAGCGCCCGCAGGGTGTCGTAGCTGTCGAAGACCGGCTCCTTGTCCTCCTGCAGGTCCTTGTCGTAGGCTGACGGCAGGCCCTTCAGTGCGGCCAGCAGTGCGGTCAGGTTGCCGATCAGGCGGCCGCACTTGCCGCGGGCCAATTCCAGCGGGTCGGGGTTGCGCTTGTGCGGCAGCAGGCTGGAGCCGGTGGTGTGGGCTTCGTCGAGAGAGATGAAACCGAATTCGGCAGTGCCAAACAAGATGAGCGCCTCCGCCAGCCGGCTGAGGTGGACGCCGAGCGCCGCGCCGGCGAAGAGGAACTCCAGGGCGAAGTCCCGGTCGGCCACCGCGTCGATGCTGTTCTGCGAAGTCTCGTTGAAGCCCAGCGTGCGGGCCAGCCCCGGGCGGTCGATTGGGTAGGGACTGCCCGCCAGTGCCCCCGATCCCAGCGGCAGGTTCGCGGCGGAGAGCCGGGCCCGGCGAAAACGATCCCGGTCGCGCAGCAGCGCCCACAGGTGCGAGAGCAGCCAGTGCCCCCAGGTGGTGAGTTGGGCCCGGCGCAGGTGAGTGTAGCCGGGCATGGGGAGTTCCATCCCGGCTTCCGCCCGCTCGAGCGCTGCGTGACACAGATCCTGTAGGCCCTGTTCGATCTCCCGGCAGGCCCGCATCACCCAGAGCCGGAAATCGGTGGCCACCTGGTCGTTGCGGCTGCGGCCGGTGTGCAGCTTGCCGGCGACCGGTCCCAGGAGCTCGGTCAGCCGGCGCTCGATTGCGGTGTGGATGTCTTCGTCGGTCGGGGCGAAGAGGAAGGTCTCGGCCTCGAACTCGTCCAGGATGGCCTGCAGGCCGCCGCGGATCGCGGCTGCCTCTTCCGCGGCCAGCACACCAGCCTGGCCGAGCGCCTGCGCCCAGGCCTGGCTGCCATCCAGGTCTTCCCGGTACAGACGCCGGTCGAAGTCCAGGCTGGCGTTCAACTGGTGGACCTGTTCATCGGTCCCCTTCAGGAAGCGTCCGCCCCACAGCTTCATCGCCCGCCCACCTCCATCCGGAGGCACATTGTAGCCCCGCGGGGGAGGCCGCGGAGCGTTCGTCCGGCAGGCGCTCAATCCCGCTTGAAGGCGGCGAAATCCGGCGAAGGGAGCTCAGCGGGTCGAACCGCACGGGCCTCCAGCATCGCCTTGACCTTCATCTGCAGCCCAAACAGGTTGATGAAGCCCTCCGCGTCGGACTGGTTGTAGACGTCGTCCTGGCCGAAGGTCGCGAAATCCTCCCGGTACAGGCTGTGCGGGCTGTGGCGCCCCAGCACAATTAGGCTGCCCTTGTACAGCTTGAGCCGGGTCCAACCGCTGACCCCCAACTGGGTCTGTTGGATGAAGCCCTGCATGGCCTGGCGCAGGGAGGTGAACCACTTGCCGTAGTACACCAGCTCGGCGTAGGCCAGGGCCAGGCTCTGCTTGAAATGCAGGGTGTCCCGGTCGAGGCAGAGCGATTCCAGCTCACGATGGGCGGCATACAGCAACGTGCCTCCCGGCGTCTCATACACCCCGCGCGATTTCATCCCCACCAGCCGGTTCTCCACCATGTCCACCCGGCCGATTCCGTGGCGGGCGGCGAGCCGGTTGAGGTGGTCCAGCAGCTCGGCCGGAGCCAGAGCCTCGCCGTCCACCTGCACCGGGACTCCATCCTGGAAGCTGATCTCCACCACCTCGGGCTGGTCCGGTGCGGCCTCGGGGGCCACGGTCCACTGGTACATGGCCTCCTCCGGCCCGGCGGCCGGATTCTCCAGCAGGCCGCCCTCATGGGAGAGGTGCCACAGGTTGCGGTCGCGGCTATAGATGGAACGTTCGCTGGCCGGCACCGGCACGCCATGCTGCTCGGCGTAGGCCAGGGCGTCCTCGCGGGACCGGATCTGCCACTCCCGCCAGGGCGCGATCACTCGCAGGCCCGGGTTGAGCGCCTTGTAGCTGAGTTCGAAGCGTACCTGGTCGTTGCCCTTGCCGGTGCAGCCGTGGGCCAGCGCGTCCGCACCAAGTTGCTCGGCGAGCGCCACCTGTCCCTTGGCAATCAGCGGGCGGGCGATCGAGGTCCCCATCAGGTACTGGCGTTCGTAAACTGCACCGGTCTGCAGCATGGGGAATAGGTAGTCACGGACGAACTGCTCGCGCAGGTCCTCCACCACCGCCTGGCTGGCCCCACTGGCAAGGGCCTTCTGCTCCAGCCCGCTCAGCTCTTCCCCCTGGCCGATGTCGGCGGTGTAGCAGATCACCTCGCAGCCGTAGTTCTCGCGCAGCCAGGGCACGATGACGGAGGTGTCCAGCCCGCCGGAGTAGGCCAGGACCGCTTTCTTGACCTTCTTTTCCATGCTGCTCTCCTCTCTCTCCTCCAGGCAGGGCGCCTCGGCGCAGGCGCGGCGCTTAAAAAACGAAACCGCCAGACCGAGAGCCGGCCTGGCGGGCTGTGGGAGTCGATGGAATGCCGAGCTCTACCCGAGCGACCCCAACCGTCCAGACCGGGTCTGGCGGAAGCTGCGGATACGACGGGAGCGCAGAGCTACGCTAGTCACGCCGGGACAAGGATAGGCGACCTGTATGTGCCTGTCAAGACGGTGATGGACACGGCTGCTGGGGCCACAGAGGCTATAATGCGTGTGGGGCACGGTCGGGCATGACTAACAGGCGTCCTCGATGGAAGGCCTTTGGATTGGCAACGGTCCTCGCTCTGGCGTTGGCGGGGAACTGGACCGTGGACGCTGGCGCGGCCAACGCCCTGCAGCCGCCCACGCCGTTCCCCACCCCCACCCCCAACGAACAAGGCCAGATCATCTATATCGTGCAGCCCGGCGACACCCTGTGGCGCATCGCGGCCATCGCCGGCATGACCCTGGAAGAGCTGATGGCCCTGAACGGGATCTCGTCCTCCGACATCCTGTCGAACGGAGCCCAGCTGCTGCTGGGTTCGGTGGTGCCCACCCCCGGGCCGGAGGAGCGGGTGACCCCCACGCCCCCGGAGGCCACGCCCACACCGCTGGTCGGCACCGGTGAAATCTGCGCGCTGCTGTTCCTGGATCTCAATGGGAACGCACGGGTGGATAGCGGGGAGGGGCCGCTGCCGCAGGGCCAGGTGAGCGTGGTGGGGCGCGGCGGCGCCCTGGCGGGCGAGCACACCACCGATGAGACCCCGGAGGGTTACTGTTTCACCGACGTGCAGGATGGCGACTACAACGTGAGCGCGGCGGTTCCGCCGGATCACAACGCCACCACGTCCATGAATGTGCCGGTCAGGCTGAGGCCGGGCGAGATCCTCTACGTGGAATTCGGTGCGCAGCCCAGCGCCGCGCTGCAGGCCGCCAATCGGGGGGAGGCGCAAGGGCGGTCGCCGCTGTTGGGGGTGGTGGGCCTGGTCCTGCTTGGGGCCGCCGGCCTGATCGGCTACCAGGCCAGCCGCTACACGCAGCAGCGCCCCACCCTCGGTCGCTGAGGCAATCCGTGGGAGCGGCCCGGGAAGGCCGGACAGCCCCGGGTCAGGACTGTCCCTCCGCCGCCCAGTCCGGGCAGGCGAACTGAAGTTCTCCTTCGATGGATCAGATCAAACCGGGTTCGAAGTATTTCCCGCTCTATGAGCATCTCCGCCGGCTGGGCGAGGATCAGGTCCGGATCGATTTCCAGGACCTTGAGCAGTTGATCGGCTCGCGGCTGCCGGCCTCCGCCCGCGCGGGCAAGGCCTTCTGGAGCAACCGCGGACAGGGAGCCCTGCAGGCTGCGGCCTGGATGCAGGCCGGTTATCACGTGGCCGAGGTCGATCCGGAGCGGCAGGAGGTGGCCTTTGCCCGGCCCCGGCTGCGCTATCAGCTGCATCGTTCCGGCGACGACCTGCTGTGGGACGGGCAGGCGGTGCTGGCACTGCGGCGCCACATGGGGCTGAACCAGGCCGGGCTGGCTGAGGTTCTCGGGGTGCGGCAGCAGACCGTGAGCGAGTGGGAGAGGGGGATCTACGCTCCCACGCGTGCGCGCTCCAAGCACCTGAGCCTGATTGCCGAGAAGGCTGCGTTTCCCTTCCGACAGGACTAGATCGGACTTGACATCTCCCACGTTTCCGTGTATTCTGTCACCAACACGGACATTTGTTCTATCTCCGTGACGGGGACAGGAGCGGCCTCCAACAGCGCCCTGGGACCCGGAGGGGGTGTGCATGCCTGAACGCGGTGCCGAACCCAGGGCGCTGTTCCTGTTCCCCGATGAGCCCCCTCAGCCGGACGCGGAGGTGTGCTCCGGGCGCTACCGTAACTGGCTGAGAGGAGAACCTTGTCCGTACTCCGAATTCGGGCGCATGCCGTGGCCGGAGAGGGCGGATCCCGAGGGCGAGCCGGAGGGTGAGGCGGCTCCGCAGGAGGGCGAAGTGACGCAGCCGGAGGGCGAAGTGACGCAGCCGGGGGGCGAGCCGATGCCTCCGTGCGTAGAGGCGCGGTTGGGCCGGCTGTCGGACTGGCGAGGCGAGCGCGGCTTGGAGTTCCCTCCGGGCCTGGGAGGAAAGACGCTGCTCAAGTGCAAGCAGATGTTTCTGTTGGTGCTTGTGCCGGATCTGACCGAGGATCGGCCCGGGGAGAGTGGGGGCTGAAACGCGCCTCGGCCGTGGAAAGCAGTGGAAGGAGAGTTCACTAGCACAGACGTGCAGCAGGCCCGAGTTGAGCCACCCGGCCCGCAGATGCTACAACTGTGACGAACTATGCCTGGCTGGATCAAGCCCAGCGAACTGTTGAGCTGGTTCCAACCCATGGGTGAGCTCTCGGGCAAATGGCGGCAGCCGGATTTGACACATGACGTCTGGACGTCATATACTGGCGATATTCGGCGCAGGTTGAAGGCCATGGCGGAAAAGCGACGCCCGGGGGAGATAAGAGATGCGATCCTTGATGTACTTTCTGCTCGGGCAGAAGGTGCTTCGATTTCTGAAATCAAGCGGGAAGTAAGTGACCTCATTGGCGACGTATCATCTTCAAGTGTCAGGTCCTATCTT
>Ga0209342_10005021_pt1 | contig 13620 bp, 11 predicted proteins | sample RifCSP16_2_FD_184023 | JGI IMG/M metagenome (GOLD analysis project Ga0209342, IMG submission 184023) | Soil microbial communities from Rifle, Colorado - Rifle CSP2_sed 16_2 (SPAdes) (version 2) | ecosystem: Environmental > Terrestrial > Deep subsurface > Rock core/Sediment | place: Rifle... | reverse complement strand
CGTGACAGCCTCGGAACAGGCTCTTAACGTCGGCATCCAACAGGCTGAGGAACTGCTAGGATCGAGGACGGCCGATCTTCTATTGGAGGATGTCCGCCTCTCGGGGAGCCGCCTGACGGCCGACATCGTCGTCGAATCGCTTACCGGCCACAAGTTCCCCACCGGCTTCCCCTCACGCCGGGCCTGGTTGCATATCCTGATCACTGACGCTGTCGGTCAGGTGGTGTTCGAATCGGGAGCGGTGGGTGACGACGAGGCGATCGCCGGAGACGACAACGACGCCGACCCAAGTCGGGTGGAGCCACATTATCAGGCGATCGTGAGTTCGGACCAGGTGCAGATCTACGAGGCCATCCTGCGTGACGCCAGCAGCCGTCCGACCACAAGCATGCTGATGGCGATCGGTTACCTTAAAGACAATCGGCTGCTGCCATCCGGATACGACGAAGATGCACCGAATCCAGCCGTCGCCGTCCGGGGGCGGGTCGAAGAAGACCCCGACTTTACCGGCGGGAGTGATCGAGTGCAGCTGGCGGTCGACCTTGGGCAGGCGCCTGGGCCATTCAAGCTTGAGGTCGAGTTGCTCTATCAGCCGATCGGGTACCGGTGGTTGGAAGATCTGCGTTCGGCACCGGCGCCGGAGATCTCTCTCTTCCTCGAGTACTTCAAGGCCGTCAATCGCCCCGATCTGATCGCAAGCCAGACAATCGAGGTCGGATCGTAAGCGATCGGCTCGGCAGCATCCGCCAACTGGCGGACGCTCCCCAGTGCGTCTCCCAAGTGATACTGCCAGCCTCCTGGCTGCTCCTCACCAAGCCGCGCCAGCCCATACAGGTAGGCATTCGTTCCATCGGCTAACACCTGGGTCAAACCGGCCGCGAGGTCCAAACTGTAGTCCGTCGGCGAGCTGTTCACCGTCTGTGTCAACTGATCGCCCAGGCCATTGTAGGAGTAGGCGTATGTGTCCAGACCCTGGGTGACTGCGACCAACCGGTTGGCGTGATCGTAAATGTACTCGCTGACACCATCATCAACCAAGTTCTCGTTGTCGTCCCAGGTGAGCTCGACGGCGTCCACATCCGTCAGGCGATTGTCCCTCGCCTTCGGCTCGGGATGCTGCGCGAGCGATGTCGTACTCGTACGTCATCGTCCCAGATTCAGTGACCTCGGTCTGGCGGTTCCCGGCCGCGTCGTAGAGCCTGTGCTGAGCGCAGTCGAAGCATGTAGTGGTAGTAAGTCTCATCATCATAGTCGGCTGCCGTTAGCCTGTAGAGAGGGTCATACTCGTAGCCGACGGCATCGTCGAAGGGGTCGATGACCGAGGTGGGGCGGGACAAGGCATCGTACTCCCACTCCGTGGTGCCGACCCCATCCGTCATCTCGACCAGGTTCCCGGCGGGGTCGTAGGTGAAGGACACATCGGCATCGGGCTCGGGGTAGTCGATGCCGGTCAACCGGTTAAGAGCATCGTAGGCGAAAGCCGTCGTGTAGCCATTGGCATCTTCGAGCGAAACCTGGTTCCCGGCCGCGTCGTGGTGTCTGCCGTCGAGTCCCATTTTCGAGCCGGAATCCAAGCTCACGGTGTCCGCCAGACTTCAAGGGAGTAGCTGCATGGAGACCATCAAGTGTAGGAGGGGACCAAGCGGAGACCCTCTTGCCGCCGGAAGCTCCAATTAGGAGGAGAGCTCATTCTATACCATTGAGCGCAACTTCCCCGGAAGGCGAAATGCAGGACCCTCTTGGCGATGGTGTCGTCGGTCGGGGGAGCCAAAGTCGCTTGCCGAGTAGGCAATGGCGGCACCGAATGCAGCCCGCTACACGCTGTCAGACGTCCGTGAACTGCTTAGGGGATTGCCCTGGCAAGCTCCCAGTGGCTGAGAGGCCATTGACGTCTTCCCCCTATGGCGTTCCAGTCGGGGAAGGTTGGAAGTTGCTGGGGCAGAGAGCGTCAGACTCATCGAAGCCCGATATGTACCATGCCTTCAGCAGTCGGTCCTCTGCTGAGAACGTGAAGAAGGGTACAGCTGCAGGGCCCAGAGCATCTGCCAGTCCTGGATCATCGAAGATGACTCTAAGGTTATACATGGTATTGAGATCTGACACATCCTCTTGGTGAGGACCGATTTGATCCAGAACCTGTTCTAGTGCGTCGCGCGACATGCCCATCTGCAACCATGGACAGAAGATCTTTTCCCGTTGGTTCCGCCAGATTGCCTCCTGTTTTCGTTGTCCGATCTCCCTTGCGCGGACTATCCCGAGGCACGCGATGGTCAGGATGAGCACGGCTGCCAATCCCCAGAGATGCCACTTCCGGCGATTCCCATCCTTGGTCATCAACGCCCCCGCTCCAACATGTGTCAAGTCGCTCACTTACGAAGCCCCTACTCAGAGAAGTACGACCGCATCCGCGTGCCACAATCATCACGGCATGCGCGGCCATTGGTGAGAATGAGACGATGTGAAAGATGTCTGATGGATCACCAGAAGTGACGCGGCGTCTCAATGCATCCTTCTCCTTCAAGAGAGGTGGAAAGCGCACTCTGGAGCGAGTCCAGGTCGTAGTCTGATACCTCCTCAAAGTATCTAAGGGGTCTTGAAGGATCCGGCCCGAGGACCTCTTGCTGGATCCGTACGTCAGACCACTCGTCATAAGACGCCCAGAGCTTCAGACTTGGCCTCTTCCCTCCGAAACATGCCCGGATGGCATCTCCATCTGGGATCCCTTCGACATCGTATATCGCGAGGAAATGATCTTCCCTGTAGTCAAGAACGAGAGTGAATGGTCGCTCAAGAGTCGGGGAACTGCCAAAGGTTCGGAGGAGTATGTGACTGGGGCTCCCATACTTCGAAATGAGGGACGAGGCCTCAAAGATACTCCCGGTCGACCGCGAGTCCACAAAGATGCTTACGATCACGCCGTCTGCGACGCCAAGATTGGCACCGCCGCCTGGCGGCTCGCCTGGTAGGGGATATCGGATGGAATATGCGTCCATGACTTGATTCTGTCCGTTGAGAGTCGCAACTGAGCTCCCTCCATATGTGATGCTCTCAGCGACGCCTGAGAAGACCTCTCTGGCTTCCTCCCAAGTTGTGACCCCAGGTGTATTTCCCCACCAGCACGGAAGGTCGCAACCACCGTTCGTGGCGATTAGATCCGCGACATTGGCACGCACGGCATCAGGAGTGATCGACGGGGCAGCCGGCGTCATCGACAATGAAGCCGGGGACATGCTGGGGGAGGCCTCGCTCTCTTCCGTTGGCTTTTCTCCGTTGCCATGAGTCTCTCTGAGTTGTTCGCTGCTCGGAGAGTCAGGCGTGCCCGCCATACTGCAGCTAGTAAGGATGATACTCAACCATATGCTGGTGGTTGCGCGGCACAACATTGCCGTTGCGTTGCGCTGAACACGAGGCCTCGTCATTGGTCGAAGCCTCGGCCGCGCCTGACGGCGATCGCGTCTGCTATCCATCTTTGCATGTTGTCTTCCATGTACGCCGCCCTGAGATTCCCGGTTGTCGTCCATACACCAGGGACACTGCTCGATTCCCACTGGTGGAACACCCAACCGATGAACATGTCTGCGAATATCTCCCCCCGGCCGTCGATGTCATCCTCCGGATTGTCAGGGGTTCCGCCATCGTTGTATCCGCCTTCTCCTCGGCTCCATTGCCAGTCCAGGAAGCCTCCCGCGAAGCCGCCATAGTGCTCGCCTGGAAGACTCCTGTCCCATAGCGCCGCCGGCAGATTCTCCCTTCCCATTCTCGCACCAAGTGTCCCAAGCAATGCGTTTTCAAACGCATGGCCGAGCTCGTGAACTATGAACCTCTGGTTCAAGGTAACATCGTCGGCGCTTGCGTTGGCGTAGACCCTTACTTCCCGCGACGACCACGTCTTTGCCCAATAGCCCTCTACCTTCTCACTCATCCGGCGAAAAGTGATCGGTCCTCCGTGAAGAGCTAGGAAGGCGCTGTAAGGCGAGAGCTTCCCTGGAAATGGATGTATCGCAGAAAGGAACGCCGACCCGCATCCTGAAGTATACGTCCTATACATCTCCTTGTTGAAGGCGAAAGCATAGGCTCGAGCCACATTCCAGGCCGCGGCGAATATGGTCTGCCTCTCTCTGGCTTCCCACGTAGGGGCTTTGTCATCACTGACCGCGAAATTCGCCAGTGGAACAATCGAGGTCACGCCAGAGGGATCCGTAAACCGCAACGGGTTGTTTCGAACGTATATCCATCCGTGGAAACCGCATGGAGGAGTCACCTCAAGCTCAGCGGTGTCTCTAGTAATCAGCCGCCCTGTGGCAGGGTCCAAGTACCTGGCTCTTAGGAAGAGGAGCCCTATCAAGTCCGACTGTTCGCCAGTGAACTGGAACGGCGTCATGCCTGTCCCGGCTATCGTGGCAGTATCCCCAAATGGCTCGTAGCTCCTCGCCAATGTGACGGCCGAAGTATCATCCACCAGTTGCCTCACACTGCTTAGCGCGTCGGGCAGATGGTACTGCCATCCGGCAACTTGCTCCTCGCCGATCCTCCCGACGCCATAGAGGTAAGAATCCGAGCCGGCAATCAGTACTTGGCTCAGCGCTCCGGCAAGGTCGAGCTTGTAGCTGGTTCCAGCTTGATTGATCGCCTGTCCCAGGCGATCGCCGAGGCCGTTGTAACAGAACGTATGGGTATCCTCGCCCTGTGAAGCGGATATCAGCCTGTTGGCATGATCATATGCGTATTCGTAGACACCGTCGTCGAGCAGGTTCCCGTTGTCGTCCCAGGTGAGCTCGACAGCGTCCACATCTGTCAGGCGGTTGTCCCTCGCCTTCGGCTCGGGATGCTGCGCGAGCGATGTCATACTCGTAAGTCGTCAATCCGGACTCCGTGGTCTCGGTGAGGCGATTGCCTACGGCGTCGTACGTGTAATGGAAATACGTCTGATCATTGTAGTCGGCGGCCGTGAGCCGATGCAGGGGGTCGTATTCGTACGTGATCTCGACCGAAATGGAGCTCTCGTCGGGCTGACGGACAGCTTCGTCTGCGGTCAGCCGATTCCCGACATCGTCGTACGTGTACCCGCATGAGGCGAACGTGATGGGGTCGTCCTCGTGCGTGAGCGAGAGCAGGCGGCCGGCGTCATCATACTCGTAGCTCGAGACGATGCCATTCGGCAGCGTCACCGTTCCCAGCCGCCCGGCCTTGTCGTAGACGTAGGTCGTGGTGAGCGAGTCCCAGTCGGTGACGGTCTCGAGCCGGCTGGCGGCGTCGTAGGAGAAGCCGGTCCAAAGAAGCCCGCCGAGAAGGGCGGGAGTGGGACTGAGCTGGTGAACACGCCCCAGGCGCCTGTCTGGTGAGCAGTTTCCCTTCAAGGCTGCAGCCTCGCGTGTGAGCTTGTGTAGCGTCTCGCGCTGAGCCGAGTGGAGGTGTGTTGGCACTCACGCCTCAAGGTGGGTGAGGCAACCCTGCTAGTCTGTCCTGTTTCTCAATGGTGTTGACAGTGACCGAGGGTCATGTGCTGTATCCTTCCTGTTGGACAGCAGGGAGGAGCGCCCATGACCCTCGAAGACAGCATACACGCTTTTCGCCTGCGCGTCATGGCGCGGGCACAAGAGCTCGGCAACGTCGCCCACGCCTGCCGAGAGTTTGGGATCTCTCGCACGCTCTTCTACCGTTGGCGGAACCGATACTTGCTGTACGGGCGAGATGGATTGCATCCCCGCCGACAAGGGGCCCGTCGGGGACGCCCCTCGCGGCTCAGCCCGCAGGACGAGCGGACGATCCTGGCCTTGGCACTGGCCTGGCCGACCTGGGGTCCGGCTCAGTTGTCCAACCAGCTGTGTCGACCCGAGCACGGCGGCCTGCGGGTAGCTCCCGGCACGATCTACCGGCTGCTGCGCCGGAGAGGTCTGCAAACCCGCTGGGAGCGCCTGGCGGTCCTCGAGATCCACAGTGCGCAGGCAGCCGGTCTGCTCACCGAGCGCACTCGGCGGCAACTGGCTGCCGCTCACCGGCGTCGGGCGCCCCACATTCAGGCGAGCAAGCCTGGCCAGCTCGTCTGTCTGGACACCTTCTACATCGGCAAGCTCAAGGGCGTGGGAAAGGTCTGGCAATACACCGCTTGCGACGCGGCCTGCTCGTTCGCCGTGGCTCAAGTGAGCTTGGACTTCTCGGCGGCTGCCGCAGCCGGTTTCCTGACCGACCGGGTCTTGCCGGCATTCCAGGCAGCCGGCTGGCCGGTGCGGCGTGTACTGACCGATCAGGGCAACGAATATCGGGGAGCCTTCGACAAGGCTTGTTCCAAGGGGCATATCGGCCACACTCGCACCAAACCGCGCCACGCCTGGACCAACGGTTTCGTCGAGAGGCTGCAGGGCACCATCCTCAGCGAGCTCTGGCGCGTCGAGTTTCGCCGACGCTTCTTCACCAGCACATCGGCCATGCAGGCCGCACTCGATCGCTACCTCGACTTCTACAACTACCGACGATCTCATCAAGGTTACCGAACCCGGGGGCGAACTCCCGGTGAGATCTTCTTCAGCCGGAGGGCAAGCAGTGACAAGCCACGACGACATCAAAGTGTCAACACCTATCCGGTATAGGACATGCTAGTCCCCGACCAGCAGCGCCCCGGTGCTGGACCTGATGGCGCCGCCTCCATGAATCGAGCCTTCGAAGCCGACATCGTCTCACGATGCAGCGGACCCTGGCGGGGATCATGGGAGTGCGGAGTGTCGGCGCGGGGGGATGATGAGTCCATGGCAAGTGATCCGGGCGGATGAATCTTGTTTGCCTTGTATAGAGGCTCCGCAGGCCGGTTAGGGGTCGGCTACGAGGACGTCGTCCATCTTCGGGGAAGCCCGGGGCCACCCATGTCGCTTCGCGAGTTGTCCGATGTCCTCGAACGGCGACAGTCTGAACTCAATTTGAAGGCTCTGCAGTCCACCCCTACCGGGTTTCCTTGGCCAGATGCGAATGCAGCAGGCGCCACCATCGTGGCAAGCGCAGTGAGGGACTCACCCGAGGATCCAAAGGGTGTTACGTGCACCGGGGGTGACACGACGGGGAGGAATGGTGGATCGGCATCGCGTTAGTTGGCCTCTGCGCCGGTCGAAGTCGGGCCGTAGGATGTGACGGTCGACACCATGATGCTGGATCCTATTCTCTTGGGAAGTCACTTACCGACCCCGCACATGAGTCTCCCCTCTTTCAATCTATGGCATGCCCTGCATCCGCCAAGCGGGATTAGCCTCGATCTCATTTGGAGTGTTCGTGATCCTGATGAGGCGTCCTCCGTCTTCGCTAACAATGAAGATGTCGCCTGTTCGAGTCGAGGGGCTAAATGAATTGAAGGCAAGCCATCCGCCCCTGGGACACCACGCCGGAAAGGTCTGCTGCGCGGTCAAATCAGGGGCAAGTGGTCTCGCGTCCGAGCCATCAGGTCGGATCAGGAAGATATTCTGCGTCTGGCCGCCAAGGCTTCCGGGGACATCCACAGCTTTCGAATAGGCAATCCAGCGGCCGTCAGGCGAGAATGTGGGCATCCTGTTGTCCGAAGAACCCTTGGTCAGCCGCAAAAGGGAGGAGCCTCCCACGTTCGAAGTGTAGATGTCCTGGGGATACAGACTCTCATCGAAGGCCGCAAACACCATGCGGAGCCCGTCTGGAGACCATTGAGCCTGCGATGGATTCCGGACCTGGGCCAATGTTAGAAGTCGGATGCGATCCGATCCATCTGGACTTGACCCGAAAACCGAGCAGCCATCCACTGGACAGGACGAGTAGGCGATGCTCTTCCCGTCGGGTGACCAGGCAGGGTAATCCTCATCAGTCGGAGTGCCAGTCATATTGGCCCGGTTCCGGCCGTCTGAGTCCGCCACGAAGATGTCGAGCCGATCCGATACTCCCACGGCGCTGTAGGCAATCCTGCTGCCATCCGGGGACCAGCTGATTATGCTCAGTCTGAACAGGGCGGGGTAGGGCTCCTCGAACAGAAGCCGTGGCCCGGATAGACATGGGTGCTCATCCTCAAGGCATCCGAGTGCAACGGCGAAAATCCCGTATGCGCCCGCCCCGACTGGAGCGACATAGGTGAGTTGTAGGGTGTGTCTAGGAGGAGAAGGGGGCTGTGTCAACGTACCAGAGACAACTGCCGGCTCGACTGTCCACGCAGATCCCCCCCCTCCGCCGAAGACCGGAGAGGGGATGGACGAAGAAGTCTCAGCAGCGATTGGGAAGGCATTGGCTTGGGGGCTGATGCCGCAGCTGCCTTGTGACACCAGGAGGCAAAACAACCCAAGCGCGAGCCTCCACGGCGCCTCCCGTCTTGAAGTGTCCATTATCTCCACCATGCATAGGTCTGGCTGTACGTCACCATCCAGGTGTACATACCATTGCGTTCATCGATTGCCAGAATCGCTTTCTTGTCGCTGGTGAGACCGAATGTCTCGGCGCGCAATTGATATCTGGCAGTGTCTGTGTACCATTGCCATGGCCTGTCGGGTCTTGCTCCCTTTGCCCAGTCAGGATCAGGATACTGCAAGATGGCGCCCACATCATCGCGCAGGAAATGGCCGGTGCTCGCCAAGTTGTTGTTCAGCCCGCCCTCTATCAATTCAGATGCACGCCTGATTGGGTCACCGTGGTCTTCCCCCGCATATCCGATCCATGGTTGGTACCCGGCCAGGAACTTGTAGAGCGGCATGCCGCTGCACTGCGCCGCGTTGTCTCGGCAGGCCGTGTAGAGGGATCGCGCAAGAGCCTCCTGCCCTATGGTCCTGGGCGTCGGATCGATATATCCGCGGTGACGGGGCTCAACGTACCCGTTATTGTTGTAGTAGGGGAAGTCGACATACGCAAAATACTCTGTAGCAGCGGTCATGTAGAGGACCTCAGCCATGGACGGAATTCGATGCAACTGAGCCACAACTTGGGAATATGTCAGATACGCGTCGTAGCAGTCGCCTCTACAGCCCGGCCCCGGAAACTGGGCTCTTCCGGCATCAGGCCTGTCGTCGCAATTCGCCTTGCGGCATGCTTCTTGTGCGCGTGGATCAATCAGCACCTCGCACTGCCAACCTGGATCGCACTTGCCGTCCCCATCTTCGTCAAGGCACATTCCAGTAGCATCAGTGCGATTGATGGGATTCCCCATCACGTACCGCCAAAGGTTGTAAGTCATCGGGTGTGCCGGGTCACCGTCCCACGAATCGCCACTGAGGAATTGCCCCAATGCCGATCACTTATCTTAACCACCTCCTTCCCGGGTAGGTGGGACTACCACACCTCCTGGTACAGGATGAGGATACCAGTCCAACATCCTGCTCACAGGAGGTGCCCTCATGCTCGCCGAGATCGAACGGTTCGTCCATTGGGCCCGGCGCCGCAGCCCGCAGGCCCGCACCTGGAAAGACTACAAGTATGACCTGCGCCTGTTCGCCCGTTTCATGGGCGACCGCAGGCTCAACGAAGTAACGTTCCGCGACATCGACGGGTTTGTAGCCTTCCAGGCCGGGAAGGGGTTCCAACCGACGACGATCAATCGGCGCCTGGCCACTGTCGTTTCTCTGTACTCCTTCTTCTCCGACGAGGACAGCCAACTGGTGTCCCCGGTAATCCCAAAGCGCCATCACGTTCGGGAGCCGCACCGGCTGCCGCGCCCGGTCGGGGACGACGACCTGCGCAGGTTCTTCGCCGCGGTAGACAACGCCCGGGACCGCGCCATGTTCGTCCTGATGCTGCGCTGCGGGCTGCGCATCTCCGAAGTCGCCTGCCTGCAGCTGGCAGACCTCTACCTCGAAGAGACCTACCCCCGCCTGGTCGCCCATGGCAAGGGCTCGCGGCAGCGATCGGTGTACCTCTCGCCCCAGGCGGAATACGCGCTCAGGGCATATCTGGCCGAACGCCCGTCAGTCGCCAGCGATTTCGTCTTCCTCAGCTACCGGAACAGGGGCCTCTCCACGACCGCGATTCACAAGCGGCTCATGCGCTGCCGCGAGCGGGCCAGGGTCAGCCTCACGGCTCATCGCCTTCGCCATTCCTTCGCGACGGACTTGCTCAACGCCGACGCGCCTGTCACCTCGATCCAGAAGCTCCTGGGCCACCGCTGGCTGGAAACGACCCAGATCTACATTCAGGCCAATGACAAGCAGGTGGCCGAGGACTTCTACGCCGCCTGCCGCAAGCTGGAGCTGGATGGCTGGCAGATGCCGTATTTCCTCCTGCCGGCAGCTGCCCCTGATGCCGGGCTTGCGGGAGCCGGGCGATGAACGCTCGGCCGAAGCCTGCTACGGTGGCGGAGATGTACGACTGGGCGCTTCGCTGCGCCCGCAAGATGCGGCTCCCGCCCGATTACCCTAGACCGCATCCCACCCGTGAATGGCCCCCGGACAACATCGCGCTGCTCGAAGAGTTCTGCGAATGGCTGCGGAGCGGCGGCGCCAGCCCGGCCGTGATCCGCACGATCTACCTTCCGATGGCCGGACACGTTCTTGGGCTGGCGCTCAGGCCTCATCAAGAGCTCGACCTGGACACGGACCTGCAGCGTGCGGTCGACTTCCTCAAGGCCAAGAAGATGAGCGCCCAGTGGACGGATGTGTGCCGCTGCGCCGTCCTCAAGTTCCGCCGCTACCTGTGCCATCGACGCGGTCTCGTGGAGAGCAAAGTCACGCCTTATGATCCTGAGCCCAACACGAAGGGCCTGCCGGGCTGGCTCGTGGAGGAGTTGCGGCGGTTCCAGCACGTCCAACAACGCAACTGGCGGTCGGCCCGACTGGAGGACGGCATCCGCCGCTTCTGGGGCACGCACCTGCGCGTGTGGCGGTTCCTGTGCGAGCAGCATGGGGTCAAGGAGCTGGGGGACGTGAAGCGGCGCCACGTGCTCGAGTTCCTCGATCGCCGGCTTTCGGCAGGCTACGCCGTGTCGGGGATAAATGGGGACCTCATGACCTTCCATTCCTTCCTGGTGTTCCTTCAAGAGCAGGGTTATGCCCTGCCCCAGGCGCTCATGCGCATCCGCGGTCTTCAGAAGCCGGATCCGCTGCCGAAGTTCCTGACCGACCAACAGGTGCGTCTTCTGCGCGACGAGTTCGAGCAGTGTGCGGCGGAGGAGCGGGACTACCGCCACCACCGAGATGCCCTCCTGGACCGGGCGACGTTCTACCTGATGTGGCAGAGCGCCCTGCGATTGAGCGAGGTCGAAGAGCTTCGCCTCGAGGACCTCGACCTTGCTGGCCGGAAACTCATCGTCCGGCAGAGCAAGGGGATGAAAGACCGTGCAGTTCTCATGACGGAAACAACGGTCAGGGCAGTCCAGGAATACCTAGTGGTGCGTGGGCCCGGCCCGACGGACCACGTCTTCCTCTACCGCAACCAGCCGGTGTGCAAGGACCTGATCCGGTCCCGCCTCAAAGCCGCCGGGAGCCGGGTGGGCGTCAAGGTCAGTCCCCACCGGCTGCGGCATACCATGGCCACACAGCTCGTGAATGTTGGTTGCCGGGTCACCTCGCTCCAGAAATTCCTCAGGCACAAGGAGTTGAGCACCACCCATGTCTATGCCCGCGTCCACGACCAGATCGTTACAGACGATTAGTACGAGGCTATGCAAGAGGCAGAGAAACAGCTCGTTTTGCTCGATGCACTGGAATAACCAAGTGTGCCAATGGCCGAGAGCGAGCGCGAGGACTACTCGAACTAGCTAAACAGCTGGCAAAGTCGGTGCTGAGCGCCAAGTCGCGATTGAGGATCGCGTCTCGAATATGCTGAGTCCTGATCAAGCAACAATCTCGGCCCCTGCCAATCCCATCGAGATCTGCATCTGAGCCGAATATGCCTCAGACAATTGAAGTATGAGATCGTAAATGCGAAGATTAGGCGCTATCCGGATGGCTATTGTTTCGTTGGTGCTGTACCTGAGAATTCAAAGAACGCGCCTGTCCCAGTCTGCCTCAGCCTTTCGATTGCTGATGCGGACAGGTAGCGCACCTCGGATATTCGTAAGTCGGGAATGCTCTTCCCCGTATCACGAACTGTCCCGCAATTCGTCTCCACTTTGTCGGGGCCTTCAAACACTCCCGATGCGAGAACAAGTTGTCTCTCGCTCCAAATCAAATCGATTTCGCATGAGACTCGCTCAGCGCCCAGATTCCGATATCCCACGTATTCTGGCTTGCCCAAATACCCCATCGCCGCGTTCAATTCGATGTCGTAGTTTAGTACTATTACGATCTCTGTGAGAACGTTCTCCACGACCCTAATAGTCAGACATGGCCTCTGACCATATTTGCAGCTGGCGGTGATTTCAATTCCCTGGCCCCAAATGCTTGGATCAATGCTTGGCATTGACTGCATTCTATGGGTATAGATTGTCTTCTGATCAAGAAACGTTAAGGAGGCTAATGTTGTCGCCACATCGCTCTCATTCGATCTCCCAATCATGAGACCATACCAGCAAGGCGCAGCGCAGGGGACTCCTGTGAATGGGCTTTTGTCCAGCTGGCCGGGCGGAGGTGAAGGGACAGGTTGGGGCTTAGAACAACTGGATAGCAATGCACCAGTTACGGCAACCACTGATATCTGATAGAGCAAACGACAGGTGATGTTCATATATCCGCTGGACATTTATGGGGTGTGTAAGTCATTAATGAAGTCTTCTATGTACCCTCTTCTAATGGCCCCTAGGTTTCCAAGAGACGAATACACGAAGACCTTAAAGCTTTCGGCCCAGTCTTCCGCAGGGTTTTTCTGTCCATAGCCGGTGGGTGGTGCCTCGTTTTGGCCTTTTGGATCATAAACCAGGCTGCAAGATCGTCCGCCTTTGGGACCGTTGAGACACACTTCTTTGAAAGAGCTTGTAATGGCCGCCATTCCATTACTTAGGCGATTCGGTGGCCACCACTGCCGATAGTCTATAACGTGGCCTAGCTCATGAACGACTTGTCCTTTGGCCCAGTCATCACTCCAATCGAATACATCATTAGGAAATATCAGACTGTCGATCGAGTAGGCCCCGTATCCAAATACAGTGCGGGATGGGAGGCGGTAGACTCTGACTGGGCGCGACCTAATCGCAGAAGCAAAGAAGCCCTTTTCTGGCCCCAATACTTTGGCTGCATCCTCTACTGCAGCCAGGGTTAGTTCAAATTCGTCCACTGTTCGCCAATTACCCACTAGCCACTGACAGCCCATCGATGCATCAATGTAAAGGTTGGGGGTGTCAATGAACTCATCTATGTAACCCCAGTCCTTCTTGATCTGCACGTTGTAGGAGAAGTTTAGTTCTGCCAAGATCGCCTCTGCCCGCTCTGACTCCCACCCCTCAATGATATACCCCGATGGGTCTGTATAGTTGACCGGGTTGTCGCGCGCGTAGGTGTACTTGTTCCAGTTTGCTGGGTCACGCGGGTCAGGCACAATGGTGTCAGGCTGGATCCACTGGTTAAGATAAGATGCATAGTACCTCGCCCTCAGATAGGTCAGCCCCGTCCCATCGCGAGCCTCTCCCGTGAATTGGAACGCAGTCACTGCCGGCCCCGTGCTCGTCAGCGCGTCCCCGAACGGCTCGTAGCTCCTCGCCAATGTGACCGCAGCGTCGTTGTTGGCCAGCTGCCTCATGCTCCCGAGCGCGTCGCCCAGGTG
>Ga0209342_10005020_pt1 | contig 13620 bp, 10 predicted proteins | sample RifCSP16_2_FD_184023 | JGI IMG/M metagenome (GOLD analysis project Ga0209342, IMG submission 184023) | Soil microbial communities from Rifle, Colorado - Rifle CSP2_sed 16_2 (SPAdes) (version 2) | ecosystem: Environmental > Terrestrial > Deep subsurface > Rock core/Sediment | place: Rifle... | reverse complement strand
CCCGCCGTGCCCGCGGCGAGCGGCGATGTTCCCGCGCTCGACGACAAGGGCGCGATCCGCCCGGGGGTGAAGGTGCGCCACCCGCTGTTCGGGGTCGGCACGGTCCTGCGCCGCGAGGGCGACGGCGACGACTTCAAGGTGACCGTCTCGTTCCCGGGCGTGGGCGCGAAGAAGCTGGTCGCGCGCTACGCTGGGCTGGAAGTCGTCTATAGCTAGGCCTTGGGCGTCAGGCTCTGGATCACCCAGCGCGACATCATGCGGCCGCCACCCGACTGGCCCTTGAGGTCGTAGCGCCGCAGCGTCATCGTGTAGGGCTTCGGCGCCCCACCGATCGTCAGGTTGACGTCGATGTCGCGCGAGAGCACTTCGCCGGTCAGGCTCTCCAGGTCGTCGACCTGTCCGATCGAGAGGGTGACGTTGCGCTTCTCGCGCTCGACGGCCGCCTTCGCCTCGGCGACGGCCTTCTTCAGCCGCCGGTCCTCGTTCTGGAAGTTGTCCCACTTGTCGGCGATCGGCTGCAGCGCCGCCGGGTACTTGGTGCCCTTCTGCTGGGCCTGGCGCACCTGGTCGAGCTTGGGGTAGATGTTCAGGTCGTTGCCCCAGGTGCGCGCGTCGCGGGTGTTCTTGTCGAGCTCGGCCTGCAGGTCCTTCTGCTTCTTCACCAGGTCGGGGAGCGCTGCGGGGGCTTTCACTTCCGCGCCTTCGGCGACGATCTTCCAGTCGTCGACCTTCTGGTCGAAGGCCACCATGGCGAAGCTCGTCAAGGTGCCCTGGTCGTTGGCTTTGAGCGCGCCAAAGTACTGGTCGACCACCTTCGACTCGGAGCTACCGCAGGCAAACCCGGCCAGAGCCAGACCCACCGCCACCGCGAGTGCTGTTCCTCGCTCCCTCATGGTTCCTCCTTGGACGCCCCGGGGCCCGCCGGGTCACCCGGGCTTTCTTCGTCTTCTTCTCTTTCGGCCAAGCGGGCGACCGAGACCAGATGGTCGCTCGCTTCGAGCTGGATCAGGCGGACGCCCTGGGTGTTGCGGCCGATCGTGGAGATGTCCGCCGTGTTCAGCCGGATGATCATACCCTTTTCGGTGATGAGCATCACCTCCTCATCGGCGCGCAGGAAGTTGACCCCGACCACCGGCCCGTTGCGCTCGGAGGTCTTGATGTTGATGAGCCCCTTGCCGCCGCGGCTCTGCAACCGGTACTCGCCGAGCTCGGTGCGCTTGCCGTAGCCGTTGCGCGTCACGGTGAGCACGGTGCCGCCCGCGCGCACCACCTCGAGGCTCACCACCGCGTCGGCGTCCTCGAGGTCGATCCCCCACACCCCGTAGGCGGTGCGACCCATCGGCCGGACGTCCTCCTCGGAGAAGTGGATCGCCATCCCCTGCTGCGTTCCGAGCAGGATCTCGTCGGTGCCCGACGTGATCACGGCGTCGATCAGCTGGTCCTCGTCCTCCACCGACAGCGCGATGATGCCCGACGGGCGCGGGTTCGAGAACGCGGTGAGCTCGGTCTTCTTGACGATGCCGCGCCGCGTCACCAGCAGCACGAATCCGCCCGCGCCGAAGTCGCGCACCGCGCAGAACGCCGCGATCTTCTCGCCGTCGACGAGCTGCACCAGGTTCACGACCGCCTTGCCCTTGCCTTGCGGGCCCACGTCGGGAACCTCGTGCACCTTCAGCCAGTAGATGCGGCCGCGGTCGGTGAAGATCAGGATGTACGAGTGCGTCGAGGCGATGAACAGATCCGAGACGAAGTCCTCGTCCCGCGTCTTCATCCCCACGCGCCCGCGGCCTCCGCGCTTCTGCGCGCGGTAGGTGGTGATCGAGGTGCGCTTGATGTAGCCGGTGTGCGTGATCGAGATCGCCACGTCCTCGTCGACGATCAGGTCCTCGACCGCGATCTCGTTGGCGGCGCCCACGATCTCGGTGCGCCGCGGATCGCCGTGGGCTTCGCGGATCTCCTTGAGCTCGGTCGTGATGATCTGGTCGATGCGCGCGGGTTTCGCGAGGATGTCCCTCAAATCGGCGATGCGCACGACCAGCTCCTGGAGCTCGTCCTGGATCTTCTGGCGCTCGAGGCCCGTGAGCCGCGAAAGCTGCAGCTTGAGGATCTCGTCGGCCTGGATCTCGCTGAGCGCGAAGCGTGAGATCAGGCCCTGCTTCGCGATCTCCGGCGTGAGCGCCGCTCGGATGAGGGCGATCACCTCGTCGAGGTGATCGAGGGCGATCACGTAGCCCTCGAGCACGTGGGCGCGCGCCTCGGCCTTGCGAAGCTCGAAGGCCGTGCGCCGCCGCACCACCTCACGCCGGAAGTCGATGAACAGCTCGCAGGCGTCGAGCAGGTTCAGCACCCGCGGCCGCTGGTCCACGATCGCCAGCAGGATCACGCCGAAGCTGTCCTGAAGCGGCGTGTGCTTGTACAGGTTGTTGAGGATCACCTGCGCCGGCTCGCCCTTCTTGACGTCCACCACCACGCGCATGCCCTGGCGGTCGCTCTCGTCGCGCACGTCCTGGATGCCGCGGATCCTGTCCTCGCGCGCGAGCTCGGCGATCTTCTCGATGAGACGCGCCTTGTTCACCTGGTACGGGATCTCGGTGATCACGATCGACTCGCGGTCGTTCTTGCGCGCCTCGATCTCGGCCCTGGCGCGCATCACGATCGAGCCGCGGCCGGTGCGATAGGCCGAGAGGATGCCCTCCTTGCCCATGATGAATCCGGCGGTCGGGAAGTCCGGGCCGTGGATGCGCGCGATCACGCCCTCGAGCCGCTCGTCCGGCGTCAGGTCCTGGTTCTCGAGCAGGAAGCCGAGCGCGTCCACCACCTCGCCCAGGTTGTGGGGCGGGATGTTGGTGGCCATGCCGACCGCGATCCCGGCCGCGCCGTTCACCAGCAGGTTGGGCAGCACCGTGGGCAGCACCGTCGGCTCGACCGAGCTGTCGTCGTAGGTGGGCTGGTAGTCGACGGTGTCCTTCTCGATGTCCTCCATCATCGAGGCGCCGAGCCGGGTGAGCCGCGCCTCGGTGTAGCGCTGGGCCGCGGGCGGGTCGCCGTCCACCGAGCCGAAGTTGCCCTGCCCGTCGACGAGCACGCCGCGCATGTTGAACGGCTGCGCCATGCGCACGAGCGTGTCGTAGATCGCCTGGTCGCCGTGAGGGTGGTAGTTGCCCATCACCTCGCCGACGATCTTGGCGCACTTCCGGGGAGCGCGGCCCGGCTGCAGCCCCATCTGCTGCATGCCGTACAGCACGCGGCGGTTGGCGGGCTTCAGCCCGTCGCGCACGTCGGGCAGCGCGCGGCCGATGATCACGGACATCGCGTAGTCCATGTAGGACTGGCGCATCTCGTCCGCGATGTTGGTGGGGATGCGGCTGTGCGCGAACGGTGCGGGCGGCGGCGTTTCTTCGGCCATGCTAGATGTCGAGGTTCCTCACGTTGAGCGCGTTCTCCTCGATGAACTGGCGGCGCGGCTCGACCGCGTCGCCCATCAGGGTGGTGAAGATGTTCTCGGCCACCTCGTCGTCCTCCAGGCGCACCTGCAGCAGCGTGCGGGTGGCCGGGTCCATCGTGGTCTCCCAGAGCTCCTCGGCGTTCATCTCGCCGAGGCCCTTGTAGCGCGAGATCGTCATGCCCTTCTTGCCCTCGGCGAGGATGTGCGTCACCAGCGCGTCGCGCGTCGCGACCTCTGTCTCGCCGCCGTCGACCACCGTGAGCGGGGGCTGGTCGAGCTCACGGATCTCCTCGTAGGTCGCGTAGAGCGCGCGGTACTCGGCGGAGGCCACGAAATCGTCGCCGACCTCGACCTCCTTCGGGTGCCCGTTGCCTGAGGTCTGGAGCTTGATGTCGAAGACACCGTGCTCCTCGTCGCGCTCCAGGAACACCTCGCCGCCGGAGTCGCGCAGCGGCTGGATCAACTCCAGCAGCCGCGGCTTGTCGGTGAAGGTCTCCTTGTCCTTGACGCGCCCGCGCAGCAGCAGCTCGACGATCGGGCGCGGCACGCCGCGCCGCTCGATGCGCTCCATCAGCTTCTGCACCGTCACCATCTTGCCGACCAGGTGCGCGAGCCGCGCGCCCTCGAACTCCTGCCCGGAAGAGAGTCGCACCTTGCGGTTCTCGGCCGCGCGCGTGAGCAGGAAGCCGTCGAGCGCGTGCTCGTCCTTGAGGTAGGTGACGCTCTTGCCGTGCTTCACCTTGTAGAGCGGCGGCTGCGCGATGTAGAGGTGGCCGCGCTCGATCAGCTCCTTCATCTGGCGGTAGAAGAACGTGAGCAGCAGCGTGCGGATGTGGCTGCCGTCGACGTCGGCGTCGCACATGATGATGATCCGGTGGTAGCGCAGCTTCGCGACGTCGAAGTCGTCGGCGCCGACGCCGGTGCCGAGGGCCGCGATCATGTTGCGGATCTCCTCCGACGCGAGCGTCTTGTCGAGGCGTGCCTTCTCCACGTTCAGGATCTTGCCCCGCAGCGGCAGCACCGCCTGGAAGGCGCGGTCGCGCCCCTGCTTGGCGGAGCCGCCGGCCGAGTCGCCCTCGACCAGGTACAGCTCGCAGTTCTCGGGGTTGCGCTCCTGGCACTCGGCGAGCTTGCCGGGGAGGCCGGCCCCATCGAGGGCGCCCTTGCGGCGCGTGAGGTCGCGCGCCTTCCTGGCCGCCTCGCGCGCGCGCGAGGCGTCGAGGATCTTCGACGCGATCCGCTTGGCGTCCTGCGGGTGCTCCTCGAGGAAGGCGGAGAGTCGCTCGTTCATCAGGCTCTCGACGATGCCCTTCACCTCGGAGTTGCCGAGCTTGGCCTTGGTCTGGCCCTCGAACTGGGGGTTGGGGACCTTCACGCTGATGACGCCGGTGAGACCCTCGCGCGTGTCCTCGCCCTCGAAGCTCTCGCCCTCCTTGAGCAGCCCCGCCTGGAGACCGTAGCCGTTCAGGCTGCGGGTCAGCGCGCCGCGAAAGCCGGCGAGGTGGCTGCCGCCATCGTGGGTGTTGATGTTGTTGGCGTAGCAGTGGATGTTCTCGGCGTAGCCGTCGTTCCACTGCAGCGCGATCTCGACGGCAACCCCGTCACGCTCGCCGCCGAGCTCGATCGGCTTCTGCGGCAGCGTTTCCTTGTTGCGGTTCAGGTGCTCGACGAAGGAGCTGATGCCGCCCTCGTACTGGAAGCGGTGCTTCTTGTTGTCGCGCTCGTCCTCGAGAGTTATCAGGATGCCGCGGTTCAGGAACGAGAGCTCGCGCAGCCGCTGCGACAGCGTGTCGAAGCTGAAGGTGGTGGTCTCGAAGATCTGCGGGTCGGGCTTGAAGGTGACCTTGGTGCCGCGCCTGTCCGTCGTCCCCGTCTGCTCGAGCCGGCTCTGCGGCAGGCCGCGCGAGTAGGACTGGCGGTAGACCTTGCCGTCGCGCCAGATCTCGAGCTCGACGAGGTCCGAGAGCGCGTTCACGACCGAGATCCCAACGCCGTGCAGGCCGCCCGAGACCTTGTAGGCCCCCTTGTCGAACTTGCCGCCGGCGTGCAGCTTGGTCATCACGACTTCCGCGGCGTCGAGGCCCGACTCGTGGGGTCCCACCGGGATGCCGCGCCCGTTGTCGATCACCGTCACCGAGTTGTCGATGTGGATCGTGACGGCGATCTCGCTGCAATAGCCCGCGAGCGCCTCGTCGACCGAGTTGTCCACGACCTCGTAGACGAGGTGGTGGAGCCCGGCCTCGCCGGTGGACCCGATGTACATGGCAGGCCGGACGCGGACCGCCTCGAGCCCCTCCAGGATGCGGATCGCCTCGGCGCCGTACTCGGCCGCCACGCCTTCCGGTGTCTTGCCTTGCGTCTCGCTCATGTCCCCCGTCTTCCGGTTCCCCGGCGTCACGCGCTGCGGACCGCGCCCCCCGAAACCTCGTAGATGCGGCCCAGCGGGCGGAGGCTCTCCGCCCAGCCGGGGTGCGCCGTCGTAACCCAGGCCTGACCGCGCCGCGCGACCTCTGCGCAGAGCGCGCCCGCTCGTTCCTCGTCGAGCTCCGAATCGAGATCGTCGAGCAGCGCCACCGCCGCCCGACCCGTCTCTTCGCACAGCACCTTGAGGCTCGCGAGCGCCAGCGCCAGCAGCAGGCTGCGCGCCTGTCCGGAGGAGGCCGCTTCGCCGGCGTCCTGACCGTCGAGCAGCAGCTCGACCGTGTCGCGGTGCGGCCCGGCCAGGCTGCGGCCGGCGGCACGCTCGCGCGGCGCGAGAGCCCGCAGCGCCTCCGCGAGCGCTCTCCGCCCCTCCGGCTCCCCGGCGTGGCTCGGGCGCACCCGCACCTCGTAGCGCTCGCGCGCGGGCCGAAAGCCCTGCTCGAGAGCCGTGCTGAGCCGTGTCGCATACGCGGCGCGGCGCTGGCGCAGCCGCGCGCCGCACGCCACAAAACGCTCGGTCCAGGCGTCCTCGTCGCGCGCGCGCGACTCGAGGGCGGCGTTGCGCTGGGTGAGCACGCGCTCGAACTGCCTGAGCTCGGCCCGGTAAGAGGGCCACAGCGCGGCCGCCTGCCGATCGAGGAACTGGCGGCGGTCGCGCATGGTTCCGTAAACCACGCGCAGCCGCTCGCTCGAGTACACGACCACGTCGAGACGGCCGTGGTACTCCCCGGGGCGCACCTCGCGGCCGTTGACGCGGAACGCCCGCCGGCCCGGCTCGAGCTGGACCTCGAGCTCGGAGGAGAGCTCGTCGTGGGTGGCGGCCGACGCCACGAGGAAGCCCGCACCGCGACGGATGACGCTCGTCGCGTCGTCGGTGCGGAAGGAGCGGCCACGCGCGACGAGCCCCACCGCCTCGAGAAGCGACGTCTTGCCCTGCCCGTTCCTGCCCACGAACACGTTCAGCCCCGGTCCGAGCTCGAGCTTCGCCTCACGGATGTTGCGCAGGTCGCGCACTCGAAGCTGCTGCACCCAGACCAACCGCCCTCCCTCGTGACGTCCCTAGAACCGCATCGGCATGACGACGTAACGGTAGTCGCCGCCGTCCTCGCTCACCGGCCGCAAGAGCCCCTGGCTCTCGCCGTCCTTGAGCTCGAGCGCCACCTGGTCCCCGCCCACCACAGCCAGGAAGTCGAGCAGGTATTGGGCGTTGAAGCCGATCTCCACGAGTCCGCCTGTGTACTCGACCGGCAGCGACTCGCGCGCCTCGCCGAACTCGGGCGACGACGCTGTGAGCTCGATCTTCCCTTCGTCGAGCCCCAGCTTGACGGCTCGGCCGCGGTCGGAGGAGAGCAGGCTCACGCGCCTGATCGCGCTCTGAAGCGCCTCGCGTCCGACGTTCACCTTCTTGTCGCCGGTCACTGCGATCACCTTCTCGAACGCCGGAAACTGCGCTTCGACCTGCTTGGAGGCGAGGGTACGGCCGCCGATCCCGAAGATCAGGTGGCCGTCGCCTTGCTGAAAGGAAACCGTCTCGTCGCCACCGGCTTCCTCGATCAGCCGCGCGAGCTCGCTGATGGCCTTGCGCGGCACCAGCACGCGGACGGCTTCGGCCAGCTTGAGTGTCGCCTTGCGCTGCGCCCACGCCAACCGGTGCCCATCCGTCGCGACCATGGCCACGGCCTCCTTGTCGAGCACCAGCAGCGCCCCCGCCAGGTAGTAGCGGGCATCCTCGGCGGTGATCGCGAACGCGGTGCGCTGGATGAGCTCGCGCAGCAGCTTCGCCGGCAACTCGATGCCGCGGCCACCCTTGCCTTCCGGAAGGCTCGGGAAGTCCTCGCGCGGCAGGCCCGCCATGCGGAACTCCACCCGCTCGCAGCGGATGCGCGCCCACGCGTCGCTCTCGAGCGTGAGCCGCACGTCGTTCTCGGGCAGCGAGCGGACGATCTCGTAGAGCTTCTTGGCTGCGAGCGTGACGGAGCCCTCCTCGACCACCTCGGCCGCGCAGCCACAGCGCAGCGAGACGTCCAGGTCGGTCGCCGCGATGCGGATCTCTCCGGCGCGCGCCTCGCAGAGCACGTTCGACAGGATCGGGATCGAGCTCTTGCGCTCCACGATTCCCTGGACGAGCTGCAGCTCCTTCGCGAGGTCGTTGCGCTGGACACGGATTTCCATGGGTTCCTCTTCTATCTGTCTATCAAGGAAGAGAGACTTCTACTTATATTGTTGAAAGGCGCTGTGGATCTGTGGAAAGCCCCACATCTAGAAGACCCATCGGTACTTGGGCTGAGGATGGAGCTGTGCGTGTCTGACGCGAGCACGAGCCCACGTGTGGAGCGGGGTTTTCCGCGGGAAGCCGCGCGGCAGTTCAACAGCACGAGATGTGGGAAAAGCTGCAAGTTCATCGGAACGCTTGCACGAAGCTGTGGATCAGCCTGTCGAATTCGGGATCCTGCTTCCGCATGTCGTCGATCTTGCGGATCGAGTGGATCACCGTCGAGTGATGCTTGCCGCCGAACTCCTTGCCGATCTCTGGAAGCGACGCGGTCGTCAGGCTCTTGGTCAGGTACATCGCGATCTGGCGCGGCTGCGCGATCGACTTGGAGTTGTTCTTGGCCTTGAGCTCGCTGATCTTCAGGCTGTAGTGATCGGCCACGTACTTCTGGATCATCTCGATCGAGACGGGCTTGTCCTCCGTGTGCAGCAGGTCGCGGAGCGTCTCCTGGGCGAGCGGCAGGTCGATGTCGCGTCCCGTCAGGCTCGCGTACGCGATCAGCCGGATCAGGCTGCCCTCGAGCTCGCGGATGTTGGTCTTGACCTTGCTCGCGATGAAGAGGGCGACGTTCTCCGGCAGGAACACCCGCTCGGCCTCGGCCTTCTTGCGCAGGATCGCGATCTTGGTCTCGATGTCCGGCGCTTGGATGTCGGCGATCAGGCCCCACTCGAAGCGGCTGTGGAGACGCTCCTCGATCGTCGGGATCTGGCGCGGTGGGCAGTCCGAACTCACCACGATCTGCTTCTGGCCGTCGTGGAGCGCGTTGAAGATGTGGAAGAACTCCTCCTGGGTGCGGTCCTTGCCGGCGATGAACTGGATGTCGTCGATCAGCAGCACGTCGATCGCGCGGTACTTCTGGCGGAACTGCGGCAGCCGGTCGAAGCGGATCGCGTTGATCATCTCGTTGATGAAGCGGTCGGTCGAGATGTACGCCAGGTTGAGCTTCTTCTCCCGCGCGAGGATGTAGTGGCCGATCGCGTGCATCAGGTGCGTCTTCCCGAGGCCCACGCCGCCGTAGATGAAGAGCGGGTTGTAGGACTTCGAGGGGATCTCCGCGACGGCGCGCGCCGCCGCGTGCGCGAACTGGTTGGACGAGCCGACGACGAAGCTGTCGAAGGTGTACTTCGGGTTGAGCGCAGCCGTCTCGCGCTCGCTCGGCGCCTGCGCCTGCCCCTGAGCCTTGTCCTCCTCGCGCTCCTCGAACACCACCTGCAGCTGGGGCTGTCCCGCCTCGGCGAGCGCCTCCTGCAGGATGCTCCGGTAGTTCTTGGTGAGCCACTCGCGGAACTGCGCATTCGGGACGCCGATCCGCAGCGTACGGCCGTCCAACGCGAGGTAGCTCGTGGGCCTGAACCAGGTGGCGAAGCTGTGGCGGTTGATCTTGCCTTCGACCCGCGCCAGAACGTCGTCCCAGAGGTTTTCCGACATCGAGCCCCTTGTCCGCCGCTCCGGCCTCAGCCGCAGGGACAGAAGCAAGTCTTTTTAAATCAACAACCTAACGACATGGACGCCCTATGGGGGGATCCCGCTCCGGCACCGTATCTCTTTTGCACAGAGATTTCAACAGTTGTGGAAAAGGTCGGAAAGGGAACCATGCGGGGGTTGCAGTCGTGGATGCCCAGCGAACCCACGAAAGGTATCACACCGGCCGACGACGGTACAAGGACCGCGGCCCTAGCGGGGCGCTCCCGATTTGACAGGACCCCCGCCCACTCGCTAAAGTTTTGAGTTTGTCCGGGGCCGGCGCTGTCGTGAGGCCCCCCGGATCACGGGGTCACCAATGAAGAGGACGTTCCAGCCGAACAACCGTCGCCGCAAGCGCACCCATGGGTTCCTCGTGCGCATGCGCACCAAGGGGGGCCAGCTGGTCCTGAAGCGCCGCCGCCAGAAGGGCCGCAAGCGCATCGCGGCCTGACGAGGGTGGTGCGGGGATCCGCGGGGACGCATGCGGTCGCGCCACGGGCCCCGCAGGCGACTGCGCACCGCCGCCGAGTTCGACGCCGTGTTCAAGCGGGGCGCGCGTCTCCCAGGCCGGCTGTTCCTGCTCGTGGTGGCGCAGAGCCGGGTACGCTTCGATCGTCTCGGTCTCGCCGTGAGCCGCAAGGTCGGCGGCGCGGTCGCGCGCAACCGGGCGCGGCGCCTCGTGCGCGAGAGCTTCCGCCGGCTGCCGCAGGCCCCGGGAGCCGGGATCGACGTGGTCGTGGTCGCGCACAAGGAGCTCGTCTTGTGCAGCCAGGCCGAGGTGGACCGTGAGCTCCGAGAACGCCTCCGTCGCGTCCCTCGAACGCCCCGGGCGGGCCGCGCGCCTGCTGCTGCTGGCGGTTGAGGCCTACCGTGTGCTGCTCTCGCCCCTTCTCGGAGGGCACTGCCGCTTCTGGCCGAGCTGCAGCGCCTACGCCGAGGAGGCGATTCGCAGGCACGGGGCGCGGCGTGGCGCGGCCCTGGCGCTCGCACGCCTGCTGCGCTGCCAGCCGTTTCACCGCGGGGGCATCGACCCCGTCCCTTAGTTTTTCTCCTGCTAGGATGCCGTGATGGAAGAACGCCGTTTGCTCCTCGCCGTGGCGCTGTCGCTGCTCGTGCTGACGGCGTACAGCCTGCTCTTCTCGCCCCCGCCGCCCGCACCGGCCCCGGCCACGGCCGTGCCCCAGGCCGGGCCCGCGACGGCGCTCACCCCAGCGCCCGGCCCGGCCGAAGCCGCGCCGCCCGCCGCGGCGGAGGCGACGCGCGCCGCCGTGGCGGCTCCCCCGGCGGCTCCCGTCGTCGACCCACGCGAGCGGCGCGTGGAGCTGGTGGCGCCCGACTTCACCGTCGCGTTCACGAACCGCGGCGCGCGGCTCGTCTCGTGGACGCTTTCGCGTTACCGCGACGCGCGCGGCGCGCCGGAAGAGATGGTCCCCGCGGGCGCCGGCGTGCGCCCCCTCGACCTGGAGACCGGCATCCCCGAGCTCGACGCCTCGCTGCGTGACGCCTTGTTCGTGCCCTCGGCGGAGACGCTCGCGCTGCGGGAGGACGAGCCGCAGTTGCTGCGCTTCGAGTTCGCCTCGGGCGAGATCGAGGCGCGCAAGACGCTCACGTTCCGGGCGGCGGGCCTCGTCGAGGTGAGCGTGATCGTGAAGCGGGCGGGGCGCGAGGTCCCCACCCGGCTGCTGTGGGGGCCCGGCATCGGCAACCCCTCGGCCGAGGAGCGCGAGGTCCAGGGCTACCAGGAGCCGGCCGGCGTGGCGCTCGCGGGGTCGGGCGTCCTGCGCCGCGCGGCGAGCAGCATCCCCGACACCGGCGAGAGCCTCGCGGGCGTACGCTGGGCGGGCGTCGAGAGCCACTACTTCGCCGCCCTCTTCGTGGCGCCGGGAGCGCCGCTCGGAGCCTCGCTTCGCAAGCAGAGCGTGCCCGCGGTCGCGGACGAGAAGCCGCACACGCTGCCGGTCGTGGCCGTGGATGTGGCCGGCGGCGCCCCGCTCCAGCTGTTCGTGGGCGCCAAGGACCATCAGGCGATGGCCCGGCTCGGCCACGGCCTCGAGCGGGTGGTCCCGGTCGGCGACTGGATCGGCCCGATCGTGGTGCCGCTCATGGGGCTGCTGCGCTTCGTTCAGGAGCGCGTCGGCAACTGGGGCTGGTCGATCGTGGTGCTCACGGTCCTGATCAACCTGGCGATGGCGCCCTTCCGTCACTACAGCATCGTGAACGGCATCAAGATGGCCCGGCTCGGCCCGGAGATGCGCCAGATCCAGGACCGCTACCGCAAGGTCCCGCTCATGGACCCTCGCCGCCAGCAGATGCAGGAGGAAGTGGCGGCGCTCTACGCCCGCCACGGCATGAGCATGGGCTCGCAGATGATGGTGGGCTGCCTGCCGCTGCTGCTGACGATGCCGTTCCTGTTCGCGTTCTACCGGGTGCTGACGGTGTCCGTCGACCTGCGCGGGGCGGACTACCTCTGGATTCCGGACCTGGCGCAGAAAGATCCGCTGTTCCTGACCCCGGTGCTGATGGGGGTCTCGATGTTCGTGATGCAGAAGATGACGCCGAGCACGCTCGACCCCGCCCAGCAGCGCATCATGATGTTGATGCCGCTGATGCTCGCCGGCATGTTCCTGTGGGCCCCCGCCGGGCTCAACCTGTACTGGCTGACGTCCAACCTCTGGTCGATCCTGCAGCAGGCCGTGTCGCTGCGCCTGCTGCAACCCCAGGCCGCGCGCGAGCGCCGCGAGAAGAAGGGCCGATGAAGGACCACGTCTTCTCCGGCGCGGACGTGTCCGAGGCGCTCGCGCTGGCCGCGGCCAATCTCGGGCTGCCGCTCGCCGAGCTGCGCTACGTGGTGCTCGAGGCCGGCGCCCCGGGCGGGCGCGGGCTCTCGCCCACCTCCGCGCGGATCGCCGTGCTGCTCCACGAGGAACCCGCGCCCGGCGCCCCGCCGGCTCGAACCCCCCAGGGGACGCCGGCCCCGGCGCAAGCCCAGGATCCGAGCGCGGGGATCCGCGAGACCATCCGTGTCATCGCCGAGGCCGGCGGCCTCGCGGTCTCCGCCGAGATCGAGGACGGCCCCGAGGCGGTGCTGGTGCACCTGCGCGGGGAAGACCGCGCGTTCTTTCTCGAGCCGGACGGCCAGGCCGAGGTGCTGCGCGCGACCGAGCACCTGCTGCTGCGGCTCTACGGCGCGGCACTCCAGCCGCGCGCCTTGCGGCTCACGGGGGAGGGCTTCCGCGAGCGGCGAGACGAGGCGCTCGCGGCCGAGGCGCGCCGGGTCGCCGAGGCCGTCCGCGGCGACGGTGTGGCCCGCACCATGCCGCCGCTCAACGCGTACGAGCGGCGCGTGGTCCACATGGCGCTTCAGGCCGAGCCGGGGATCACGACCGCGAGCTCCGGCGAGGGCGCCGAGCGCCGATTGACGGTCGCGCCCGCCCCCGGGCCCAAGGGTGACGCTCCCGCCGAGTGAGCACCGCGCCCCGCTCGAGGCGCTCGGCCTCAACGGCCCGGCGCTCGGGCGGCTCGCCGCCTACCTCGACACCCTGGCGGCGTGGAGCCCACGCGTCAACCTGACCGGGGCACGCACCGCTGCCGAGCGCGTCACCTGGCTGGTGGCCGACGTCGTGGCCGCCGCGCACCTGCCGGCCCCGGGGCGACTCATCGACGTGGGCTCCGGGAACGGCACGCCGGGCCTGGTCCTGGCGCTGCTGCGCGACGACCTCGACGTCACGCTGCTCGAGCCGCGGGCCCGGCGCTGGGCGTTTCTGCGGGAAGCGGCCCGTGCCACAGGCCGACCCGGAATCGACGTGCTGCGCCTTCGCCACGACAGCTACTCCGGCCCAGCGGCCGAAACCGTCACGCTGCGGGCGCTAGCGCTGCCGCTCGCGGAGCTCCAGCGGCTGCTGCGGCCGGGGGGCCGCCTGTGCGTCATTAGCTACCACTCCCTGGAGGACCGCATCGTGAAGCGCTTCATGGCGCGGGAACGGCGAGGCTGCATCTGCCCTCCCGAGCTCCCCGCCTG
>Ga0209342_10005018_pt1 | contig 13622 bp, 11 predicted proteins | sample RifCSP16_2_FD_184023 | JGI IMG/M metagenome (GOLD analysis project Ga0209342, IMG submission 184023) | Soil microbial communities from Rifle, Colorado - Rifle CSP2_sed 16_2 (SPAdes) (version 2) | ecosystem: Environmental > Terrestrial > Deep subsurface > Rock core/Sediment | place: Rifle... | reverse complement strand
GAGCTCAATGATCAGTTTATCCGGACTGGGACGATCCATATCGTGGCGCTCTCCGGCTTTAATGTCACGATCGTCGCCGAGGCAATCATGAAATTTTTCAAACTGTTTTTGTCACAGATTTGGAGCATATCGCTCGGCATCATTTCCATCATTCTTTTCGCCATCATGACCGGCGCGGGCTCCACGATCATCCGCGCCAGCATCATGGCGATCTTGGCGCTCATCGCTCGCGCCACGGGGCGGACATACGCGGCGACTCGCGCTCTTCTTTTGGCAGGATTTTTCATGGTCATTTTAAATCCCATGATTTTGTTTTATGATGTTTCTTTTCAGCTTTCTTTTATCGCAACATTCGGCATCATCAACTTGGCGCCTAGAATGGAAAAATATTTCAAATGGCTGCCGAAAATTTTAGACTTGCCGTCTATCGCGGCGACAACCGCCGCCGCCTATATCTTCGTCCTACCATTTCTTTTATACAAGATGGGCGTACTGTCTCTCGTCGCTTTGCCGGCCAACATTTTAATTTTGCCATTTATTCCGTTGACTATGCTTTTTGGTTTCATTGCCGGACTACTCGGCTTGATTTCAACTTATATCGCCTTGCCGTTTTCTTTTCTTTCGCACCTCTTGCTTGGCTATGAACTGGGGATAATAAAATGGTTTTCTTCTTTTGATTTTGCGGCCATAAACATCGGTCAGTTTTCTCTGGTTTTAGTTGTCTTAATTTATTTATTTTATCTTTGGATAATCTTTAGGAAGAAAAAGTTGACATAGAGAGCAAATTTCTGTATTCTCTGCGGAGACTTTAAACCGAAACATCAACTAAACGCTCTTTAAAATGAAAAAAACTACCCTCTTTTCCCTGATAGGATTGCTCCTTTGGGGGAACCTCTTTGCAGAAGATTATGACACTGTTGTACAAAGAAACGGAACTAAGTTTCAAATCATGTTAGCCCCCAAGGAAAGAATTTCGCTCGGGACTTATGATGTTCCTGTTGAACTTAGCGATAAACAGGCGCGGGACATGATCGAAGGCAAGATGGATGGGTTAGAAATAACCAACTATGCCGGCACTATTCCCAAAGAGATTTTCCTCTTGGATTTTGTTGATTGCTATCAAACAGATACTTATAAGTATGTCTCTGTGGCAGGAGGCATAAAATCTAAAAGATCTGTGCAGGAAGTTAATACAAATTTTTGGGGAATCTTCTTAATTGTTTTATTTGGATTTATTATTCCTACTCCATTTTTATTTTTTTTGGGCTTGCCGGGTGAATACAGTAGTCAGTCAAGTGAACCATTGAAGCGAATAGCTTTCTCACTCTCTGTATTTTTGGCAGCCATAATTATTATGGTTGGATATAGCTTTTGGTCAAATCCAAGTGGCCTTCTCGTTGTTGGAGAATCTTTTCTCCTCGCGATCCTTGCTGGCATGATTTCTAATACATTTAGCGCCATACTGGCTGTTTTCTTTTCCGCCTTTACTATTGGCGCCTTAGCCAATTTTACCGGCTCTTTGGGCGCAAGTTATTACGGATTGATTGAATATATCGCGCTCATGGCTTTTGTTTGCCTGTGCTCGTTTGGTTTTTGGTGGCATAAAGCGCGGACACAGGAAAAACAAACTGAACCGTATGCGATATGAAAGTGGTTATTTAAAGCAAAAACCGCCCTTCGAATTATCTTGGGGCGGTTTTTTATATTTAAGCCAGTGATTTATAGAAATTCTGCTCAATGACCTCCCAATTCAAGTTATTGAAAAAAGCTTCGATATATTTTTTCTTTTCAGATGTTGGGTAGTCGTAGACGAAGGCGTGTTCCCACATATCTAGCATCAAGACCGGTTCTATACCCATTAATTGCCCGATATGCTGTTCGTCAACCCAAGCATGAAGCAATCTGCCATTGCCTGCCCCGAGCGATTTATCCCGAGTACCTTCGAGGGAAGTCGAGGGGTCGTAGTAAAGGACTGCCCAGCCCACGCCGCGCGTCATAGCGACAGCCTTGAAGCGGGCAAGCCAAGCGTCAAAACTGCCCCATTCTTTTTCTATAGCTATTTTTAATTTGCTTTTAGCCGGCAAGGGTTTTGAGCCACCTTCTAAAGACTTGAAATAATATTCATGATTTCTCATGCCACCCCATTCAAAACCGAATCTTCTTTGTAGTTCGCCCAAAATATAAGCATTATCTGCTTCGTTCTTGGAAAGTTCGGCTATTTTTGAGAGAATTAAGTTGGTATTCTTCACATAGCCCGAATAGAGCCTTAGGTGCTCTTCTATATTTTTCTTAGATATTCCTTTCAACTCTGATAAATTAAACTTTTTTTCTGTGTATTCCATAATGTTTTAAGTATAACCCATGCAAAGCTTCAAAAGAAATTTCAAATGGTATTCGCTTGGCTTTCTGGTCATAATGACCTCGGCCATTTGGTCGGCGGTCTTGGCTGATGCTAATAATCATCTTAAGGTCTCATTCTTAGATGTCGGCCAGGGTGACGCTATATATATAGAAGCGCCAAATGGCCACCAAATGATCATCGACGGCGGGCCGCCCGGCTCGCTTTTACCAGCATTATCTGAGGTGATGTCTTTTTCAGACCGATCTATAGATGTGATAGTTGTCACCAACCCAGACCAAGATCACTTCGCTGGTTTTATTGATTTGCTCGATTCGTATGAAGTCGGGGTGGTCATAGAGTCCGGCACTTTCAATAAATCAAAAATCTATGGGCGTTTGGAAAATCTGATCACTGAGAAAAAAATTCCTAAAATTATCGCCAGATCGGGAATGAAAGTGGATATGGGCGCTGGCGTGCATTTCGATGTGCTTTTTCCCGATCGAGATGTTTCTTCTTGGAACCCGAACGACGGATCAATTATCGGCCAGCTTATTTATGGAAATACTTCCATCATACTGACGGGGGATGCTACCAAAAAAACAGAAAGCTACAGCCTTTCGGGAAGCGAGGCTTCCGGTTCACTTGGAAGCCTCGCTTCCAATGTTCTGAAAGTCGGCCATCACGGTTCGCGGACTTCTACTGGCGAATCATTCGTTTCGGCCGTGGATCCGGATTATGCCGTCATCTCCTCCGGTGCTGACAACACCTACGGCCATCCGCATCAGGAAACTTTGGATACTTTAAATAAATTTGGAATCAAAATTCTTCGTACTGACCAGCTCGGCATGATTATATTCGAAAGCGACGGCCAAAAGATCGAATTAGAAAACAACATCTAAAAACACAACTATGCAACACAGCGCAATGGCTACTTTACACCCTGTGTAGTTTAAAGTGGTTTAAGATATTTAAATGTCACCACTTTCTCACGATCGTATGGTTGTGGTAACTTTTAATATATATGATATAATTGTTTCTATGAAAATTAGAAGCGATGTAAAAAGAAAAGCTCTTTTATTACTAGCATCTGGGGTGGCGTTAGGTCTGGTTTCTTCGCCTAAGAAATACTTTAGAATTTTAGAAAATTTACCAAAAGCCTGGAAGGAAATAAATAGGAGAAGATTAGTTAGAATAGTCAGGGAATTTTACAGAGATAGGCTTATTGCTTATAAGGAAAAACCAGATGGGACAATACAAATAATTTTAACAAAAGAGGGGAATAAGCATATTCTGGAATATAAATTAGATAATATCAAAATACAACCGCACGCTTGGGATAAAGTATGGCGAGTGATTATTTTTGATATTCCAGAGAGATTTAGGGCAGGTCGTGATGCTCTGAGGGAGAAATTAAAAGATCTCGGGTTTCTAGAGTTGCAGAAGAGTGTTTTCATTTATCCCTATAAATGTGAAGATGAAATTAATTTTATTGTGGAAGTTTTCAAAATCAGGTCTTATGTCCGGATTATGGAAGTAAAAAGTTTTACCAACGACGAGCACTACAAGCTCAAATTTAAGCTATATTAGGTTTAAGTTAGAATTAGATTTTAATTTTAAAACCACTAAACTAAACTAAAATGTTACCATTCACTCACGATCGTATGATTGTGGTAACATTTATATTATATATATGTAGATAATGCCGGCCCATTCGACTGGTTCGACTTCACTCACCACAAGCCCGCTCAGGACGGGTTTAATTAGATTACACCCGCTTTTTTGAGGGTGACGAAAGCGCCGTTTTTGCTGATCGTCTTCCAGCCACCAGTGGAAAGTTCCAAGGTCATAGATTTTTTAAGTTCAGGGATATAGATTCTTTTCTTTTGGAAATTAGGATATTTCCTGACTTTGCCGGTCGGGTTATATTTGGTCGCGCGGGTCCGGTTGGAATATCCTCCGCCGACCTGCGAACCTTTCTTTGTGACTGCGCAACATTTAGCCATAAGTGTTTTTTATGTTATCATAAACACTATATAGATGCAAGAAATAAACACTATTTTTTATATCGTCATCCTCATCATGTCGGTCATTATTCATGAAATTTCTCACGGCTATGCCGCGAAATTCTTGGGTGACAATACCGCAGAATACGCCGGCCGCCTCACTTTGAATCCGCTGAAACACTTGGATCCGATCGGTTCGGTGCTCGTCCCGCTGATTTTGATAATTTCCAAAGCTGGATTTGTCTTCGGCTGGGCCAAGCCGGTGCCCTACAACGAGTTTAATCTGCGGAATAGAAAATGGGGGACAGTTGTTGTCGCCTCAGCTGGAATTATTTCCAACCTAACACTGGCTTTACTTTTCGGACTTTTGATCAGAATCTCTATTTCCATGGACTTTGCTTCTCCCGCCTTCCTTTCGATCAGCGGGCTGATCGTCCTCGTCAACATCGTTTTGGGTATTTTCAATCTGATTCCCATTCCCCCGCTTGATGGTTCTAAGATTCTTTTTTCGCTTTTGCCCGCCGGCTGGAGGAGAGTCCAGATCATTTTGGAGCAATATTCCTTGGTTGTTCTGATAATTTTTATCTTTTTCGGCTGGCAATACCTCTCGCCGGTCATTTTCGGCCTTTTTAAGTTTTTGACCGGAGTGAGCTTTTAGCGCACACCCCGTAGTAGAACTTTGATAAAAGTTTCACTACGGGGTATAATATATGAATGAATTCGGTTAAAAAGTGGAAGGTGAAAACAAGAAAAAAAATGAAATTCTTAACAAAATTTATAAAAGAACACCGCACTTTATCGCTGACTGTCCTCGTCGGCGTTCTCCTCGTCGCCTCCGGCATTTATTTGGCCACTATCCAAATACAGGCTGTACCACCAGACCCTACTTGGGAGTGGGCTAAAAAAGTTGGGGCCGCCGGCGGTGATGACAGAAGTAAAACAGTGGCTCGCGATGATGCCGGCAATGTCTATGTCGCCGGTGAGTTTGACGGTCCGATCATATTTGCGGGTGCTCCTGCTTGTATGACAGTTTTAACTCCTGCCGGTACAGATATTTATATAGCCAAATATGATGATATGGGAAGTTGTATTTGGGTGACTTCTGTTGGCGGGCCTAACAATGATTTTGTAAATGATATTGCCGTTTATTCGCCCTCTGGCGCTGACGGCCAAATTTATATCACGGGTTCATTTATAGACAACCTTGTTTTGGATTCCTTCACTCTTTCTGATGCCGATTCGTCTGGTAGCGCATTTATCGCCAGGCTTAATTTTACTGATGATCCGCTGACTTTCACTTGGGTCTGGGCGGATTCGTTAGACTCTAGCGGCTCTAGTTCTAATGCAGGTAATGCCTTAATGCTTTATCCGACAACATCTCCTCCAGCTGATGTTTACCTCACTGGTCATTTCAGAGGATCAATATCTTTGTTGGATGGAGGGAACGTCGACATAGGTGGCCCGGCTATTCCAAGTGCGGGTGGCGATGATATATTTGTTGCCAAACTTGATTCCGGGACTGGGGCTTTATCTTGGTCCGCTATTGAAACGGTCAGCGGCCCAAGCGATGATGATCGTGGATTGGGTATTGATGTTGATTCGTCTGGTGATGCTTATGTTTCCGGTTTTTTTATTGATTCGACTACTTTTGATCTGGGTGGTGGAAATGAAACGATACTCACTAGCCAGGGCTTGGGTGATGGTTTTGTGGCTAAATATGCCGACGCAGACGGGTCTCTCGTTTGGGCAAGGCCACTAGGCGGCGACGATGGTTCATTCTTTGATCAAGCCAGCGATATCAAGATTGGTTCAGACGGAAATGTTAATATCACCGGACTTTTTGCGGGCGACGCGACGACGGATTACACTAACCCTATTCTTGGTGCTGCCACTAACTTTGTTACAGGAGGAAGTCCGCGCTCCGTAGCTATGGGTGATTTTAATGGAGATTTGGAACTTGACCTTGTCGTCGCAAATTTTGGTGACGATGATGTCTCGATTTTGCTTGGTGTCGGCGATGGCACCTTCGGCGCCGCCGCTAACTTTGCCGTGGGGACAAACCCACTCTCCGTGGCGGTTGGGTATCTAAATGCCGATGGAAATCTTGACTTGGCAGTCGCAAATCAGATCAGTAATAATGTCTCAGTCCTCCTTGGTGTCGGTGACGGCACCTTCGGCGCCGCCGCTAACTTTGCCGTGGGGACAAATCCAGGTTCTGTGGTGGTTGAGGATTTCAACGGAGATTTGGTATCTGACCTCGCTGTGACGGATTATGGTTTCGGCAATATCTCGATCCTCCTTGGTGTCGGTGACGGCACCTTCGGCGCCGCCGCTAACTTTGCCGTGGGGTCAGGTCCGGGCTCTGTTGCGGTTGGGTATTTCGACGCTGATGGAAATCTTGACTTGGCAGTCGCAAATCAAATCAGTAATGATGTCTCAGTCCTCCTCGGTGTCGGTGATGGTACCTTCGGCGCCGCCACTAACCTTGCCACGAACCCAGGCTCGGTTTCCGTTGCGATTGAAGATTTCAATGGTGATACCAATCTCGACCTTGCGGTCGCAAACCTTAGTGGAGATAATGTCTCGATTTTACTCGGTGTCGGCGATGGTACCTTCGGCGCCGCCACTAACTTTGCCGTTGTCGTGGGGGCAAGCCCAATCTCTGTTGCAGTTGAGGATCTGAATGCCGATGGAAATCTTGACTTGGCAGTCGCAAACTTTAGTGATGATAATGTCTCAGTCCTCCTTGGTGCCGGTGACGGCACCTTCGGCGCCGCCACTAACTTTGCTGTGGGAATAGGCCCGCGTTATGTAGCGACTGGGGATTTCGACGCTGATGGAAATCCTGATTTAGCAGTCACAAATCAGGACAGCGACAATGTTTCGATTCTGCTTGGTGACAACGGACCAGGTTTTCTCAACCTCGGCCTCACTGCTGTATCCGATGTTGATATTTTTGTTACCCAACTTGATCCGGTAGCTGGTGCGCTTAATTGGGCAAGACGAGGCGGTAGAAATAGCGACACTTCACCATCCCTCACTCTTAATGCCACTGACAGTGTTTATGTCGCTGGTGATTTTAATGGCGGTTCTTTACTTGAGCCTGCAACTTTTGATAACGATGAACCCAATGATCCTGATCCAATAATAGGCTCCTCGCCCATTGCTGGCTCCAATGATGTTTTAGTTTTTGGTTATGATAATCTTGGAAATTTTCTTTGGTCTCAAAGCGCTGGTGGGACCTTGGCGGATTATGCTAATGATATAACTTTTTTCAATCCCGGCGTTGACCCTTTAGACGATGCTTGGTATGTGACCGGTTTTTATGTTAGCGATCCGGCGACTTTTGCAACTCCGACACCAACTGATCTCGCGCTTTCGGGTGTAATAGACGGATTTTTGGCCAAATTAAAATCGATTCCACTTCTTCCTATTCCACCAACCTTGTCTTCAAGTTTTGCGCCTAGTTCTGGCTCTACTCCCATTACATCAACTTTGTCTATTACAATGGCTAATACTAATATTGGAACGGCGAGCATGATCCCTCCTCCAGTGACTGTAACATTGCCCGCAGGGATGGTTGTTGCCCCACTTCCCGCCACTTCTTTTGCGCCTCTTGGTTGCGGAAGTTTCGTCACACCACCAATGCCAGGAGAAACTTCTTTTATAATTGATTCTGCGTCAATACCAGGTTCAGATACTTGCGTAGTATCAGTTGATGTAACTCCATCGGCTACGGGCACGATTACAATTAGTGATCTGTTTACCGATGCAGGGGGGAGCAGTTCTGATCCAGCCCCGGCCACTTTTACTGTTGTTCCTCCCGGCGGCGGACCGCCAACCGTGACAACCCTAGAGGCAACAGATGTTACAAAGGATTCAGCTACGCTGAATGGCGAATGGATTGGCACCGGCGCTGGCACTTCTTACTTTGATTGGAATATAAAAACAGATTCAAACCCAACTTGCTCCACCCAATCTCTTGGAACTTCTACTACTCCCGTTAATTTGACTGCGGGTACTCACGGCATGAGTGAGCCCATCTCATCATTATTGGCTGGGAGAACTTATTGTTTCCGCGCAGTTGGCACAAATATAGCTCCTCCTTTTACAACCAACGGTGATATTCTTTCTTTCACCACCTCACGCCCCGGAGCAAGCGGTGGATATGAGCCGATACCAGTACCAGGCGTTTGTGGCAGAGCTGGAGGTGGAACATTTGAAGTTGCTCCGCAAACTTATCTTTGCGCTCCAGATGATAATCCTAAGGGTGGTAAACCAACAGCAGTCACAGGCCCAAATGGCGCTGCGCCGGGAACATGGAATTGGCAATGCCAAGGCAGTAACGGTGGTGCTAGCTTAAGTTGCTCAGCAAATGTTTCGCCCCAAAAACCGGTTTGTGGATCGGCTAACGGGGGAAAATTTATTACTGCACCGACAAAAGCAAGTCTCTGTAAGGAGGGCGCCGCTTCTAATGTTTCTGGTCCAACAAATGGATATTGGAATTGGTTGTGCTATATTCCGGGTTCTAATCCGGTCGTTCAGGTTAATTGTTCGGCAATTGCGCCGCTTTCTCCCCCGATTCCCGTTTGCGCCGGCAGTTTAAGCGACCCGCTTTATCAGGACAAATGTGATTGTCAGCAAGACCCTAAACTTGATATGTGTTTGCCTCCGCCTCCACCGAGAGATCCGCTTGATCCTCCAGAGCTTGTCTGCGCCGGCAGTAGTTGCGAAACCCCGCTTCCGCCGCCGATTCCTTTATTTCTATATGACACCGCGCTTGAAGCACCAACTCCTTATTTCCCAGATGACAGCCTGCGTCTCGGAGACGATCAGCCATCAGACGGCGCGCCGCGGACTGGTCAAGGAACACCAAGCGACTTTGTCAGCGGATTCTTGAATTCTGTTTTGCCTTCCGGTGTCGTCTCGCAAATCACTGACGCTCTTAATACGCCGGCCGGCAATGTGGTGGCCAATATTTTGATTACCTTGGGCGTCGTCTTAGGCGCCGTCACAGCGGCGGCGCAAGCCTTCTTCATTTCTCAAATTGTCTTGTCGGATGTCCCGCTCTTGCCGTTACGACTCTGGTCGGCCTTGCTTGCGTTTCTCGGCGTCAAAAAGGAACTCAAATGGGGAACAGTTTTCAGTTCCGCTACGCAAGAGAAACTCGATCCGGTTTATGTCGCCCTCATGGATTCTTTTGGCAAGGAAGTCGCCACCGGCATCACCGACTTGGAAGGCCGTTACGGCTTTCCGATTCAGAAAATTGGCACTTACACCATGACAGCCGGCAAGGGTGGTTATGACGCCTTCCCGTCAAAAAAACTGGCCGAGCAGACAGAAACTTCTCTTTTCAAGGATTTATATTTTGGCGGACCGATTGTGATCAAAGAAGAAGGTCAAATCATCACTAGAAATATTCCGCTTGACCCTCTTAATTTTGACTGGAATCAAATGCAAAAAGAAAAGCTTGGCTACATGAAGTCTCATGTCGGCCGAGAAAAATTAATCGCCCTGATCTCCAGATTTTTCTTCGGAGTCGGTTTCATTGTCGCTACTTTGACTCTCATTTTTGCGCCGAAGCCTTTCAACATCGCTATCTTTGCGCTCTATATTGTGCTCCTTGTTCTGCGACGATTCAGTATTTTGAAAGCTAAAAAGAAAGGCAAAATTATCAAAAACGGGATGCCGCTTCCATTCTCTATTTTGCGGGTTTATCAGGCGTCGGTGCCGGATGTCGAGATCGCTCACAGCGTCGCTAACCGAGATGGCAGTTTCTATCGCTTGATTCCTAACGGCCGATACATTGTTAAAATTGATGAGATGGCCAGTGAAGGCGTTTACAATTCGATTTTCACCTCGCAACCTTTTGAAGTCAAAAACGGCATAATTGCCGGAGAGTTTGCAATCTAGTTGCATTTTTGGGGGATTTGTATTAAATTTACCCAAGCACTTAACTTGTTAAGTGCTTGGGTTTACTCTAAACTATGCCTACAATTAATCAACTAGTAAAAAAGAGCCGAACCAAAAACATCCGGAAATCAAAGTCCGTAGCTTTGGCGCGCGGGTTCAATGTGCTACAAAATCGTCCAGTTTATTACCCGGCGCCTTTCAAGCGCGGTGTCTGCGTCAAAGTCTCCACCACCACTCCCAAGAAGCCTAACTCCGCCTTGCGAAAGATCGCGAGGGTTCGCCTCACCAACGGCATGGAAGTGACCGCTTATATCCCCGGCGTCGGGCATAATTTGCAAGAACACTCGGTGGTCATGCTCCGAGGAGGCCGCGTCAAAGACTTGATCGGTGTCCGATATCACATCGTCCGTGGAGTCTTGGATACGACCGGCGTCGAAGGCCGAAGACAAAGCCGAAGCTCGTACGGAGCCAAGCGGCCTAAGAAGGAAGTGAAGAAATAAATTTCTAATATCTAATTACTAATTTCTAAAAATGCGAAGAAAAACAAAAGTAAAACACACAGCGGCGCCAGACTTGATGTACAACTCTCCGAAGTTGGGCAAGTTTATTAATTGCATGATGTGGGACGGCAAGAAGGAGACCGCCAGAAAAGCTGTCTACAAATCCTTTGATGTCATCAAAGAAAAAACCAAGAATCCAAATCCGCTGGAGATTTTTGATTTAGCCATCAAGAATGCCAGCCCGCTGGTGGAAGTCCGTTCACGCCGAGTCGGAGGAGCTAACTACCAAGTCGCTAAAGAAGTCCGCCCAGAACGCAGATTGGCACTGGCTATGCGCTGGCTGATCAATGCCGCCCGCGCCGGAAAAGGCAAACCGATTGCCATTAAACTCGCCGATGAATTGATCGCCGCCTCTAAAAACGAAGGCAATGCCGTCAAAAAAAGGGAAGACACGCACCGCATGGCCGAAGCCAACAAAGCCTTCTCGCATTTTTCTTGGTAATTTTGCAAAGCAAAATTATCCCGAGCAACGTCGAGGGATATATTATTTATACTCAAAAATCTCCCGCCCCTGGCGGGGGATTTTTTCTTTTGACAAATCACCTGCAAATGGTAGTGTGAGAGTAGAAATTTAAACTCAAACTGTAAATTAAAAACATTAAATAACATGGAAATAGCAACAACTTTACCTTTGACTTTTCTGAAAGAAGAGCAAGGCATTCGTTTATTTCAGGATTCAAATAAACTGCTTTATTTCTCTAGAGGAGAAATGCAGTCAATCGTGGAAGGTCCGCACGGCAGTCCACAGGGCTTCAAAAAAATTGAAGTTTTTGAAAAAATCGTGCAATGCACCACAGTTGTTGATTTCTTTTATGTCTATCTTCGTGGAAGAGATGAATGGCTGATGCACAAAGAATCTTTTGATTTTTATGAAGGAAAGCATATCTCGCTGACTGCTGATTTTGTGCAGCTTTCAGTCGCTAGAAGTCCGCGAAACCATCACTCAATCTTTCTTTTCAAGGAGAACCGTTTCGTGCCAGTTGCCTCGGATTATATCGATGACCCAGGTTATTTCAAAAAATGTGAACAAACAGGAATGTTCCAGGGCAAGAAGGCTCTTCTTATTTCTCCTGATATGGGATATGGCTCCCCGGACAAGATGGTTTATTTCATTGAAGAAAATTCTTTTTTGACTATCCCTCTGCCTGCGGAAGTCCAGAAAGAAGGAAAGCAGTATACAGTCAAAGTTTTCTTTTTCATCGCTCCGAAGTATGTTGTGCTTAAATACGGCTACAGCTTTGAGCCGAAATACTTTGTTTGGGATCTTGAAAGGAAAACCTATATTGCCTTGTGCAAAGTAAATGAAAAAATCATAAATATACAATGCACGGACAAGTATCTCGCTTGTTTGGTCAAATCTGATACAAGTAATAAGCCGGATTGGAAAGTTTTAGATTCTGATACCTGGAAAGAAGTCAAAGGAAATTTCAAAGTAAATTTTTCATCAGATCATTTTTCAGGCGTGAAAGTTGAGGAAGGGAAGATGACTGTTTCTTTTGATCTTTCCGAAATCTTAACGGAGATATTGAAGTAATGCTGTTTTAAAGCCCCCAACATCGGGGGCTTTTTCTTTTTGACAAAACCCCCTCAAATGGTAGTGTGAGAGTAGAAATTTAAACTCAAACTGTAAATTAAAAACCTTAAATACAATGAAAACAATTCTGAAACTCAATATTAAACCAATTAACAAAACAAAATTTGGTCCAGTCAGAGAAGATATTAAAAATGGCACAGAAGATTGTAGTGATGTTCTCGGAGAGTTATTGGTAAAAATTCACGAGAAATATTCTCTGAAACAGAAATTCAAAGTTTTGGTGTTTTATATCACTTTTGACCATGAGGAACAGGAATCAGGACCAAGGATTGAAGTGGAAAAAATTGTGACATTGAGAACTTTAATGAAGTGGTTTAAGGATGATACTGGTGAAACTTTCAATAAAAAAGATTTTATTGAAGAGCAAAAAGTGAAAAAAGAAAAAAAATACACCGATACTATCATAGGAGCAAGAAGAACTGTTGATAATCCATATAGTAAGCCAGTACGCTAAGTCTTTTAATAAGCCCGTTTCTAATTGTAGACGGGCTTTTAATTTGCAAAAAAGAGGGGAATGTCGTATATTAGATTCTACATTAGCCCTCGGGGGTTTTTAATTTTATAGGCATATTTATCAATATTAATCATATATGGAACGAGATTATCCGTTAGAGAAAGTTAGGAATTTTGGAATCATTGCGCACATCGACGCCGGCAAGACGACGACATCTGAACGCGTTTTATATTACACCGGTTCTCAGCACAATATCGGTGAAGTGCACGAAGGCGAGACGACCACCGACTGGATGGAACAAGAGCGAGAAAGAGGCATCACCATTACCGCCGCGGCTATCACCTGTTTCTGGAGTCCGACTTACGCGAAGGAAGACAAGAGCAAGAAAGTTCGTTTCAATATCATCGATACTCCGGGGCACATCGATTTCACCGCGGAAGTGAAAAGGTCTCTTCGCGTGTTGGACGGCGCGGTCGTAGTATTTGACGGCGTGGCCGGCGTGGAACCTCAATCTGAAACCAACTGGCGTTATGCCGATGAAGCCAATGTGCCTCGTATTTGTTTTATCAACAAGCTCGACCGCTCCGGCGCATCTTTTGAGCATTCCTATAAAACTATCTTAGAAAGACTTTCCAAAAAGGCTGTCCGTATGCAGATTCCAATCGGGTTGGAAGACAAACATGAAGGCGTCATCGATTTGCTCAAGATGAAAGCTTATTATTTCGAAGGCGAGATGGGCAATCAGGTGATCGAAAAA
>Ga0209342_10005016_pt1 | contig 13625 bp, 9 predicted proteins | sample RifCSP16_2_FD_184023 | JGI IMG/M metagenome (GOLD analysis project Ga0209342, IMG submission 184023) | Soil microbial communities from Rifle, Colorado - Rifle CSP2_sed 16_2 (SPAdes) (version 2) | ecosystem: Environmental > Terrestrial > Deep subsurface > Rock core/Sediment | place: Rifle... | reverse complement strand
TGACTATAGAACTGTTCGATTGTGTCGCTGTGCGTGCCAAGCTCGGGCGTGGCCGAGGTGGAGGGTACGATCGCGAGGGTGGGCGTCGCTGCCAGATGCTCGTCGACGATGCGGATCTCCGGGAAGATCAGGTGCGCGCCGTCCGGCGTCCACACCCCGACTTCGCCCGAGGCATTCGGTACGTAGGTCTTACCGCCGCGCAAATCGTCGACGACAGTGGTCTCTTGGTCGCCATCATAGTAAGCCAGCCAGCCTTGCGGACCCCATACCGGGGCGCGGGTGGCATGCGCGGCGTCGCCCACAGGACGTGTGCTCCCATCCTGCAGGTCGAGGATCCAAACCCGCGGGCGCTGTGCGCTGACGATGCCGCCCACACTCGGCGCGAGCACCGCTCGGTCGTAGGCCAGTCGGCGACCGTCGCCGGCAATGGCCGGGTTGCGGCACTGATCCCCCTCACAATTGAGCAGCCTATGAGGTGCCGATCCATCCAACGCGAGGTACCACAGGTCCGATTGAGTATCCGAGGCCCCGACGCTGTACACGAGAAAGGTGCCGCTTGGACTGACGTCGTACTCGAGGATCGGCAACGGGCTCTGGATGAGGGCGCGACCCGCTTCACCCTCCAGGGGTTGGACCACTATTTCATAGGTCTCGGCTGTGTGCTGGAGATACAGCACACGCAGACCTGCGGTTGAGAAATGCCACTGGTGCGACCGCAGGAGGGGCAAGCCATTCTGCGAGCGCGCGCCAAGGGCGAGCGAGATGCGCACGTCGCTGTCCGTGGGCCACGGGGCGGCGGGCACAAGTTGAAGTGTGGTTCCATCCCAGCGCGCGGAGGTGCTCACCTCTGGCGAAAGGTGCAGGTTGGCTTCCACGCTGTCTTCGTCCATGGGGACCGAGAAGCGAATCGTGAATGGGGCAAAGGCGCCCGCCGCCTCGTCGGCCGCCGGGCGAACTGCCACAACGCGCGGCGCGAGCAGCAGCGAGATCGCGGCGAAGCCGACGGCAAACCCAATCAGGCCGAGCACGAGCGGCGGCAGGCCGCGCTCACGATGAAACCGAATCCCTCGTCGGAAACCCATGTTTACCTCGACGCATCATTATAACCACGCACATCCGTCGTTCCGAGGGTGCGCGGCGCCCGAGGAATCTCGACTTGCGATAGGAGAGAAGCTGCAATTGCAGAAGGAGAGTCGCATGTTGTGACCGAGGTTGCCGCGTCGTGGCGTGCCGAAGCGCTGCCCGGCCCTCCCTGCAAAAACCGTAGGGGCACGCCATGGCGTGCCCCAACAAGAGCTGCTCCCCCGTCATTCCGAGCGGCCCACGGCCGCAAGGAATCTCGGCGGGCGATGGGCGGAAGCTCGGGGCGCTGCACCCCTTCCACCAGGCCCGAATGTCTGATAACATAGCTCCCTCTCTGCGCAGCGACCCCGGCCGCACCAGTCCGGGGTCCTTGCTGTGTCCCACACGCCGGCCAGGAGGGTTCCGCACCGGCGCCGGCGGCGAATGTGAAAAGAACATGCTCAGCGAACGAACCGACCTCCGTAATGTAGCGATCATCGCCCACGTTGACCACGGCAAAACCACCCTGGTGGACGGCATGCTGCGCCAGGCGCGCGTTTTCCGCTCCAACCAACAGGTGATGGAGCGTGTCCTCGATTCCAACGACCTCGAACGCGAGCGCGGCATCACCATCCTCGCCAAGAACACCGCCATCCATATGTGGGATCCGCTGCAGCAACTCCAGGTCAAGATCAACATTGTGGACACCCCCGGCCACGCCGATTTTGGCGGCGAGGTGGAGCGGGTGATGAACATGGTGGATGGCGTGCTGCTGCTCATCGACGCGGCTGAGGGCCCCATGCCGCAGACGCGCTTCGTTCTCAAGAAGGCGCTCGAACGCGGGCACCGCGCGATCGTGGTCATCAACAAAGTGGATCGCAAGGGCGCCGACCCGCGCGACGCGCTCAACCGCACCTTCGATCTCTTCGTCGAACTGGGCGCGACCGATGCCCAGGCCGACTTTACTACGGTCTATACCAATGCCGTCACCGGCCAGGCCGGCACGACGCCGGAGCTTGGACCGGACTTGGCGCCCCTGTTCGATGCCATCCTGCGCACCATCCCGGCCCCTCGGGTGGACCGCGAGGCGCCGTTGCAGATGCTCGTGACCACGCTCGACTACGACAACTATCGCGGCGTCACCGCCGTGGGCCGGGTGTTTGCCGGGAGCATCACCGCCGGGCAATCGATCGTCCGTCTTACGGCCGCCGGCGAAGTGCTGCCCGATCGCGCACGCTACTTGTATGTGCACCAGGGCCTCGAACGGGTGGAGGTGGAGGCGGCCGAGGCCGGCGAGATCATCGCCATCGCCGGGTTGGAGGCGATCGCCATCGGCGAGACCATCGCCTCGCCCGACTCACCGCAGGCATTGCCCACCATCACGGTGGAGGCTCCAACGGTGCAGATGACCTTCGCCGTCAACTCATCCCCGTTCGCTGGCCGCGAAGGGCGCTGGAGCACCTCGCGCAAGCTGCGCGAAAGGCTGTTCGAGGAATTGCGCCACAATGTGGCCCTGCGAGTGGAAGAAACCGCCAGCGCCGATACCTTCCTCGTTTCGGGCCGCGGCGAGCTGCATTTGGGCATTCTCATCGAGACCATGCGCCGCGAGGGCTATGAGTTTGAGGTCTCGCGCCCGGAAGTCATTTTCCGGACGAGCGACTCCGGGGAGGTGCTCGAGCCCTTCGAAGAAGTGCATATCGAAACCAGCCCCGAGACTGCGGGCGCGGTGGTGGAACTCCTCGGCGCGCGGCGCGGTCAGATGCTCGACATGGGCGATACCCAAAAGAACAGCGTACGGCTGATCTATCTTGTGCCGACACGCGGGTTGTTGGGATTTCGCTACCAGTTCCTCAATGCGACGCGCGGGGCAGGGGTGATGAACACCCTTTTCCATGGTTATGTCCCCAAGGTCGGGCCGGTACCCACCCGCTCGAGCGGTTCCCTCGTGGCCTGGGAGGCTGGCGTGGCAACGGCCTTCGGGCTCAAGAACGCCGAAGAACGCGGGACGCTCTTCATCATTCCGGGCGTCGAGGTGTACGAAGGCATGGTGGTGGGAGAACAGGCGCGCCCTGGCGATCTGGCCGTAAACGTGAGCAAGAAAAAGCACCTGACTAATATGCGATCATCCAACAAAGACATCGAGGTGCGGCTTGCCGCGCCACGCCAGATGAGCCTGGATGAGGCCGTCGAATTCCTGGCCGAAGACGAACGTTTGGAAGTCACGCCGCTCGGCTATCGCCTGCGCAAGAAGTTGCTCGACACGCAAGAACGCGGGAAAAACGCCAAGCGAGCCAAAGAAGAAGCACTGGAAGCCTGAGTCGCGAGTCGGCCACACGCCGCTTGCCGCGCCTTCGCCCGATCGGGCCCTGGCCCTTCAGTGAGCCTCGAACCGTGTGCGCCCTCGGCTTGTGTCGTCGGCGATCCACGACCCTCGGTTGCACTCTTGCCAACATGCGGCAGCGCCACATCTCGCCACTGGCAACCCCGAAGCGCACTTTCCCTGCAGCCCAGCACCACCTACCCCCACAGCTGGGGCGCTGTCTACGATGCGCTCGGATGCGAGTGCGGCGGCACCACGGGCCACGGGGGTCACTGAGGGCGCGAAGGAATGGCTTCTGCCGCCGCGGAGCGTTGGCTCTCGCAGCCGCTCTTATGCGAGCCGTCCGTCGAACGACCGCCTCTCTCGCCATCGTCGGTGAATCGTTCAGTAATTCACCCGGGCCGTATGCTATAATCGCAATCTGTTCCCCTCTCATCGATAATTCATGAACGGGTGGTGTCGCGGCGATGTCCTTTGTCCATCTGCACGTGCATTCTGAGTATTCACTGCTCGATGGGCAAGGCAAGGTTAAGCGCCTGGTGGCGCGGGCCAAGGAACTTGGAATGCCCGCGCTGGCACTCACCGACCACGGCACGCTGTTTGGCGTGGTGGAGTTCTTCAACGCCGCCACTGCCGCGGGAGTCCGTCCGGTCATCGGGGTGGAGGCCTACCTTGCCACCCGCGGGATGACCGAGAGGGACTCACGCATCGACCGCGATCCCTTCCATCTGCTGCTCCTGGCCGAAAACGATACCGGCTACCGCAATCTCCTCCAGATTGCCACCGCGGCACAACTCGAGGGCTTCTACTACAAACCCCGCATCGACCACGACTTCCTCGCGTCGCATTCTGAGGGTCTGATTTGCACCTCCGGCTGCCTGGCGGCCGAGGTGCCGCGCGCGCTGAATGACGGCCGCGATAGCGAAGCCTCACGCCTGCTGGATTGGTATTTCGAAGTCTTCGGGCGCGATAGGTTCTTCCTCGAGCTGCAGCATCACGAGATCCCCGAGCTGCACGCGGTCAACCGGCGCCTGGTGGAACTGGCCCCGCGCTACCAGGCGAAGCTGGTGGCCACCAATGATGTGCATTACGTGATGCCCGAAGATAGCGCCGCCCACGACATCCTGCTCTGCATCCAAACGGGCGCTTTGGTCACCGAGCCCAACCGCATGCGCATGTCCGACGGCAGCTACTTCATGCGCAGCGAGGAGGAAATGCTGCGCCTCTTCGCAGAGGTCCCGCAGGCGGTCCATCAGACGCAGCTCATTGCCGAGCGCTGCCAGGTGGACCTTTCGTTCAAGGGCTATCACCTGCCATCCTTCCCCGTGCCCGCGGATCTCACGCCGGCCAGTTATCTGCGCGCCTTGTGCGACCAGGGCCTGCGCGGACGCTTCGGGGCACGAGCGGACGAGCCCGCCTTTGGCGAGCGGCTGGCCTACGAACTCGACATCATCCACACCATGGGCTTCGACACCTACTTCCTTATTGTGTGGGACTTATGCCGCTTCGCTCGGGAGCAGGGCATTTGGTATAACGCGCGCGGTTCGGCGGCCGGCTCGCTGGTGGCCTACGCGCTGAGTATTACTCTGGTCGATCCTATCGAGCACGGGTTGATCTTCGAGCGCTTCCTCAACCCGGGGCGCGTCTCGATGCCCGATATCGACCTCGACTTCCAGGACGATCAGCGGGCGCGTGTGCTGCAATACGCGGCCGATCGCTACGGGCACGACAAGGTCGCACAGATCATCACCTTCGGCACAATGGCCGCGCGCGCCGCTGTGCGTGACGTCGGGCGCGTGCTCGACATCCCGCTGTCGGAGGTCGACAAGGTCGCGAAGCTGATCCCGGCCATCCCGGGCAAGCCGGTCTCGCTGGGTGAGGCGTTGGAGGACGTGGCGGCGCTGAAGGAGCTGTACCAGAAGACCGACTACGTCCGCAACCTGGTGGATACGGCGGCCAAGCTGGAGGGCGTGGTGCGCAACGCCGGCACGCATGCCGCCGGTGTGGTGATTGCCGACCGCCCGCTCGTGGAGTACCTGCCGCTTCATCGCCCGACTCACGGCAGCCTGGAGGAAGGCCCGATCACCGTGGTGACCCAGTTCGAGATGCAAGTCCTCGAACAACTAGGGCTGCTCAAAGTGGATTTCCTCGGCCTGGCCACCCTCACGCTGATGCAGCGCGCCTGTGCGCTGATCAGCGAACGCCAGGGCATTGACCTCAATCTCGACTGCATCCCCACCGACGATCCAGCGATCTACGAACTCCTCGGACGCGGGGAGGTGGCGGGCGTGTTCCAGGTTGAAGGGTCGGGCATTCGCCGCTACTTGATGGAGATGAAGCCGACCGGGCTCGACAACGTCATTGCCATGATCGCCCTCTACCGCCCGGGCCCGATTGATTTCATTCCAACCTACATCCGCCGCATGCACGGCGAGGAGAAAATCGAATACCGGCACCCGGCGCTCGAACCGATCTTGCGCGAAACCTACGGCATCCCGATCTACCAAGAGCAATTGATGCGCGCGGCGATCGAGATGGCCGGCTACAAACCGAGCGAAGCCGACGACCTGCGCAAGGCCGTGGCCAAGAAGAAGGCCGAGTCCCTGCAAGCCCACCGCCAGCGGTTTGTGGCAGGCTGTGAGCAGCGCAGCATTCCGCGCGCAACCGCCCAGGCCATCTATGACGACTGGGAAGGTTTCGCGCGCTATGGGTTCAACAAGGCCCATGCCGCCGACTACGGCGTGATCTGCGTCCAGACGGCCTATCTTAAAGCGCACTTCCCCGTGGAATTCATGACCGCGCTGTTGTGCGTAAACCGCGGCGACAGCGAGAAGGTGGCCCTTTACATTGCCGATTGCCGGCGTATGGGCATCGACGTTCTGCCTCCGGACATCAATCACGGCCAATGGGATTTCTCAATTGAAGAGCGCCCGGGCAGCCCGACGGCTATTCGCTTTGGGTTGGGGGGGGTCAAGAACGTCGGCGAAGGCCCGGTGCTAGCGATCATCGAAGCGCGCGGATCGGAGCGGGCATTTACGGGCGTGGACGACTTCGCGCGGCGGGTCGACTTGCGGCGGGTTGGGCGACGCGCGCTGGAATCGCTCATCCGCGTCGGCGCACTGGATGCATTGGGCGATCGCCTCTCTCTGCTGGACGCGCTCGACCAATTGCTCTCGGTCTCAGCCCAGCACTTCCGTGCAGCGGAAAGCGGCCAGTTGAGTCTGTTTGCCGCCGGGCCCAGCGGTCCGATCGAGGTTCTGCAGCTCCAGCCGTCGCGCAACCCGGTGCCGCAGCGCACGGTGCTCGAGTGGGAGCGCGAGCTCTTGGGGCTGTATATCAGCGATCATCCGCTCTCGCCTTACCTGGTGCAGTTGCAGCAGGCGGTTACGCATTTCTCTGCGGAATGGAGCGAGGAACTGAATGGACAGCCGGTGCGGGTGGCCGGCCTGGTCACCCATATCCGCGGACACCAGACACGAACGGGCAAGCCGATGGCCTTTGTGACATTGGAGGATCTGCAGGGGGCGATCGAAATCACGGTCTTCCCGAACTTATGGAACAAGGTCAAAGGCTGGCTGAAAACGAATGCCATCGCGCTGGTCGAGGGTAAAGCGGAGTACGTCGGAACCACGCCGCGCGTGTTGGCCGACGCGATCTCCCCCGAACTCACGCCGAGCGGATCGGTCAAACTAATGCGTCCGGCGGGTCGTGCAACACTCCCATCGCCACCGGCCGTGCCCGTCGCTGCACCCAGCGCGACGCTTGAGCCAGCCGGGGCGGCGATGGACCCTACGGGCGAACCGGATCCCGACTGGGACAACGCCCCGCCGCCTGAACCGTTGGTTGAGGCCCTGCCCGGCACAGTCGCGGAGGGCCTCGCCTCACCCTCTGCCTCGCGGACTCCGGTCGTCCACGCCTCTGGCACCGTGCTGGCCGTTGCAAACGTTGAAGCCGCGATGCTGGCCGGCGCGCCGCTGCTGGCCCCGGCGCCCGCGCTTCGCCCGGGCCCCGCGCCGGCCACGCCGCGCATGATCACCATTACTCTGCGCGAGACGGGCGACCGCCCACGTGACGTTCGCCGCCTGCGGCACGTGCATGGTTTGTTGGCCAGCTACCCGGGTCAGGATCACTTTGCGCTGAATGTTTACGAGGGCAGCCGGGCATGGCGGGTCGAGTTTCCAAACGAAACCACCGGGTTCGGCGCCGAACTTGAATTGCGCCTGCGCGAGTTGCTGGGGCCGGATTCGATCGAGATCTCTCCCTGGCGAGTCCAGTAGCTCGGTTGCCGAGAATCCAGGATGCGCCCACTCCCCGCAAGGGGAGTTCTTCGCGCGGCTGCGATAGGCTGCCTCTGCCAGGTATAATCACGACGCATTCGCGCGTGCCTCGCAGCCGCCATCTTCCATTCATTCGAGGAGGACTCTCATGCGCATTGGCATTCTTACCGGTGGAGGCGATGTCCCGGGGTTGAATGTCGCCATCAAGGCCGTGGTGCTGGCGGCCGAGGAGATGGGCTGGGACGTTTTGGGGGTCCGCCGTGGGTGGGGTGGTCTTCTTCATTACAACCCGGCGGCTGACTCGCACACCAACACGGGGCTGGTGCTGCCCCTCACGCGCGAAACGGTCCGCACGGTCGATCGCGACGGGGGAACCTTCCTGCACACCTCGCGCACCAACCCGCAGAAGGTCAAACCCAAGGACCTGCCCGAATTCCTCAAGAGCCAGTATCCGCTCGAGGAGGGCAAGACCACCGTGGACTGCACCGACCACACGCTGCGCGTGCTTTCCCATCTCAAGGTGGATGCATTGATCCCGATTGGCGGCGACGATACGCTTTCGTTTGCGGCCCGGCTGCACAAGGAAGGGGTCAAGGTCGTGGCCATCCCCAAGACGATGGACAACGACGTCTACGGCACCGACTACTGCATCGGGTTTAGCACGGCCGTCTCGCGCAGTGTTGAATTCATTCATGCATTGCGCACGCCAAGCGGAAGTCACGAGCGGGTGCTGATGGTGGAGCTCTTTGGGCGCAACAGCGGCGAGACGGCCCTCATCGCCGCTTATCTGGCGGATGCTGACCGCGCACTCATCAGCGAAGTGCCGTTCGACGTCCAGCGCCTGGCGCCGATGGTCGTGGCGGACCGGCAACGCAACCCCAGCCGCTATGCCGTGGTGGTCGTTTCCGAAGGGGCAAGCATGCTGGGGGGCGAGATCGTCGAAGCCGGCCAGGAGGACGCGTTCGGTCACAAGAAGCTGGGCGGCATCGGTCCGATGACGAGCGAAGCGCTCAAGAAGCTGACCGGCCTCGAATTCTTAAACCAGACACTGGCCTACCTGATGCGCGCAGGGCCGCCCGACTCTCTCGACCGCATGGTCGCCATCTCGTACGGCAACCTGGCGATGCAGCAAATGGCGCAGGGCAATTTCGGGCGCATGGTGGCCGTGCAGAAGGGCTGCTTCACCACCGTGCCCGTCGACACGGCCATTCAGGGAAAGCGCCAAGTGGACGTGAAGGAATTCTACGACGAGAAGGAATACCGCCCGAAAGTGAAAACGGTTGTTGGTAAGCCGATGTTCTTGTACTAATCCAAATCGCGGAATGGCCGGCCAGCCCGGAACCCGAGGCAGGTTATGAGATTCCCAGCGGCACTCTCTTCCGCACGAGGTGGGCCATGACACCGACGCAGGCCGTCGCCAGCCGCGAACGCCCGACCCTCAGCCTGGTGGCCATTGTGATTCTTGGGTTTGTAGCCGGCATGTGGATGGCTTGGCAAGGATTGGCCACTCGCCTGACGGGCAGTGTGCCCTTCGCGGTTGGGGGGCAGGAACTATGGGTCACGCTGGTTGCCGCAGCGGGTCTTTCTCCCGCCGCGTTCGACTGGCCGCTCGTGATTGTCGGCACCTCGTGGTGGGGCGCCACGTTGGGGTTGTGGATGCGCAACAAGTGGGGCTGGCCGGTGACACTCATCCTGGGGTTGCTCTCGCTCTTGCATCTGTGGGTGGTCACCCTCATGGCCGCCGCCGTGCTCGTGCTGCTGTTCTTGCCTGCGGTGCGCCGATGGGGACGCGGCGAATAGCTTCTCCTCGGGCTCTGCCCACTTCGTTCAGCGTCGCCATTCTCGTCGGCGCGCTCATCGCAGGCTGCGGCCGGCCCGGCGCGAGCGTGCCCGCAACGGAGACCCTGGCACACCCCGCCACCTTGACGGCCACCCGCGCATCGCCCACCCCGAGCGCCGTTCCCACTTCCACAGCTACGCCCCGGCCCACCGCGGTGCCGACGCCAAGCGCGACTCCGCCGGTTCTCACCACCTTCACCACATCACGCTTGTTGCGCGGCGTGCAGCCGGCCGGGTATATCGCCAACACCTGCGTTTACTTGCGCGCGCGGTGGGATCCGGCCCGCAGCGCACCCGGAACGCTCATCGTGCCGGTGGCTTTCCATGGGGTGAGCTCCGCCGGCAACCGCGGGCCGGGCGATACCACTACGCCGGTGGAAGACTTGCAGGCCAGCGTCTACTGGGCTAACCAGCTGGGCTTTACCACGGTCACCATGACCCAGGCCGCCGACTTCCTTGAAAGCAACGCCTCCATCCCGCGCCTGTCGATGGTGTGGATCGTCGATGACCGCAATGCCGGCACGGTCGAGGACCACATGATGCCGGTCATGATCGCCAACAACTGGACCATGTCGATGGCCTGGCCGATCGGCGACACGGACCGACGTGAGGGATTGTGGCAACGGGCCGAGGCGTTGGCGGCGACGGGACGGGTCGAGTTTCAGGCCCATGGCTATGAGCACAACCTGACGATCCATCCGAATTCCTCCGATGAGTACGTCCACAACGAGATCTTCGGCCCGCTTCCAATTCTCGAGAAGCATTTCGGGCGTTTGCCGGTGGCGTTTGTCTGGCCGGGCGGCAACTTCACGACACCTGCCGCACGGCTCGTGCGAGAGGCTGGCTACCGCCTGGCCTTCACCTTCAGCGCGCGCGGCCCACTTATGTTCAATTGGATTCCTCTGAACGACAAGGAGCGCGAGGTGGAAGATCCGCTGATGGTCCTGCCGCGCGAATGGGGCTACCCTGGGCTTGTCGCCCCAGATGCGCAAGGCGGCCGAGATCAGCCAGGCGGCGCACGAATTCGCCCTCGCCAACTACGACATTGAGGCCGCCTACTACCGATCCGCGTGCGGCGGCGAGCTTCCCCAACCCGCGCCATAACCTTCGTCGCCCGCGCATCATCCGATGGCGAGTTTTCGAGTTCGGACAGGAAGGGCCATGTCCGAACAGCTCGGCGTTGCCCTCGTTGACACCCTCAGTACAAAAAGATAGACTGCGCCGGAGTTGGCCGAATACTCATCTGAAATCCGCGCCGGTCATCTGCGCCTCTTGAGCAACGGAGCCAAGGCGGAGGAGTCTCTCCGGCACGCCAGGTGTGGCTCTATAGCCTGCAGATGGCGGCCATGACGCTGGTCCCGGCCGCGCTCGGTCTGTTGGGGGGCTTGTATGTGCTGCTCGCGCTCGTACTGGGAGCTTACTTCTTGCGTTTGGCGTGGGGCCTGCGCCGCACGGCGGAGCGCGCACTTGCCCGGCGCGTCCACAAATTCTCCCATGTCTACTTGGCGCTGGTGATGCTGGCCATGGTGGGCGACCGGCTGCTGTAAGCCAGCGCGTGCAACCCCTCCGCGGCCGAAGCGTATATCCTCTGTGGAAGCGGCCGGGAAGGCACACATGGGTTGCGCTTCACCGCGACTGCCATATAATTGCCTACACGACCTGCGCCGCCGTGGCGCCGGGCCACATGGCAAGGAGATGAAGCATGACTGATCTCGTTTCTAAAATCAAGGGCGCCCGCAACTTCTTCGAGAAGATCGTCGCCGTGATCCCTGGTTTCAAGGGCTACGTCGAGCGCTCGAACCGGCGCGATGCCGATAAGCTGCTGCGCACGACGGTGGCCAGCCGCTATGAGGAGCAGTGGTCGCGCATCTCGGAACTGCAGCGCCAGCTCGTAGCCCAGGGGCAGATCGAGTCGCTCGACGACCTGGAAGCCTCTGTCATGAAGCTGCGCGCGCTCGTCGATCGTGTGCGCCATGCGGCCTATGGCTACTCGGGTTTCTTCGATGCGGTCAAGGTGAACGAGGCCGAGCTCGACAAGCTGTATCAATACGACAGCACGCTGCTCGACAAGGTGGCCCTGGTCTCCAGTGCGGTCGACAACGTAGCCTCCTCCATCGGGGGCGAGGGGCTGCCGGCGGCCGTTCGTAATCTGACGGCCTTGGCCCAGGAATGCATCGATCTGTTCGACCGCCGGGGCGAGGTGATCCTGACCTCCGGCTAACGGCCGGCCAGGCGCCATCCGCCACAGCGCGCCGCCCGTTCAGGCGCCGCTCAGCATCACGGAGAGAAACACATGGCTAGAATCTTCGATGTTATCGAATATCCGAACGAAATGAAGGACGAGATCGTCCATCGCTTTCCCGAGACCGGGTTCGGCGATTTCCGCATCGGCTCGCAGGTGATCGTGCGCGAGTCGCAGGCGGCGGTGTTCTTCCGCGACGGCAAGGCGCTGGATGTCTTCCTCGCCGGGCGGCACACCATTTCCACTGCCAACATTCCGTATCTGATCGACCTGATCGGCAAAGCCTTCAACGAGCGCACGCCGTTCACCGCCGAGGTGTACTTCGTCTCGTTGCGCGAGTTCACCAACGAGAAATGGGGCACCCCTCAGCCGATCATCGTGCGCAACCCCGGCATGGGCCTGGGCGTGGCGCTGATGCAGGGCTTCGGCTCTTACTCCTACCAGGTCCACGACCCGCAGCAGTTCGTCACCCAAATCGTGGGCGCCACCGGCGCCTATGCCACGAGTGAGATCCAGGGCCGGCTGCGCGCCATCCTGCTCTCGAAGCTGCAAGACATGCTCGGCGAGGTGGGTGCCAAGAAGTCGGTGCCGGAACTCATCGGGCTGACCGAGGAGCTCGGCGCCGGCGTGCGCGCCAAGGGACAGGACGACTTCCGCGCAGTGGGCCTGACGCTGAAGACCTTCTACATCGAAAACCTCAAGCCCTCGGAGAAGAGCGCCGAAGAATTGCGGGCGATGGGCATGCTCGACATGGGCACCTACACTCAGTTGCAGGCAGCCGATGCGATGCGCGAAGCGGCGCGCAACCCGCAGGGCGGGGCCGGGCTTACCGCCGGCATCGGAGCCGGCATGTCGATCGGCCAGGTGATGGGCCAGGCACTACAGGGTGGGGCGGCCGGCGCCGCCGGTGGCGCGGCGGGAGCCATGCCGGATGTGATGACGGTTTCGGACGCAGCCGGGCTGCTCAAGGTGGGCGAAGAAGATGTGCTTGCACTGATCACCGCCGGCGAGCTCAAGGCCAAGAAGATCGGGACGACCTACCGCATTGCCAAGGCCGCGCTCGAAGAGTATCTGAAGAAGTAACCGCTCCACGCAACCCACGGTCAAGGGGCCTCGCGGCCCCTTGACTTTCCGGCTATATATCGTATAATTACGATATAGAGGCGAGGCCAATGAAGGACGTGCGTTTGAAATCGGATGAGGCACGGCTGGTGCGCATGGCGCGTGCACTGGGCAACCCGCTGCGGCTTCGCCTGCTGCGCTACATGGTCGCCAACCCGCAATGCATCACCGGCGACTTGGTGCAGTTCAGCGGGCTGGCGCAATCCACGGTCAGCCAACACCTCAAGGTGTTGCGCCAGGCCGGCTGGGTGACCGGCGAGGTGGAAGGCCCGGCCACGTGCTACTGCCTGGATGCTCAAGCCATGGCGTGGTTCGCCGATGAGATGCAACGCCTATCCAAGGGCTGGTCGCAAATCTGTTGTCCACCGCGTCCGGCGGTGAAATTGAATTTGGAGGTCGCGAGATGAGTGAGATCGTTGAGAAAGAGGGCCAGGCCACTCACGCCGCAGTGCGCGAGCATTACGCCCGCAGTGCGCGCGAGGCGGCGGAGCTGAGTTCTGCGAGCGGCTGCGGCTGTGGAGCCGGGAGCGCGGGCAATGCCTGCTGCGGGGCGGGGGCCGTGACCAGCGAAGCCAACCTCGCCCAGGGCGAGGCTGCTCCCGTCCTGGCATCCTGGGGATGCGGCAGCCCCACCGCCATTGCCGCGTTGCGCCCGGGGCAGGTGGTGCTCGACCTGGGAAGTGGCGGGGGTTACGATGCCTTCCTTGCCGCGCGTGCGGTTGCGCCCGAAGGGGGCGCGGCGGGGCGAGTCATCGGCGTCGAT
>Ga0209342_10005015_pt1 | contig 13625 bp, 12 predicted proteins | sample RifCSP16_2_FD_184023 | JGI IMG/M metagenome (GOLD analysis project Ga0209342, IMG submission 184023) | Soil microbial communities from Rifle, Colorado - Rifle CSP2_sed 16_2 (SPAdes) (version 2) | ecosystem: Environmental > Terrestrial > Deep subsurface > Rock core/Sediment | place: Rifle... | reverse complement strand
AGGCGGCGTGGCGCAAACCGTCGGCACTGCGTTTCTCGTCATGTTCGGGATCGTCGGCGGGGTGTTCGCCTTAATTGGCGCAGTGGGCATCGTGGGCGGTTTAGTGGGCATCGTGGGCGGTTTGCTGGCGTTGCGAATAAAGGCGTGACAAAAACGTCCCGAAGGCTTGAAACCTTCGGGACGTTGCGTTTTACTTCCTGAAATCTTCCCGCGCAAGATTACTCTTCTTCCTCGGCCTTGCCTTTTTCCTTCTTTGCCGCTGCAATGATCTGCTGCGTCAGATTATTCGGCACAGTCTCGTGACGCAGATAGGTCATCGAGAACACGCCGCGCCCCTGCGTGATTGACCGCAGATCGGTAACGTACCGCAGCATTTCAGCCTGCGGCACTTCCGCCGTCACCACGCTCCTGCCGCCGTCCTGTTCCATCCCCTGCACCCGCGCCCGTCTCGTGGTCAGGTCGCTCAACACGTCGCCCATGTTCGCTTCGGGCACCACGATCCGCACTTGCATAATCGGTTCCAACAGCACCGGCCCTGCGCCCTGCACTGCCAGCTTGAATGCCTCGCGCCCGGCGATTTCAAACGCAATCGGCTTCGAGTCCACCTCGTGCATCTTGCCGTCGTACACGGTCACCCTCACGTTACCCATCGGGTACCCGGCGATCACGCCCTGCTCCATCGTCGCCTTGATGCCTTTTTCAATCGGCGGCAGGTACGACTTCGACAAGTTCATACCCACCAACTCGTCGGTGAACTCGAACACAGCCTCGTGCAAAGGCTCAATGCGCAGATGCACTTCGCCAAACTGGCCTGCGCCGCCCGTCTGCTTCTTGTGCCGATATTGCGCGGCGTTGGCCCTGGTGATCGACTCCCGGTACGGCACTTTCGGCGTCTCAATCGTAATGCCGGTGCCAAATTTCGTTTCCGCGCGGCGGATTGCCACGTCGATGTGCTGGTCGCCCATGCCTTCGAGCAGTGTCTGTTTCGTCGCCGGTTCCGTCCGCCAGTGCAGAGTCGGGTCTTCTTCGCACAGTTTAGTCAGCGTTGGGCCGAGTTTGGTCGCGTCGGTCTGAGACTTCGGATGCACGGCCACGGAGTACAGCGCCGGCGGGTAGGTCGGCATCAGCAGTTTGATCGGGTGAGTCTTGTCGCCCAGCGTGTCGCCGGTCACCGTCAGGCCCAGCTTCGCCACCGTGGCAATGTCGCCCGCGTGCAACTGCTTCACCAAGATCTGCTCTTTGCCACGCATCACGTGCAGCGTGCCCAGCCGCTCTTCCGCGTTCCGATTGTGATTCCACACGCGGCTGTCGGAACTTAACACACCGGAGAACACGCGGAAGTATGTCATCTTGCCCACAAACGGATCAGCGGTCGTCTTGAAGACGTAAGCCGACAACGCCCCGGTGTCGGACACTGCCACCACCTCGTCGCCGCCCTTGCCCTCACCATGCGGCACCGGGATCTCCGTCGGAGACGGCATATAACGCGTGATCCCCTCGAGGATCGGAGCGATGGCAACATTGCCGGTCACCGAGGCCACAAACACGGGAACAAACGTCCCGTTGTCCACTGCCCTCTTAAAACCATGCTTGATTTCGTCGTTGGTCAGTTCCTCACCGCCAAGATATTTCTCCAGCAGTTCATCTTCGCCCTCGGCGGCGGCTTCCATCATCGCCACGTGCGCCTTCTGCGCTGCGTCTTTGTGCTCAGCCGGGATGTCGACGATCTCACCCTTCGCACCTTTGCGGCCTTTCATCGACAGAATGCCGATCACGCCTTTGAAATCCTGCTTCTCGCCCCACGGCAGTTGCACCGGCACCAGTTTGACGCCTCTCGACAATGCCTTCACCGACTCCAGCGCGCGCTGGAAGTTGGCGTTCTCGCGATCCATCTTGTTAATCACTACGAAGCGCGGTAATTTGAACTCGTCGCAGTATTGCCACACCAGTTCGGTGCCCACTTCCACACCGGCCACCGCATCCACCACGATGATGGCCGCGTCCGCCACGCGCAGCGCCGACTTCACCTCGCCCACAAAGTCGGTGAAGCCCGGCGTGTCCAGAATGTTGATTTTGTAATTGTCGAATTCGACCGCAACGAGGGAAGTGCTGACGGTAATCTTGCGGCGCTGTTCCTCTTCGTCGAAGTCTGAAACCGTCGTTCCGTCTTCGACCTTGCCGAGGCGAGTCGTGGCCCCGGTGTTGTACAGCATCGCTTCGACCAGCGAGGTCTTGCCAGACCCCAGGTGACCGACCAAAGCGACATTTCTGATACTGTCTGTTCCATACTCTTTCATGATATGCGCTTGAGCCTCCAGTGGAGAGGAATAGGGGAAAACAGTGATAAGATTCTAGTCTAGTAGTAATCGGAAGTCAAAGCATTTCCGACAAATCGCGTCTACACGCCCACACCCTACTCAAACTCCAATCATGATTATCGATCCCTCCACCCTCGAGCGTCGCCAACGCTATCGACTGCTCACCTCCACGGTCACCCCGCGCCCCATCGCCTGGGTCTCCACTCGCGGTAAAGATGGCTCGCTCAACGTCGCACCCTTCTCGTTCTTTCAAGCCCTGTGCGGAACACCCCCGCTCATCATGCTCTCCATCGGCCAACGGCAGGGGCGACCCAAAGACACCCTGCGCAATATTCAGGAGACCGGCGAGTTCGTCATCAACATTGTCACTGAAGCCTTGGCCGAAAAAATGAATCTCTCCTCCGGCGAATACACCGCCGACGTTGACGAGTTCGCCCTCGCCGGTCTCACTCCCGCCCCGTCCGAAGTCGTCTGTGCGCCGCGCGTGGCCGAAAGCCCTATCAACCTGGAGTGCAAACTCACGCAGATCGTTCCCCTCCAAGGCTCCGACTATTCCATCGTCATTGGCGAGATTCTCCGCTGGCACGTGGCCGATGGTCTGCTCGCCCTCGATGGCCTCGTAGACACCGCCCGCCTCCGCCCGCTCGGACGCCTCGGACGCGACGAATACGTGAGATTCGGCGAAGTGTTTGAGATGCTCAGACCGAAAGTTTAGAACGACGAAGGACGAAAGACGAGCGCTTTCGTCATTTGTCACGCGAAGCGGTCATTTGTCATTCCCCATGCGCCACCTCTTCTTCACCCTCGCCTACCATCTCACCCGCCCACGCTGGGATACGAACGTCACCCCGCCTGAACTCGTTGACCTGATTGAGACGCAGCCGCAAAAACTGCCGCCGGGTCGTGCGCTCGACCTCGGCTGCGGCACTGGCACAAACGTCATCTATCTCGCACATCACGGCTGGCAGGCAGTGGGCGTGGACTTCGTGGGCAAAGCCATCGCAACGGCAAAACGCAAAGCACAGGCCGCGGGTGTCAACGCCGAATTCTTTCAGGCCGACGTGACCCGACTTGATTCGCTTCGCGTCCAGCCACCGTTCGACTTTGCCCTCGACATCGGCTGTTTTCACGGTGTCCCCGCCGAACGTCGCGCCGCGTACATCAACGGCCTGGCTCGCCTCCTCCGCCCCGGCGGCATCTTTCTCTGCTACGCTATGAAACCCGAAGCACCCATGGGCGGAATTGCAGTAGACGAAATGCTGAAACTATTCGGCGAGAATTTCGACAGTGTCAAAGTTGAACACGGAGAGGGGATGCCGTCGGCGTGGTACACTTTCGCTCGCAAATGAGTCAGCGCCAAATCCTCTTCCTCTTCCTCGACGGCGTCGGCCTCGGCGAAGCCGATCCGCGAATCAATCCCTTTGCGATTGCTGACCTTCCAACGCTTCACAGCCTTCTCGGCGGACGCCGTCTCCTCCGCGACACACCCGAATACGATAACCCCGCTGTCCACTCTCGCTTCATCCCCACCGATGCATCGATGGGTGTTTCCGGCCCGCCGCAGTCGGCGACGGGGCAGGCGACAATTCTCACCGGCCTCAACGTCCCCGCCCTCATCGGCGGTCATTGGGGGCCGAAGCCCAACGAGGCGGTGACTGCTATCCTTCAGCATGAGAACGTCTTCAAGACCCTCACCGTGCGCGGACACTCGGCGGCTCTCGTCAACGCCTATCCCCAACGCTACTTTGACGCGATCACGCGCGGCCGCCGGATGTACTCCGCAATCCCGATGGCCGTGAACGCCGCCGGAATCCCGTTAATGACCACCGACGACCTGCGCGCAGGTCGTGCCTTCTCCGCCGATTTCAACGGCGAAGGCTGGCACACCGAACTCAAGTACACCGACACCCCGGTATACACGTTGCCCGAAGCCGGGGCGCGGTTGGCAGAAGTCTCGCGCCAGCGATCGTTCACGTTCTTTGAACACTGGATCACCGACCTCGTCGGCCATCGGGGCACGGTGGCCGACGGTGTGCGAGTGCTCGAACGCTTCGACGCGATGATGAACGGCCTGCTGGCAAACTGGGATTACGACGACGGCCTGATCGTCATCACGTCCGATCACGGCAACCTCGAAGACCTGTCGCACACGCATCACACTGTCAACCGCGTCCCCACCTTTGTCCTCGGCAAACACCGCGCTGCTTTCACCAGCAACCTTACCGACCTCACCGGCTTCACACCCGCAATCCTGCGTTTCCTTTCGGACGGATAAGAACACACCGCAAAGACGCAAAGGCCGCGAAGAATCTCGCATGAAGACCTTTGCGTTCTTCGCTTCTTTGCGATTTTCTCTTTATGATCAACCCTTCGACTCGCCCATCTGTTCTCCGAGCCAACTTCCGCAACCTCTACGCCGACGTTTTCTGGTACGGCGTGCTGGCCGGGAGCGCTATCGCCTTTCTCTCCGTGTACGCCGCGCGTCTCAACGCCAGCGGTTTTCAAATCAGTCTCATCACCGGTGGCCCGGCGGTCGTCAACCTGATCATGTCTCTCCCCGCTGTGCGCTGGATTGAAAGCCGTTCTCTCATCCGCACCGCCTTCAATACCGCTGTCGCGCATCGCATCGGCTATTTCGTCCTCATCCCTCTGCCATGGCTGCTCACGCAGGTCGGGCAGGTGTGGGCCATCGTCGTCCTCACCCTGCTCATCGCCTTCCCTGGCACACTGCTGGCAATTTCCTTCAACTCAATGTTCGCCGAAGTTGTGCCTTCACGCTGGCGCGCCGAAGTCGTCGGTCGGCGCAACGCGCTCGTGTCGATCAGCATGACGGTCGCCACATTTTTGTGCGGCATCTTGCTGGATCGAGTCGTTTTCCCACTGAACTATCAGATCGTGTTCGGGATCGGCGCCGTGGGTGCGGCCATGTCAACTTACCACCTCGGACGCATTACGCCCCTGGCGAGTCCGATGGGCGCCGCCGCTCCGACTCCCCAATTACCAGTTGCCAATCACAGACCGCTTATCAGGCTTGACCTTCTCCGCAGCGCCTTCGGGCCACTGCTTCTGGCCTATTTCTGCTTTTACGCTTCTCAACACATCCCCGTTCCCATCAACCCGCTGTTCTGGGTGCAAGTGCTGCACCTCACCGATGGCGAGATCGGCGCGGGCAACGCCATGTTCTATGCCATGATGACGGTGGCTTCGATGGTCCTGCCGCGTCTCACCGCCCGATACGGTCACCGCAAGATACTCGTCGTCGGCGCGTTGTTCTACGGCATCTATCCATTGCTCACCAGCCTGGCGTGGGACTCAAAACTCTTCTGGGCCGCATCCATCACCGGCGGTGCGGTATGGGGAATCACCAACGCCGGGCTTCTCAACCGGCTGATGGAGCGCGTGCCCGCCGGCGACCGGCCAGCGCACATGGCCTGGCACAACGTTGCCTTCAATCTCGGCATCCTCAGTGGATCGTTGTTCGGGGCCGGGCTTGGAGGCTCGATGGGCATGCGCTATGGCCTGCTCACCGCCGCTGCGCTGCGCTTTGCCAGCGGCATCGCCCTGCTGCTGTGGGCGTAGTTGATCCACGAAGTGCGTCAAGAATCACGAAGATTTCTCTTCGTATCTCTTCGCGCCTCTTCGTGTTCCTCGTGGATCAAATCCCGGCCGCATAAGGTATACTTTCCGCAGAATGATCGACTCCGACTCCTTCCGAGACGCCATGCGCGCGTGGGCTACGGGCATTGCCATCATGACTGCTCGTACCCCCACAGAGCGGCACGGTATGACCGTCAACTCCTTCACGTCGGTCTCGCTCGACCCGCCCCTCGTCCTCGTCTGCGTGCAGAATAACCTGCACCTGATGTCGCTCATCCGTGAAAGCGGCGCGTTTGCCCTCTCCATCCTACGCGCCGATCAGGCCGAATGGTCGAGACATTTTGCCACACCCGGCGCCGAGCAGGCCGACCGTTTCGCGGGCTTTGAAACAATCGCCGCCGTCACGGGAGCGCCCATCCTTAGAGATGCGTTGGCTTATTTCGATTGCCAGGCCGAAGCCTATCACCCGGGCGGCACACACACAATCATTGTCGCCCGTGTCGCCGCCGCCGAGCGATACGAAGGTGAACCGTTGCTCTACTGGAATCGTGACTATCGTCAGTTGAAAAGCTAGAGTTTAGAAATAGAGTTGGAGTCTGGGCGATTGTTGTTCGTTTTGCAGCAGTCCCCGACGACCGTCCGTATATGGTTGAGTTCATCTGATCAGAGTTTCATATGCTTTCTGACTCTGATCGCTCCACGCTCCTAAGAATTGCTCGCGAGGCCGTCACCGCTGCGGCGAACGATCAGCCGTTGCCGTCGCTCGATCTCGATTCCCTCCCCGCTGCATTGCGCGAAAACCGTGCCTCGTTCATCACTCTCACCATCGATCACGAACTGCGCGGCTGCATCGGCGGCCTGCAGGCCATGATGCCGCTTGCCCTCGACGTTCAGCAGCACGCGGCCGGCGCGGCTATGGAAGACCCTCGCTTCCCGCCCGTCTCGCGTACCGAGGCGCCCTATCTGCGCATCGAGATCTCGGTGCTCACCGCGCCCGAACCCGTGCCGCACAAATCGCCCGAAGAACTCATCGCCGCCCTCCGCCCCGGTATCGACGGCGTGATCCTCAAATCGGGCTGGCGGCACAAGGCCACCTTCCTGCCGCAGGTGTGGGAGAAAGTTCCCGACCCCGTGCTCTTCCTCGAAATGCTCAGCGAGAAGATGGGCGCATCGCCCGACGCCTGGCGCTACCCCAACACGGAAGTGTTTCGGTATCAGGTCGAGATGTTTGAAGAGACGAAAGACAATTGACCCATGCCGAAACTTCGCGCCTGGCCTTTCCTCATTTGTCATGCGTCATGCGTAGCAGTCATTCTTCTCACTGCCTGCGCCTCCACCGCCTCCCCCGCCGAAGTCGCCCCCCCGTTCGTAATCACCGTCGTCGTCACACCGATTGGCAACGCCACCGGCGCACCGGCCACGTCGGAAGCCCCTACAACGGTGACGGCGTCACCCTCCTCTGCGCCCTCAGCGTCTTCTTATCCCGCACCTCTAACGGCAAACATCACCGCCGTTTATCAACCGTTCGAGCGCGGCTTCATGATCTATCTCTCCGATCGGCAGGCGGTGTGGGTGTTTGTCCAGTCGTTCGTCAGCAACACTGGCGGAACGGCCACCACGCCGAACTTCGGCGCGTGGCTGGCCTTCGCCGACACGTTCAAAGAAGGCGGCCCCGAAACCGATCCAAGCATCATCGCGCCCGCGGGCTTCCTTCAGCCAAAACGTGGCTTCGGCAAAGTGTGGCGTGAACACCCCGAAGTGCGTGACGCAGTGGGCTGGGGACTCGACTACGAACGTCCTTACACTACCCTCGCCGCCGATTACTCCATCGGCGTCTTCGACTCGACCGGCAGCTACTTGCCGCAGTCGTTCATCCACACCGTCGCCACGATTGACGGAACCCTCGTCCACGTCGACGAGGCCGCGCGCGTGTGGAGCAAACCTTGAGCAAAGGATGAACGATGAGCGATGAACGATGAAGCAGCCCCATCGTTCTGCATTCATCGTTCCGCGTTCATCGTTCTGATGCGTGACTGGAAACTGACCCAAGCCGATCCCCTCGCCCTGCGCCTCGCCGCCGACGTGCGCTTCGGCCCCACCGATTACGCCGACGATCAGATCTGGGAACTGACTCTGGCCGGCGGCGACCCGGCGGCGTTGGCCCTGCGCACCACCTACGGTCTACGCGCCCGCGAGATGCGCATCTTCCCCATCTTCCGCGAGGGCGAGCCACTCATCTCTGATCCCGATCAGTTTGCCTCGCCGCCCGTCGTCCACCATTTCACCGTCAACCGCATCCAGTTTTCGTTCTCGCCCCTGGGCGGCATCCACGTCCACGCCGACTACTGGCGCCCCGACTCGCACTCCGTCGCCGGGCAGTTCACCATCACCAACGAAAGCACCGCCGCTCGATCCATCCGCCTCAAGTTGAGCGCCCTCTTGCTTCCACTCGACGCGCCGGCGGGCGCCGTGATGGCCCCCACGCACACCGGCCCGCATCATTACCTCAAAGGTCATACGGGCAACCTCAGCCCCATCGTCCTGCTCGAAAACGGCCTCCCCACCGACAACAGCCCGTGGCCCGCCGTCGTCCGCCCGCTCAGCCTCGCGCCGGGCGAATCGCAAACGGTGCGCTGGGTGCACGCCGCGCGATCCTCAGCCGACGAAGGGCTCGACCTCTGCCGGGGACTGCTCGATCACGGTTGGCCGATTCACTTCCAGAAGATGAAAGCCATCACCGCCGACATTCCCGAAATCGAAACCGGCGATCCCAATTGGGACGCCGCCTTGGCCTTTGCCTACAAGGTCGCCCTTCAATCGTATGTGGGCCCGACTCCGCACCTGCCCTACCCTTCGTTCATCTTCGCCCGCAACCCGAACAAAGGCTTCTCGTCGAAGGGTGACGGCAGCGATCACTCGTGGCAGTGGGACGGGCAAGTGGCGACCGAGGCCTACGTCAACATCCCGCAGATCGTGCAGGCCGCGCCCGAGCTCGCCAAAGGCATCATCCGCAACTACGTCGCCGTGCAAGAAGAAAGCGGCTTCATCGATTGGAAGCCCGGCCTCGCCGGTCAGCGCAACCGCGCGCTGTGCATTCCATTGCTCGCCACCCTGGCGTGGATCATTTACGAGTACACCGACGACCGCGACTTCATCGCCGAAGTGTACGAGCCGCTCAAGCGTTTCGTGAACGTGTGGTTCACCGAGCGTTACGACCGCGATCGGGACGGCGTGCCCGAATGGAGCCACACGGTCCAGTCGGCCTTCGACGATTGCCCCTCGTTCGCGCGCTGGCAAAGGGGGGGGCAAGCCGCCGACATCACCCTGGCCGAGTCGCCCGACCTGGCCTCGTACCTCTATCGCGAGTGCCGTTCGCTAATCGAAATGGCGCATCTGCTCGACCGATTTGAGGACGTACCGCCGCTCGCCGCCCGCGCCGAAATGATCCGCATCGCCGTCAACGCCATGTGGCGCGACGACACCGCTTCGTATCACTACGTCGATATCGAGACTCACGAGTCGCCGCCGGGCTACGAGCTGGGGCGCGGCAGCGGCGACATCACCCTGCCCGTGAGCCGAAGGTTTGCGCCCTCGGCCCGGGTGCTGGTGCGTGTGATGGGCGAACGCGAGGCGGCTGCCCCCCCTTCGGGGGTGACGGTGACCATTCACGGTCGCGGTCGGCGCGGTCGTCACCGCATTGAAACGCTCCCCTCGCGCCGAATGACGTGGTACTGGGGACTCGGATCGGTGACGAGCGACAAACTCTACGCCGAAGTGGAAAAGGTTGACGTGAGCGGCGTGCCGCCGGGATGGGAAGTGATCATCAGCACAGTCGATTACACTCGACAAGATCAAACCTTGCTGCTTCCCATTTGGGCCGGACTTGCGCGGGGCGACCGGCTCGAGGCCCTCCTACGCAAAACGATCACTGACCCCAATCGCTACTGGCGTCCGTACGGCATCCCCAATTGTGCCGCTACTGATCCGGCCTTTGCGCCCGACAACCGCAACGGCAGCGGCGGCGTGTGGATGATGTGGAACACGATGATCGGCGAGGGCTTGGCCGACGCGGGCTACCGCGCCGAGGCCGCCGAACTTATCCGGCGACTCATGGATGCGACGCTGTTCACGTTGAAGACCGAGAAGGCGTTTCGCGAGGCGTACAACTGCGACAAACTCGAAGGACTGGGCGAGCGCGATTACCTGTGGGGCGTTGCGCCTGTACATCTCTTTCTGCGCACAGTCGGCATCCGCATCATCTCACCCCGCAAGGTGTGGCTGCGCGGCTTCAATCCTTTCCCCTGGCCCGTCACCGTCCGCTGTCACGGCATGATTGTGACGAAGGCAGGACAGACGACGATGGTGAAGTTTCCGTCGGGGAAAGAAGTGATGATAACGGATGAGGTGGAGCAGTTTGTGGAAGACGCGTGACCTCACCCCGTCAACTCCCTCACATTATCCACAATAATAAACACGCCCAGCGCGATGATGCCGATGACGAGCAGCGGCAGGGCGTATTCGTAAACCAGCACCGCCGTCGCCACCAGGCTGAGGCCGACCACCACCCGCTGCGTCATCTCCTTCGCCTCGCGCCGGAACAAGGCCTCGAGGAATGAAATCACGGCCACGAGACTGACCAGCCCGTTCAACCAGAATCGCGGCGCGACGACCAAGACGACGATAAAACCGAGAATCAGCAGCCCCACGCTGAGCGCGGCCCACGCTTCGGCCAACCGCCCCAATTGCTCGGTCTCCTCGGTTGTCGGATGGTGCGCCGCTTTGATGTGACTGCGTGCCGGCAATCGTTGCCCCTTCTGCAGTCGCGCGCTGTGTAACTCGAGCGCCTCAAGCAACGCATGATCTACTGCAACGTTCTTGTGCAAGACCTCGATGGCCTCTGAGAGTTCCTCGATCTTCTTCAGATGATCCGGGTAATGAGGCTTGAAGTGCGGCGCGCTGACCGTTGCTTCAGCATCCAACCCCAGCGCCCGTAGTTGGGCCATCTTCCCAGCAATCTCTTTCTGCGCCGCCGCCTGTCGCTCGCGGATCGCCGCGCACCGTTCGGTGATGGCAGCCATCACCTCATCCGGCGGCGTCACCTTGTCCAGCCCGGCCCACCCCAGCGGGTCGTACCACGACCGGCGAACCGAGCCATCACGGTTGTATTTCGGTCCGGCGGGCGCGTTCTCACCGGCAATCGGGTCGCGGGCATAGAGTCCCCACAACCCGCGATAGTGGTGCGCCCACGCTTGCGGATGATCGGGCGACACGTCGTGGGTGTCGGGCAGCAATCGCGGCTCCCAGTGCTTGTCGCCGCCCGGCCCAATCTTCACCCCGTCACCCCGCGCATAATCGACAAACGGCACCACCAGCACACCGGATGCCCGCTGCTTCTCTTTTTCCACTTGGTCTTCGGCCTCGCCCTGCCGCAGCGTGTCGCGCCAGAATTTTTGTAGCGCGCGCGCGAATCGAGTCAGCGGCCCGCTGAACGGCAGAGCCACCTCGTGCATATATTCGCCCGGCGAGAAGTACGACGCGTGCGACCCGGCTCCGGCAAAAATGACCGGGTGATCGCCTTGGCGCGTCAGTTCGGGATCATCCCAGCGGCGGCGCAGATCGTCGCCGGTGAAATCGTGCGACGCATACGCCACCCATTGGGGCGTCAGGTCTTCGGTGAGATAAACAATCACTTGCTCCCAATCGGACTCGTGATCATTCACGCCATAAAAACTCGAACGCCAATCGTTCATGCAATAGAAAAACCAATATTGCAGACAGATGAAGCCGCCCTGCCTCACCACGCGACCGTAGTAGACATGCCGTTCTTCCTTCTCTTGAAGGTTCCGATAGGCATCGTGGGCCGCCGCCGCCGTGCCGCCGGGGACGCGGCCACGCATGATGAGCGTGATCGAGAACAGCGCGTCGATGATGCGCGAGGACAACCCCACCCGCGCCAGCCGCCCGCGCGAGCGTTTGAACGTGCGGCGCTGTTTAGCGATGAACTGCGCTGCCTCAAACGGCGTGAGCGATTCGACGAAACGCAAATAATGCACCGTGCCGTGAGAGGCCGGGCGCGGCCCGATCAGTCTGGCAAAAGTCAGTTCATACTCACGGACCAGCCGCGCAGGCGGCTCATCGGGACGCGCTTCCCACAGGGAAGACTCGGCCACGTAACGATCGACGTCCATCGGAAAGAAATGCTCGCCCTGTGTATAACGCACGACAGGCTCAAATCGGCGGAGCAATTCAAGATCGTCCATCGCTACCTCCCGAACTGCCCTTCGAAGATGACCCGGTTCGCACGATAGAAGATTTGTATTTCGCGCTGGTTAAGAAGGAAAGTAATGGCAATCGCCGCCGCCATTGCCACGTAGAACATGATGTTGGCCTGGCGATTGAAGTATGCGCCGAGCGCGAGGGTGAAGATCGCGCCTTCGAGAGTCATTGCCGCCGTCCACGCCCAGGGGCGGCCCCGGCGCAGCCCCACGCCGATGATGACCGAAGCCACGCCCAACACCATCCACGTGCCCACCAGCAGCCACATCGCCACCAGCCGCTCTGGATGGATGAGGCCGTGGCGCGCCAGATTGTCGATGAAGAGAAACGCTTGCTCCGTATGCAGGCCATACACCGCAAAGTAGGTAAGATACATGGCTGCCTGAGCAAAGAACAACAACACCAGTATCAGCAATAGCCGTGGTCGCTTCACATCTTTCATACTCAGTCACATCCTTTCAATAATGTGATCGCGAACTTGACGTACTCCTGTCCCATCACGATGATGCCCCGATCTTCCGTCCACCATGCGGATGGATCGAACCACGACAGCTCCGCCGGGACAGTCACCACGTCCACACCCGGCGCGCCTTTCTGGAACAGCCACTCGGCCCGCCGGGTGTGAAACGGATCGGTCACAATAATGACTCGATTCGCGCCTGAAGGCAATGCTGCCATCGCCAGCCGCGCGTCCTCGCAGGTCGAAGTGCTGCCAATAATCTGAATGATACTGGACTCGGGCACACCGCGCCGCTGCAGTTCAACTGCGGAGAGAGTCGCCCAAGTAGCATCGGGCAGGCCCGGAAGTGGGATTTGATCGCCCGTAGTGATCACCACCGGCGCGTACCCTTCGGCATACAGCCGCGCCGCCGTCGCATCCCGCTCGCCCGACCCGCCGCCCAGCACCACAATCGCATCGGCCTGGTGAGGTGGATCGCTGACAATGAGTATCTGCGCCATAAACGTCAACCATAGCGGATGCAGGGTGATGATCACCGCCAGGCTCAATATCAACCCGCCCAGCGCCCGACGCGCCCGGCGTTTGGGGACGAGGATGTAGTCGTTTGACTCAACGAGCGGCATAGCATTCACGCAGCGCGTAGTATAAACAAAAAAGCCCCCGTGCGCCGGGGGCCTTACTCTTGCGCGTGGAGCGGACTTTCCAGTCCGCTCGCAATGGCAGGCTGGAAAGCCCGCCCGCGTCTACTTCGCCAGCGATGTCACAACAATATCGTCAAACTGAATCGCGGCGCTGGTTTCCGTTCCCGTCCACGCGAAGAGGCCCACATCACCTTTCGCATAAGACGTGTCCGACACCGAGTCGATCTGCTTGCCATCCACGTACAGAGTCAGTGCGCCGTTTCCGCAATCGGCGCCGATGCGGTACGAGGCAGCATTTTGAGTGATCGCATCGGACACGGCCCACTGAAAATG
>Ga0209342_10005013_pt1 | contig 13627 bp, 7 predicted proteins | sample RifCSP16_2_FD_184023 | JGI IMG/M metagenome (GOLD analysis project Ga0209342, IMG submission 184023) | Soil microbial communities from Rifle, Colorado - Rifle CSP2_sed 16_2 (SPAdes) (version 2) | ecosystem: Environmental > Terrestrial > Deep subsurface > Rock core/Sediment | place: Rifle... | reverse complement strand
GCGTCCCGATCGGACTCAAAAACGTAACAAGGAACTCGCGTGCCGGGAACAGGTTGAACGTTGGGTTGCATGGCGTGATCGAATCAGTAGGTGTGTGACTGCGAAGATGTAGGCCGGGTCGTGACCCGGCGGGGAGTTCGTGAAAATCTCTGGCGCCGGGTCGTGACCCGGCCTACCATGTCGGCGGTGTCACCGCGTCACCACCATGTTGTCGCGGTGAATAATCTCGTCATAAGGATGGCATCCCAGCGCCCCGGCGATCTGCCCGGTCCGCAGGCCCTTGATCCGCTGGACCTCGTCGAAGGAATAATTCGTCAATCCGCGGGCGAATTCGACGCGGTCCGCGCCGTGCATGGCCACCACGTCGCCCTTGTCGAACGAGCCGGTCGCATCGAGCACGCCGATGGGCAGCAGGCTTCGCCCTCGCTCGCGCACCGCCCGGCACGCGCCCTCGTCGAGCACCAGATGCCCGCGCGGCTGCACCGTGAAACCGATCCACCGTTTTCGCGAGGCGACCGATTGGCCCTGGGCCGTAATCAACGTACCCACCTCTTCGCCGGCGAGAATCTTGGCCAGCACGCCCGGCGCGCGGCCCGAGGCGATAATCACGTTCTCGCCGGCCGACGTGGCGAGCCGGGCTGCTTCGAGTTTGCTGGCCATGCCGCCCTTGCCCAGGCCGCCGGTCTTGTCGCGGACCAGCCCGAGCACCGAGGCCTCAAGGTGGGTGATCGTGTGGATGATCTTCGCGCCAGGCTCATCGGGTGGGCCGTCGTAGAGGCCCTCGACGTCCGACAGCAGCACCAACAGCGGCGCGCGAATCAGGTTCGTCACGATGGCCGCCAGCCGGTCGTTGTCGCCGAACGTGGTCCGCAACTCGTCGACCGAGAGCGTGTCGTTTTCGTTGATCACCGGAATCGCGCCCAACTCGAGCAACGTCAAAAGCGTGTTTCGCGCGTTCAAGTATCGCACCCGGTCGTCCACGTCGTCGGCCGTCACCAGGATCTGCGCGGCGTGGCGGCCGTGGGCCCGAAAACTCCGCTCGTAGGCCTCGACCAGCGCGCTTTGGCCAATGGCGGCCACGGCCTGAAGCTGCGCCAGGTCGGTCGGTCGCCGGGTCATGCCGAGCCGCCCCATGCCCGCCCCCACCGCGCCCGAACTGACCAGCGCCACGCGGCGACCGGTCTGCACCACCTGATTGAGTTCCTCACCCAACTGGGCGATCCGCGCGTCATTCAACAGACCGTCCGCTCCGGTCAGCACCCGGGTGCCCACCTTGACCACCAAAGTGGTGGCGGCCGTGGCGATTTCTTGACGCAGCAAATCAGTCATGGGCGGGGGGCGTGAAGGGGGAGCGCGGATATCTTTCCAGCATAACTCGTTTTTTCCTCGGCTAAAAGGGCATCTTCGGCAGGAGAACTGCAAAGTTGTGAAAGATCAGGAGGACAGGCATTCCTGCCTGTCTTTTTCGTCCAACCCAGCCAGACAGGAATGTCTGGCCTCCTGGAACATGGGACTTTGCAGTTCTCTTGCATCTTTGGGCGGTTCCTTGTGAAATCGGGCCGCCGGAATACAATAGAAAGGACAGCCGGTGTTCTTTGGTGGGCGATGCCCACCCTACGATTTCTCGCTTGGGACGACGTTTTGCTTGTTTCCCAACGGTTTCAGGAGGATTTGGCCCATGGGCCAGTTGCGCGACGAGTGCGGCATCGCGGCGATTTATCACCTGCCGGGTGCGGAAACCAGTCCGCTGTGTCCCGTCCAGGGGCCCGAGGAAGTCTCGCGCCTCATGCCCCGGATGCTCTTGGACATCCAAAACCGGGGCCAACTGGCCGCCGGCATGACCAGCTACAACCCGCGCCGCAACCAGCTCATCGACACCCACAAGGAAATCGGCAGCGTGGCCGAGGTCTTTCGCACCAGCCACCGGGCCAAGTACGAAAGCCTGATGCAGGAGTACTCGGGCCGCGCGGCCATCGGCCACGTCCGCTACGCCACGTGCGGGCTGAACGACCGGAGCTACGCCCAGCCGTTCGAGCGCCATCACATCCGCAAGCACAAGTGGTTCAGCTTCGCCTTCAACGGCCAGTTGGCCAATTTCGAGCAGCTCCGCGCCGAGTTGCTCGCCGACGAGGACAACTATCTCGCCCGCGACACCGACACCGAAATCTTCATGCACGTCATCAGCAAGTCGCTGGCCCGGCAACAGGAGCCCTCGCCGCTGGACGTCTGCCGGAAGTTGGCCTCGCAGTTCGACGGGGCTTATAGCTTCGTGATGCTTGACGCCCTGGGCCGCATGACCGTCGCTCGCGACCCGCTGGGCATCAAACCGCTGAGCTACGCGATGGACGGATCGCTGTTCGCCGCCGCCAGCGAGAGCGTCGCCTTGCTCAATCTGGGATTCGAGCCCGAGGCCATCCATTCGCTCCTGCCCGGCCAGGCCGTGACCATCGTCGACGGAGTGATCGAGATCCAACGGTTCGCTCCCAGTCCGCGAAGCGCCCATTGCTTCTTCGAATGGGTCTATTTCTCGAACGTGGCCAGCACGATGGACGGACGGAGCGTCTACCTGGCCCGAAAGGCGCTGGGCGAGGAGCTGGCCCGGCTCGAAACGGTCCCGTTGGACCAGGACACGGTCGTCGTGCCCGTGCCCGACACGAGCAAGGCGGCGGCCGACGCAATGGCCTACAAACTGGGCGTGCCCAGCCTCGAGGGCCTGATCCGCAACCGCTACAGCGGCCGGACGTTCATCGAGGGCGGCGCCTCGCGCAAGCACAAGGCCGAAACCAAATACACGCCCCTGCCCGAGGTGCTCGAAGACAAACGGGTGCTCTTGGTCGAGGATTCCATCGTCCGCTCCACGACGATGCGCGTGCTCGTCGAGCGGATTCGCCGCGTGGGCCGCGCCCGGGAAATCCACGTCCGCGTGGCCTGCCCGCCGATCGTTTCGCCATGCTTCTACGGCATCGACATGTCCACGATCGACGAACTTTTCGCGACGAAGTTTCTCAAACAGGGCGAGACGCTCACGCCCGAGATCGAAGCCGACATGGCCCGCGAACTCGGCGCCGACTCGCTCCGCTACCTGCCCGTCGAATCGGTGGCCCGGGCGATCGGCCTGGACGCCGACCAACTCTGCCGCGCCTGCATCACCGGCGACTACCCCACCCCCGTCGGCCGGCAATTGGCCGCCCGCGCCCACGAAAACGCCCAATGCGGCGTCACCGGCCGAACCTACGAACGCGCCAAGTAGTCCCGTACTCCTCACGCTCCGCGTGAGGTCCGCCAGAGAGGTAGGGTGGGGCGAGCGAAGCGAGCAAAAGAGGTAGGGTGGGGCGAGCGTCGCGTTGCCAAGAACTTTCGTGGATCGCCAAGCGTTCTTGACCGATGGATCTTATTCGTCGCCCTCGCCCCACCAGACGCGGCGTGCGATGCTGGTGGGGCGAGAACGGCGAACGGCGTTAATCGGCCAAGAACGTCTAATGACCGGCAAGGTTTTCTTGCGGCGCGACGCTCGCCCCACCCTACGAGCTAAACTGCGCAAACCTTGTGCTCTATAACGATCGCGCCTCAGCGACGGATTCGCCTTCGTCTGCGTCATCTGGACAGCCGAATTAACGGAATGGCTGTCGGGGCCGTCGATCACTGCGCGCGCATCATGGAAACGTCCCGGCCGGGGGGCTATTTGCGGGAAGGGTCGCGCCGTCGGTGCGGCCGATCGATCAGCAAGGAGCGTGTCATGGCCGCGCGACGGATCGCGTATGCTTGCGGGGCGGCGATTCTCACGGCCGTCTTTTTTTCCGGCCTGTTTCAGCCGACGACGCTGGGCCAATCGCCCGACGCCGGAATCGGCAACTCCACCGCGGGCCAAACCGACAAAAAGAACGAATCCGAAGACGACCTGGACTTGCTGGACGTGGACCTCAAGGAGTTGTCCAGCGTCGCGGTCAAATCGGGCTCAACCGCCATGGACGCCGAGGTCTCGAGCGTCACGCGCACGAAGAGCACCGTGGCCCATTCGCCCGCGGCCGTCTACGTCCTGACCAACGAAATGATCAAACGGTCCGGCGCGAGAAACATCCCCGAGGCCCTCCGCCTGGTGCCCGGCGTGAACGTCGCGCGGACGACCAACAGCGCCTGGGCCATTTCCATTCGCGGTTTCAACGGCAAGTTCGGCAACAAGCTCCTCGTCCAGATCGACGGCCGCGCCGTCTACACGCCCGCGTTCGGCGGCGTCTGGTGGGACATGCAGCAGGTGCTCTTGGAGGACGTCGAGCGGATCGAAATCGTCCGCGGGCCGGGCGGCGCCGTCTGGGGCGCCAACGCCGTGAACGGCGTGATCAACATCGTCACGAAATCATCAGCGGCGACCCAAGGCATTTACGCCCAGTCGGGCGGCGGCGACGAACACCGCTCGTTTAACGCCCTGCGCGCCGGCGGGCAACAGGGCGATCTCACGTGGCGGATGTACGGATTACAGGCCGACGACGGGCCCAGCTTCTGGAACGGACCCGGTGCCCCTTGGGACGCCTTCCAATGCGGCCAGGGCGGGTTCCGGATGGATTGGACGCCCACCCGGCGCGACACGCTCACCTTGCAGGGCGACTTCCTCGGCACGCGCGGCACGTGCAATCAAAACTTCGGCACGGGCTTTCTCCCAGGCCCCGAACGCACTCGCGGCTCCAATTTCCTCGGCCGCTGGAGCCGTGTGTTGGACGAGAACTCCGACTGGGCGGTCCAGATGTACTACTACAACTGGCATCGACGGGTCGGCGGCGACGCCCCGTGGTTGATGTATGAGAATACGTTCGACCTCGACTGCCAGCAGCACACGAAACTCAACGAGCGGAACGACCTGGTTTATGGCTTCGGCTATCGAAATTCTCAGATGATGCTGTTCCTCGACGGAGCGGGCGTGGCGACGGTGCCGCCCACGGACTCGCTGGGCGTCATCAGCTACTTCGTCCAGGACACCATGACGCTCCGCGACGATCTTCTCTATACCACCGTCGGCGTGAAGTGCGAACATAATTCATACACGGGATTCGAGTACCAGCCGTGCGCCAAACTGCTCTTGACCCCCAACGAGCAAACGTCGATGTGGGGCTCCATCAGCCGGGCCGTCCGAGTGCCGTCGTTCGGGGAGCGCAACGCGCAGTTGTTCGGCGGCCTCTTCCGAGGCAATCAGACGAGGCTGTCCGAGGATGTGCTGGCCTACGAACTGGGCATGCGCCGCCAGGCGACGGAGAAATTCTATTGGGATCTGGCCGTCTTCTTCAATCGTTACGACAACCTTATCGGAATATCCCCCGCGATTCCTCCGGGGTTCTTCACCAATGTGGGCTACGGCGACACCTATGGCTACGAGTTGGTCGGCACCTATGAAGTGACTCCCGATTGGCGTCTGAGTACCTCCTATAGCTTCCTCGTCGAGCACATCACCTACGGCCCCAATGGCTTGCCGTTGGAGTGCGTTCCCGGCCGCAGCCCGCGAAACCAGTGGAATCTTCAGTCCGGCTGGAATCTGCCGCACGACACCACGCTGGACGTCATCTTCCGCTACGTCGACATGCTCGAAAACGGCAACCTGCCGAGCTACTTCGTCATGGACGTTCGCTGGGCCTGGTATCCGACCGACAGCCTGGAACTGGCCGTCGTCGGACAGAACCTGCTGGACAGCCCTCACCAGGAATTCCTCGACAACTTCGGCGAAGCCACCGAAGTCGAGCAAGGCGTCTACGGCTCGGTAAGCTGGCGGCACTAATCCGCTAGTGCGTCTGGACGCACCAATGTACTCATCACGCTCCGCGTGATGTCGCATGTGATGCTACATCCATTTTGCCGTGACATCACGTGGAGCGTGATGAATACGGACGAGCCCGAGGCGTTTTAGAACTCCGCTACTCCCCCCGTCCGTCGCGATGCCCGGCGAGATTCCTGACTTGACTAGTCAATCTATCGGACATATTATTGGACATAGATGGGGACATAGATGTGGACAGAGATGGGGACATTATTGTCATGGAAATGACATAAGACGCTTATATATTGTTTTAAGCGCATCTGGATTGTGTATGCATGGCGGGACAATGACAGAGACATATCTCAAGACACATCCCTGGATCACGTTCCAATTGGACGGGCGAAAGATTCCTTATTCCGTGTGGATGGATCTTGGGGCTATCCAATCCAAGGTCGAGCACGTTGCCCATACGATGCTCCCTCCGGAGGCCGCGAAACGTCTAGCGATGCTTTATTTGAGCAAGGGCGTTCATGGAACGACCGCCATTGAAGGCAACACGCTCTCCGAGGAACAAGTACGCGATTATGTCCAAGGGCGTGTCAGCCTGCCGCCTTCGCAAGAATACCAAGGGCTGGAAATCAACAACATTGTCCTTGCTTGCAAGGAGATTGCGGAAGCGGTTCTCGGGGGCCTTGGCGCTGAACTCACTGCTGCGCGGGTGTGCCGATACAACAAGATGGTGCTGGAGGGCCTTCCAAGGGACGAAGAGGTGGTTCCTGGTCAAATGCGAAAGCACACTGTTGTTGTTAGAGGAGTCGGCTATCGCGGTGTTCCACCGACGCAGTGCAAGCAACTCGTCGAACGGATGTGTGATTGGATCAACCGAGAAATCCGCCCGCAAACGGCTCATCAAGAGATTGCTTTCGCCGTGTTGCGCGCGGTCCTCGCTCATCTCTATCTCGCGTGGATACATCCCTTCGCCGACGGTAATGGACGAACGGCCCGACTCATCGAGTTTCAGGTTCTCCTTGCCGCGGGTTTTCCGTCGATCACCGCTCATCTACTGAGCAATCACTATAACCTCACCCGGTCCGAATACTATCGGCATTTGGCTCAGGCAAGCAAGTCGGGAGGAGACGTGGTGCCCTTTATCCGGTACGCGATCGAAGGGTTGCGCGACGGGCTGGATGCGCAGATCAAGGAGATACGCCATACGCAGTGGGATCTCGCTTGGAAGGATTACGTCTACGACAAGTTCCGAGAGAGGAAAGGAGAAGCGGCACATCGACAACGTCAACTCATCCTTGAGTTGGCGGACAATGGTCCGACCCCCATTTCGCGATTGACAGAGCTCTCGCCGCGAATCGCGCGGCTGTATGCGAATAAAACTCGCAAGACGCTCACGCGTGACGTCAATTTCCTTGTCCAAGAAGGATTGGCGATGAAGACCGCCAAAGGTGTCGAATCGAACCACCAAGCGCTGCTCAGTCTTCTGCCACCAAGGCGGCTCAAGGAATCAGTGGAAGAATAGTCCGTTGCTGAGTGTCCAGACGCACCAATGTACTCATCACGCTCCGCGTGATGTCGCATGCGACGCTACATCCGTCTTGCCGTGACATCACGCGGAGCGTGATGAGTACGGACGAGCCGAGGCGATTCAAAACTCCGCCAACCCCGCCCCGTCCGTCGCAATGCACGGGAGAATGGCCGGCTTGAGGTTCCTCGGGCGATAATAGCGGTCCGCCAGCGCCTTACGCACGGCGTCCACCCGATCGCGCCGGGCCAGGATCATGATGCATCCGCCCCGCCCCGCCCCGGCCAGTTGCGCCCCCGCCACGCCCGGCACGGCCGACGCAATATCCACCATCTCGTCGATCTCCGGCGTGCTGCACCGGTAAGCGCCCGGCTGCATGTAGAGCTGAGCCCCCAGCACCCGGGCCGGATCCTCGCTCGCCAGGTCGGCAATCAACTGGCCCAGGCAAGCGTCGGTGTACGGCTCCTCGGTCGCCTCGTATTTGCCGTCGCCGCGGCGGCGGCTCACGCGGTCGCCGTCGTGGCTGACCTTCATCAACCGGCCGAATTCCTCGATCCGTCCCTCCTGAAGCAAATCGCCGCACAGCCGGCTCCGCATGATCTCGGCCGCGCCATAAAGCAGAATGCCCCGCGGATTATAGCACTTCGGCTCGGCGTGCGTGGCGAAATTCACGTCGAGCATCTCGCACTGCTCGCCCGAGAGCATCGAGCGAAACTCGTCCCGGGTCATGAATTGCGGCGCCTTGAGCAACATGCGGTAAATGTCGCTGGTCGAGCAGCCCAGCCTCGCGGGATCAATGTCGCGCACATGAGCCAACGACGCGGCCAGCTCCGGCGCACGCTGCCGTAGCAAGGCCAAGCCAAGGTTGTACGTGGCCACCTTCTCGTTGAACGTGTGCTTGGCCGCCGCGCTCTTCGCCGCGCGGATGTGGCTGTTGGCGATGATCACCTGATAGTCCTTCGGCGCGTCGAGAATCCGCTCGACGCGGAAGGGCAGATAGGACACGTGGGCGATTTTGCCTCGCTGACCCAGGTAAATGGCCGCGTGATCGCCCGCCCCGCCGCGCGAGCCGACGAACCACTCGCCCTCGCCGCACAAGTCGATGAACTGCCGGCTGGCCAGCTCGAAATTGTTCAACGCAATGGCCGCCTGCAAGGTGGCCACGACGAGCGTCGAACTGCTGCTCAGTCCCGCGGCCATCGGCACGTTGCCCGCCACCGCCAGATTGAGCCCCCGGATCTGAACGTCCTGAAACTGATGCTGAAGCCGCAGCATGGCCGCCTTGATGTAGTTGCCCCAGTCGCCGGCCGTGCCGTACAACAGGTTGCGGACCCAATCGCTGTTGACAAAATTGACCCAGTCGCCCCACGCGAACCGCCCGATCAGTTCCGAGACGTTGAACTCGACCGGCTTGAACCGGCCGGGCTGCGTGCTCACCGCCACCACGTTGTTGTCATTGCGCAACGAGGCCACCGCGATCGTCTCGCGGTCGATGGCCAGAAAATTGGTCGATCCGCCGCGATGGTCCACGTGGCGGCCCATCAAGTTCACCCGCCCCGGCGCGCGAACAATGCACACCTTTTCGTCGAACCCAAAACGCTTGCCGAAACAGGTGAGCGCCGCCGTCAGATCCTTGGTCTTTGCCGCGTGCAGCGCGTCGTGACGGCCGTAAATCCGCGAAAGCCACCGGCCGAGGCTCGGCCGGCCGCCCTCGATCTTCGCGAGCCACTGGCGGACCGTGGCGAATTGGTTCGGTCGCAACCGCGGCCGGCCGCCGGGCGATTTTTTCTTCGCCTTTGACCGGGCCGCCTTCTTGCGCCGCACGTAGTCGGCGATCGCCAACAATTCATTGGGCGAGTTGAACCCCTGGACCCATTGAGCGTCGTCGGCCGGGACGGAGCGAATCTTGTACCGCGCCCCGCCCCGCTCGTCGCGGACCGACGCCAGGAGCCGAATCACGTCGGTGATGTAGTATTCGCCCTGCGCGTTGTCGTTGCGCAGCAGGCTCGTGCCCGTGTAAAACGCCTCGGCCCGAAACAGATAGAGGCTCGGGTTCAGCCCGGTACACATCCGTTCGATCTGCCGCGCCGGATAGCGGCGGCCATCGATTTCCAGAGAATAACGCGACTCGTCGAACCAGCGGACCAGCGCCGAGCCCTCGATGGTCTTGCCGGCCCGGGCCAGCTTCAACAACTCGGGCACGGCCACCGTTTGTTTCTCCGGCTTGGGGAAGTGCCGCGCGACCACGTCGAGAATTTCCTGGCCCGAGACGTGCCCCTGCCGCCCAGCGAGTTCGATCAACTCATCGACGACCGATTGTTTGGCCAGATCGGCCTGTTCGATAATGGCCAACGCTTGGCCGTCGCCGTCCAACAACACCCGGCCGCCGGGCGAGTCGCTTCCCTTGGGCCGCGGCAGGGTCAACAGGGCCATGTCGGGCTGCTGCTTGACGTAGCCCGCCACGAGCGTCTCGATCGCCACCGGCTCGATGTACTTGTCGCCCATCGACACCAGCACGTGGCCCGCATAGCCCATCGTCGCCAGCGCTTCGGCCGCCACACGCGCCGCGTGGCCCGTGCCGAGTTGCGGATGTTGATAAACGTACATCACGCCCGCGTGTTCGGCGTCGACCGCGCGGAGCACCTGCTCGGCCTTGTCGCCCAGCACGAGCAAGAATCGGCGGAAGCGATTTTTCTTGAAGGCGGCAATGGCCCGATTGATCGCCGGCACGCCGTCGATCTCGAAACAGACCTTGACCAGATCGTCGCGACCCATCCGCGAGCCCTTGCCCGCGGCGAGGATGACAACGACCGTGTTATCGACGATCGGCTTGTTTTCCGGCATGGAGGAACCTCCGCTCGGGTTGTTATGCTCTCATTTGCGCGAGCATGTTGGCGTCGAGCGACGCTCCTCCCATCATACTATGAAAACACCCAATAAAGAACCACCATCGTCACGGCCAGCACGACCGTCAATACCCGGAAATTGCCGATCCCGCGCCAGGCTTGGCCGCGCAACGGCTCCAAGATCGATTTCCAGACCAGGCTGTCTTGCTCGGGCGAAATCGGCTGCTCCGGCGTTAAGAGCGTCACCAGCAGAAGCAAAGGCGAGCTGACGCAGTAGAGAAATGCCGGAACCAGGATCCACGGAAGCCATGTGGGCCAGAGGAGTTTCGGATCCGTTGGGTTGTCGGACGCCAGCATCGTCAAGGCGCCGCCCGCCAGCGCAATCGCGGCGATCGCGCCAAGGAACGTTCCGATCGCGCTGAGCTGAATCGTTAGCCGGCGCGAGTACGAACAGAGCGCCAGCGAGATCGAGCAAACGACAAACAAATAAACCCCGGGCAAGAGAAACGGCACGCGGAAACCGAAAAACAGGGTCCACTCATCGAGCTTTCCGCAGAAGGAGAGCACAAAACACGCGATCCCCAGCAACGTGCCGAACCAGGCCGTGGTCAACGCGGCTCTTCCGGTGGCCTTCCGCCAGAACACGCCCCAGAGAAACAAAGCGGTGATCGGCGGCGCGATAAAACTGATCATCGTGTTGATGCCTTTGAAGATGCCGCCGAGATGTTCCAGATAGGGCGACCACGCAATGGCCGCGACCAGCGCGCAGAACGTGACGATCCGTCCGGTCAAGATGAGCGCCCGATCGGACGTTTGCGGACGCCACCGCTTCAAAAGATCGTAGCTGAACAACGTGGCGATCGAGTTCAACGCCCCCGACACGGCTCCCGTCAACGCCGCCAAGAGCGCCGCCGCCATCAATCCCTTCAGTCCCGTCGGTAGCAGCCCTTGAATCAGCCTGGCCAGGGTGGCTTCCGTGTTCGGGGTGGTGTTGTCGCTCATCATCGGCAACGTCGGCAGCTTGCCCTGGTGGATCAGGGCCAGACAAATCACCCCCGGCAAAACAAAGAGAAACACGGGCAAAATCTTGATAAACCCCGTAAAAAGCGGACCGACCCGGGCGTGGTTTTCGTCCTTGGCCCCCAGCACGCGCTGCACGATCGTCTGGTCCGAGCACCAATACCAGATTCCGATCACCGGATAGCCCAGCAGCACGGCATACCACGGCAGGTCCGACGGATCGCCGTGGCCGCGAAGAAGGGTCAGGTGTTTTTCGACGTTCTTGGGGATATCTTCAGGCTGGAGTGTGCCGGCCGCGGTCGTCGCCGGTTGGGACGCTTGCACCGCTAATTCGTCGACCGACGCTTGAAGTCCGTCCCAACCGCCGACCGCGTTGTAGCCGATGAGCGTAATGCAAATCGCGCCGATCAACAGCACGATCGTGTCGAACGATTCGGTCAGCACGACCGCCTTGAGGCCGCCGATGATCGTATACAACCCGGCGATGCCCCCGACGATGCAAAGCGTCAGCAGGCGATAATGTTCGGGATGGGCCACGAGGTTGTTGAGCACGAACCCCTCGAGAACCACCACGCCGGTGAACAACGTGAATCCGAGATGAATGAAAATGGCCGAAAGGATCGAGATGGCGGCCAGCCAATCGCGGCACGGACGGCAGTAGCGCTTCTCCAAAAAGTCGGGCAGCGTCGTCACTTTCGAGCGAAGGTAAAACGGCGCGAAGAACAACGAGAGGCAAATCAACGTGAACGCGGCCATCCATTCGAAGTTGCCGTAGGCCAGCCCGTCCTTGTAGCCCGCCTGCGCCAGCCCGACCAGATGGGTCGTCGAGATGTTGGTCGAGAACAACGCCAGTCCGATCACGGGCCACGTGAGCGACTTTTCGGCCAGGAAGTAGCTCGATCCTTCGGTCGACTTCCGCCGCAAGCCGGCCCAAAGACCAATGCCCACCACGCCGCACAGATAAAGCGCGACGACCAGCCAGTCGAACCACGACATGGCCGATTCCGTCTGGCCGACGATGCCCTCAGCCGCGGCAAACAGCGGGTAAAATCCCAACATGAAACAGGTCTCCCTTTCCAACAGGCCCAATTTCAGACACCGACACCGCTATAAATCAGAGGATTATCCAGTTTACCAAATAGGCCCCGAGCCGACAATCCATCGCGGACCGACGTTCCCGGCCCTCCCGCCAATCTTGCAACCGGCCGCTCGCCCGTGGTATAGTCCCTGTCGCCAAAAACCACACTAACCCGAAGCGCCAGCGAGGGCACCCATCTCGTAGGTCAGGCTGTGCCTGACAATCATGGCAATTCTGACAATCATGGCAATACGTGTCAGGCACAGCCTGACCTACGTCTCCGTGCCCTCCGTGTCTCCGTGGTGAAATATCCGCACAAACTTATCTTCCCAACCCCGCCATGCGCACCGACAACGTCCTCGACCTGATCGGAAACACGCCCTTGGTCCAGTTGGCCGGCGAGAACATCTTCGCCAAAGCCGAATTCCTTAACCCCGGCGGCAGCATCAAGGACCGGGTCGCCCTGGCCATGCTCGAAGGCGCCCGGCGCGACGGCCGCCTGCGGCCCGGCATGATTATCTGCGAACCGACCAGCGGCAACACGGGCATCGGCCTGGCGCTGATCGGCCGGCTCAAGGGTTTTCAGGTCCGCATCGTCATGCCACAGGGCATGAGCGAGGAACGCAAGAAGATCATCCGCGCGTTCGGCGCCGAGCTGATCCTCACGCCCGACGAGGAAAGCATCGGCGGAGCGGTCCGCGCCGTGCAGGCAATGGCCGCCGCCGACCCGCGGCTCTTCGTGCCCGACCAGTTCGGCAATCCCGACAACCCGCGATGCCACTACGAGCACACGGCCCAGGAGATCTGGCGACAAATGGCCGGCCAGGTCGATTGCTTCATCGCCGGCGTCGGCAGCGGCGGAACGTTGCAAGGCGTCGGAAAGTTCCTCAAGGAACATCGGCCCGAGGCCAAAGTGGTGGCCGTCGAGCCCAAAAACGTCTCGGCCTTGCTGGGCCATGAGCCGGGCCTGCACCGCATCCAGGGCATCGGCGACGGTTTCATTCCCGCCGTGCTCGACGTCTCGCTGGTCGATGAAGTAATCGAAGTGAGCGACGAGGACGCCATCGAAACCACCCGCCAAATCGGCCGCGATCTCGGCCTGCTCTGCGGCATCTCGTCGGGGGCCAACGTCTGGGCCGCCCGCCGCTGGGCCAAGTCCCACCCCGGCAACGTCGTCACGGTGCTCCCCGACCGCGCCGAACGCTACTTCAGCACCGCCCTATTGTAGGCCGGGTCGTGACCCGGCGATGAGTGTGTAGGCCGGGTCACGACCCGGCATTTGAAACATTAACCAATACTCGCCGGGTTGCAACCTTGTCTTTACCCACATTTTTTGGCTGCCAGAATCGCAAAAATCTGCGGAAAAATAGGGATTTCGGTATCGTGGTTGATTAGCACCCCGAGCACCA
>Ga0209342_10005011_pt1 | contig 13632 bp, 21 predicted proteins | sample RifCSP16_2_FD_184023 | JGI IMG/M metagenome (GOLD analysis project Ga0209342, IMG submission 184023) | Soil microbial communities from Rifle, Colorado - Rifle CSP2_sed 16_2 (SPAdes) (version 2) | ecosystem: Environmental > Terrestrial > Deep subsurface > Rock core/Sediment | place: Rifle... | reverse complement strand
CGGTCATAAAACCCATCGTCGCAATCGAAACACCCAACCGCACGCGAACCGCGCCGAGATAAAGTGTTCCGGCCGTTATGGACAGGCTCGTGCCGATCAGTTGGTCCCGCGCCACCGTCTGCGCCAGGATGGAGTCCCTGTCCGCCGACAGGTTCAGCGGGCTGACGTACTCCAACGCCGTCGCCGCGTTCGTCACCCGCGGTATCTTGCCCTTCGTGCCGATGGCAAGCCAGCTTGTGTCGTAGTCCGTCGAAGAATCTTTCTGGAGGATGGCCCCGGCCGCGCCGCCGGCCTCCAACCCCGTGCCCGCGGCCCCGGCCGGGCCTGTCGGCGTCTCAGAAACAATAAGGGCAATGAGCACCTTCTTAGATGCAGCACCGAGCGTATCTATCGAAAGCTCCAGCGGCCCATCCAGTGCCGGCGCCGGATTCCCGGCCTTGAAATCCTTGCTGCCCGCCGTCGTCACGGCATAGCTCCAGCTTCCCGCGAAGCGATCCTTGAGGGTAATCGTCAGTGTCGCCGTCGGCTCCGCTCCGGGATATGGCATGGCGCTGGCCCGAACGATGTAGCCCTTGATTTCCGGCAACGCGACTTGAAAGCATGGCGAGGTAGCCCCGGCCGAATCGCTCTCGCCAACTAGCCAAATTACGCCGGAGCCGTCCGGGGCCATGCGATAGCCGGATTCCGGCAAATGGAGCACGCCCTTAACCGCGTTTGCAAAGTTGCCGAATATCATGGTACTCTGGCCTCCATGCACTCGCCCTGCCCGTTTTGCGGCGTCGTTTTAGAGCACGCCATTGCCGGCTTAAATAGAATGATTCGTTGCCCAAATTGCGCGGCCTCCATTCTATTGACCGGATCAAAAAAAGAAACGCCGGCCCACCAACGCCGCTCCAGCGGGGTCATTCGCTCAATCGGTTTCGTCATCGCCTTGGCCATTGTCGTCTATCTCATTGCCCGATGGATTTATCTAGCTGATATACCTTAAAGCTCGCCCGTCCCATACCTCGCCGTTCACGCGGGGTATCCAGCCATTCGCGGTCTAGCGACCCTTTTACAATCGACTCCTGCCTGAGTACCGCTGGCTCGCATTGTTGCCCATTATCCAGCGCCGCCGCGTTCCATCGCAAGCCCCACTCATCATCGCGCGGGCACTTGGCCTGCGGCGTCAATAGCGCCGCCCGCATAGAGCATGAGCTAATATAGCGTTTCTTGCAGGCCAGTGTCTCTACAAAATCGTCATGCGCCCCGCCGGCCGCGGGCACGTCGAATTGCCGGTGGTGCTCGCATTGCAGGCACAAGGCTCGCCGTGTCGTATCTCCAGAACTAACCACCAATATCTCATTCATGCCGCGATCAAACAAGGGGGCGACGTCGTGAACGCCAACTTCGCCCAGCCATATTCGGTAATAAACGGATCGACCGCCTGCTGAGGTCCGGGCGGATGCGGGGCTGGCTCACCTAATGGCGGTGGAGGCGGCGGCGTTACCCAACGTTTGCGAACCGTCTCGTGGTAGAGCCCTTGCTCGGGCGCTGGCGTGGAGCCGGTCAGCCGATACCATGAGCCGTATCCAAACCCGGCGGCCCGGCACGGAGGCGGGCCGTTCAAGTTGCACACGTCCTGGGCGCCTTCTGGCGGATATATTTGGTCCCCTAATGCCTGATATAGCCCCTCGTGCTTGGCTAGCACGTCATTACAGGCCGCATAACGCGGCTGAAAGTCAATGCCAAAACCGGAGTCGTGCGTCAGAATCCACGCCCTAAAATCGTCCGGCATATCCGCGGCCGCTGCCGGCCACCGCGCCCTTGTTTGCCCGGTGTACCATGCCGACCACCGCTGAATAGGCCGCGGTATGACCAAGGCAGTCCAGTAGGCATCCTGGGCAAACCATGCCGATATCTCCGTGATATATTCAACCCACCAGCCGCGGTCGTAAGGATCGTCCGTCCAAATATAACGCTTCTGCTCGGTGATCCCGCGATAGCGCCGCCAGATATTCTCGAAAGCATCCTCGCAGTAGGCCGCGTCGCAGCCCGCGTTCTGCGGGCAACCGAATTGCCCAGCTACCAAGCAATACACCTGCAAATTTCCGGGCCGGGCGCTGCTGCCCGATTGGGCAACAATACCCAATACCCCGGCCGGCACGCTCGGCGATATCTGCCCGAATGATACATTCCGCCACGGCTCGCCGGATACGGGTACACCGCCGTTGTCCCAATCGCGACTATAATTCGGGATTTCATAGGTAAAGTTTTCCTTAAACGGGAATAGAGCTGGCGCGTTTGGCTCATTGCAATAAGGGACGCAGCCCGTATTACAGCACTCCGGCGGGAACGCGGAGAGCGGCTCCACCGGTAGGAGGACCAGCCATTGATATTCGTTGGCGCCCGGCCAGTCCAGGTTCGTTTCGCCAAGGTTCGTCGTCGGAAATGTACCAATAGATGTGCGCCAGGCCCCGCGCCATAGCGGCGGCCGCAGGATCGTTTCGTCGTCTTGCCACACGCCGCCGCCCGCCGAGCAAGTCCCCGGACTCGACGGCGGAAGGATCAGGAGCGTTGCCGGATCGACGCAGAAGGACCGTTTCGGAAACCAAAAGCCGAACACCGTCAAAATCTTCGACCAGTTTGGCGCGCCGGGATACTTGTTACAATCCTCATAATCCGGCACGATCATGTCAATCGACGGGGTTAGATAGGGTATTCCGTCCCATCGCCACAGGCCGTCCAGCGCCTCGCAGCTTGGGCGATCCACCGGGCCGGGGATAATCACTCCTTCGCTATCGACGCACTGGCGCAATTTGCGCTCCAGCACAAAGCGCCCGGCCTGGCTCTTGATTTGCGTGTCGATCCCGTTGCCGGCCCACCAGTTCTGTTGGAATCCATGCGCTCGGCGAAGATGCTGTCCGTCTAACCAGAAGCCGTGCCAAGCACAGGCGAACTCCATTTTGTAGGGCCAGGCCCGCCGCCTCATGGGGAACATATCGACCATGATATTGAATCCGGGGTCGCATGGGGTAGAATACCATACTTGATCTAGTTGACAGCACCCGCCTTGTAACGAAGGAAATTGCGGGCGTCCATCTAAATAATGACAACAGCCCACCGTGTCGCAGCGCGGAAAAAAGGAGAATGGCGGCTCGGAGGCCGTGCAGGCGTTCGTGCAGTCGGGCCAGCTAAAGTTAGTAACGAAACAGCCCCCCGCGGCCGCACACGCAGAGATTTGTGGATTGCAATTTGATCCCGGCGGGAATCCACCAGTGCACGTGTACGACACGCACGAACCGTTGGGCATACAACAAATAAGGCAATTCGCCATACTCTGTTACCTATACCGCCTCACACGGCGCCGTCGGCGTCAACGGCCTCGCCGGATCGACTACGTGAACCGTCACCGTCGGATCGGGCTCGTCCAAATTGCTTTGATCCACCGCGAAAATCGGCAACGCCATGAAGGCCGGCGAATCATCCGGGTCGCCCTCCACGCGGGCCACCCGTAGGCAGAGAACCTCTTGCCCACACACGATGGGCGAATCAATCCAGCCGTCGGCGTAAAAGAACTCCCCGCTATAACCAAAGGGGTGCGTTTTCAATCGTTGTACCGCCAACTTTTTTCTTCCCGCCCCCCACGTCGTAACGTCGATGCCGATTACCCGGCATCGCAGTGCAATCGTTTCCCCGGCATAGCGTGGCGTGCGCCAATTGCGCGGCGGCCGCGCCGGGTAGGCGGCCAGCTTTTTCAGCGCCTTGCGAATGGCCCGCACCATGTCGCCACTGAGCAGATAGGAGCCGCCCTCCGCTGCCATTAGAAGAGCCCCAGCGGCGCCCAGTCCACGGAGCCTTGCGACGGCCGATAAATCCGAAAGACCTGGACCGGATCATTAGGTAACGGGGGAATGGACGCTAATAATTGCTGCCCAACGCCGTTCAGCGGCATCGGCGCTATGGCGTTATCGCTCTCCGCATCCTTGCATCGACTTAGCTCTTTGGTGATGTTGTCGCGCTCATAGACGTGCTGATCGAGTATCTTGGAGAGAAACCCGCGCGGGTCGAGGAACACCTGGTATTGGGTGCGTAAGAAGTAGATGTCATTCTCGAATTGGCGGGCACTAGAGATATCGCCCATCTTCGCGTAACCCGCGGCTACCGTAAACGTATTGGCGAAAATTGGATCGCTGCCGGTGCCGAAGGTCACATTGAAGGCATTGAGGTTGGTCGTATTTTCATAGATGGCCTTTTTGTTCATCAGGGCGCCCAGGCTATCCACCTCGTTCCTCGTTACCACGATGGTCAAGATCACCGCATCCTGTTCCGGCAGCGGATCAAATAGCAGTCCGCACGAAGCCCCGACGATTTGATTCAGCAGCGGCGCGGGTAGGAGAACGGTATTGACCGTTCCGTTGGCCAGCCGCGTTTCGGTCCCCAGGTAGTCCGCACGAAAGAGCGGCACTTGGATGCGCTCGGAGCCCGTTGAGTATTCCGGCGGGCGCAGGAGCGGATCGTCATTCTGTGGCGGCTGTGCGCCGACGGCGGAGCTTTCATAGTTGACCGTCACCAGGAAAAAATGTGGCGAATCGTCAATCGGCGTTGCATTTTTATCGACCACAACGGACAACGGGTCTTGCGGATAGGCCGCGCCGCGAACCGGAATACTAACCCCGGTGCCGACGCCGACGGCGTTTTTGGCTGCGTAGGTTCCCTCGTAGCTCCCAACCGTTCCAACCCAGCCGTCGAATAACACCTCGAAATTGCGAATATAGCGGCGCTGCGACTTGTCCTCGGAGGCCGCGACACCTCGGAACACTTCCTTGGGATATCCGCTGACGACTGCCATTTAGTTCCCCGTTCCGGCCACACCGGAAATAGCCGCCACGATTTTTAGCGTATTCGCCGCCGTCGTCTTGGTAGCGGCGCTGATTTCATCGGCTCGCTTTTTGATCTCGTCGATCCGCCGCTGGCGGTCCTTGTCTGCGATGCCTGCCAACTGCCGCCGGGCTAAGTCGCTGAACGCCGCTTGCGTGCCGGCCAGCACTGCCCCCGGCCCCTCTACCCCGCGCTTATCGCGTTCCTCCTGCATCTCACGGGCTCGGTCGTACATTTTTTGGTCCTCCGCCTCTATGGCTTCCCACTCCCGAAGGGTTTTTTCCGCCCAATCCAAATCCTGTTCGTAAAGCCGTGTCCGCTCACGCTCGTCTTCGAGAATGTTCTTGATAAGCCGCTCGGTTTCACGGTCAATGTTTAGTTGACGTTCCTTTTCATCGCTAATGCTTCGCTCGATGAACTCCCGCTCTTCAGCGGTATCAATCACCTTTAATTGTGCCTCTAAGGATCGGTCCAGCAAATCTAGCGCCTCCTGCGCCCGCCGCAAATCGTCGGGATCGCCGGACGCAGCCATCGCGGTGGCGAGCGGGGCGCGAATATCGCCGAAACGTCTAAGGACGCCTTCTCTTTCGCGGTCCCAGGCGCTTTTGAGCCCTTGGTCGATAAAGCCTTGGGCCTGTTGTATTTGATTGCGCAAATCTACCAGCGCATCGGTCGCCCCGGCCCGTCCGGCCCACCCGCCGCGGAGGGCGCCCCGGCCCTCCGCGGCGGTAATGGCATCTAGCGTAGTAACCAAATTGGCGCCTATCTTGATAATGGTTCCGAATAGTGGCACCTGTAGGCCTAGTTGATTAGTTAGGGCAGACGCGGATGTTTCTCCGTCTCGATATGCTTGAGCGACTTTAGCGATTACTGCGGTAAGCTCCTCAAACTTACGCAGCGCCATCGACGCAACCGCGAGAGCGCCGCCGCCGAGAAACAATCTCCCGATCTGATTCAGTTGGCGTATTGAGAGGCCGGCCTTTTGGCCCGCACTGGCAAATTGCATAGTGGATTGCGTGGCCCGCTGAATTGGCGCGTCTGCATCTCGATAAAGCGCATTCAATTCCATCAATTCGCGTATGCGCTCACGCTGCGCCGCCCCGACGCCGGATTGTGCTAGCCGAGACAACCGCATTTCATCGGCCCCGAATCGCCGTGCCATAAGCTGATCTTCAAGAGATTTCGCCCATCGCGCCGCTTCGCGCTCGGCGCTTTTCAGCTTAGACGTGAACTCCGCCGTATCCATCCCCAGGCGAACATTCAGACTAGCGGCGGTAGCCATGAGGAATCCCGTGAATGTCCGCCCACATGCCCAGCCACGCCCTTGTCGCCTCGAACTCGGCCTCCGCGTCAGCCTCTTCCGGCGGCGGCGTGCAAATTAGAAACGAGTCCTCGTCCAAATCCCGCGCCCCGGCGGCGGCGGCAATCATGGCACATTGCCGGGCGGTGCGGCGCCAGTCATTCCCAAACGGCTCCAAGAGGTAGAATGCCTGCCAATTCCGAAACTCCGCTAACGTAAGCCGCTGTTTCAATTCTCCGACGGTGCTTCCGAGGTAGGCGGCGAGTCGGAACCAGAATCGCTCGACTGGCCGCCGTCGGAGTTTTTTACCGCGTCCTCCACGTCCTTGTCGCTGATGCCGTTAAGTCGTAGGCACGCCTCGAAAATCCGCTGGATCGCCTTCGACGGCCAGCGGCCCAGGTCATTCGCCGCCGATTCGGGGTCTTTGAACAATGCCACACCCTGCATGTCGCTCATGCAGAGCGCGCACAGGCTGGCGCGATAATTCATCAGATTCGTTTCGCGGTTGGCGCCCTTGCCCTTCATGCGCCGTGCGTCGAATGCGTCACGCTCCGCGGCCATCACCGCGCGAACCAACACATAGCGATTGATCTCCGGCACCGGCACGTTTTCGACTTCCGCCGCCGTAGCCGCAAACGCGGTCAAATCTTCCAGCTTGAATGTTTCCATTGTTTATCCCTATGTAGTCGGCAGAATCGCCGCCGCACCGCCGACCGGCGTGATTGTCAACACCGCTTGTTGCTGTCCGCCCATGTTCGTATTCACGTTCCAATTGCTGATTAGCGCCTCGAATGGGCCGACAATATATGAAACCGTGGTGCCCATCGCGCCGGCCGAGTCTGGCAAATTGAACTTAAAAAAGATTTTCGTCTGCGCTAAGCAATATCCGAGCAACGCCTTGTGCACGGTGTCTTCCGAAACATAATCGAGGGTCATCGTGATGTCCGGCAGTTCCTTTAGACCTGCAATCTTTTCCATCAATCGGGCCGGACTCGTGAGATTTGTCGCGTCGTGAATGTTGTGTTTGATCGAAACCACGCCGGTCACGGATGCGACGTTCGGGACAAGCGTTGTGACTGTTCCAACCACTGTTCCGTAATAAACGGTGGTATTGTGGGAAATCCTTGCGGTTGTAGTCGGCATGTTAGTTGTTCCTAGCTGACGCCTATCGTTTCAACATAGGTCGCCAAAAAATCAAGCATCACTCCAAATGCCCGTTCGAGTTCCTGGTCCGCGGACTCCTCTAGGGTATCGTTGCGGTTCACCATGCGGACCAATTGAAACGAAATCCCGCCGACGGCTCCCTGATATCCGTCCAGCCCGCCGCGCACCGCCTCGGCCAATTCCTTGGCGGCCAGCGCTGTCCGCGCCCAACAATTGAATTGATAGCGCGACGTGGCCGGCCCGGCGGCATTGACCAGCCCGCGCGGGATGATATAGGATATTTCCTGATATGTAATGCACGGATAAGTCCCGTTCTCCGGAACCAGCATCGGGTAAATCCGCGCATTGCTGCCCGACCCGACCAACGCCGTCACGTCGGCATCGTTCGCCAAAATCGTTCGCAGGGCGGCGTCGATCATGCGGCATTCAACGTCCTCTGCATGGCCTCATCCAGCCGGTACGGCAGGCTCGCCAGCCACTGCGGCAGGTGCTCGTCGAATGCCGGACGCAGATAGGGCCTGGCCGGCACCTGTTCGCGGGGATCATTGTCGATAATGAGTTTGGTTCCGACACGCTTGCCTCCCTTACGCTTGCCCCGGCGATAGCCGAACTCGATGAAGCCGCCGTAGAAGGTATCGCCGTGATAAAGCGAATCGCGGGCCGAGGCCTTGAGTAGCGCCTTACTCGTGCCGGTAAATGCCATCGTCAAAAACTCCTCCTGCACGAGCCATGTATCAATCGAATCGCGCAATGCCCCGGTATCGACGGGCACTTTCGCCTTCGCCGTCACCGCGATATCGTCGGCCAGTTGCAACAAAACCTCCGACGCAATCTGCGTGCGCATACCGAAGGCCAAGCCCTGAAGTTGCTTGGATAGTTCGGCGATGCCTTCTATTTTCATGGTCGGATTCATCGGGCTAGACCACCTCCCGGCACATCATTTCGATGATCCGCCGCTCGCCGGTCGGATCGCCGACGCTGACGACTTCCAACGTCCGGCCATCGAACGCCAGGCGATCGCGCGGCCCTACATCCGACAGATACCATGTCGTCACCTTGCTGCTCCGTTCGGCCCCCGGCTGGTCCGCCTTCATGCCCTCCGAGCCGCCGACAAACTCCACCGCCGCACGCAGTTTCGTCCATGATGTTGCCGGCCAGGAGTCCGAGGCCCCGCCGATTCCGTCGAGCGAAGTCACCCGCCGCTGCACCGTCACAACGTGCCGGAATGCTCCTGGGTCGGGGACAACCATTCCTTCCGGCATTTAATACCCCTGCATTCCTAATTGCCATTTGAGCGCGGTCAACGCAAATTCCAATTCCTTTGAAACCATGCCGGTCAGCACTGCCGACCGATACCGATACCAGTGGGCAATCAATAGGGCCATCGCCTGCTTGTAGCCCGCCGGCACGAGCGCCGCGGTCGCGCCGAATCCGGCCGTATAGTTGAAGCTGACGGCGTTGATCTGCCCGGTCCGCGCCGTAGGCCACACCGTGTTGTAGGCCGGCACGATCCGCCCCGGCAGCCCGTCGGCATCGACCTGATAGCTGGCCGCGGCCCAGGTTTGGGTCGTGCCAGCTGCATCGACATAGCTGATGGAAGAAACCGCGATCAGCGGCGGACGCGGCACATAGAACGGATCGCGCCCGCACGGGAACTCGTCGAGCTTGACTCGCAATGTTTGTGTGACCAGGGCGCGATTCCATGTCTGCTCGATCCACAGCCTCGACGCCGTGATAAGCCGCACAAAAAGGGGGTTATCATCGTCATGCGTCAGGTTCGTTTGGGCCTTGGCCTCGGCCGCGGTCAGCGGCTCCTCGGTCGGCGGCGTTACGACGGTTACGGCCATTCATTCTTCGCCTCTACGCATTCTTCCCGAAAGCGATCACCCGCATCGTCCCGTTCACGCCCGCCGCCGTGTTCTCGATCTTCACCCGGCAATATCGGAATGGAAATATCCCGATAGCCGGCCCCGTCGTCCCCACGGTATTGAGATCAATCATTAGCGGCGTCCAAAACTTCGTCGTTCCGACGGCCACTGCCTTGTTGCCAACGATCACCGTTTCGTCGCTGAAGTCGGCCAGGTTCGCCAGGGCGATATAGACATCGACGCTCCCCACCGCCGGGCTGCCGATAAACGTCAGGCCGAAGATCGAAAAGGAGCCAACGTCATACTCAAACGCGGCTGGCGCCGTCAGCGCGTCGGTGGTCAGGGCCACCGCGGCGTTCTCGAATAGAATTGTTTGGTTGAGCCCGGTCGGCGTGGCGATTTGCTGGGTTGCGGTGGGGATGGCCATTCATCACGTTCCAATCGCAATCCAGTAGAAGCTCTCGGTGCCGGTCGAAGCGGTCAGCGTGGTGTCACCGGCCCCGGTCGGCTTCCAGGCATACACATCGACGTTTGCCCCGTTGATATTGGCCGTCAAAACCGACGTGCTTAAGGCCGGCGCTGCCGTCCCTACGAGCGTCGCCGTAAACGCGATGCACGTCGTCAATCCGTGAGCCACCGAAGTCGGGTTGCCGCCGTCCAGCGCGGTCTCGCCGCGGGCGATCTTGTAGCCCGCTGCCACTGCCGCCGGGGCCGTCGAGTCCGGGGCCTCGAATGCAAGATAGGTTCCGGCCGCTGTCGCCGCGAAAAAGGCCCGCCGGCCGCCCAGCAGCGAATAGGCTGCGTCGGCGCCTGCCCCATTGATCGTGCCGCCGGTCGGCGGATAGACTTTCAGTGTGTTCGTGGCGTGTGTGTTGACGACCGCCATGCGAATGCCCCCCCCGCTTGGCAGTTTGACGCCGGTGGTTCCGTCGGCGCCGGTGACGCCGTTTACGTCCGCGGCGAGGACCGTCGCATCGCTGGTCAGCGAGCCGGCCGCCGCCGGGGATGCGACGGAATGCTTGACCAATCCAGTCAATGTCGCGTGGCGAATGCCGGTAATGTCGCTGGAAGCGTCGAGCACCAGCGCCTTCGAGGCCGCCGCCGTGCCGTTGGTGATCCCGTCGATCTTGGCCAGGTCCGACTCGGCGAGCGTAGTAGCCCCCGTCACCAAGTTGCCGTTGATCGTCAGGTGCCGGATCGTGGAAATGTCCAAGTTCGCGTCCAGCACTACGGCCTTGCTCGCCGCCGCCGTGCCAGCCGTTACGCCGTCGAGGAATGCAAGCTCCGCCGGGGCCAAAGCGTTGAGCTGTTCCAGCGAATCGGAAATGTCCGCTTCGGCGTCGTTGTAAACCTTGGCGCCGTTTAGGTGCAGATCGCCATCACGGTCGATGTATGCCGCGTTAGGCGGCACGCCGAGTGTTGCAGTCGCACTCATGTTCGTTCCTCCGCGTTAGGCGGTTCCTTCCGCCGGGCTAATGTGCGTCTCTCCGGCCACCGCGGTCCCGTGCGTGTTCGGTTTTTCCCGCGCGCCGTACTGAATCGCGGTGATCTGACTCACGACCGCGTTCTGCGTGCCGCGATCAACGACCAACTTCAAGTAGCGCTTGGTCGGCTGCATGATGTCAATGTAGTACGTCTTGTCATCATCGCTGTCCGCAATCGTTTGGCCACTGCCCAGCAGGTCGTCATAGGTATCCGTCGCCGCATCATCGCTCGACTGCTGGAGCTTGATGCTGGTCACGGCCCCGCCGGTGATCGTGCCGAACGCAACGATAAACAGACAGCCCTCGAATCCGCGCATGTCCAGCGCCGAGCTAGTAATGTCGGTCGTGTTCGCGGCGCCGTTCGTCACCGTGGAAAGTTGATTGATCTTGCAATCCCTGGATAGTTGCATACGAAGTCTCCCGCGGCATCAGCCGCATTCATTGGCCCGCTTACGCGGTTTTCAGTCTTGCAAACGCCTCTTCAAGCACCGGCATCCCATCGGATTCCATGCGGCCGAGCAGACCGATCTGGTTCTTGAGGGCGAACAATTCGCCGAGCCGCTGCACTTCCATGCCCAGCGAATCGACAATCCAATAGCCTGCCCGGAAATCACCGAACAAAACGACGTACTGGCCGGTGGTGTAGGCGGTCCCGGTCCATCCTTGCACATATTCACTGGAATAGACCGGTCGTCCCAGAATTGTGTCCGGCATGGGGCCGGCGAATCCGCCGGCGGTCCCGGCCTGCCACAGATACATGCTGGTGCCGGTGGCCTTGAAGCGCCGCACGGTGGTCACGCCGTCCCGGTGCATCAGCCACGAGCCATTCCGCTGATATTGGCCCTTGACGAAGCCCATCGTATTGATAAGTTCGTCCGCCGTGAAGGTTGTCGTGCTGACTGCCGCCACATCGCGGCTGGTGCTGATGCCCAGCGCCGACGCGACCATCACGCCGAGCGGCTGCTGGGCGCCGGAACCGGTGATGTACGCCTTCTCCGCGGTGATGCCCGCCTTGTAGGCCAAGCGGCTGGCGACGTAGCTCTCGATGTCGATGACTGCTGAGCGGATCAATTTCTGCGAAATCTTCACCAACTTAGTCATTAAATGCGGGGTTAGTTCCCGCTTGCCGAAGGTCATCGCATCGTCTTCGGCAATGTCCGCGGCCGGCACTTCGGCCGTCCAATCATCATCGCCGGGGTCTGTATCGAGCGACGGAGCGCCAAGCGATACGGCGCGATCCAGCGGCGGCAGCACATTGCAAATCTGCCGCATGAACACGTCGTCATCCAAAAACTTAATGACCTGTGCCGAGAGGACCGTCGGCGACAAGTAGCCGCCCTTCGGGTCCGACGAAGTTTGCAGCCCCGCCGATATCCGGCCGTGGCCGATGTATTCGGCGAAGCCGGTCGCGTACTCCGGCGAGGCCCGCTTGTGAAAATCGCTGCCCGCCTTGATGCGCAATTCGCGTTTGTTGACCACCCGCCCGAATCGGTCGGTGGGACCGAACGTGAGGCGCAAGTCCTCTCCCGGCTTGGCGGCGGGCTCCACCTTGGCCGGGTCGTCCCCGCGCGTCTCCCGGCCGCGCGAGACGTCAAGCTCGGCCTCGTGCTTTTCGAGCGCCGCGAGCCTGTCCGCCTGATCCTTCAAGCCGTCGATGTCAGCGTTGACCTTCGCCCAATTCTCCTCTTCGGCGGCGTTAAGCGGCCGTTTTTCGGCCTCCGCCTTTTCGAGAATCTTCCGCGAATCGGCCACCAACTTGACCCGCTGTTCGAGCAGGGCCTTGATCTTTTCGCTCATGTGCGTCTCCCGTTGCCGGGCGGACGCGAATAGGTTTTGTAAAAAAGCCGAAGGCGCGAATCGCCCGGCAGATGTCATTCATCTGCGTGGCGAGCCGCGCCCGTTAGGACGTGCGAAACTCGTCTTGCCCCGCGCCCGTTTCATGCGGTAGGCCGCACCAGACGGACGGGCAATTCAGTTATTCCGGGGGTAGCCTAGTGAGGCCGCTTCGGAGTGTCAAGCATTTTCTTTTTCCGCCAGTTCGTCCGGCCATTCGGACTTGCCGGTAGGGGGCCGATAGGGGTTACGACGTGCTGGCGCCGGGCCGGCATAAGCCCAAACGATAGCCACGAACCAGCACGGTAGAAACAACAGCCCCAGCCAGCCGCAAATGTTGATGGCCTCGGCACTTGGGTGCCGCCGCTCCCTGGCCACCGAGCCGGGCATGCTCGCCAAGAACAGCACCAAAAGAAACGCGACAACCCCGACGGCCATAAGCACGATGGTCCCGGCCTCAGTCATTTTTCATCCCTTCCTTCCAGCATTTTCCTCGTTTCCTCGGCCTCGTCCCTGGCCCGGCGACGCAACGAATCCTCCACGTCCGACACATGGAAACTCAGAAACCGCCCGATCTTAAGACTTGGCACTTCCCCTGTGTAGGCCGCCCGGCGGAGCCATTCGCGGGAAACACCGAGCAGCCGGGCGGCTTGGTTCAAGCGGGTGAAGATGGGCTGGTATTCGCTCACAACTTCGCGGCCCCGCGAATTACCGTCACATTCCCTGCCTCGATACCTGACAAATCGAGAGCGGGGGCATCGCCGGCAGTTTCTATCACAATGTTGTCGCCGCTAATTGGCACAATCCCATCCCGCCAGTTTCGCCCATCGAGGACCACATTGGCAACGAAAGTTCCAAGCTCCACGTCGAACTCGTCGCTCGGCTCCCAATGACAGGTTTTTATCGCCATATCCTCAGTTTAGCCTCATTTCGCACGAAGTCCAGCGAATTGGGGCTGTTTCGCCTTGTTCCCCGCGGAACCGTGCCTGCCGTGCCGCGCTCGGCCGCGCATCGCCGTGCCGGGCAGTGCTTCGCTTCGTCCCGCCGCGCCGGGCTGCGCCGGGCTGCGCCTTGCCGAGCGCTGCGATGCCCCGCCAAGTCCAGCCGAGCCACGCCTGGCGAC
>Ga0209342_10005009_pt1 | contig 13634 bp, 10 predicted proteins | sample RifCSP16_2_FD_184023 | JGI IMG/M metagenome (GOLD analysis project Ga0209342, IMG submission 184023) | Soil microbial communities from Rifle, Colorado - Rifle CSP2_sed 16_2 (SPAdes) (version 2) | ecosystem: Environmental > Terrestrial > Deep subsurface > Rock core/Sediment | place: Rifle... | reverse complement strand
CTGTCTGGGAGATATCGCCACGATAGGCCCGCAACCCAAACCAGTCTTGGACAGCCTCAAGGCCTCAGGCTGCGCCTGCATTTTGGGTAATCACGATGCGGCTTTGTTCCAGTTAGATGCAGCGCTCGAGCATCAAATTGCTCCGCCGCTGATCCAGACTCTCCATTGGTGCGCCCGGCAGTTGACCGCCGAGGATTTTGCCTACTTGTATGCCTGCCGGCCGGTGATAGAACTCCCTCTGGGCGCTGACGCTGCCCTGCTGTGTTATCACGGGTCCCCGCAGTCGAATACAGACGTCATCCTGGCGACAACCCCTGCGGAGGAATTAGACCGGCTCCTGACCGGCCGGGTGGCCACGGTGATGGCGGGTGGGCATTCACATATACAGATGCTCCGCCAGCATAACGGGATGCTCGTCATGAATCCGGGCAGCGTCGGCAATGCTTTTCTGAAACCTCCTTTGCCTGGGGCAACGCCCACCCTGCTCCCCTGGGCCGAATACGCGCTGGTCAATTGGGTCGAGGGCCTCTTGAGCATTGACCTGCGTCGCGTACCCTTTGATATTGGCGCTTATATTGAGGTCATTTCGCAGAGCGATATCCCCATTCGAGACTGGTGGCTTCAGCAGTATTCATCTCCGGCGTCAGATTCAGGTTCTGGAAATGGTTCAGTCTGATCTGAAACAAAAACCGCCCGCGGGCTGGTGCGCTCTCGGGCGGTTTTTGGTGGGCGCTAACTGCTTGCGGGCGCTGCCGGGGCGCTGTCAGTCCCCAACTCGCTCCGTTTCTTGTCGGCGGCTTTCTTCCCGGCCTCAATCGCCTGCTCCAGCCGCTCCTTCTGCTCTTCGAGGATGATCTTGCCGCGCTGCTGCAATTCTTCGGCGCGGGTGCGGGCCTCGGCCGCCAGTTGCTCGGCGCGGGTGCGGGCCTGGACTGCGGCTTCTTCCGCGCGCCTGCGCGCCTCCTCGGCGGTCTCGTAGGCCTGGTCGCGCAGCTCAATCCCGCGCTGGCGAATCTGGGCGCGGGTCTCTTCGCCCGATTGCGGCGCCAGGATGAGCGCGACCGCTGCCCCCACCAGGCCTCCGATCACAAACCCGGACAAAAAGGCCCCGATGTCGCTGTCGTTGTCTGCCATTGTCGTTCTCTCCTTTCAAAATGTAATCGGCCATTGGCCGGCGTCCCGATGCCTGCCCGTCCCCAAGGGGCGTACACCGCCAGACCACGCGCCTACTTTTTCCGGCGGCTCAACCCCATCACAAGGGCGACCGATTCCAGCAACCGGTCCAGCCCGGCTACGTAACTGTTGAGCTTCATCACCGGCTCGACCAGGTGCTCGCTGACGAAGATCGTCGTGCCGCGCACCGTGTTCACGGTTTCCTGCGTGGCCTCCAGGATCGGCTTGATCTCGTTCTTGAGCAGGTTGGTCAGCACGGCCACCTGCACAATCAGCACCACGAGCGCTGCGCCGATGACCATCGTCTCCAGCGCCATGAAGATAATGAACACGTCGCGCACGGTCGCCGCCTGCGCCGGGTTGTTGACGAGGGCATACGCGGCCCAGACCGCCAGGGCCAGCAACACGATAGCCGCCACGACGCCCCCGACGACCAGCGCCTTTTTCTGGCCTTCGGTAAGCCCCTCACTCTCCTTGGGAGGCGAGGGGGGGGTAGGGCCGGACACGGCGGGAGGCGTTGGAGGCGTGGTTGACATGCTTCGATTATATACGCTCAGGCGCGATTAGGAAAAGTGATGCTGTTCCCTAAATAGAACAGCCAACGCGCTTTTTCGTTCCGCTGGCCGGTCATTCCGACGGCGCGGTGGCCTCTGAGGTCGCCAGCCAGCGCGCGGCGACCAGCGCCACCAGGCTCCCCAGTGTGGCGCTGGCGAAGTTCAGCGCGCCGATCATCATCACGCGCACCCCCATCGCCTCTCCCACCCAGTGGCCGAGAGTAAAGCCTAACCACCCCGCGAGCAGGTAGAGCGCCAGCCGGCGCGCGCCGCCGCCCTGCCACAGATGAAAGCCTGCGCCGTACAATGTTGCGAGCGTGACAGCCAACAGTAGTGTTGGAGGAGTCATGCTCCAGACGGCCTCTCGATGATCCCGCCGCCCAGGCATATCTCGCCATCGTAAAAGACGGCGGCCTGGCCCGGCGTGATGTCCCGCAGACGGTCCTCGAACACGACCTCGGCGCGGTCGCCCACGAGGGGTGTGACCGTGGCCCACGCGGGCGCGGCCTTGTACCGGATTTTCACCTCGGCCCGCAGGGGTGAACGGGGAGGCGCTCCGCTGACCCAGTTCACGCGCGCCGCTGTTAGCCGCCTGCTCCCCAGTTCGTCGGCTGTCCCGACGACGAGCGCGTTTATTTCGGGGCGCGTCCCGATGACGTACAACGCCGCGCGCGCGGCGAGGCCGATGCCCTTGCGCTGACCGATGGTGTAGAACGGCAGCCCGGCGTGCTCGCCGATCACGCTCCCATCCTGGCGGACAATCGGGCCGGGGCGGATGGTGCCCCCCGTGTAGTCGCGCAGAAACCGGCGATAATCGTTGTCCGCCAGGAAGCACAAATCCTGGCTCTCCGGCCGCTCGGCGACGGGCAGGTCAAACTCGCGCGCCAGTTCGCGGATTTGCGGCTTGGTGTATTCCCCCACCGGGAACATCGCGTGCGCCAGTTGCGCCTGTCCCATCACGCTCAGGACATAGGACTGGTCTTTTTTCTCGTCCACCCCCTTGAGCAATTCATACTTTCCCGCCTGCATTTCGGCGTCAGGGGGAAGGGGCGCAGGGGAGCGGCGGACACGGGCATAATGCCCGGTGGCGAGGTGTTGCGCGTCGAGCGCGAGCGCGCGCTTGAGCAGGAAGTCCCAGCGGATGTGGCGGTTGCATTCGAGGCACGGGTTCGGCGTGACGCCTGCCACGTAGCCCTGGGTGAAGAAGTCCACGACCCTGGACTTGAACGGCGCCTGCGCGTCAATCGCATAGAAGGGGATGTCGAGCAGGTCGGCCACGCGGCGGGCCTGCGCCATCGCATCCGGCGAGCAGCAGCGGTTATGGACGCCGCCGCCATTTTGCGGTTCGCCCCACAACCGCATCATCAACCCGACGACCTCGTAGCCCTGCCGGACGAGCAGCGCCGCCGCCGCCGAGCTATCCACGCCGCCGGACATGGCGATAACGACTCGTGCTTTAGACATTGACCTATTAGAACGAGAACGTATTGCGTGCTGCATAACGGAATGCGCGATACGTCATACCTTTACGCCGCCAGGAAAATATCCAGCGACCGCTCCACCGCCTTGGCGCTCAAAGGCACAAACGGCCCCGTCTCGCCGGCGTGGGCCTGATCCAGCGCCGCATAGTACGCCCGGCGGTCTTCGCGGCCGGCCTCCCAATATTCGCTCAGACAAGTCTCCTCAGTTTCTCCACCACCTCTGGCAGAGCTTCCAGCAGCCGGTCAACGTGCGCATCCGTCGTCTGCCGTCCGACGGTGAGGCGCAGCGAACCGAGCGCCCAATCTTCCGGGAGGCCAAGCGCGAGCAAGACCTCGGAAGGCTTGGGATCGCCGGTCTTGCAAGCCGAGCCGGACGAGGCGGCGATGTCGGCGAGGTCGAGGTGCATGAGCAAATCGTTGCCGTTCACGCCCCGGAACACAAACGAAGCATGATTGGGCAGGCGCTCGGCGCGGTGGCCGGTGAGCTGACTGTCGGGGATCGCTTCAAGTACGCCTGCGATGAGGCGCTCCCGCCATCGCTCGTATCTGGCGTTGTGCGTTTCCCGCTCGGCGGCGGTGATCTTGAGCGCTTCGGCCAGGCCCACAATGTAAGGGACGTTCTGCGTCCCGGCGCGGAGACTCCCCTCGTGGCTCCCGCCGGTCAACGTGGGGAGCAGGGGGCTGCCCTCGCGTACGTACAGCGCGCCAACGCCTTTGGGGCCGTAGAATTTGTGCGCGCCCAGCGCCATGTAACTCACGCCCAACTTCTGCACATCCACATCGAGCTGGCTGGCGGCCTGCACCGCGTCGGTATGCAGGGGCACGCCGCGCTCCCGGCAGATCGCCGCGATCGCGGCGATGGGTTCAATCACGCCGATCTCGTTATTGGCGTACATGACTGAGACCAGCGCGGTGTCGGGCCTGATCGCGCGCGCCACATCTTCCGGGCGCACGCGCCCGGCGCGATCCACGGGGAGTTCGGTCAGGGTGAAACCAAAGTGGTCGCGCAGCTGGCGCATGGTCGCGATCACCGCCGCATGTTCGATCGGGGTGGTAATCAAATGCGCGGCGCTGCGTTCTGCGCGGGCCGCCAGCGCGCCGCCGCGCAAAGCCAGGTTGTCGGACTCGGAGCCGCAACTGGTGAAGATGATCTCGCGCGGCGGGCAGTTGAGCACGGCGGCCACGTCCCGGCGGGCCTGCTCCACGGCTTTCTCGGCGCGGCGGCCCAACTGATGCACCGACGCGGGGTTGCCATAGTTGGCGCTGAAGTAGGGCAACATCGCCTCCAGCACGCGCGGGTCAACCGGCGTGGTTGCGGCATGATCGAGATAGATATAATCGCCCATGCACTGAATTGTAGCACAGCGGAGGCGCGCCCGCGCAGGCCGGATTACGTTTCGAGGCGACTGCATAGATGCCGCGCGAGCGCGGCGGCCACGCGTCGGCGTCTATCTGAGAACAACCGGCAGATAGATCAGTTGGTCAAGCTGAACGGCGTCCACGATCAGGTAGACTCCGCCGCCCCACCGGTCGGTCACGTACAGGCTGCCCGCTTGATCTTCGCCGAAAGAAGAGAAGCCCAACGCCGTGTCGAGCAACTCCGTATTTTGCCAGGCCGCACCGTCATAGCGCAATCCCCAGATTTTTCCACTGCAGTAGTCTCCATACAAGTAAATCCCTCTCATGCGGACATACAACCCGCCCCGGTAGACAAACCCACCGACGACCGCACAGTTGGGGTTGGCGTCGCCGCTGAGGCTATATTCGTGAACGGGGAAAAGATAGGCGCTCGCCAGACCGCAATTGCTCGTGTTATAGGGGTGGCTGCCTTCGTAGCACCGCCATCCGTAGTTTTCGCCGCCCAGGCTGGATGCCGGTTGAAAGTCGATTTCCTCCCAGGCGTTCTGCCCCACATCTCCGATCAACAAATCATTCGTCTGCCGGTCGAAAGAGAACCGCCACGGGTTGCGCAGGCCCACGGCCCAGATTTCGCCGCGATAGCCCAGAGTTTGTGTGTAAGGATTGGAGGCGGGGATAGTGTAAGTCAGCGGATGGCCGGTTTCGACGTCGATCCGCAGCATTTTACCCAGCAGGACCCCAGGGTTCTGGGCGTTGTTCGGTGGATCGCCTCCACTGCCGCCGTCGCCTAACCCGAGGTACAGGTAACCGTCCGGGCCAAACGCTAATTGGCCGCCGTTGTGATTGGTGTTGGTAGGATGAGCGACGAGCAACAGAATCTGTTCACTGTCTCTATCGGCCACATCGGCATTGGCGCTTGTCTGGTAGCGGGCGATGACCAGATCGCCGGAATTGTTGACGTAGTAAACGTAGAAGTGGTTGCGGCTGGCATAACCTGGCGGAAAGGCGACGCTGAGCAGCCCCTCTTCGCCGCAACATCGGACGCGGTCGGCGATGTCGAGGAAGGGCGTGTCCAGCACGCTTCCATCCCTGATAATGCGGAGGACGCCCTCCTGTTCGACTACGAACAGTCTGCCGCTGCCGTCGCCAGCCTGTGTGATGTGGACGGGCTGGCTCAGGCCGCCGACAACTTCGGCGAGGGAGATTTGCGGCCAATCCATGTTGGCCGCCTTAGTCGTAGCGGCAGCGCGTCTTGATATACTTGACGCGATGAGCAGATTGGCGCCGATGGCCAGCCAGAGTGTGGCCTGGAGGAGTTGACGCATGTTTGAGCAGCAACTTGAATCGGATACTGTCCTTCTCAACCGCCTGTTGTATGAAGAAGGCATCGGCTTGCCGGTGGACGAGCATGACCTCGACGCCCGCAGCGAAGCGCTGGCAAGATTGTACACGCAACTGCTCGACAGGGCTGAGGACCCCGGACTGCGCTATTTTGCGCTTGAAAGCTGGAGCGAGGCGCGTCGCGCGCCGCTCGATTACCGCCTCAACGAGGAACGGGACCGGCGCTTATCCTTGCCTGATTTTCACTGCGCCGAAGGGCCGTTGACGTGGCGCAACTGGAAGGCGTTTGAGCGCGAGGCGGACGATCCTGCCCGGTTGAACCAGGCTTTCGAGCGGATGGTGGAGCAATCGGGCATGCTGATCCCGGCGCTGGAAGAACGGTTGGCCCGTACCCGCGCGGACTTTGCAACCCAGGGCACGACCCCGGCCCACACGTTTGCGTGGCGCGAAGGCGCGACGCCCGAAGCCCTGCGCGCCTTTCTCCTCCGCGTTGGGCAGGCATGCCGGACGCCGTTTCAGGCTGCGCTCAACGCGCTAAGCCAATCGGTGTTTGGCCGGGAGGCTGGCCCGGCGGAGCTGCGCGCGTTGTATCTCAACCGGATGTACGAACCCGGTTCTCGTTTTTTCATTGCGACGGCTGGGGAGAAAAACAAAGAGATGGAGAAAGAGGCGGTCCATCTGGTCCGGGAGACGCAGAGGGCTTTTAGCGCAATGGGGTTTGATCTCTCCAGCGTGCCGGTGGATTTGGAAAACCGCCCGCGCAAGTATCCAGGCGCGTTTTGTTTCCCGGTGGCGGTCCCGCGCGACGTGCGCGTCTCGGTGCGCATGGCCTCGCCACATCACCTGGTGGATATGCTCTACCACGAATTTGGTCACGCCGCGCATTTCTCCGGCATCCGCGCGGGCCTGCCATTTATCGAGCGCTACTGGATTCATTCGGGGACGCACGAAACCTTTTCGACTTTGTTCGAGGCGCTCCTTCACGAGCCGGAATTCCTGCGCGCCCAATTCGGTTTTGGCGGCGAGGCCGTGCGGTGGTTGGGGGAGTTTGGGCGTTTCAAGGTCTTGCTGACCGGGACGTGGCTCGGCGCATCGGCGCTCACCATGCTGGAGGCATGGCGGGAGAATTTGTCGTGGGCGGAGATCGAGGCGCGCTATGCCGGGCATTTTCGCGACTTTACCGGCGTCTCAATGCCCCCTGGCTTTGCGCGGCTTGAACCGTTCATCGCTTCGGTCTCCATTTATCCGGCCGGGTATGTCATGGCTGTCGTGCGCGTGGCGCACTGGCTGAAGCGCCTGCGCGGGGTGGGTGGGGAGGCGTGGTGGCGCTCGCCCGAGGCCCAGGCCGACATTCGAGAGAAGATACAGGCCGGAGGCATGGTGCGGTTTCCGAGCGAGTGGCTTGAGCCGGAGGCGTTCATAAAGCTCTGAATCACGAAGGGCACTAAGTCTTCGTTTGAGAGACGGACTGAATCCTCACCGTGTCTTGTCATGCCGAGGCGCGAACCCCCCCTGCGGGGGGCAGGTCGCCGAAGAATCTCTGCGAAGCACAAGGATGACGAGACTGCTGAGGAGTAGCGCCGCGCCTAGAAGGCCGCCAGGAGTCAGGCGCTCGTCCAGGAACAGCGCGGCCAGCAGGGAAGCGGTCAGCGGCTCAACCAAAGTGCCAATGCTCGCTATAGTTGCAGGAACCGCTTTCAGGCCGCGGAGGTAGAGCGCGTAGGCGAGCGCGGTAGGGATTAAACCGAGGTAAAGCACGGCCAGCCAGGCGGGCAGGTTCGTCGGCAGGCGGATGCCGTTAGACACAGCAAAAGGCGTCAGCAAAATGGCGGCGGCGGTGAATGAGGACGCGGCGAGCGAGGCCGGAGGCGCATTGCGACTCTTGGCGCGGCCCACGAGGGCATACGCGGCGTATGACAATCCGGCGGCGAGGGCCAGTAGATTGCCGAGGGCGTAATCCAGCCGCAGCAGGCTCAGCCCTGCGACCGAAGGGAGGGCCGAAACGTCACGCCCGCCTTGCCCCCCGACGAGCAGTACCGTGCCCGTCACCCCCGCCGCCAGCGCCAGCAAGACGGACCGGGTGAGCGGCTCGGAGAGAAAGACGCGAGCTAGTAAGGCCACGAAGAGCGGCGCGGTGCACAGTGCGAGGAGCGTCCCGGCGGTGACCGAGGTGCGCGCGAGGGCCGCGAAGAAACAGCCATTGTAGGCAGCCATGCTCAGGCCCATGAGGCATACGGCGCGCCATTCACGGCGGAGCAAAGGCCGCAGACTGCCGGGGCTCGTGACCTGGCCCAGCAACAGCAGCGCCGGAGAAGCCGTCAACAGGCGCAGCGCGCCCACGCTCAGCGCGTCCACCGCTGAGAGGCGATAGAGAATCTTGGAGGTCAGACCGGTCGTGCCCCACAGCATCGCGGCGAAGACAATGAGAGAAAGGCCGTGCTGGAAGGGAGAAAGTGAACTCACGGATTTCACGGATTACGTGGATTGGGGTTTGAGTTTCTCCCGCACGCGCGCGGGGAGGATGCCGGCGAGGACGGCGCGCTCGTCGGCGGTGAATGTGCCCAGGCGGATGAGGCCGGCCGCATAGAGGCCCAACCCGGCGATGACGGCTATGATCGGCTGGACTCTCCATAGCCCCCAGAGGACGCCCACCATCACGAGGCCGCTGATCCCCAACTGCCACAGCCAGCCCACCCACGGGATCGGCCCGAGGCTTTTGCGGAGATAGAAGTAAAACCATGCGCCCTCGAAGATTTCGGAAGCGATGGTGACCGCCGCTGCCGCCGGGTAGCCATAGATTGGGATGAGGACTAGGTTGGCGATCACGTTGAAGCCGAGGGCAAATGCGAACGCTTTGGTGAGGTCGCGCTGCTGGTTGAGGGCGATGAGCAGGTAGTTGGTCACACTGTTGATCCAGCCGAAGGGAATGGACCAGACCATAATGGACAGCGCCAGCGCGCCATCGGGGAGAAATTCCCGGCCGCCGAGGAGGCCAACCATGACCGGCGCGAGAAAGGCAGTGAGCGCGGCGAGCGGCAGCGCGACGGCGACCAGCAGTTTGACGGCGAGCGCGTAACTGCGCTTGAGCGCGGCCCGGTCTTCGACGGCCTGGCGGCTCATGACCGGGAACAGCGCAAAGGTGAAGAACGAGGGGATGACGTTGTATGCGTCCACAAACTTGTACGCTGTGTTGTACCAGCCGACTTCCAGGTTGCCGCGCCCGGCCTGTTGCTGATTGCGGACCGTTTCGAGCAGCGGCACGTCCACTTTGAAGAACAGCGTCGCCAGCAGGTGGTTGAGCATGAGGGGGAAACTCTCGCGGACAGCGCTGCGCTGCAAACTCCAATCGGGCTCCCACTGCGGCCGGAAGAACAGCCGTACGACGAGCGTGGCGAGGATCCCCAGTGTGACGAGGTTAACGGCCATGCTCACCCCGGCCAGGCCCACGAAGCCCCAGCCCACGACAAGCGCCGCCGCACCGAGCACGACTTTGAGGATCGTGGATACGGTCGCCACTGCCGCCGGGTATTCGGCTTTCTCGTAGACATAGAAGAGCGCGCTGAGGCCCGTGGAGACGGTGGCAGGGATTTGCGCGAGGACGAGAAGCGCGATGGCCCAGAGTGTGTCGGCGGTGAGGGGGTTGGGGAGGAGCTGCCGTGCCGTGAGCAGGAGAGCCAAACCAGGCGTGGCGGCCGCGCCGATGAGCAAACGGAGAAGGGTGGTGTTGACCAGGTAACGGTTGGCGTGCCCTTTGTCGCGGGAGACGTCGCGAGTGAGGAGGGTGTTGAGGCCGTAGTTGGTGACGATCTCGAACCAGCCAAAGACGACGATGGCGAAGTAGTATTTGCCGGAGGCCTCCGGACCAAGCACGCGCAGGTAGAACGCGGCGAAGATCAGGTCAATGCCCCGGTTCATCAGGTTCAGCGCCATCGGCGCCAGGGAATTCTTTGCCACGCGGCGGGCGGTGGAGCCTCCGGCGGCGCTCTCCTGGTAGAAGTAGCGCCAGGCCCACACGCCCAGGCCGAAGAGGAGGGAGATCGCGGCGATGAGTGAGATGAGGCCGCCCAGTTTGAAGGCGTCGGGAGAATACTTGAAGCGCACGACCCATTCGCCTGCCGGGAGCTGCACGCCCCGGAAGTTGCCGTTGACCAGATAGACGCGCGTTTCCTTTTCGTCCTTCTCGTCCGCGCCGAGGGGGCGGAGGTAGGCCCTCCAGCCGGGGGCGTAAGTATCAGCCAATACCAGCCACGCCGGTTCGGCGGCGGTGGCAGCGACGGAGACCTGATTGGGGGCGTAGGCTACTTGGGAAACGGGAGACCACGCGGACGGGGTAAGGGCAAGCGGCTGCTCGCCCCCATCGGCGGACGGGAGGACATTCGGGCCGACGATCACGTACTTGCGCGGGTCAAACGTCTGGACGGCGATCCCAAAATCATCTGCCACGAGCGTGGCTGAGTGCGGCAGGGTGAAGGCGCGGGGCAGGGCGGTTTCATTGCGGTAGATTTGGACTTCGGCGCTGTAGACCAAAGTGTATTTGGGATTGGCAATCGGTTCCTGGGTGATGACGTATTTGACGTTGAGAAGGTCGAGGAGCGGCGAGTCGAGCGCCTCGGGCTGGCTGAGGGGTGCGATGCGGTTGAAGTCGAGTTCGTATTGCGGCTGGATGAGTTCCATGTAGCGGCGGTATTGCCGGGAGAAGATGGAGTCGTAGCCGCGCGCGTCTTGCAAGTTGAAGTACCAGCCGATGTTGGCGTTAAAAGGTTTGCACGGTTCGCCTTTGCTGGGATCGTCGGCGGTGGGACGGCAGTTGGCTGTGTCGTAGGATGTGAAGCGCCAGAGATCAGTATCTTGTTTGAGGAATTCGACGGAGGGCGGCAGGTAGGACAGGATGCGCGAGTCGGCGGCAGGGTTGAAGCCGTAGCCTGCGGCGAGAAGGTCGAGGGCGATGACCATGAGGGCCAGCGGTTCCCAAATCGTGCGCCCGCGAAAATAGATGGAGCAGCGGCTGACGCGCAGGATGATGCCGGAGGCTATGAGCATGAGCGCGAAGATGAAGACCCACCGCGCTTCGTAGGAGAAGAACATGCGCCCGTCGGCGAAGGCCCGGTTGGCGAGGGCAAGGTCGGCGACGAGGCGATCCATCAACCCGGCGATGTCGAAGATCCCCGCCAGGGGGCGGTCGTACCACACGCGCGCGGCGACGAGGGCCGTGAGCGCCAGGGTCCCGCCCCAGAAGGCCAGGCCGGCGAGGCCGGTAATGAGGGAAGGCGGAGACCAGAGGAAGAAAGGGGAAAGGTAATTGGTCAGCGGTAAGTGGGGGCGCGTTTTGCGCTGGAACAGGCTGTAATAGCCATAAGCCATTTGCGCCGGGTGGCTGCGCCACAGATATTCCACGCCATAGGCGCTGAGGACGGCCGCGGAAAGGGCCAGCGGCCAGACCCAGCGGAAAGGTGAATGCAGTTGATTGACGCCCGGCAGCCAGAAGATGAGCCGGTAGAGCGGCGTGCCGAAGGCGAAGGCGAGAGAGAAGAAGCCAAGCGCGAGGAAGAAAGGAACTGTCAGGAAGAAGGAAGCAGGGAGAAGGGAACGTAATGTGTATTGCGTATTGCGTGGGCGGGCGACTCGGGCCCAGAGGAGGGCGACGAGGGCGCTGAGAAACAGGGGCAGGAGGCCGACGTAGGCCCCGCCTTCGACGTAGTTTTTGACGCCCCAGTCAATCGTCTGGTGGTTCAGCGGCGCGGGCGCCCATTGCCAGGTGAATAGATCAAAGTATGCATGATGGCTGGGGTTGCCGTAGAAGTTGGGGATGAAGAAGGCCAGGAAATGCCGCCACGGGTACGCCCAGCCGGTGATCTGCTCGTAGGTGGCCGAGCCGCTGCGGAAGTTGCTCCGAACCACATTGTAGAGAGGGATCAGCTGGATGGCTCCCAGAGCGAGGCCGAGGCCTGCGAGGGCAATTAACGCGCCGCCGCGCTGCAGGACGTTTCTGGCCGCAGACGCGAAGCGCGCCGGGTCTTCCAAGTCTCCGTGCTCTTTGCGCTGAGACAGCCAGAGAGCGACGAGGCGCCAGGCGGAGTATGCCCCGGCCACCAGCAGGGTGTAATAGGTCATCTCCACGTGTCCGGCGAGGATCTGCAGGCCCAGGGCGAGCGCGCCGAGGACGAGCCACGGGAGCGTGGCCGGCCGCCCCCCCAGCGCCGGCTGTTGGCGGACGGTCAATTCGATGCTGGTCAAGATGAGCGGCAGCCAGACGACGCTGGCGATGATCATGGTGAAGACGACGCTCACCACCATGAACAGGCACAGCTCGGACACGATTGCCCCGAACAGCGCGCTCAACCGGCGGAGGCCGAGGACGCGCAGGAAGAGGTAGGTGAACCAGCCCGCGAGGCAGAACTGCGAAACGGTGAAGAGGCCGTAGGCGCGGGGCAGGGGGATGACGTAGAAAATGATCGAGAACGGATACAGCGCGGAGTGCTGCCCGGCGGCGAGGAAAGGGATGCCCGCGAATTGATACGGATTCCAGAGCGGGATTTCTCCGGCGCGGATGGATTCAAGGATGAATTTCTTCCACGGGTAGTTCTCGAGGATCAGGTCGGAGAGCAGTTCGTTGTGCGAGACGGCGCTCGCGCCGAACTGTCTGGCGGCGCTCTTGAACGGCTCGACGGCGAAAAGGTTATCGGCGGGCAGGAGCGTGCGGCTGCCGAAGACAACCGGCGCGAACAAGATCAGCGGCAGGATGAGGAGGCCGAGGAGGTTGGGAAGATCGGGCTTGAGGCGGTGGAACATGAGTGAGGCGTGATAGGTGGTGCGTGAAGCATGGCGCATGGTCCGTTCACGCATGACGCATCACTTATCACGGAACACGCACCCCGGACCGCAGGTCAGGCGCGGCGGTCTTTGGGAGTCAGGCGCCTGTGCCGCCAGCCGACTTCCCAGACGCGCCACGCCGCCTCGATTTTGACCGGGATCGTCATCTTGGAGTGGCCGATGCGCCGGTCTTCGAAGTAGATCGGCATTTCAAGCACGCGGTAGCCGAGGCGCTCGGCGAGATAAGCCATCTCAACTTGAAAGACGTAACCGTTGGAGCGAACGCGATCCAGGCCGATGCCGCGCAGGGCCTCGCCGCGCCAGACTTTGAACCCGGCGGTCGCATCGTGGACCCGAATGCCGAGGATGGCGCGGGCATACCAGTTGGCCCAGGCGGAGAGCAGGACGCGCCCGGTTTCCCAGCGCTCGTCCAGTTTGCCCTGGGGCACGTAGCGTGAGCCGACGACCACATCGCAGTCATCCAATCGGGCGATGAAATCCGGCAAATAGGCGGGGGAGTGCGAGAAGTCGGCGTCCATCTGGACGACCGCCCCGGCGCCGGATGCGAGCGCGCAGGTGAAGCCCTGAAGGTAAGCCGTGCCCAGGCCCTGTTTGCCGGGGCGGTGCAGGACGCTCAGCCGCCCCGGATACGCGGCGGCGAGCTCGTCGGCGATCTGGCCGGTGCCGTCGGGGGAGGCGTCGTCAACGATGAGGATGTCGAGGCCGGGGACCGGAAGCGCCCAGAGCGCCTCGGTCATCGCCGTGACGTTGTTCGCTTCGTTGTACGTGGGGACAACGATGGTGACCTTCATCGGGCAAAAAAAGCGGGGCGGCGCAGGCGTTGTCCTGGCCAGCCCCGGCGAATTTCGGCCGTGTGCGCGCGAAGCGGGCGCGGGGGCGCATCACTCCTAGCCGA
>Ga0209342_10005008_pt1 | contig 13636 bp, 16 predicted proteins | sample RifCSP16_2_FD_184023 | JGI IMG/M metagenome (GOLD analysis project Ga0209342, IMG submission 184023) | Soil microbial communities from Rifle, Colorado - Rifle CSP2_sed 16_2 (SPAdes) (version 2) | ecosystem: Environmental > Terrestrial > Deep subsurface > Rock core/Sediment | place: Rifle... | reverse complement strand
CGGAACCGAGACTGCGGCCGGGGCTGAGACTGCGGCCGGGACTGAGACTGCGGCCGGGACTGAGACTGCGGCCGGGACTGAGACTGCGGCCGGGACTGAGACTGCGGCCGGGGCTGAGACTGCGACCGAAACCGCGCCTCAGCTGGAGATTCCGGGCTCGCACAACGACGCCGAGCCAGCCTTCGCCCCACCCGAGTTTCTCCCCCGGCTCACTCCCCCTCCTCTGCGCTCCCCGCCGCCACCACTTGCGGGCCGCGAGCGCACCGATCCGGAGCGCGTGCTGACCCTCATCCCCGAGGCGGCGCCGGACCAGCCCGGCGCCCTCCCCGCCGTGGCTGCGCGTCCGGCCGAGCCGACGGCGCCGCGCGACGAGGAGACCGAAGCCGCCGAGGCGGCGCGCAAGTACGAGCACAAGCTCCGGGAACAGCTCCTCGCCGCGCAGGCGCCTCGCCCCGGCTTCCTGCAGCGACACAGCAAGGGCGTCGCGCTGGCGGTCCTTGGACTCCTGGTGATTGCCGGAGCGGTCACCTTCGTCGTCGTCCGCACGCAGCGCCGCTCGGGTGAGGCTCGGGAGGCGGTGGAGGCCGCGCGCAAGGGCATCGCGCGCGACACGCTCGGTTCACTGAGAGAGGCCACCCGGGTGCTCGTTCGGGCACGGCGCGCGGATCCAGCGAACGACGAGGCCACCGCGCTCGCCGCCGAGGCAGCGGCGCTCCTGGCCCACGACTTCGGCAACGCGGCGGCGGACGCGACGGCGCGCGACCTGCTCCGCTCCGGCCGCGCCGGCGCCGCGGGACCTGCCGTCCGATGGCTCCTCGCGGACAGCGGCCGCGACGAGGCCGAGCGCCAGTCGGCTGCAGCCGCGCTCCTCGACGCCGCCGGCGGGGCTTCACCGTTAGCGCGCACACTAGCGGGCGAGATCCTGCTGGCGCGGCGCGATCGGGAGGGAGCGCGGCTCCACCTCGAGCCCGGCACCCGGGCGACGCCGCCGCTGCTCCGCGCCTTCTGCGCGCTCGGCGACGTCGACCTCGCGAGCGGCAACCCCGAAGCTGCCCTGGCGCACTACCAGCTCGTGCTCCGCGCCCATGCCACGCACCCCGGCGCGGCCATCGGCGCGGCCGAAGCGCGCCTGCAACTCGGTCGTGAGCTGCCCGAGGCCCTCCGCACGCTCCAGGCGGTCGAGGCCGACCCGGCCAGCGCGCCGCGCGTCAGCGACCGCCTTCGCATGGACCTGGCGATGGCGCGTCTCCTGGCCTCGACCGGCCACGCGCCGCAGGCCCTGGACCGGCTCCCCCCCCCCCCGGAGCGGCCGGAGATCGCGGCCGCGCAGGCCGAGGCGCTCTCGCGCATGGGCGCGCTCGACCGGGCCCTGAGCGCCGCCCAGGGCGCCGTCCGGCTGGCGCCGAACGAGGCGAGCTACCGCGAGCTCGTGGCCCGGCTGGAGCTGGACGGCGGGCGTTACCGGGAACTCCTGGCCGAGACGGCCGCGGCGCCGACGAGGACGCTCCGCCTCTATCGCGGGATGGCCCTCTTCCGGCTCGGCGACGCATCGGGCGCGCGCGGCGAGTTCGAGGCGACCCGACGGGACGGGAAGATGCCCGCTGACGCCGCGGCCTGGATGGCCCTGACGGAGCTGGCGCTCGGGCACCGGCGGGAGGCCGAGGCGATCACCCAGGCCCTGCTGTCAGCGCCGGTTCCGAGCGCCCTCGCGTTCGTGGCGCGTGCACGCCTCGATCTCGGCTATTCGCGGGCCGACCTCGCAGAGCGCCGCTTCCGCGAGGCGCTGGCGCGCGACCCGGAGGTGCCGGAGGCGCGCGTCGATCTCGGGAAGCTGCTCCTCGCGCGTGGCAGTGCAGGCGAGGCGCGCGAGGTCCTGGAGAAGGCGGCGGCGAGGAGCCCCGGCGATTTCGTCACCCGGCTGACGCTCGGCAGGGCGCGCGCCGCGACCGGCGACGCCGCGGGAGCCGCTCGAGAGCTGGAGGCGGCGCTGGAGGCGAAGCCCCGAGATCCTTCAGCCCTGATCGAACTCGCGGCCGCCCGGCTTGCGCTGGGCGACCCGGCAGCCTCTCGCCAGGCCGCCGAGCTGGCGATCGCCTCCAACCCGCGCCTGGCCGGAGCGTGGGTGGCAGCGGGCAAGGCGGCCGCCGCGCAGGGCGACCGGAGCGGCGCCCGGCGCATGTTCGATCGCGCGGCCAAGATCGGCACGAGGGCGCGGGAGGCCCACGGCGCCCGGAAGTGACCTGGACACGACACTGAAGACCGCTCGCCGCCGTCGCGTACGCTCGCGGCCTGGCGTCTCGAGGTAGGCGGAGCGGAAGGTGGTCAGGGTGGTGACCACCATGGAGTACTTCCTCGAGGATTGAGAGCGCCCTTCAGGACGGCAGCCGCCAGGGCTCCTTCTCCGCCGCAGCCAGCCACTCCTGCATCGCCGGCAGGGCGAAGATCGTCGCCACGTAGGCCCGCGCGACGTCATCGAGCGGTGGCGCGTAGGTGTGGAAGCGGCCGGCGATGGGCGCGTAGAAGGCGTCCGCCACGGTGAAGTGCCCGAACAGGAAGTCGCCGCCGCTCCCCCAGCGCGCGCGGCACTCGCTCCACATGCCGGTGATGCGGGCGATGTCCTTCTCCACGTCCGGCGCCATCCCCTGGCCCCGCTTGTCCGGGTTGCGCAGGTCGAAGGGCATGTTCTCGCGCAGCGCCATGAACCCTGCGTGCATCTCGCTGCACATGGCGCGCGCGTGGGCGCGCGCGGCGCGGTCCTCTGGCCAGAGCCTCGCCTCCGGGAAGATCTCGGCGAGGTACTCGCAGATGGCGAGCGACTCCCAGACGACGAGATCGCCGTGGTGCAGCGCCGGCACCCGCCCGCCCGGCGACCACCGCGCGATCTCCTCGCGCCACCCGGGCTGGCGGAGCGGCACGAGGATCTCGGTGAAGGGTGCGCCCGTCTGCTTGAGCGCGAGCCAGGCGCGCAGCGACCACGACGAGTGGTTCTTGTTTCCGATGACGATCCGGAACGGCTCCATGCAGCCTCCTCCTCGCGACGCGCATCGTACACGACCTCACTTCCAGGTGCCCGCCGCGACGAAGCTGTAGTACCCGGTCGCGCTCACGATCACGTGGTCGCGCGCCAGCACGCCCACGATCTCCGCCGCGGCCCGGAGACGGCGCGTGAGCTCGACGTCGTCCGCGCTGGGGCTGGGATCGGCGCTGCTCGGGTGGTTGTGCACGAAGATGACCCCGTGCGCCCCGATGCGCACGGCGTCGCGAAGCGCGTCGCGCGGTGAAACCGGACACTGTGTCAGGGAGCCCTCGGCCACCCTGGCTGTCCTGATGAGCCTTCCCCGGACGTCCAGGAGGACGGTGTGGAACTCCTCGCGCTCCGCATGCGCCAGGTGGCGCATGAGCTCCCATACCCGCGCAGGCTCGAGGACGCGCTCGCCGCGCTTGGGCGGCGACCAGCCGCCGCGGCGGCCGAGCTCGAAGGCTGCCGCTATTGCGGCGGCTCTCGCCGGCCCGATCCCCGCGTGACACCGGAGCTCGTCGGGCGAGGCCCACGCGATCTGTGGCAGCGGGAGCTGCTCGAGCAGGCGCTGCGCAGCAGCTCGGGTCGAGTTCATGCCGGCGGTGGGCGCCAGCAGCAGCGTGAGCAGCTCGGAGTCGGCGAGCACGCGAACGCCGAGCTGCTCCATCCGTTCCTGGCACGATGCCGTCCACGCCCTGTCCAAGGTGCCCCCGCGGTCCACGGCGAGGCCCGGCCCGTTCGAGCCCGGCCGCCTCGCCGGGCGAGAGCAAGAGCGGTGCCGGCGACCGCAGGGTCGAACGGCCGGGCCAGGGCCCGCAGCGCTGGCGCCCTCGCCACCGGGTCGCACCGGGCGTGGGAGGGAAGTCCTCGGAGGGCAGGCCGACGAGCCGGAACTCGGCGGTGCCGCTCCGGATCTCGAGGCGTCCAGCCGCGTCCGGCTGGTGGACCCCGGTGCACGGCGCGGTCCTTCGCGAAGCGCGGCGGGCCGTCGCTACTTCTCCCCCTTCATGGAGGCGGGCGTCGTGGCTCGGTCCTTCGTGGCCTCGGCGTCGACGGTGATCTGCACCTCGTCCCCTACTACCGGTCCGGCCTCGATCATCTTCGACCAGGTGAGGCCGAAGTCCTTGCGGTCGATCCTGGTCGTCGCGGAGAAGCCGCGGCGATCCTCTCCATTGAACCCCCTGACCGGCTTCGAGTAGGTCACCTGGAACACCACCGGCCGGGTCGTGCCCTTGATGGTGAGGTTCCCCGCGACTTCGAGCGCGCCATCGCCCTTCTGCTCGACCTTCGAGGACCTGAAGCTCATCGTCGGGTGGCGGGCGGCATCGAAGAAGTCGGGGGACCTGAGGTGCGCATCGCGGGCGGGCACCCGGCTGTCGATCGTGTTCACGTCGATCGTCGCCTCCACCCTCGACGCTCCGATGTTGCCGTCGTCCATCACCACCGTGCCGGTCGTCTTGCCGAAGTGGCCGCGCACCGTCGAAACCGCCAGGTGCCGCACCGCGAACTGGGAGTCGGTGTGGCTCGGGTCGATCTTCCAGACGGCGCTCTCCGCAAGCCCCAGGCCGGGCGCGAGAGCGATCGCGAGGAGGAAGAAGAGCTTCATGTTCATCTCCTTGGGGTCGAGGGTACGACCGAGGGGTCGCTTAAGCGCCACCCCCGTCGCAGTCCATGCCACGGAAGGGTGGCTAGAGCCTGAACCCCACCCCCGCAGCCAGGCGGAACAGGTCGAGCTGCTCGAACCCGATCTCGGCCGCGACGTAGAGGGGGCCCTCGCCGAGGCGGAGCCCGAGCGCGAACTGGTACCACCCCACCCACGACTGGGTCCGGCCCGCCCCCAGCCCCAGCGCGAGCGTCGCGTCGATCCCGCGCCGGGTCACGAAGTGCTGCTCGAGCCGCGCCAGGATGACCGGCGCCCACGGCGACCTGGCCCGGTCGCCGAGGCGGTACCCCTGCCCCAGGACGCCCACCTCCAGCGAATCGAAGGCCCACGCGATCTCGCCCCCGAGGAGCCCCGCAGCGCCGGACTCGCGGCCGAGATCGACGAGGGTCCCGCCCCAGGCCGTGACGTGCAGCCGCCCGAGCCTCTCCGGCTGGTCGTAGATCTCCTCGTCCTGGGGTGAGGCGACGAGCGGGAAGAGGAGCAGCGCGGCCAGGAGAGCGGTGATCGCCGATCGCACGACCCGAGCATAGGCCGGCCAGGCGCGGCCCGCTACCCAGCACCATCGGTCACGGTCGCAGGAATGACCCCCGACCCCTCCGCTCCTCCCGTGCGTGACCAGCTCACGGCTTTGGCCAGCCGCGGGTTAAGCTAGGTCCTCATGGCACGTATCGGCGTCCTCGGGATCGGCAACGTGCTCATGGGCGACGACGCGCTGGGCCCTTACGTGGTGAAGCTCCTCGACTCCATGTACGAGGTACCCGCGGACGTCGAGCTCGTCGACCTGGGCACGCCCGGCGCCGACCTCCCGCTCTACCTCGACAGCCTCGACGCGGCGGTGATCGTGGACACGGTGAAGGTGAGCGGCGAGCCCGGCGAGATCCACCTCCTCGACAAGGCGCAGCTCGTCGCCAGGGCCCCGGTCCTCCCGGCGAGCCCTCACGAGCCGGGGCTGCGAGAGGCGCTCTTCACGCTGGAGTTCCAGGGCAGAGGCCCCCGGGAGGTGCGGCTCGTGGGCGTCGTGCCCTCCTCCGTCAAGACGGAGGTCGGGCTCTCGCCCGCGGCGCGCGCGGCGGTTCCGGCGGCGCTGGCGCGGGTCGTCCGGGAGCTCGAGATCCTCGGGGTCGAGGTCAGGGAGCGGCAGGAGCCGCGTCCCACCGACATCTGGTGGGAGCGCCAGCCACTGGAGTAACCTTTTCGGCGTACCTGCACGGCCTCGTGCACCCCGGAGACGGCGGGATCGCGGTCGGGCAGGCGGTGCCGCGCGCCGCCCGCAGGGCGGGAGGGATCGGAGGACGTAGGCATGTGTCTCGGCGTTCCCGGCAAGGTGCTCGCCATCGACGGCATGGAGGCCACCGTCGACTTCTTCGGCGTGAGGAAGGTGCTCCGGCTCGACATCGTGGACGAGCCTGTGACGGTGGGTGACTACGTGCTGAACCACGTGGGGTTCGCCATCCGGCGCATCCCGCCCTCCGAGGTGGGCGAGACGCTCGCGCTCTTCGAGCAGGTGCTGAAGGAGGCGGCCCAGGACGACCTCATGGCCGCGGACGTGCGCGGCGAGCTGGCGGGGCTCCCGGGGGCGCGCTCCGATCGGGCGCGCGCCCACGGGTCGACGCCAGCGGCGGAGGAGAAGAGCTGACATGGCGGACCCGGGCCTCGACGAGCTGAAGTTCCGCGATCCCGCCCGCGCCCGCGCGCTCTCCGCCGCGCTCGCGCGCGAGGTGGCGGCGGTGGGGCACGAGCCGGTCAGCGTCATGCACGTCTGCGGCAGCCACGAGCAGTCCATCGCGCGCTTCGGCCTGCGCGCCGTCTTCCCTCCCGGACTTCAAGTTGTCATGGGGCCAGGCTGCCCGGTCTGCGTCACCGACCTCCCGGAGGTGGACGAGGCCGTGGCGCTCGCGCTGGCGGGCCACCGCGTCGCCACGTACGGCGACATGGTGAAGGTCCCCGGCTCCGCGAGGTCGCTCGCCGACGCGGAGGCCGAGGGGGGGAAGGTCGACGTCGTCTACAGCGTGCAACAGGCCGTGGAGCTGGCGCGAACGCACCCCGGGGAAGAGGTCGTCTTCTTCGCCAGCGGGTTCGAGACCACCGCCGTCGCCACCGCGGCGGTGCTGCTGAACGGCGTGCCCGGGAACTTCTCCGTCCTCTCCGCCCACAAGTACGTCCCGCCAGCCATGGAGGTCGTGGCGGAGATGCCGGGCAGCCACATCGAGGGCTTCCTCGCCGCCGGGCACGCCGCGGCCATCACCGGCTCAGCGGTGTTCGAGCCCTTCGCCGCGAAGCACCGCGTCCCGGTGGTCGTGGCCGGCTTCGAGCCGCTCGACGTGCTCGCCGCCCTGCTCAAGCTGGTGGAGCTCATCCGCGGCAAACGCGCCGAGGTCGCGAACATGTACCCGCGCGTCGTCACGCGTGAGGGCAACCGGCCGGCCCAGGAGAAGCTGTGGAGGGTCTTCCAGCTCGTGGGCGGGCGCTGGCGGGGCATCGCCCACATCCCCGACGGCAACCTCCGGCTGCGTGACGAGTGGGCGCACCTCGACGCCCGCAGGCGCTTCTCCCTCGACATCTCGGGACTCCACGACCGCGCGCCGTCCGGGCTCGCGCAAAGGTGCATCTGCGGGGAGATCATGGCCGGCCTGAAGCAGCCCTCCGATTGCGAGCTCTTCGGAAGGGAGTGCCTCCCCGACTCGCCGGTGGGTGCCTGCATGGTCTCGTCCGAGGGGAGCTGCAAGATCTGGCACACCTACGGCGGCCTGCCCGATCTCCGGGAGGTGAGGCGATGACGCGCGCCGCGGCGCCGATCGAGCGGGTGGGGCTGAAGCACGGCGCCGGTGGGCGGGCCATGCGGACGCTCATCGAGGAGATCTTCCTGCCGCTGGGCGGGCCGGTGGACGGGATCGGCCTCGCGGCGCTCGACGACGGCGCCGCCATCCGGCTGGGCGACCGGTGGCTGGTGCTCACGACCGACTCGCACGTCGTCCAGCCCATCTTCTTCCCGGGCGGCGACATCGGCCGGCTCGCGGTGTGCGGGACGGTGAACGACCTGGCGGTCATGGGCGCCACCGAGCCCCTCGGCCTGACCTGCGCGGTGGTGGTGGAGGAGGGGTTCCCGCGGAGCGACCTCGAGCGCATCCGGGACTCCATGAGGCAGGCCTGCGAGGAGTCGGGCGCGACCATCGTCACCGGCGACACCAAGGTGATGGGCAAGGGCGAGCTGGACGGGATCGTGCTCAACACTGCCGGCGTCGCGCTGACGCGCCGCATGGTCACGGATTCAGGCCTTCGCCCCGGCGATCGCATCATCGTCACCGGGACGATCGGCGATCACGGGATGGCGATCATGACCCGGCGCCGAGATCTGAAGCTCGAGGGCGACCTGCGCTCCGACGTCGCGCCCGTGAACGGGCTCGTGCGCGCGGCGCTGGCGGCGGGCGGCGAGGACGTGGTCGCCATGAAGGACCCGACCCGCGGCGGCGTCGCGTCGACGCTGCACGAGATGGCGGGCAAGGCGAGGGTGGGCATCCTCCTCGAGGAGGCCGCGCTGCCGGTGAACCCCGAGGTGCGGGCCGCGGGCGAGATCCTGGGCATCGACCCGCTCGTCGTCGCGAACGAGGGGAAGGCGGTCATCGGGGTGCGCCCCGCCTCGGCCGACAAGGTGCTGGCGGCGATCAGGGAGCACCCGCTGGGCCGCCGAGCGGCGATCGTGGGGACGGCGATCGCCCAGCGGCCCGGGAACGTCATCCTCGACACCGGCTTCGGCAAGCGCCTCATCGCCGAGATCGAGGGCGAGCCCCTGCCGAGGATCTGCTGACCATGCACGAGTACTCGCTCGTCATGAGCCTCGTGCAGCGCGTGGAGGAGGAGGCGCGCGCGCGCCAGGCGGTCGCCGTTCACGCGGTGAAGGTGAGCGTGGGCCAGTTGGCCGGGGTCGAGCCGGAGCTCTTCCGGACCGCCTACGAGACCTTCCGGGAGGGGACGGTCTGCGAGCGCGCGGCGCTCGAGATCTCCACCTGGCCGGCTAGCTGGACCTGCCCCGGCTGCGGCCGGACCTTCGCGCTCGGCGAAGTGCTGCGGTGCGGGGCGTGCGATCGCCCGGCGAAGGTGGACGCGCGGAGCGAGGCCTTGCTCCTCGACGCCATCGACATGGAGGTGCCCTGATGTGCACGACCTGCGGCTGCGGCGATCCCGCGCTCGTCCCGGTGGAGCTGCACGAGAGGATCCTGGCCGGGAACGACCGGACGGCGGCGCACAACCGCGAGCACTTCCGGGAGTGGGGGATCCTCGCCCTGAACGTCATGGGGTCGCCCGGGTCGGGGAAGACCGCGCTGCTCGAGGCGACGGCCCGGATCTGGAGCGGCGTGCGCCTGGGCGCTGTCTCCGCCGACCTGGCGACGGACAACGACGCCCGCCGCCTGGAGCGCGCGGGCATCCCGTCGCGAGCCATCACCACCGGGCAGGCCTGCCACCTCGACGCCGAGATGGTCCACCGCGCCCTGCACGGCTTCGCCTGGAACGAGCTCGACGCCTTCTTCATCGAGAACGTCGGCAACCTCGTCTGCCCCGCCATCTACGACCTGGGCCAGGAGGCGAACGTCATCGCCCTCTCAGTCACCGAAGGTGAGGACAAGCCGCTCAAGTACCCCGTCATGTTCCGCAAGGCCGACCTGGTGGTGGTGACGAAGTGCGACCTCGTCCCCCACCTCGACGTGGACCTGGATCGGATCGAGGACGCGCTCTCGCGGGTGATGCCCGAGCCCAGGGCGATCAGGGTCTCGGCGAGGACCGGCGAGGGGCTCGAGGCATGGAAGGCCTGGCTCGAGGAGCGGCGGGCGTCGGTCGCCCGGGCGCGGGCCGAGGAGCCGCGCGGGCACGAGCACGTGCGGTGAAGCGGGCCTCAGACCTTGGAAGGAACGGGCCTCAGGCTTCGGGCCTGAGGAGAAGCTCGCGGTTCCTCCGCGGCCCCAGCGATGACCTCGAACCGCCGGTAGCGCGCGCCTCCCATCCCCAGGATGGTCATGTAGGGCGGCAGGAGCACGAGGCCCGCCGCGAAGCGAGGGCCCTTGCGGAAGGCGCGCGCCACCCGCACGCACGCGGCGGCGAACAGGGCCATGTTGACTACTCCGCCGGGCTCCTCGGCGTCTTGCGCGAGAAGCTGGTGCGCGAGCGGGGGCTCGTCGCCGAGGTGGTCGAGGCGGACGTCCGGCGCCTCGAGCTGCTGGGTGGCTATGACTGGGCATTCATCGGCTTCCACGCCGTGGCCGAGCTGGTGGAAGAGCGCGACCGCCTCGACGCGCTCCGCTCCATCGCACGCGTCCTCGTGAAGGGGGGCGCGTTCTCCTGCTCGCTCCACAACCCGGCGGTGCGCGGCCCGCAGCTCGACGGGCGCTGGCTGGTGTTTTCCCCCATCGCCATCCCGACCACCGAGGCTGATCGTCAGCGGGAACAGGCTGGCAGCGGCTCCGGGGGGGAGCGCGCGGATGACGAGATCGAGGAGTTCCTGACGGAGCCGCTTCGTCGCGCGGAAGAAGCGCGCGCGGGTAGCACGCGGCCCGCGACGCGCAGCCTGCACACGCAGAGATGTCGTCTGAGATAGAATGTCCTCCCGCGTTGCCCCTAGCCCCGAGAGGAAACCGATGCGAACCCTCTGCGTACTGCTGTTCGTGCTGACGCTCGCGTTTGCGCCTGCCGCCGGCGACGCCCAGGCCCCGTCCGCCCCACCGGAGACCTACACATTCACCATGATGGCCAGGACAGTGACGGTGATCGCGGCACGCGACGGATCGAAGGAATCACTCGAGCAGGTGATGGCTCCGAGCGCGACCGGTCCCGGGATGCACATCCGGCAGATCTACGATTTCGCCACGCACAAATACTGGACCATCTCTTTCGACGGCACCCCCTGCGTCCTCGCGACGTACACCTCGCCCGCCCTGCCCGCCGCTTTCGACCCGATCAGCGGCGCAGAAGAAATGCGCCAGGAGATGGCGAAGCTCAAGCCGGCCGTTCTGCGCACCGAGACCGTGAACGGCCTTGCCACGAAGGTGTACGAGGCGCCGATCGAGGAGATCAAGGGCAAGATGCGGCTTTTCGTAGAGCAGAAGTACGGCTTCGTGGTGAAGCAAGTCCTGGTGATGGGCAACGGCAAGGAAGAAACGTTAAGCGAGGTCAAGAGCGTAAGTTTCACGAAGCCATCCCCGGACCTCTTCGTGACGCCGCAGAACTGCCGCGTACAGGCCGGCGAGAGCAGCGCCACGGGTGGCCACGCGGAGACGGAGATCAAGGCGAAGGCCACCGGCGAGATGAACTGAAGAAATCGCCTCGAGCGCCTCCGCGTTCAGCGCGCTCCCCGGCCCGGCGGCGCCGTCGCGAGGAGCGGCGTGGCGGCGAGACATGAGCGTGCGGTCGCCCCTTGCGATCGCCGCATCATGAGCTCCCTGGGCGAGCGCTTTCGACAGGTGACCGAATCCTGGCGGCGACGCGGGCACCCTCACCAACTACGTCAACGTGGTCGCCGGCACCGAGATCGACTTCCCGCGGGTGACCGCGCGTCAGGCAGCGTGACCCCGTCCGGCAGGGGGAACGGCGCGGGCCACCCGTCTGCGCCGCCCCTCCGTCTGCGCGCGACCATGCAAGGAGCAGCCGGTAAGGGCGACCCGAAGCTCGACACCAGCCGCTTCACGGCTCCACGGCGCCCGCCGCGCAGCTCGCGCCGTCACGGGGCTCGCCCCGCTGGTCGGTGCTCGGGCAGTGGATGCCGACACCCGAGACCGCCGCCGCGTTGCCGGGCATCATGGTCCACGTCGGGCCACCGTTGTCCGCCGGAGCGCCGAGATCCGGGTCCGCGAAGGTCGTGCCGGCCGCGCACGCGGTGCCGGACGGCCACTCGACGTTGTGGTCGCCGGCCTGGGTACCGTCGCAGCTCGCGTCGACCAGGAGCGAGTTCTTCACCGTGAAGCCCCCGTTCAGCGAGGTCGCGACGAAGGTACCGTTGGTGAGGGTTCCGCCCCCGTCCACGTCGAGGTCGTTCTGGCAAAAGGTCGAGTTCTCGAGGTCGACGGTCCCCTCGTTGATCCAGAGTCCGCTCGCCCAGCCGCCGACCTCGGTGCCGTCGACCAGAACGCCCGAGCGGTTGTTCATGAAGAGCGACCCCGCGACGGTCACGTCGTTCTGCTTGATGAAGGAGACCCCGCCGCCTCTGGCGGTGTTGGCATCGAAGCTCCTGTTTGCCAGAGACCCACCGGCAACCCGAGACGCATACAGCCTACACGAGCGCGACACGTGTAGCGCATCGCCTCCTGGGATCATGGGCCGGCGCCGGGTCGACCGCGGGTGGCATCCCGGCGGCAAGAGGTACGACCTGGCCGCGTGCGAGCGCCCTGGGATAGCGTGAGCGCGACGAGCAGCCTTCACGTTCTGGCGACTTCAGGCCCTTCCGTCACCGGCGCCCCGGGAGCATACATGAACGCCCATCCCTTCGCGGCCATCGCCGCCTCGTGCATCCTCGCGGCCCTCCGCGACGCGGCGTCGTAGTAGCCGTACACGGCCCCGATCAGGTGACGCTGCAGCTGGCCATCGAGAGCCCTGCGAACGGGACGGCGACGAGCGGCACGCTGCACGTGGCGGTGACGGTACGAGGTGGAAAGCCCGGCGCGGTCGAGATCGTGTTCACCGCCGGCGCGACGGAGACGAGGCTCGCGACCGTCGGGCCGCCCTACGCGTACGACTGGAACACCGGGTCGGTGCCGGAGGGGACCTATGGCCTGCGGGGGCGGGTGGTGGCGGGCAACGATCGGTACGAGAGCCAGTCCGTCTCCATCGTTCTGGACCGGACGTCGCCATCCGTCTACGTGACCGAGTGGCAGAACCACACGGTGCGGAAGATCACGCCGACGGGAGAGGTCACGACGCTCGCCGGAACGGCCGGCGTGCCGGGGAGCACCGACGGGATGGGGACGGCCGCTCGATTCAGCAACCCGGCGGGGATCGTCGCTTCCGGGGAGTACGTCTTCGTCGCCGACGCCGGGAACAACACCATACGCCGGATCATGCCGAGCGGAGCGGTAGACACGGTCGCGGGCGTCGCAGGTGTGCCCGGCAGCGCGGACGGCCCCCTGTTCGGAGTGACCGCCACGTTCAACTTTCCGTACGGACTCGCCCTGGAGCAGCGGCTCTTCAACTTCTTCATCGTCGACGCGAAGAACGACGCGATCCGCAAGATCACATGGACCCCGGGCACGGTCTCCACCTACGCCGGCTGGGTCGGCCATCCCGGAACGACGGACGCCACCGGCACGGCAGCGCAATTCAACTATCCACACGCCGTCGCGGTCGACCCCTACTACACGGTCTACGTGAACGACTCGTACAACTACACCATCCGGAAGATCACGCCGGCCGCGGTCGTGACAACGATCGCGGGGACGCCGCTCGCCTGCGGGAGCGCGGACGGGGTGGGCGCCGCGGCCCGGTTCAACGGACCGTATGGCATCGCGGTCGACGCGAGCGGCAACCTCTACGTGGCTGACTACTGGAACCACACCATCCGGAAGATCTGGAAGTAGCCGCTCGTGGCCGGCGTCGCGCCGGCGCGCCGGCGCGCGCGGGAGGCCGGTACGCGGCCGTTGACGCGGGGCGCCAGGATCGCGCGCCGGTCGCCGGTCGCCCTCCAGAATGGGCAACTGCCCAGCGCCACCTTGCCTCGGGGGCGTGAGAAGAAGGACCGGAGGTCGAGACCTCTCTCCGTCTCGAGTTTCACCAGCAGGTCGAACAGCATCTGCGCCGCCCGAGCGGTGAGCCGGACGCACGCCATCTGGGGGTGGTCCTGGGAGGCAAGCCTTCCAGGAGAGTCGAGCAGTTCAGGGAGCCGAACTCCGGCGCCCGAAAGGCGCGTCAGCGGTAGGATGCAGCATGCTCCCCGTTCGCATCGCGCCCTCCCTCCTCTCCGCCGACTTCGGGGAGCA
>Ga0209342_10005007_pt1 | contig 13636 bp, 18 predicted proteins | sample RifCSP16_2_FD_184023 | JGI IMG/M metagenome (GOLD analysis project Ga0209342, IMG submission 184023) | Soil microbial communities from Rifle, Colorado - Rifle CSP2_sed 16_2 (SPAdes) (version 2) | ecosystem: Environmental > Terrestrial > Deep subsurface > Rock core/Sediment | place: Rifle... | reverse complement strand
TCGAGACCACCGCGGTTACACCGGGGCCGTCCGCTCTCCGCAGGTCTCGCAGACCCATTGCAGTTCGGGCCTGTGGTCGGGGCACGGCGCGTTTTCGGCGGCGGGAGGTTGGGTAGGAGCCTCAAGTGGGGCAGTCGCCTCCAAGCCCATCTTGCTCTCCTTGCCGACCACCGCCTTTGCCGTCGCGCTGTGCTTAGGATCGAGGATAGAGTAGTCGAAGCCGCAAGGCGGCGAATGCGTCTCGTGGCCGGGCAGGTTCGGGCACTTCGCCGTCTCGGGGGCGGGCTTGGCGAACGCGCTTCCGTCCTGGCAGGGTTCTCGCCCGTTCGTGCCGGGGATTGCGCCGTATCTCTCAACTGTCTTTCCGCCATCATCCGACCCGAAATGATGGGTGTCGTGCTTCGCGCACTTCGGAGCCGGAGCGGGGGCGGGCATATCGCAGACCCGGCAGAGCAATTTGCCGCCCACGAAAACCCCAAAGGATGCCGCGTGATCACACTCTGGAGCCGGAGCGGGCTTGACCGCGCCGCAGTTCTCGCAGGCCATTTGCCTCTGGTCGGCTTCGTTTTCTTCTTCGACCCAGGAATGTTCGCACGGAGCGCTTGCGGCGGCGGGCTTTGCAGGCGGGGCGGCCGGAACCGATGGAGCCCGGATACTCCGGGCGGCTACGCCCGTTTCGCCGACACCGTAGGGCTTTGAGACTCCTGACCCTGAGTTCTCTCCAACCGCCCCGCTTTCTGCTACCTTTACCGTCGCGCTGTGCTTGCAACAGCACGGGAAATCCATGTCGGGCTGTATCGAACATTTATGGTGCGCCCCGCGCCCGCACTCCGGGCACTTCGCCGTCTCGGGGGCGGGCTTATCCCTAAGCGCCAATCCTGCCGCTGACCACGGGTGTGGCTTCGGCGCCGGAGCGGGCGGCGAGAGGCGGGCCAAATCATTGACGACCGCTGATACCCACATCGGGGCGTCATCCTCGGTGTCATAACGCCCCTTGATTTCCCGGATGGCGAGTACGATACCCGCCCTCAGCGCCTCGGCCTCCGAGCGGGCCTTGTCCAGAGCCTTCATCGCCCAGGAGCCGTTCCGCCAGTATTCCAGTTCCTCGCCTCTCGCGAGCGCCGCGTCGCGCTCCTTTTGCACGATGCCCAGCGCCAAGTCGCTTCGGCGCCTGCGGGCCGCCAGTTCCTCATCATGCTTCGCCTTCGCCGCGGCCAGTTCGGACTGGAGGGCGCGGATGCAGTCTGTCGGGTGTCGGTTGTGCGTCTCGCAGCGTGGAACCGGGCGATCAACCGTATACGTCACGCAGATTACGCAGACCGCCAGCCGCCCCGCGTCCTTCTCACCGCTCGTCTCCGCTCCACGCTTAGTCATCCTCGCGCCTCCACGTACTCATAATCCGCCGGGTCCGCGTCCGCAGCTCGGGGCTGGGTGTCGGCTCGCGGCGCCGCTCTCCCTCCTTGCGGTTGCGAAGTTGCCCGAGCAGGCGACGGCGCGTGTCCCGCGGTTGCTGAGGGAGGAGAGTGGGGGAATAGAGCGACGTTCGCTCCGGGATCCGTGAGGGTATAGACCTTGGTCACTCGGAGATCAACGATTTGCGCGTCGTCGACAAACAAGATCCCGGTGAGGCCGTCGATGAATGCCCGCGCGAGCTTGTCCACGTCGGGCCTTACATCCGGCAGCAGGCCCCCACTCTCAACCTTTCGCCGCTTCGACTTCGGGGTCGGCAAGGAGAAGTTGACTTTGAGTGTTAGCGGCCCCTCGAGGGGAAAGTCCGCGTACGATTGCGCGAAGGACCGAGCGGCTTCACGGATGGCGCCCTGCCAACTGCGCAAGGACTTATCCCCCTGCTCGAACATCACAACGCGCCCGGAGTTCCGGTGCAACATCGCGCGCTTGCTACCCATCGGGCGAGGATCGCCGCTGACGAAGAAGAGCGCGGCGGTCATGTTTGCACCCCGAAGTGCGCTTCGATCGGCCGATCGTAGATACACCGTGGACAAGACAACGAGCCGTTGGCGTAGTCCATATTCGAGCCGCAGTTGGGGCATCGGGGGCGCTTCTTCGTCATCCTACGATCCTCCCCAACGCGTCTTGGGGGCCGGCGGGCATCTGATAGCCGTGGACCTCCGCGTGATGCTTGCGGCAGAGTGCTTGGCCGAATGCCTTCCCGCACTGGCACCGCGCCCACATCTTGACGCCGCACCTCGCGCAGTTGTCGACTTCCCGATGGGTCCGTTGCCGCGCGCGCCGACCTACCTTGCCGGACTTTTCGCCCATCTATCCCATCCCTCCCTCGTCCGCCTGCGCAAATGGGATGAAGAGGCCGCACATGCACGACCAGGCGAGGCTGTCGCGGTGGCGAACGATCCTGGGTCGGTGCTTGTGGGCCATCAGGGGTTCGGCCCCCCTCGGAGGCATTGGAGCAGATGGGTGGTCTGCCATTTTCGCTCGGCGGCGGCGTCGGCGGCGTCGGCTGCGGCGGCGTCGGCTGCGGCGGAGGCGGAGTAGGCGGCGTAGGCGGCGAACGCGGCTACTTGCATTTCCTCGCGGCTTATCTCCCCGCGAGCGAACGCGCGAGCCGCCGCAATCGCCTCGCGCGGCCTGGCGCCGTTGGGGTAACGCTTCTCGAACAGCGGCAGGACGTGTTCCGCGCAGTCGGCGGCGTAGAGGCGGAGAACCTTCTCGCTGGCGACGCCGACGAGCCGCAAGAGCCGCGCCTCCGCAAAGGCCGTCTTATCGCTTTGGTTGTCTGCGGCTCCCCGGCCCTCGGCTTCGTACACGGCCGCGCCAGTTCGGAGCCACCCCAGCAGATGTGCGGCATCGGTCAGGTGGTAGCCACGCTCGCACGCGACCGGGGAAGCGACCGGCGGCATCCAGGCGCCGGGGCGCTTGCCGCGCGGGAGCTTCCACTTGCCGGAACCGCCGTTCACCGGCGAGCCGCCCACGGCGACAACCTTGTACCACTTCATCGGGGCCATCAGTACCGCCTCCTCGAGTACGAGCGCGTTTCCCCGCCCGACTTCATGGCCGCCGTGATCTTGAGAAGATCCTGCCACTCCGTCTCGGGCAGTGCGTCCGCGATTGCCACGTAGCCCTCCGGCGCGCTCTGCGGCGCCTCTTGCGCCGTGGCGTTCGGCATCAGAAACGAGCGGTCCTCGAAGGCGGCAAACACCTTCACGAGCGCCTTCTGCATGTTTTGCGCCGCATAGGGCGAGAAGTGCAGGCGCTCCCAGGTTTTCTGCACGACGGCGGGGGTGCGCTGAGTGGGAGTGCCCCGGGCCGCTTGCGGGGCGGCGTTCTCCGGTTTAGCCCGTTGCTCTGCATCTAAGCTACCGGGGCGCGTGAGGTTGTCCCCGGCACTCGGCTTGCTCGTGGTGGCCACTATCTCTCCGCGATGCAACTCCGATTGGGCCTCAGACGTGCCGGGGTGCGGAGCGGGAGACGCGGCGGGCTTGAGGGCCTCTGGGGGGGAGACCGGGGACGCGCCCGCCGCGCCGGTTGATCGGAATGCTCTGGCGTCTTCCGCCTTCTCGATAGCCTCCCTCTCGCTCATGCTCAGGTCCTTGAGCCAGTAGATGTAGGGGGGGTAGGAGTGTGCGAGGAGCGTCTGCTTGATCCATTCGGGTGTGGATGATGGCAACACGTCCTCGACGGCCGAAGCGTGGATGAGCCCCTCGCGCGCCCAGGTCGCAAGGAGGCGGGAGTCGCGTTGCGGCATTGCGCTCAGACCTCCCCCAGCAAGGCCGCTGCGAAGGAACTCACGGCGCGAGCGCGACGGCGGTCGTAGCCCATGCTGAGAACGGGGCGCCGCAGTACCCGCGTATCCGCAGCGAGCCGCATCCCCTCACGGATCGCCAGGAACTTCTGCTTCTTGCTCGGCAGGGTCTTGACGTACGCCCTGAGCTCAGTCATGTTCTCGCCCCACTTGTCGGCGGAGGCGAGCCGCAAATCCGTGCCGTCAATGTGGACGGTTCCCGCCTTGAGGATCTCGCGCACGGTTTGGGCGATCTTCGTGGCCACGGTCAGGCCTCCCGGCGGGCGGTGTGGTCGTATTCCGAGAAGTGCTTTCGGTCATAACCCCCTACGAACCATTGATCGCATTCGATACAGAACGCTCCAACTTCTCGCGGCTTTGCCCCCGCGCTCGGGCTCTCGGAGTTGGAGTCGGTCAAGTCCTACGCCTCCATCCGGATGTCAAAGTCCACGTTGGAGTAGTCCCCCATCTTGCGCGCCAATTCTGCGTGGTAGGCGCAGATGTAGGCCCGGTTCACCGTATCCATGACCTTGCCGCGCCGTGTCGCCCGGCTGTGGGTCGCTGGCACGTGGTGGCCCGTGTTGATGTATTCGCACTTCCGCGCGCTCATAGCCGCGCCGCTCTTGTCCCCGCCGTTGCTTACAGCGGGGCTTTCGTCATTTCGCTCGCTCACGTCGTTTCCTTCTTGCCTTGCTCGGGCGAGGTCGGAGAAGTGGTAGGGGGATATATAGGTTGCCCGGTAGTTACCCAAGGCGGTATCTGGGCGCCCGCCTTTTTAGGTGTGGGTGGGGGGTGCCATTGCCAGAATTACCCAATTAAGAGGGGAGGTTGCTTTCACGTCGCTCGCCGCTCCGATGCCGACAGAACGAGGCGCCCCGAAGAAGGAGCCGCCGCCCACCAGCCTCTCGCTCTCGGTCGCCCGCCCCTGGCCCGGGAAGTGGTACATCGCCGCCTATCTGAGTAGGTGGGGGTTCACGAGGAAGCGCGAAGCCAAGGCGCTTACACGCGATCGCGCGCACGAGTTAGTCGACGAACTGTTTGATCGGGCGCCGGAGGTAGAGGATGAGCGAGCCGCCCTCGACGCCGAGATGAGGCGTCAGACGAGAGCAAACGGAGATGTGCGGTAGCCGCCGGGCTGATTGCGGCGCAAACTATTTGAGACGGTGGGGAGACGGTGGTTGCATGAGCCGAAGGTTCGTTCTCGTGGTTGTCGCCGCCTCCTTGGTCGTCCTCTCACCCATCCTCTTCGTTGAGCCCCCGCCCGCTGTTGCGGCCGCGCCGGAGGCTCCTCCCCCCGCAATCGTCCCGAGTTATAGCCTGCGCCCGTCGACGTGCGGGGTCAATTCCGACGGGGAGTCGGTCGTGGTCCTCACCGGCTCATGGGGCAACCCAGCCGATCGCCCGATTGGGGCGGTTCTTCGCTTCACGCTTTACTCGTCCGATGGCTCGATTGTCTACCGAGGCTCACACATCCTGCCGGCAATCACCCCGGGTTCCTCGGCGGGCATCGTCATTCAGCGGACGGTCGGGGCCGTGCCGTGCGGCCAAATTACCAGCCAAATCACATCGGCGCTCGAGTGGTCATGACTCGGGATTCCGCTCAGCCAACTTGATCGTTGTCGCGGCCTGCTCGCGCGCAAAGTCGTGCTTGATCTCGGTGATCTGCCAGTAGCCGTCCGCCGGGCCGCTCGTGCCCGAGACATTCACGATGTCGCCGGGTTGCAAGTCGAGGTGCAGGGTCGTCAAATCCAACTCGAACCTGGGTAGCCGAAGGCGGCGCCGCTGGACTGCCGCGCGCGCGCTCTCGAAGTCGTCGAACAGTTCGTCGATGTGAACCTTGCCGTAGTTGCCGTGCTGGTCGTGGTACTCTTGGATCCCTCCGCTCGGCGTCTTGTACCAAGCGGCGTTCGCGAGGTCGGAGCTCCAGAACCGGCGAATGCGCGCGAGGTCGCCAGACCGAGTTAGCGCGGCGCTCTCGGGCGGCGCGGCAGCGGTCGGGTCCAACCCCAATACCTGCCGCACGGAGGCTTGCGCGATGGCGGGCGCATCCACCCAATGGAGGGCCAGGGGCTTCTCGGGAGTCGTGAGGTCGATTGCAAGCGGGAGGATTGTGCGCACGACCTCCATGCGATTCAGAAGTTCCGGCTCGAACGTCCCATATGGAACTGTTGCGGCGAGTTTCACGCCCGCGAGTCCGGCGGTGTTCAGGTTTGTCTCGTTATCGAATTGGTCTTTGATCGCGGCGATTGGGTCTTGCCCGCTCGCCGTGTTCGCGTCGACCGGCGTGTATAGGTAGGAGAGGCGGGCGGAGTAGCCGAGCAGGTCTACCATGATATGGTCGCCCTCGAACCTCGGCTCGATGTCTGGCGGCTGGAACCCGATGAAGATGGCGTTGCTGCCGGCGCCGCCCCTGCGGATGTAGGCTTCCCATCGGTCGCCCGGCTGGTTGAGGTTGGCCCGGCGCCCGTATGGGTTCGCGATCCGCAGTTGCATTGACGGGGCGGCGTCCAAACGCAACGTCAGCGACACCGCTTCCACGGCGGACACGTCGGCTACGGCCTCGCCGTAGGCGCCCGACTTGAAGTCGAAGTCCAGGGTCTCGCGGTTGCTCATCTCGACGCCTCAATTCAGCAACCGATACCGCAAGCAGCTCCCGGCCTTGACCGTGATCGTGCCCGTTGTCTCGGCGGCGAAGCGTACCTGGAACGTCCCGGCGTTCGCTCCGTTGACCAGGACGCAGGCGAGTTGCGCGATGCACCCGGTAGTGAACGGCGACGCCGAGGTCGTCACCACAACGTTGTTTGCGTTGAAGGAGGAGGAATCGGGCGTACCGTTCGCGGCGTCCGCGATGAAGTGCCCCGCCATGATCGTCGGACTCGTCGGCCCGGTCGCGCTGAGTTTGATGCCGACCCCCGTAGCGGATGAGCTCCAGACGATGAACCCCTCGATCATGTAAGTCTTGTTGGCCGCGGCCGTGAAGGACAGTCCGGCAGCGTCCGCCAAGGAAGTGGTTGAGTTCGCGGTATCGCCCGTCTTGAGGACCGCCACTTCGCCGTCGGCGCCGCCGCCCGCGACCCAAGCCGGCGCACCAGCCTGCCACTTGAGCGAGTCGCCTTCATTGCCGCTCCCGAGCGCGACCTGCTTCCCGTCGAGTGTCGTCTGCAAGGAGGTTACGTCGGCGATGGCGTGTGGGTGGCCGGCAGCGGCCTTGCCGTCCAAAGTCGTTTGCAGGTCCGTGACCTGCGATATGGGGTGGGAATGCGATGTTGGCGCGCGGGCGTCCGTCAGTCGCGAGTCGTTACCCGCTACCGCATCGCCCGAACCGCCTCCGATGACTGGCGCGAACGTGGCGGGCTTGCCAGTCACGTCTGCCCAAGCGACGGGGCCCGGCTCTGCCTCCACGATGAGCCTCTTGCGCATGTTGAGCGCCCGCTCGATTTTCAGGAGGTCGGCTGGCGTGATCGGCATTGCATCGCCTCACGTCGGCCTCGGGTAGACGACCGTGAAGGAGATGACCCACACCGCCGGCGCGATCTGTTGCGACTCGACTTCCCCGTAGAGCTTGCCGGTTACGGACGCCGTACCCGTCGAGGTAGGCAACGTGTCGGTGATGCCCTTCGCGCTTACGATGGCCGAGATGATCGACTCCAAATCGTCGGGCACGGTGTCCGCATCGGCATCCCTATGCGCCGATACTGCGTAATCGACGTACCGGAGTTTTGCGGTCGAGTAGACGGACTCCTGAATGTCCACTCCGTCGATGACGATGCAGCCGGGGTCGTCCTTCGCACGGCGCGATGTGTAGTTATCCGTAAGGCTCGTGATCGCGAAGTTAGAGACCGCCGTGTAGGTGATTGTTAGCGAGGCCGCGCTGGAGGTGTTCGTGCCGTCCGTCACGACGAGTTCGGTTGTGCAGTTCGAGGCGAACGAATGCGTGTGCGACCAGTAGGGAACCGCCGTGTTTTGCGTGACCGCACCGCCGCCGTGCGTGGCCGCCGTGCCGGTCCATTGCCATTGCGTGATCGGCTTGTCGCTCATCCTCGAGTAACTCTGCGAGCCGGCGAAGCGGATTACGTCCCCCGAGGCCCCGATGCCGTTGCGGTTCGCGTCGATCTTGGCGACCGGGTTCACGGCGGCGCTGGCCGGCGAGCCCGTCGTGGCCGTCCAGTCGGAGGCGTAACCGAGCGAATTGAAGAGTCTCCCCCGGATGTTCGCGGCCGTGAACTGCTTCGGGAGGTTGTGCGTCGGCAGCGTGTAGACGATTGGCGACTCGGCCGCGAGGTAGGCGTATCTGACCCCCTGCGAGTAGCCTGCCAGGTCCGTGTCGATGCTGATGGTTGTGGCCGTAACCGCCGTGATGCGGAAGATGTCGAACTGCGTCGTGGCTTCGTCAACGATGAGCGCGACGTCCGCGACGTGGAAGCCGGACGGGTCTTGCACGGTGATCGAGGTCGCCGCCGATGCGACGTTGGAGGTAACGCGACTGACGACCGGGACGAACCGCGTTGGCTCGAGGCCGTCGCCCCAATCCACGTCAATCCGCTTGGGCCAGGCGGTCGCACCCTCGGCGTAGCTGTCCCCCAGACCGGCGATCGCGATTGTTACCCGGTCTTGCGCCGCGAGGCTGGCTGGCGCAACCGTCAGGTCGCTGGCCTTGAAGAGCCGCGGCACGGTCCCCGAACTGGCGTTGGTGTGGTAGCCCCCGCCCTGGTCGAGGTTCGGGCGGATTATCGAGATGATCGGCGAGGGGCTTGCGGTTACGCCGGTATTGCTCGCGTCCTCGACGTAGAGCCGCAGGTAGAGCAGGTCGTTCTCCCCCCAGGTTTGGGCCGCACTCATTTCGACCGCCTCGACCCCTCCGGCCGGAATCTTAGCGGCTCCCCAGCCGACCATGTTGAGTATATCGCTTGCTCCAGTCACAGCCGCCGCCGTACTCTGGCGCAGCGCGTAGTTTGCGAAGTCCGAATCCGCGTTCCGGGTCCAAGTGACCTTCGCGCGAGTCGGGTCGCTCGCAGACGGCTCGGCCTTGAGATCCGTGACGGCCGTCGGGGGCGCGTCCGCGTAGGACACGGCTATGACCGGGCGGTAGTAATCGCCGGCACCCACGCCCCATGTCGCCGGGGAGCCAGCCGGCCATGTCGGAGTCGCGACGGCGGACTCGGTAGATTCATAGGTCATGATGATGGCGTCGCCAACTTCGATCTGGCCTTTGATGAGGAGCGAGATCACATCCCCAACGCCGAGGCCGAGGAGCGCGACCAAATCGTCCAAAACAATCGTGTCCCACTCACCCCCAACGGCGTTCGGGTTAACATCCTCACGCGAATACATCTGCCCGTAGTCGGCGGCCCCGAAAGCCCCGGCGGTGGCCCAGGCAATCGTGCCCTCCACCTCGTTCCACGTGGCCGCGGTCTCAAGCCAGTTTTTAAGCGAGTTGAATATCTCGATGACGTTGGTCCCGTCCGTCCCGGTTCCGTCGTTACGGAGGTAAAGCGTAATGCCGGTGACGGGCGAGGCGCCGATGGAAGCGGACGGAGGGATCTCGAACCGGAACAGGATCCGCTTGGTGTCGAGGCCGCCGAGGTCGCCCGAGATAATGAGGTCGCCCGACGTGCCGTAGTTTGTGTCCGGCGCCACGCTATTCAGGTAGGTGTCAACAACCTTCGCCCAGTCCGCGTTCGTCGCGCCGAGGCGGAACCACTCGACAAGGGTTCCCGTCATTCAATCGCCCCCGTGCGTCTGAGGATGCGCTCGCGGCGACGGTTGAGATTGTAGAGGACCTCGCCGTCAACCTCGAGGACGACCCGCTCGCCGCCGCCGTTCGTGAGGTTGCGGAGGGGCAAGATCGCTTCGGGCTCGCGCTCGCCCGCCGTGATCTGCGCCTTGGACGCGATGATCGCGCCGTGCGCAGCGTGCGGCGTCCACATCTGGCCGGGTATCGGCTCTGTCGTCGTGGCGTTGCGGGTCGCGTACATGGCGAGCCCGGCCAGTCCGAGCCCGATGCCGGCGCCGCCGAGGAAGGGGAGGAGCCGCGAAAGACCGGATGCGCCGCCCCCCGCGGCTCCGAAGCGTCCGAAGCCGGGCGCGTAGGCGAACCCCGAGCCGGCCCCGCCGACTCCGAGGCGTTGCATCAGCCGGTACTGCCCTATGAGTACGTCGGCCGCGATCGCCATGCCGTTGAGCGTGTGCGTAATCGCCGAATTCGCGCCCGCGAGTCGTGAGCCGTAGATGGCCGCGCGGAAGAAGGAATTTTGCAGGAAGTTGATGGAGCTGGCCGCGCGCGTGGACGACCGCGCGAGCCCGTACGTCGCATAGGCCGCGCCATGCGATTGCGTCTTGAGGCCTTCAACGGCGTCGGCGGCTTTGTCCACGCCGTCCTGCCCCTCGGTCTCCAAGACGATGCGGATTGTCGTCTCGTAATCATCGCCCGCCAATCTCGCCCCTCCACGCCTTCGCCGTCGCTTGGTCGACCTCTACCTTCGCACTCTCGATGAGCGCGAACGTCATCCACTCGCAGTAGGGGAGGTCCTTGCGCTCGTCCCAACTGGCTCGCTCCCAACGGTGGGGGAACTCCCCGAATCGCCGAGAGAGCGTGAGGTCAAAGTAACGCCCGTGAGCCTCTGCCCGGCAAGCGCGCGAGTCGCAAGCCCAATAATGTCGTGCAAATTTGGGCCGAGTTCCGGCACCACCTCCCAGGCGATCCAGTCTTGCACCTCCGCAATGAGCCGGGCTACCACGTCCACCGGGATCGCGCCGAGTTCCTCCTTGCCGATGCCGCAGACGGTTTTCAGCAGCGCCTCGTCGCCCTGCTTGCGGCAGGCGTTCATGTCGAGGATCCCCGCCTTCATCAGGGCGAGCGCCTCGAGCCGCGCGTTGTAGCACGCGAGCTCCTGCTTGGGCAGCGGCTTGGCGAGCTCGATGGCCGCGCTCGCGCGCGAGAGCTCGAGCGCGCGCTCCTCCGTGCGCAGGACCGTCGAGAGGTCTTCCATCTCGCGGTACGTGGGCATTGTGGCGGTGAACGCCAGGTCCCCGTAGCGGAACTCCTTCGTCCTACGATACGGTGTCAACTGCGAGCGTCCCCCCCGCCGAACTGTCCGCGCCCATCTCCCACGGGATATCCCACGTGATGCCCTCGGCGACGTTGCGCCGCCAGTGGAAGGGGTCGAAGTCTCGGAACAGGCATTTGGTGATGACCCAATTCGAGTATTGGGCCGCGGCGTTCTTCGTGAAGTTGATCGTCTGCGTGAACGTGCCGCCGCTTGTCTGCGGGTCGGTGTAGTAGGCGACGAAGGCCGCGTGGTCGTCCGGCAAGAGTTTTACGGAGCCTTTGACCTCCATGATCCCGCCCGTGTAAGTCGAGGTCGGCACGCGGTCCGTCTGGTTCAACCCTTTGACTGTCGTGCTGCCTCGGTTGATCTCGATCGACCCACTCTCGACGGCGCCGGCGAAGGTGAGTCCGGATGAGAAGGTATGCGTGACGTGCCCGGGGGAGACCCACGGGGAGCCGGCGAGCGTGGCGGGCGCGGCGGCCCAGGCGGTGGACTGCGTATCCGCGGTCGGGCGGCTGATGCCAACGATGTCGTATGTGTCGACGGTCGGTTCCCCGAATGCGTACTCCCGGCGGAACGAAGCCACGCGGCAGTTGCGCATTCGGCGGTAGATGTCCGTCCCGAGGTCGAGCCCGCCCTGGACGGTGAAGGTGCGCTGGTCGGCGACGGTAATGACGCCAGTACCCGCGTTGATCGTCCCGAGGAGGAGCGCGAGCAGCGAAGTTGCGACGTTGTCGAAGTAGGGCTTCAGCGTGACGCGGCAGCCCATATTGAAGAACGTACCGTAGGCGCCGACGGGGGTATAGGTCGCCGGGCCGCTCGAAACTTCCTTCGGGAATTCCGGCATGAACTGGAAGTCGACGAGCTCGCCGGGAAAGGCCACGCGCGTAGTCGCAACATCCGTTCCAGCAACGCTTTCGATCTCGTAGCCCGGAGGCACGAAGTCCTTGTGTGTGTATGGCATTCTATGTCCTCCAAATCCCGATCTCGGCCGTCACTTCACCGCTTGCCCCGTAGCCCCCGCCGTCGTGCTCGAACCAACGCAAGGCGCCTCCCCCATAATCCTGGTCCTGGTAGAACTCGATCCCCCAGCCGGTGCCGTATACCACGGAGTCCGAGAACGTCGTGGATGTGGTGAACCCGAAGTTCGCGAAGGTCGCGTTGGTCGGGTCGGCCGCATTGCGCAGGAGCGTGATGAACTGCTGGCGCAGGTACTCGACCTCCAGCTGCGTCTTGATGAGCGACTCGCAGATTGACGTGAAGACCGCGCTCACCCGGAACCGCGTGTGGATCTTCGGGGTATTCGCAATTGCCTCGGTTGCCCACTTGGTCGGCCAGGCTTGCAGGTTGCAGGCGGGCACCTTGCCGAACATGGGGACGAGATACGGCTCGACCTTCACGTTGGCCTGCGCGAGGCCCGGGGTGTTCGAGCCCGTGAACCCCGCGCCCGTGAGGTACATGGCGCCGATGACACCGTTCGTGGCCTGCGACTCGCTGGAGGCCGTGCCCGCAAAGAGCTTCCAGATGTCCGTGCCGCGCGCGGAGTTATCCGAGAGGGCGGAGGCCGGCATTAGGTGGCGCCTCCTTGGGCGGCCGCCTGTGCGCGCCGGCGGACGTACTGGACGATGCGGGCGTTGACTTGCGGCAGGTTGTCGGGCTCGAGGAACCCGAGGAACTTGCGCTGCGGGTAGTGCGCGATCCAAGTGTAGGGCATGGTTGGCTTGCCGAACGCCGACGTGCGAGACTGGATGACGACCCCGCCGAACTGGTGGACAGGAGCGTAGGGCACGGCGGTCCCGAAGTGGAGGACGTTGCCTTCGACGCGGCGCACGGCCTCAGGGAAGCGCCCGCTTACGGAGTCGCGCAGGCGCCCGCTCTGTACGAGCGTCTTGCGACCTGCCTGGATTGCCGATGCCGAGGGAGGAGTAATAAGGCCGGTCATGAACCGTCGCAGGTGGATGAACTCGGTCGCCGTGAAGATGTCGTTCGCCAACTCCTCATAATCGACCAGCCCCTCACGCACGCTACGGATGACGGCTTCCGCCTGGTCTGGCGTTACATCGGTCGCCACTACGCGCGCCCCCCGACGTAGGTCTTGCCCGTATTGCGCACGGCCTTCAGCGCGAACAGAGGCGACGTGCCGCCGGTAAGCGCCGAGGCGTCTACCTTGGTGATGAACTGAAACGGCGTGTCGAGGAATATCTCGCGCTGGCCGTCGAAGTAGATTTGCTCGGGGTCCGGCTCCTCCCGCTCGTCCAGCGTGCCGTAGATCTTGACCAGCCCGGTCGGAGAGCCGGAGGTCGCCGTGCATATGGCGAGCGGCCGGTAGTTCCGCAGGTCGAAGTCGTCCATTCCGGTGACGAACGTCATGCTGGCGGCTGGTGTGGCGGCTGTGATGAGCGTGACGGTCTGGCGCGAGTACGTGCGCTCGACGAGCGTGCCGGCGGCGAACAGGTCTTCGTTGCCCGCATTGACCGCCACAAGCCGCGCGAGCGCGCCCTCTCGGAACGCCTTGTATTTCTCGAGCCCGCCGGCCGTGCCCGAGCCGAGCGCGAGCGTGCGCTTGATGACTTCCGCGCTCGCGAGGTCGCGCGCAACATCCGAGATCGTGTCGGGGACGGTCGTGAAGGGGACCGTGTAGTCGTCCGAGAGCAGGCCGTCGATCTCGTTCTGCGCGTAGACGATGCAGTCGGTGAGCGCCTGGGCGGAGATGGCCGTGAGAGCGGAGGTATCCACCTGGCGCGCGAGGATGGCCGAGGTAGTGTAGTCCTCCGAGGCGGCGGCCGAGAGCGGCGTCATCGTTACGGTCATATCAGCTCACCGTCACTTC
>Ga0209342_10005006_pt1 | contig 13639 bp, 14 predicted proteins | sample RifCSP16_2_FD_184023 | JGI IMG/M metagenome (GOLD analysis project Ga0209342, IMG submission 184023) | Soil microbial communities from Rifle, Colorado - Rifle CSP2_sed 16_2 (SPAdes) (version 2) | ecosystem: Environmental > Terrestrial > Deep subsurface > Rock core/Sediment | place: Rifle... | reverse complement strand
ACCTTATTGTATGGCAAAGCAGCGGTGTGCGAAAAACGCCAGAGGAAGATTGAAGCGGAGGGGCAAGATCACCGGCCTGAATCAGACCCGTCGGTGTGCGAAGAAAAAGGATTCTTCAGGGCTGCTATGCCCTTGTAACCGACCTCTGCCGGCTGCAGATCGTGTATAATCACCGGATATACCATCCGCAAGGGGGACACTGTGAGACGAGTCGTAGTCACCGGCATGGGCGCGCTAACGCCCGTGGGCAACGACGTCGATACGATGTGGGCGAGCCTCGTGGCGGGCAAGTCGGGCATCGCGCCAGTCACGCATTTCGACGCCTCGGATTTCGAGACGCGCATCGCGGGCGAAGTGAAGGATTTCGATCCGGTCGCGCTGCTGGGCCGCAAGGAAGCCCGGCGCATGGATCGCTTCACTCAGTTGGCGATGGCCGCGACAGGCCAGGCGCTGGAGGATTCGGGCCTGAAGATCACGCCGGACAACACGCTGCGCGTGGCCGTGATCATGGGATCGGGCGTGGGCGGCATCAGCACGATCGTGAACGAAGTCCACGTCCTGCGCGACAGAGGCGCCAACCGTATCAGCCCGTTCCTGGTGCCGATGATGCTCCAGGATACGGCGCCGGGCATGGTCGCCATCACCTACGGCATCCGCGGGCCGAACATGTCCGTCGTGTCGGCGTGCGCGACCGGCACGAACGTGATCGGCGAAGCGGCCGAGATGATTCGCCACGGGCGCGTCGACGCGGCCATCGCCGGAAGCTCGGAAGCGGGCATTATCCCGCTGGCGATGGCCGGCTTCAACTCCATGGGCGCCATGTCCAGGCATAACGACGAGCCTGAGCAAGCCAGCCGCCCCTTCGACAAGAATCGCGACGGCTTCGTCGCCAGCGAGGGCGCGGGCGTGCTGATCCTCGAAGCGCTCGAGCATGCGCTGCAGCGCGGCGCCCCGATCTACGCCGAAGTGATCGGCTACGGCTCCAGCGCCGACGCGTATCATATCACCGCGCCGGAAGAGAACGGCGCGGGCGCGGCGGCGGCCATGCGCATGGCGCTCGATCAGGCCGGTGTGCCGCCGTCCGACATCGACTACCTCAACGCGCACGGCACCTCGACGCAGCTCAACGACAAGAGCGAAACGGCGGCTATCAAGACCGTGTTCGGCGAAGCGGCTTACGACGTGCCCATCTCGTCGACCAAGTCGATGATCGGGCACTTGCTCGGCGCGGCCGGCTCGGTCGAGGCGATCGCGTGCGTGAAGGTGCTGCAAGAAGGAATCATCCCGCCGACGATCAACTACGAAACGCCCGATCCCGAATGCGACCTGGACTACGTGCCGAATACGGCCCGCCGGAAAGTCGTGCGCCGGGCGATGTCGAACTCGTTCGGGTTCGGCGGGCACAATGCCTGCATCATCCTGGCTGCCTTCGACGAGCGCGGCGCCGATCCGACTTCGAGCGCCTCGTGAGCAGCGGGTAGAGGTGTGCCATGGCCGAGCCCAGGAACGGACGCCACGCCCACATCGTCGGCTGGGGCAAGTACGTCCCGAGCAAAGTGGTCACCAACGCGGACCTCTCGCGCACGGTCGACACGAGCGACGAGTGGATTGTCACGCGCACCGGCATCCGCGAGCGGCGCGTGGCCGGTCCGAAAGACACGTCCGCCTCCATGGGATTGGCGGCGGCCAGGGAGGCGCTGGAGAAGGCGGGGGTGCGACCGCACGAGATCGATTTGATCGTCGTGGCGACCGCCACGCCGGAATACGCGTTTCCGGCGACGGCCTGCCTGATCCAGGATGGGCTGGGCGCGGTGAATTCCGGTGCGTTCGATCTCTCGGCGGGCTGCACCGGGTTCATGTACGCGCTGGCGCTGGCCACGCAGTCCATTCAGTCGGGCGCGCACAATATCGTGTTGGTGATCGGCACTGAGACGCTCAGCCGGATCATGGATTGGAACGACCGGGCGACGTGCGTCCTGTTCGGCGACGGCGCGGGAGCCGTCGTCTTGCGCGCGAGCGGCCAGACAGGCGGCGTGATGTCCACGCTGTGCCGGTCGGACGGCTCCGGCGGTGAGCTGCTGATCGTCCCTGGCGGCGGCAGCAGGCATCCGGTTTCGCACCGGACGATCGATCAGGGGCTGCACTTCATCAAGATGAATGGCCGTGAAGTCTTCCGCTTCGCCGCGCGCATCATGGACAAGTCCGCGCGCGAGGTGGCATCCAAGGCCGGCCTCACGATGGACGACGTTCAGCTCATCATCCCGCATCAGGCCAACCTGCGCATCATCCAGGCTGCCGCGCGCGCTCTCAAATTGCCCGAGGAGCGCTTCTTCGTCAATCTGCAATACTACGGCAACACGTCGAGCGCGAGCATCCCGATTGCCATCTGCGAGGCCGTCGAGCAGGGCAAGCTGAAACGCGGCGACCACTGCGTGCTGGTGGGCTTCGGGGCCGGACTGACCTGGGGGGCAGCGGCTATCAAGTGGAGCGGACCCGCGCCTTTGCACGAGCCAACGCGCCTCGAGCGCGTCTACGAGACTATCTTGTACGCGCTGGCCGGTATCCGTTCGCGGCTGGTGCGGGTGCTGCGCCGGATCGAGAGCGCGCTGTTCGGCTCGCCGTCGCCTCGGCGCATCGACAAAGACGACCGACGGAAAAAGTAGCGGCGACCCCTGCGAAGCGCTCCGAGCGAAGCGAGCGAGTTGCGGTCGCCCTGCTAGGCGGCCACCTTCGACAGCGCCGCGTCGAGGCGCTGCTTGATGATGGGATATGGCGCCGCGCCGACGATACGATCGATCTCCTGGCCGTCGCGCACGAACAGCAGCGTGGGAATGCCCTGCACGCCGTACTTCATCGCGTATTCGGCGTTGTCGTCGGTGTTGACCTTCGCGATAAGGATCTTTCCCGCGTACTCGCCGGCCAGCTTCTCCAGCGACGGCGCGACCATGCGGCACGGCCCGCACCAGGGCGCCCAGAAATCGACCAGCACGGTGAGATTGCTCTGCAGCACCACCTTCTCGAACGCTGCATCGCTCACGTGAATCGGTTCGTTATGCATCTCCATCCTCCAGAATTTGATACGACTGAGTAATCGCTGCCACGCCGCTCACCGTCGTGGACACCGAGCAGTACTTCTTTTCAGACAAATGGAGGGCCTGTTGAACAGCCCTGTCGGTCAGGCCCTTGCCGCGCAGAATGTATTCGACGTGAATCTTGCGGTACGTCCACGGCGGATCGGGGTCTTGTTCGCCCGAGATTTTGATGTCCAGGCCGCGCAGGTCGATCCGCTTCTTTTGCAGAATGCCGACGACGTCGACCGCCGAGCACGCGCCCAGCGCCACGAGGAGAAGCTCGCTGGGTCTCATGCCGACGCCCTCCTTAGCGGTCGACATGACTACCGAGTGCTTCGTGCTGTCGATCCCGACAAATCTTTGTCCGCCTATCCACTGAACGCTGACTTCGCCCATAACTAAACTTTCTCCAGCACACTCACCAGGCTATCCAGCACCTCTTGCGGCGAGACCTGATCGCCGGACTTGAACAGGCAGGCTGCGGCATGCTCGCGCACGACGACCAGGCTGGCCTGATGGGCGGCCGAGCGCACTGCCGCGAGCTGCTGGAGCACCTCCCGGCAGTCGCGATCCTCGTCGAGCATCTTCTGCACGCCGCGCACCTGGCCTTCCAGGCGCTTGAGCCGCTTGAGCAGGTCTGTCTTGATTTCGGGTGATATCTTCATCTCGCCCTCTCTGGAAGGCGGCCCGACGGGCCGCTAGAGACGAATTCCTCAGCTACTGCCGGACGGCGCGCACGCCACGGCGCTCGCAGAGTCGCCACCCCGCCCCACGGCGGCCATGAGGGAGACGACGCGTTTCGCGTGGCGCGCGCCGCACTGCGGGCACTCCACGTCTTCGGGCCGGGTGGACATGCGCACGAGCTTCTCAAACCGCTCGTCGCAGTCTTCGCACTGGTACTCGTAGATCGGCATACGGGGCTTGACACTCCGAAGATAATATACTATACTGGAGTATAGTATAGCACAGATTTCGCATTTGTCAAGGGGGTCGATGCGTGAGCCGGTCTTAATTCTCGCGGCGCTGTTGGGGTTCAGCGCATTTCACAGCCTGCTGGCGTCGCACGCGGCAAAGTCCGCCGCCAGGCGGCTGTTTGGGGAGCATAACACGCGCGGCTGGTATCGCCTGGTGTACAATGCCTTCGCGGCGATCTCGTTGCTCCCCGTGCTCGTGTTGAGCGTCGTTTTGCCGGATCGCGAGCTGTATCGCATCCCCGCGCCGCTGTCGGCAGTCGCGATCGGCATTCAGGCACTGGCCGCGCTGGGTGTGCTTTACAGCCTGTATCAGCTCGACCTGCGGCACTTTACGGGGCTTAGACAGTGGATGGCTTGGGTGCGCGGGATCGAAGCGCATAGCGCGTCAGACACTTCCACGAGCCGCCTGGTCGTGGATGGCCTGCATCGCTACGTCCGGCACCCGCTGTACACGACCAGCTTGATCGCCCTGTGGTTTGTCTCGCCGATGACGGTGAATCGGCTGGCGTTCGTCGCCGGCGTGACGCTGTATTTCACCATCGGATCGATATTCGAGGAGCGCAAGCTGACTGCGGAGTTCGGCGACGCCTATCGCGAGTACCAGCGACGCGTTCCAAGACTTGTTCCACGCCCTCGCATCCGGCGAGAGCCTGCGGAGTCATCCGGCGGGTGAGGGCCATCCAACTGATACAGACCATCTGCCGCCTACGCGCTGCCGCCGAGCAGGCGCGCAACATCGCTGCGCAGCACTTGTGGACTGATCGGCTTGGTCCAGAATTCGTCCGCACCGGCAGCGACGGCGGCATCGCGTGATGACTGGGTGTGGAGCACAGTCAGCATCACGATTTTGCTGGCACGCAGGTGGGGCAATTGGCGCAAACGGGCGCACACCTCAAAGCCGTCGAGGTCGGGCATCATGACGTCGAGCAGGATCACATCGGGCCGCTCAGCTTCGGCGATTTTGATGGCCCGCTGACCTGTCTCCACTTCCAGAACGCGCCAGTTGGCGCATGGCCTGAGCATCATACGGAACAGCGCGCGTGTCTCAGCTTCGTCGTCCACGATCAAGATCGTTGCAGATTGCTCAGGCGGAGTTGAGCTGGGCATGGGCGCTCCTTTCCGCGAAATGAATATCGCGGTGCACTCTCTCGAGTGGTGCACACTCAAACACATTGCCTTCGCGCCCCCCTTGTCCTGTGCAGAGCGCTGCACGTCGGCTACTTTTCAGAACAGCATACCTCAGCGCAGTATCTTCAGCGCACCCGGCAAGATACGAAACGTCGCGGGCGCTTCGCCGGCCAGCTCGCCCTCGGCCTGGATGAACATGCGCTCTCGCGCTTCGACTGTCACTTCGGTCGCGCGCAGCTCGGTCACCTTCGGGTGAGTCAGGTGCGTGCCACGGTACAGCCTCGGCAGATTGGCGACGACCTCCAGCTTGCCGAAATTGCCCAGCAAGATCACGTCGAAGCGGCCGTCGTCCCATCGCGCGTTCGGGGCGATGAACATGCCGCCGCCGAAGTAGCGTGCATTGGCAAGGATCACCGAGTTCATGACGCCTTCGCGCGACTGGCCGTCGATCGTGACCCGGACGTGCTTATTCTGATACACGCCCAGGTTCTGAAGCAGTGCGAGCTGGTAGGTCAGCGTGCCGCCGCTCTTGCCCGCGCGGTTGACGCGGTCGGCGACCTCGCCGTCGAAGCCGAGGCCGGCGACGTTGGCGAAGTAGCGCGTCGTGGGCTGCCCGCCGAGGACGCACTCGATGCGGCCTACGTCTAGCGGCTGCGGGCGGGCGTCGCGCAACAGGTGGATGGCCGCCGCGAGCGGATCACGCGGTGTGCCCATCGCGCGGGCGAAATCCGAACCGGTGCCCACCGGGAGGATACCGATAGACACGGCGCCGCCCGGCGCGTCGCCGGCGACCAGGCCATTGACGACTTCATTCAGCGTGCCATCGCCGCCGACGACGATGATCGTTCGGACGCCGTTCGCCGCCGCCTGGCGGGCGAGCTGACCGGCATGCCCTGGCTCGCGCGTGAACTCGACGTCAAACTCTCCGCCTTCGGCGCGCATGCGGGCGTCGAGACCGGGCCAGCGCCTGCCGGTCTTGCCGCTGCCCGACGCCGGATTGACGATCACAAACGTGTCGGCCATGTTGTGTCCCCGCGCAGAAGTGCCGCAATTATATACTGAAGCCATAGACCTGGCAGGTCTTATTCGCCGATCGTGACCGCACGCCGGACGACGAAGACTTGGGTGTGCACGCAAATGTTGTCAGTCGTTACAGTGCTCGCCAAGCCGCGTCCTCGCGGTTGGCCGCCCGCGCGGACGCGGGCGGTGAGCCACCTGACATGTTTTGCGTGCACACAGACCTGGCAGGTCTGCCTTGCCACTTGACCCCGGTGATATAATGAGATCGAATTGCTCACCCTCCCGCAGGTTCCCGCGTCTGTACGTCAAGTCAGGTATCAAGACTACCTTCGGTCGGGTTGCACGGTTCTTGCCATGGTCAACCTGGGGGAGGGTCGGGTGTGCACGCAAGGTTGTCATCAACCGTAGGGCGCGTTTCCATACGCGCCGCAAATCGGCGGCTATGGAAAGCCGCCCTACGTCCGGCCTGACATGTTTTGCGTGCACACGAGGGTCGGCTGTTATTTCGGATGCATGAAAGGAGGCATCCATGTTCCGCATCCGGTATCGCTACGTCCGAACGATCCTCGCCGTCCTGGCGCTCGCCTTTCTCGTCGCCGCGGTGTACCTGGCGCAAAGCACGGCCGGCGTGGCAGCGCTTCTCCTGCTGGGCATCGCCACGGGGTTGTCGTGGATCAACCCGCCGGGCATCTTCGGATGGCTGGTCCAGGGCGCCTGCTCACACTGCCACGGCCACGTGGTGTGGGAGATCCAGCAGGTGCCCGAGCCGTACTACGAGATCTTCACGGTTCGATGTGAGGACTGCGGGCGCAGCAAGGTGGAACTCGCCTACCGGCCGCAGTAGAATGCCGCCGGTGCTAACCTCATCTTCCCATTGAATCCTCGTTCCCTGAGGTGTATCATGGCGCGCATGAATACACGTCGCCGTAGGTGACGTGTTGCCACCGCTCTCCGAGCCGCGTGCCTGCACGTTTGACATGCCGCGCCGTGCAGGCCCATTCCACCGGGAGCTTGACCATGAAACTCACATTCCTCGTGTTGTGCCTGGCGCTCACCGTTACCGCATGTACCCAAGACCAGGCGCCTTTCGAATCGTCGCCGACCTCTGCGCCGACCGCCGCGCCACCCACCGCCGCGCCGACCGACGTGCCGCTGCCTGTCGCGCCAACCGAGGCGCCGACCGAAGCGCCGCAGGCAACCGCTGAGATTCCTACCGCAGTTCCTCCAACGGAAACCCCCGCAGACACGCCGACCGCCGAGCCGTCGCCGACTGCGCGCCCGCGCGCGACGGCGACGCCGGCCGGCCCGCTCGACTTTCAAACGTACGTAGCGGGCTGCCGCAGCGCGCCCACCGCCGCTAAGCCTGACAACGTCGTGATCACCATCTCGGTCGAGGCGACGGGTGGCAACGGCGTCTACCGGTATTTGCATCGGGACGTCGAGGAGCCGGACAAGTTCATCGACGTCGAGTGGGGGAAGAATACGCGCCTGATCGGCTCGGTGACCGTCACCTCGGGCGGGCAGTCTCTCACGAAGGAGTACGACATCCGGCCGACCGATCACTGCCCGTAGCACCGTAACGTTTGCTCTGAATTGCCCGTGTAGGCTGGAGTGCAGCCCTTCGGCAGGCTCCCCACTCCCTTCGGTCGGGGACTTCGCAGGGCAGGCTCTTCAGGCTGCATCTTCGGGTCGAATCGTGGGCTAAAGCCCGCAGCCCAACATGCTGCGGTTCGCTAACTCACAGCAAGCGACTGAAGTCGCTACTACGATCCGGCCGAAAGGTCGAGGGTCAGTGCGAAGCCTCCCCGTGGGACAGACCCTCGACGAGCGATGTAGGCATCGGGGTGGGCGCGGGCGTCGGCGTATCGCTCAGCCTGATCCAGGTCAACGTGACGCGCGCACGGCCGGCGTGCTCGTAATGCTCGACGCGCAGGCTGTGCGGCCCGCCGCTCAGGTTGGTGGCGAAGCTATAGGTCGTCGAGCCGTCGTGCCACTCGTCGATCACGATCGTCCCGTCCAGGAACAGGCGCCCCCCATCGTCCACGATCAGCGACAGGCGGTAGATGCCGGGGTCGAAGTTGAGCGTGCGCGTCCAGCGCGCCGAGAAGTTGTCCTCCGGCAGGTTAGGCGCAGGCGCGCCAGTTCCCCAGTTGAAGTCGAGCGCCAGGTCGTCGCGCACGAGCGCCGGCTCCCCACTCAGATCGCGATTGGCGAAGTATTCTCCCTTCCACGCGGTGAACGAAGTCGGCTCGTACCTGAGTGAGGCGACGGCGCCGCCGGTGTTTTCGTAATACTCGAAGACGATCATGTGCGCGCCGGCGGCGACGTTGACGTCCGCTGTGTACGTGGTGAGCTGTGTGTCGCGCCATTGGTCGAGGACGAGCGCGTTGTCGACGTACAGCCGAGCGCCGTCGTCGGCGCGAACGACGAACCTGTAGACGCCGGCCGGGAAGTCTATCTGCCGCGTCCAGCGCGCCGAGAATCCGTCGGCGGGAATCTTCGGATCGGGCGATCCGGCGCCCCAGTCAAAGTTGACCTCTTTGTCGTTGCGGCTCAAGGCCGGCGCCCCGCTCAAGCTGCGGTCGGCGAAATATTCTCCCTTCCAGTCGGCGAATTGCCGCTCGTAAGAGAAGTTGACGGCCGCCGCGCCGGTCGCCTCGAAATACTCGACGCGCAGGACGTGCAATCCAGCGGCCAGGTTAACCTCCCGCGTGCGCGCCTGCCCCGCGCCGGTCTGCCAGGCGTCGATCAACAGGAGATTGTCGACGTACAGGCGCACGCCGTCGTCCGCGCTGACCGAGAAGTCATATACGCCGGCCGCGAACTCGATCGTGCGCGTCCAACGCGCCGAGAAATTGTCGGCGGGCACCGCCGGATCGGGCGAGCCGGCGCCCCAGTTGAACTGCACGCGCTCGTCGTTCCGCGATAGCACGGGCGCGCCGGCGAGCAACACGCCGCTGAAGTATTCGCCCCTCCAGGCGGTGAAGCGCGGCGTCGGCGTCAGCGTGGGCGTGGGTGTGAAAAAGGGAGTGGACGTCGGCGTGCTCGTGGGAGGAACCGGCGTCGCCGCCGGAGTCGGCGTGGCGCGGCCGACCGGGACGCGCGCTACGGCCTGCAGCGCCGGGGCAGGCCCCCGAATGCCTCTATCGGGGGCAGGCGCGCCCTGCTCGGCGGCATACACCACGACGTCGACGGACGCGAGATCGATCCAGGGCGAATAGCTCGGATACGTCGGCATCAAGACGAGCGCGCCCTGTGCGTCGGCCTCGCCGCTGAAGATGACGAGCGGCTGCTCGTTCGGCCGGGCCGGATCGACGAGCGAGACCAGGACGATCTGCCCGGGCCGCCACCCGGCGCCAAACAGGGTGAACGGCCTGCCGCCATACACCGCCGCATCGGCGACGCGCGCGACGGGCACGGGCGTCGCGGATGGCGCGGGCAGGCGCGGGTTGGCCGTCAAGGCGCGCACCAGGCCGATGCCGAGAGCCAGCAGCGCGACGATCAGAAACGTGCCGAGCACGAAGATGGCGGCCGCGATGAGATTCGTGCCGGAGCCTCCGGGGACGCGTGGCTCAGACTTGGTCGCGGAGTCCGGCCCGGCGCTCGAGTCCGGGCGCGCATTGGGGTTGCTTGTGTCGTCCATGCCCGCCTCCCGGCACTAGCCTTGCGAAGGTTTCATAACCTTCGCAAGGGTGGGTCTGTGTCCGTGTAATCCGTGTCATCCGTGGTCAGTCTTTTGGTTGCGGCGGGGGTCGCGTTACGGACTGCGGACGCGCAGCTCGTGTGCGTTCCACGTCAGCGAAGGCATCGAATCGTTCGGCCTGAGGTTCTCGACGCGCGGGCCGGCGACGAACACGTCGAGGCGCGGGAAGAGCGGCAGCCCCGGCAGGTCGCGCGCGTACTCGCGGAGGAACGCCGCGTACGCGGCGCGGCGCGCGTCGACGAGCGGCGTCGAGGCGGCCTCGTACAAAGCCTCGCTCGCAGCCTGGCTGCACCAACCTCCGAAGTTCTCGCCATACCAGCCGTTCTCCGGCGACGGAATGTAATCGCAGGCGTATTGCAGCTCGCCGCCCGGATCGGCGCCCGTCACACCGGCCAACTGCCCGATCTCGAAATCGCCGACGATCAGGCCGGTTGCGTCGCCGAAGAACTCGTCCGCCGGCAGCAGCTCGACGGCGACGTCGAAACCGGCGGCCTCGAGATCGGCTTCGATGCGCCCGGCGGCGCGGTCGCGCAGCGCGCTGCTCGTCGTGCGATACGTGAGCGCGAGCCGATCTCCCTCGGCCGCACCGGACGCGCAGCCGCGGCACTCACGCACGCCGTCGGCGTTGGTATCGATCCAGCCCGCCTCGTCGAGCAACTGCGCCGCGCGATCCGGATCGTAAGCATAGACGGCGATCTGATCCTCCGGCGCGTACAGCGCATGGTTGTCGTAGACGAGCGCCTGGTGCATCACAGTCGAGCGGCCGGCGTAGATGCCGTCGACCAGCGCCTGCCGGTCGATCGCGTGAGCGATCGCCTGCCGCACCCGAAGGTCGCTCAGGATGGGATGCGCCACACCGCGGACGGTCGAGTCGAACGTCGTCGGCGCGTGGAGGTTGAAGACGAGCTGCTCCCAGATCGGCGCGCGCACGGCGACGAGTCGAAGCAGGTCGCGATCCTGGTATGCGGACCATTCCGGCAGTTGATGCGACTGCGCCGGGCCGGCGATCGCGACGTCGACGCTCGCGCTCAATACCTGAGCCAGGAGCGCGTCGGCGCTGGCGGCAAACTTGAACACCAGGCGCGGCGTCGCCGGCGCGCCACGGAAGTAATGCTGATTCGCGACGAGCGTCAGGCTGTCGCCGGCGTCCCAGCCCGCGCCCTGCGCTTCGGCGCCGGCGACGGTGTACGGGCCGTAGCCGCACGGCCGCAGCGCCGCCTCGGGGGCAGTCTGCAATTCGAGCGCGGAGTACCGTCCCCACAGGTGCCCGGGCAGCGGCGTCCAGAAGTACGACGCGTAAGACGGGTCGAGCATCCCCGGCTTGAGCCTGACTTCGATTGTGACATCGTCGAGTGCAATGTACGATTCGACGGCGTCGAGCGCGGCGCGCGAGGCGACGCCGGAGTCGGGATCGTTCGCGAGATTGAAGGCGTAAGCCGAGTCTCGCGCGGTGACCGGCTGCCCGTCGCACCACGTCGGGCCGGGCAGCATCTTGAAGATCATCGTCAGTTGATCGTCGCCCGGGTCTTCGGGCGTGCCGCCGTCGTCAAGCACCGCGCCGCCGCGCGAAGCGTCGAGCGTCGGGATGTCGGCAAGCAGCCTGCCGTTCGGATTGGACTGGTAGGCGAAGTCGAGCGAGGTGAGATACGGCTCGTAGAGGGCGTCGCGGATGTGGATCGCCGCCAGGCTGTCGTCGAGGAACGGATGCAGCGTGCGCGGCTCTCCCTGGACGCCGACGACGAGCGTGTCCTTGAACAGGATCGGTGTCGGGCTGGGAGTGAGAGTCGGCGCGGGCGTCGGGGTCGGCGGGGCGGGTGTCACGGACGCGACGACGACGAACGGCCCCGGCCTTCCGCATGCGGCGGCGAGAAGCGCGAGGAATGCACACGCAACGGCAATACGGCGCTGGCAAGATGAAGGAGGCATTGAATGGCTCTCCCGGATGGTCGGTCGAGGCGCAATTGTAGCGCAAGTGCGGGAAAGCGCGATCTGTCGCCCCCGCCTGCGCGGGGGCCGCGCCCTGGCAGAATGTGGGGGACTTCGGAAGTCTTCAGGAGCAACCCCGCCTGCGGGATTAGCCTGTCCGGCAGACGCTCTCGCCTGCCGGGTCACGCCTTGAGGCTTCCGAAGTCTTTACCGCTTCCGAGACTTCGGAAGTCTTCAGGAGCAACCCCGCCTGCGGGATTAGCCTGTTGGGCAGACGCCCTCGCCTGCCGAGTCACGCCTTGAGACTTCCGAAGTCTTTGAGACGATTGTTTGCAGAGGGTCAGAATAACACGGCATCATCATTCTTTAACTGGACATCGGTACATTGGGCCATTTTGGCCCAAATTATATGCAGTGTATCTCTTGGTGGTTTTGTCGGAATATCCCCATGATTCAAGCCTAAACGCGATCAAGCACAAGCCGCCGACTGCATTTAATTCGGGCAATGTACCGAAGTCCAGTTTAACGTAGTTGTTACGATTTGTACTGTGTTTTCGTGGTTAGATAAAGGCAAAGGCGTATCGAACGACACGCCGGCATCTATTCCCTGCGGAGGCCCACCGGCGGACGCGGGTTACCATGTGCCTATTATGACTTTCGTGAAGTGGCACATCCTTTGGCTGTGCTCAGGACAAGCTTTTGGCCAGCGCGGTCCAGCGGGTCCGGGCGGACGGTCCGGGCGGAGCTCTCACAGAGCGGCTTAGTTCAACTCAGGATTATGCGGCGGCTGTCATCCGCTCCAACGTGGGCTTGTCGATTGACCCGCGCCGCACCAATCCTTAACACGTTAGGCCAAATCGCAAGTCGAGCCAGTGTTCGCTTGACAACAATATGAGGAGTTGATAAATGAGCCACCTCGTAAGGATCGATGACACATCTATGCCGGACGGCGTTATCCGTATCGCTGGCCAACTTCCCGGTGCAGATGCACTCAAGCCCGGGGAAACCGTAACCTTCAAGTTTATGCCAGGTTTCGTTTACTTGACCGGCCTCGTTCTGCTGGCTGCGTGGCGCAAGTCTCTGCCGGCGACTGTTCAAGTCCTGATCGATGACACCGCGACGTATCCGGAGACTCAGCGGTTTCTGACGAACACAGGGTTTCGAGAGATCGTTGAGACAGGGATATATCATCCTTCTGCGCCATCGCGGATCGGCAAGGTGCCGATCCAGGCGATCCTGAAGGGGAGAGAGAAGGAGGCAACAGTAAACGAGATTGTCAGGATCTTCGACGACTATGCAGGTCATGTAGCTGATACTGCCCCGTTTCGAGTTTTGCTCAGCGAACTGTGCGAGAACGTATTAGCTCACTCAGAGCTCACGACACCCGGTTATATCTGCGCTCGCGTGTTTGAAGACAACAACCGCTGCGAAATCGCCATTGCCGACACTGGAATTGGGATTGACCAGAGCTTCCAACGTGGGACGAACAAGAGTGCGATTGATCGGATTGCGAAAGGCGACAGCGCAGTCGCGATTGCTCTCGAGGGTCTAAGCTCCTCAAAGCCGCAGCCAGGCCCAGGAACCTTCAAGACATACTTCGGCTTTGGCCTCTTCATTACTCGCCGCCTCGTCGAGGAAAACCGCGGTCGCCTGACGCTTATTTCTGGTCCTGAGATCATGTAGGCGCGCCAAAGTGATGGGATATGGTAGGGCGGCTTTCCATAGCCGCCGCGCGGAGAGGCAGGTATGGAAACCTGCCCTACATGCCGCCCCATCGGTTTGGCGCGCTAAGGAGATCATTACCGTCGACAGTTTCG
>Ga0209342_10005005_pt1 | contig 13645 bp, 12 predicted proteins | sample RifCSP16_2_FD_184023 | JGI IMG/M metagenome (GOLD analysis project Ga0209342, IMG submission 184023) | Soil microbial communities from Rifle, Colorado - Rifle CSP2_sed 16_2 (SPAdes) (version 2) | ecosystem: Environmental > Terrestrial > Deep subsurface > Rock core/Sediment | place: Rifle... | reverse complement strand
AGCGCCCGCTCGCCTGCATCGTCCCCAGGCCCGAGTGGAAGGGCACGCTCACGCAGGAAGAGATCCTGGAGTTCCTGCGCCCCCAGGTCGCCAAGTGGTGGCTCCCCGACGAGGTGGTCTTCGTGGATGCCATCCCCAAGACGGGCGTGGGGAAGTTCGACAAGAAGGTCCTCCGCGAGCAGTTCAAGACCTGGCAGCCAAAGGAGTGACGGCGCCATGCTTGACTGGTTGAGATCCCTGTTCAAGCAGCCGGAGCCCGCGGGGCCGCCCCAACGGCTCCGCGCGTTCACGTCCGCCGATCGGCCGATTACCCAGGACGGGATCGCCGTGGAGGGTAACGGCTGGCGCATCGAATCGCGGGAGAAACGGACCGTCCGGCTGTTCGAGGTCCCCGATCCGGGGGTCGAGCAGTGCATCCTGACCTACCGTGTTCAGATGAAGACGGAGAGCATCCAGGGAGGGGCTTATCTGGAGATGTGGTGCAGGTTCCCGGGGCGTGGGGAGTTTTTCTCCAGGGGGTTTCACCACAAAGTGACGGGGACGACGGGGTGGGCGTCGTACGAGACGCCCTTCTACCTGAAAAAGGGCCAGCGGCCCGATTTGATCAAGCTGAACTTGGCCGTCGAGGGTGCCGGCACGGCATGGATCCGGGACGTGGAGGTCCTTCAGACTCCGCTCAAGTAATCCGCGGGATCGCCTAGAAGTCCTCGCCCATGCTGTCCAGGTCGTCGATCCCCAGGATGGGGCCGAACATCACGCTCCTGCGGTCGGATTTCTGCGGCAGCTTGTAGTACATGATCCCGATGTTCTTGGAGAGCATCTTCCTGAGCCGCGTCTGGAGCAGCTCCTCGTCGGGCAGGTAGCCGAAGCTCACCGGATCCATGCGGGCGCTCGACACGATGGCGAACCGGTCGCCATCGCGCCTGGCGAACGCGAACCGCCAGTTCACCTCGCGGATATACATGTCTCCCTCGGTGATGCCGATGAGGATCGACTGCGGGCTCCGTGCGTGCTCCGGGTACCGCCGCTTCAGCATCTCGATCAACTCTTCCGCGATGAGCTGGCGCCGGCGCTCGTCCACGACCACGGGCTCGAGGCCGATGGGGGGCAGGATCTCGACCGTCAGGTCGTAGCGCTGCTTGTAATAGGCCTGCAGGGCATCCAGGTGGACCGACCGCATCTCGCCGACCGCCGCGAAGTAGATCTTCTGCCCGGCCGACGAGGAACCGCCGCAGGAGACGCTCGCCAGGAGGAAACACGCCAGGAGAGGTCCGACCGACCGGAATCGGTTCATGCCAGGTCCCTCCTGGCATCATCATAGGAGGGAGATGTCCTGCGGGCGAAGGATTCTGTGAGGCGGGGGGCCGGCCCCCGCGTCACGTGGCGCGGCGCTGGAAGCGCAAGTGGCGGGCCAGCCGCCGCCCCGCCCGGATCACCATGGGACGGCCGAGCGCCTTGGCGAGGTCCTCGAAGAGCGAGTAGGCGACCGGCGTGATCAAGAGCGTCAGGAGGAGCGAGAGGGTCTGCCCGCCGATCACCACGACGGCGATGGCACGCCGCTCCTCGGCCCCGGGGCCGCTGCCCACGGCGAGCGGCAGCATCCCGGCCACGAGGGCCAGCGTGGTCATCAGGATCGGCCGGAGCCGGTCGCGGTTCCCCTGCATGATCGCCGCCAGCCGTTCCATGCCCGCCGCGCGCAGGTTGTTCATGTGGTCGATCTGCAGGATGGCGTTCTTCTTCACCACGCCGAACAGGACGAGGATGCCCAGCGCCGAGTAGAGGTTCAGGGTGTTGCCCGTGTACCAGAGGGAGAGGAGCCCGAACGGCACCGACAGGGGGAGCGAGAGGAGGATCGTGACCGGGTGAACCAGGCTCTCGAACTGGGAGGCGAGGATCATGTACATGAAGATGATCGAGAGCAGGAACGCCCACAGGAACTCCACGAAGGTGCGGTCCAGCTCGCGCCCGCGTCCCGACACGGCCGTCGAGTAGCCCGGCGGGAGGTTCAGCTCGGTGGTGGCGGCGCGCAGAGCGGCGAGCCGGTCGGCCAGCGCGTACCCCGGCGCCACGGCGGCCCGGAGGCGGACCTCGCGCTGGCGGTCCAGCCGGTCGATGCGCGCGGCGGCCTGGGCCGGCGCGATGCGCACCAGGTTGTCCAGCCGGACGAGCCCGCTCCCCTCCCGCGGGACGTACAGCCGGGAGATCGTGGCGAGGTCGGTCCGGCCCGCCTCTGTCAGGCGGAGCTGGACGTCGTAGTCGTCGTTGACGGTGGGATCGCGGAAGCGCGAGACCTCCTGATCCCCGCCGACCATGAGCCGCAGGGCGGCCGCGATGTGCTCGGTGTCCACCCGCAGGTCGGCGGCCCGGGACCGGTCGATCTCGACCCGCAGCTCGGGCTTGTCGAGCCTCAGCGTCGTGTCGGCATCCACGATCCCCAGCGACTCCGATCGCGCGCGGAGACGCTCCGCGTACACGGCCAGCGCCCGGAGATCGGGGCCGCGGAGGACGAAGTCGATCTCGAACGTGCCCCCGCCGATGTTGAACGCGGGGGCGTTGCGCACCTGGGCGCGGATATCCGGGTACTTCCGGAGGCGCCGGCGGACCTCCTGCATGAGGTCGCGCTGGGTGTAGTTTCCCCGGAACGCCTCCAGGGGATCGCCGCTGGCCAGCCCGAGCCAGAACCGGCCGGGCGAGAAGATGCGCTCCCGGTGCGGCGCGATGCGAACGTACATCGTGCCCTGGTTCACCCGCCCCAGGAAGCCCCCGCCGGCCGAGCCCAGGACGAGCCGCACGCCGCGGATGGCCCGGACCTCGGCGTCGAGCGCCCGCATGATCTCGTCCATGGCCGCCAGGCTGATCCCCTCCGGCGCCGTCACGATCACCTCGAACTCGGCCTCGTCCACGTCCGTCGGGATGTAGTCCTGGCGCACCAGCGCGTAGAGGGGCACCGAGGAGGCGATGACGGCCAAGGACACCACGACCACCACCAGCCGGTGGCGCATGGCCCAGTCCAGGGACCGGGCGTAGCCGCGGTCCAGCCACGCGTAGAAGCCGCGCCGGGACCGCACCTCGCGCCGTTCCTCCTCGCCGGCGAGGTCCTCCGCCCGCAGGAGCCGCGCGCTCATCATCGGCGTCAGCGTGAAGGACACCAGCAGGCTCACCATGACCGCCACGGCGGCCGTGATGCCGAACTGGTAGAGGAAGCGGCCCGAGATGCTCGACATGAAGGCGACGGGGACGAAGATCACCACGAGGCTCAGCGTCGTCGCCATGACCGCCAGGCCGATGTCCGCCGTCGCCTCCCGCGCCGCCTGGAACGGCTTCAGCTTCTTCTCTTCCACGAAGCGGAAGATGTTCTCGAGCACGACGATGGCGTCGTCGATCACGATACCGACCATCAGGACGAGCGCCAGCATGGTCACGCTGTTCAGGGTGAAGTTGAGCGCCCGCATCATCCCGAAGGCGGAGATGACCGAGGCCGGGATGGCGACCGCGGCGATGACGGTCGAGCGCCAGCTCCGCATGAAGGCCAGCACCACGAGGCTCGCCAGGATGCTCCCGATGACCAGGTGCATGTTGATCTCGTGGAGCGCCGCGTAGATGTAGCGGGATTGATCGCGGATCACTTCGAGGCGGACGTCCGGCGGCAGCTGGGTCGCGATGCGCTCCAGGTTGGCCTTGGCGGCCTCGATGACGGCGATCGTGTTGGCGCCCGACTGGCGCCGCACCTCCAGGGTCACGGTCGGCACGCCGTTCAGTCGCGCGGCGGACCGCTGCTCCTTCGTGCCGTCCTCCGCCCGGCCGATGTCGCGCACCCGGACCGGCGCGCCGTCGATGGTGGTGATGACCAGGTCGTTGAACGCCTTCGGGTCGACCACGCGCCCCATCGTGCGGAGCGATTCTTCACGCCACCCTGTCGTGACGTTGCCGCCGGGCACGTCGGCGTTCTGGCGGATCAGGGCCTCGCGGATCGCGGTGATGGGGATCTGGTAGGCCGAGAGTCGCTCGGCGTCTACCCAGACGTTGATGGCCCGGGCGAGGCCGCCGACGATCCGCACCTCCCCGACCCCCGACGAGCGCTCGAGCTGGACCTTCACGACCTTGTCGGCCAGCTCCGTCAGCTCCCGGAGCGACCGGTCGCCGGAGAGCGCGACGGTGAGCACCGGGGTCGAGTCGTTGTCGAACTTGGAGACCACGGGCGGCTTGGTGTCGCGCGGCAGATTGCGGAGCGCGGCGCTGACGCGGTCCCGGACGTCCTGGGCGGCCACGTCGATGTCCCGGTTGAGGTGGAACGTCACGATGACCACGGACGCGCCGGCGCCGGAGATGGAGCGAAGCTCGCTGATGCCCGCGACGGTGTTGACCGCCTCCTCGAGGCGCTGGGAGATCTGGGTCTCGACCTCCTCGGCCGAGGCGCCCGGCAACTCGGTGCGGACCGTCACCGTCGGGAGGTCCACCGCCGGGAAGCGATCCACTCCGAGGCGGAGATAGCTGGCGACCCCCGTGACGACGAGCGCCAGCACGATCATCGCGGCGAAGACCGGGCGGCGGATGCAGATTTCGGCGAGCTTCTGCACGGGAGGCGCCTAGGGAGCGATCGTGACGGGCTGGCCGCCGGTGAGGTTGCCGGGCTGGACGACGACGGGCTCTCCGGCGGCGAGCCCTTCGGCGATCTCCACGCGATCGCCGTCCCGCCGCCCTGTCCGCACGCGGGTCTCGCTGGCCCGGCCGTCGCGCACCGTGATCACCTTCTCGATCCCCGCGAAGACGATGATCGAGGACGCCGGGACCATCACGACCCGCCGGCCGGCCTGGGTGACGATCTCGGCCTTGGCGAAGGCGCCCGGCCGGAGGCGGCCGGGCTCGTTCGGCACCTCCGCCTCGATCATGAGCGTCCGGCTCTGCTCCTGGATCGCGGGGCTCAGCCGCGCCACCCGCCCCGCGTAGACGGTCGCGTCGCCCTCCACCGTGACGCGCACGGTCTGGCCCACGCGCACGCTCCCCGACTCGCGCTCCGGCACGGCGAGGCGCAGCCGGAGCGGATGGACCCGGACGACGGTCACCACGGCGGTGCCGGGGCTCAGGTACTCGCCGACGGACGCCTGGCGCTGGCTCACGGCGCCGTCGATGGGCGAGGCGAGCACCGTGTCGGCGAGCTGCTGGCGGGTGATCTCGACCTCGGTCCGGCGCTGGACGAGGAGCGCCTGGCGGTTTCGCACCTCCTCGACGGCGTCCTGGATGCGCCCCTCCGCCACCTCCAGCGCGGCGATCGCGGCGTCCAGCTGGGCGCGGGCGATGAACTTCTGCTCCCAGAGCTGGACCATCCGGTCGCGGGTCAGGCGCGCCTCGTCGAGAACCGCCCGCGCCTGGCGCACGAGCGCTGTCTCGGCGGGATCGACGCGATCGTCCGCGCCGTCGGGCGGGAGGCCCAGGCGGGCGCGCGCCTGCTTCAGCGCCGCGTCGGCCTGCTCGACGCGGAGGCGGTAGTCGGTCGGGTCCAATCGGGCCACGGTCTGGCCCCGGCGGACGAGGCTCCCGAGATCCACGAGGAGCTCGCCCAGGCGGCCGGGGACCTTCAGCCCGAGGACTACCTGGTCTTCCGCCGCCAGCGTGCCGGTGGCAACGACCGTGTGGGCCATCTCCACCTCCTGGGCGGGAACGACACGCACCGGACGCGGGGCCGGCGCCGACGACCCGACCTTCTGCTGTCCGGCCGTGGCCGCCTGGTCTCCCTTGCACCCCACCGCGCCTACGAGGGCGGTCCATACCACGAGCCCCGCGATCACCGTCCTGTCCAGGTGCCGGGCGAACCGTGACATCACGGCTAGATGATACCCTGTTCAGACAGGGGCGTCCCGTCGACGACCCGCCGATAACCGAGGCGCGACAGGTCGATGGTGGAAAATCGGCCATCCAACAGCAGCTCGGACACGGCCAGCCCGACCGCGGGGGCGTGCATCAGACCGTGGCCGGAAAAGCCGCAGGCCACGTGGAAGTTCTCGAGCCCGCCGGTCCACGGGCCGATGATCGCGTTGCCGTCCAGGCGGTTCTGATCGTACAGGCCGGCCCAGCCGCGCTGGAGCTTGGCCGCCGCGAAGGCCGGCACGCGGCGGGCCAGGCTCGGCCAGACGACCCTGTCGAAGTAGCCGTAGTCCAACTCGAAATTGAACCCGGCCGGCTCCGCCATGTTCGGCAGCCCACCGACGAAGCCGGCCCCTTCCGGCTTGAAGAAGAGGCCGGAGAGATCCTTGGTGAGCGGCAGGGGCTCGACCTCCGCTCGCGTCTCGAAATAGTAGGCCATCCGCCGCAGCGGTTCCACCGGCAGCCGCATGCCGACCATGCGGCAGATCTCCAGCGCCCAGGCTCCCGCCGCATTGACCGCCGCCGCGGCCGGGAGCCGGCCGCCCTTCTCGAGGCTCACCGCGCTGACTTTGCGCCCGCTCAGCTCGAGCCCGACCACCCGGTCCTCCAGGTACACCGCGCCCTGACTCTGCGCCTTGCGGCGGAAGCCCAGGAGGGCGCTGTAGGGGTCCACCCAGCCGTCCTCCGGCGAGTGGCATCCCACGGCCACGTCGTCGAGGCCAAGCGACGGGAAGCGGCGCTTGAGCCCGTCGCGGTCGAGGAGTTCCACCGGGCAGCCGAGGTCGCGCTGGGTGCGAAAGTTCCGCTCGAGGATGGCGGCCTGCTCCGGAGAGTAGAGGAAGAGGTAGCCCCCGCGACGGAACCCGATCGGCGCCGGCTCGCCGCCCACGGCCATCAGCTGTTCGAAATCGCGGTACGCATCGAGGCTCAGGCGCGACATCGCGATGTTCTCGGGCAGGCTGAACAGGCGGCGGACGCCGCCGACCGCGCGGGGCGTGGAGGCGAACTCGTAGGTCGGGTCGGGCTCCACGACGCAGACCCGGCCGGCGCGGCCCTCGCGCGTCAGGTGGTAGGCGATGGAAGAGCCGACCACGCCGCCGCCGATGATCACGACGTCGTACATCGCGGGGGGTCAGGCGGGCCCGAGCCGCCGCTCCAGGCGCTGGGCGACCAGGGACATGGCGTACGTGCAGACGAAGTACACGATCGCGATGAAGGTGTACACCTCGAAGGCCCGGAACTCTCGCTCGGCGATGATCCGCGCCACCCGGGTCAGCTCCCGGTAGCCGATGATGTAGGCGAGGGAGGTGTCCATGAAGAGGACGATGAAGCGGGTGACGAGGGCCGGGATCATGTTCCGGATCGCCTGGGGGAGGATCACGTGGCGCATGGCCTGGGGATGAGTCAGGCCGGTGGAGATCGCCGCCTGCACCTGCCCCAGCGGGACCGACTGGATCCCCGCCCGGACGATCTCGGCCAGGTAGGCCGCCTCGAAGACGATGAAGGCGATGAGGGCGCTGGTGAAGTTGTCCAGGGGGCGGCCCGCGAGGATCGGGGCGAGGAAGTAGAACCAGAAGATGACCATGATCAGCGGCACGCCCCGGATGATCTCGATGTAGAGGACCGCCGGGTAGTGGAGGTACGGGCTCCGGGAGAGCCGGAGGGCGCCGGCCACCACGCCCAGGACAAACGAGGCGCCGATCGCCAGGACGGCCAGCTTCAGGGTATTGACGAACCCCGAGAGAAGGACCGGCCAGTTCCGGACGATGATGGTCCAGTCGAGGTCCATTACTCGCGCGTGGCGCCGCGCGCGATGAGACCCGGGATCGCGTACTGGCGCTCCATCCGGCTCATGAAGGCGGCGATGGTCAGGGAGATGGCGAGGTAGATCAGGGTGGCAGCGGTGACCGCCTCCAGTCCCTTGAAGGTGTAGGAGTTCACCTGCTGGGTCTGGAACGTGATCTCGGCGAAGCCGATGGTGACGGCCAAGGAGGAATTCTTGAAGATGCTGAGGAACTCAGTCGCCATGGGCGGGATGACGATCCTGAGGCCGACCGGGATCAGGACGTGGCGGTACACCTGGACCAGGCTGAGCCCCGACGACAGCGCCGCCTCAGTCTGCTGGCGGGGGATGGATTGGATCCCGGCGCGGATGGTCTCCCCGACGCGGGCCGATGTATAGACGCCGAGACCGGCCAGCGCAGCCAGGAATTCGTAGTTGAGGGTGAGGAGCGGCGTGTCGACGTTCAGGCTGTTCACGGCATCCCGGATCGGCCCCGCCGGGAGGATCTGCGGGACGGCGAAGTACCAGAAGAAGAGCTGGACGAGGAGGGGGGTATTTCTGAAAAATTCCACGTACGCCGTCGCCACCGCGCGCGGCACGCGCCAGGGCGCCGTCCTGAGGATGCCCAAGGCGATCCCCAGGACCAGGGCGATCACCCAGGCGAGCAGGGAGAGGATGATGGTGTTCTTGACCCCCTGGAGGAGCCAGTAGCCGAACGGGCTCTCCCAGAGAACGCTCCACCGGAAGTCGTACTGAAGCCCGAGAAACCCCGCGAGTAGCATGGGGAGGGGACCCCCTCACCCTGCCCTCTCCCCCGGCGGGGGAGAGGAAAAAGGTGAGGGGGCCCGTCAGACGTGAGCCTATTCAGGCATCGACTGCATGATCATGAAGTTCCGGACCTGGGCGCTCATCGGGTATTGGACGACGCCCTTCTCCCCGAACCACTTGTCGTACATCTCGAAGTACTTGCCGTTGTCTATCAGCTCCATCAGCGTGTGGCTCACGAAATCGCGCCACTTGGAGTCGTTCTCGGGCACGATGCAGGAGTAAGGGTCCTTCGTGAAGAGGTCTCCCACCACCTCGTAGTCCTTGGGGTTCTTGGTCTTGGCGGCGAGGCCCGCCAGCAGGATGCCGTCCGTCACATAGGCGACGATCTTCCCCTGCTCGAGGGCCAGGAAGCCCGCCGCATGGTCCTGGAAGGTCACCAGGTCGGCCCTGGGCTGCTGGGCGCGCACCGCCTTCTCGTTGGTGGTCCCCTGGGCGGCGCCCACGCGCTTGCCGGCCACATCGGCGAGGGACTTGACCCCGCTCCCTTTCTTCACCAGGAGCTGGGAGCCGGTGAAGAAGAAGTTGATGGAGAAGTCCACCGTTTCGTCGCGCCCGCGGGTGTAGGTGGTGGAGCCGCACTCGACGTCAATCGTTCGGTTGGCCACGAGCGGGATGCGGGTCGCGGGGGTGACCTCCTTCTTGTCGAGCTTGATGGGCTTGCCGAGCTTCTTCTCGAGGCGCGCCTGGACGGCCTCGAGGAAGTCGATGGAGAAGCCGATCCACTCGTTCTTCTCGTTGATGAAGGCGAACGGGATGGATGCCGTGCGGGTGCCCGCGGTGAGGGTACCCGTCCTGTTGATCTTTTCCAAGACGGTTTCCGCGAGGGCCGGAGCGACGGCGGTTGTCACGAACAGCAGGGCCAGCAGCACGCCGAGAGATTTTTTCATCGCATACCTCCTTGGGTTAGTGGGACAGAATCTTCGACAGGAAAAGCTTCGTCCGGTCCGATTTTGGGGCCGCGAAGAAGGTCTCGGGTTTCCCCTCCTCCACCACCTGCCCCTCGTCCATGAAGACGATCCGGTGGGACACCCGCTTGGCGAACCCCATCTCGTGGGTGACCACCACCATGGTCATCCCTTCCCTGGCCAGGTCGGTCATCACCTCCAGCACCTCGTTGATCATCTCGGGGTCCAGAGCCGAGGTGGGCTCGTCGAAGAGCATGATCTTGGGCTGCATGGCCAGGGCCCGGGCGATGGCCACGCGCTGCTGCTGGCCGCCGGACAGGTGGGCCGGGTACTGGCCCGCCTTCTCGGGGATCCCCACGCGCTCGAGGAGCGCCACGGCGATCTTCTCCGCCTCCGCCCGGGAGAGGCCCTTCACCTTCAGGGGCGCGAGGAGGATGTTCTCCAGGGCGGTCATGTGGGGGTAGAGGTTGAAGGCCTGAAAGACCATCCCCACCTCGGTCCTGAGGCGGGTGAGGTTGACGCTCGGCTGGGTGAGGGACTGGCCCAGCACGACGACCTCCCCCGACTGGACCGACTCCAGGCGATTGACGCACCGGATCAGCGTGCTCTTCCCGGAGCCCGACGGGCCGCAGACCACCACCACCTCCCCCGGCTGGATCTCCAGCGTGATGTCCTGAAGGACGTGGAGCTTGCCGAACCACTTGTTGACCTGCCGGAACGCGATCGCGGGCTGAGCCACCGACTCACCCGGCCCCGTCGCCCAGGAGCAGGCGACGGATCTTCTCTGCATCCCCGATCAGGCTCGCCAACCGGCCCAGGGAGGCGTCCACCGCTTGGGCGAGAGCGTCCGGTCCGCCGAACCGCGCCAGCGTCTCGGGCGGAACGAACTTGAAGAGCAGGCTGGATGTCCCCGGCGGCAGGCCGGCGAAGTGGACGGTGAGAATCCCGTGGTCCTCGAGGAGCAGCATGGCGAGCGCCGCCGTGGCCTCGATGGGAACGATGGACGGGCGACTCAGCCCGGCCCGCTCCAGGGCGAGCTCGAGGATGTCCTCGGCCAGGAGCTGAGCCGTCACCGGCGTCTCCCGGAGGCGGCGCCCGAGCACCCCCCGCAGCGCCGCGGCAACCTGCTTGGTAGCGTTGACCAGATCCCGCACCCGTTCGGGGGTATATCCCTCCAGCGAGCGCACGGCCGCCGGGTAGAGCATCGGGCGCGCCTCGAGACCGAACTCGAAGGCCCGGGCACGGATCTTCTCGACCAGTCTCCGCTCTCCGGCGAGCAGGCCGAGCCGAGGGCCGGAGGTCCCGTACTTATCGAGCCCGGTGGCGCCCACATCTACGCCGAGCTCGAGCATCTTCGGTTGTCCAAAGACCGCCGGACCGACCCGCGCGCCTCCCGCGTCGTCCACGTACACGAGCGCCCTCTTCTCGTGGGCGAGCCTGACGACCTCGCGGATGACTTCGAGCGGCAGGAGGTCGTAGGTGACGGCCAGGCGCGTCAGGGCCACCAGCGTGACCCGTCCCTCCCGCTCCAGCGCCGTCTGAAGCGAGTCCAGGGAGGACGTGTCCACGAAGCGCGCCCCGACATGCGTGGCGGCCCGCACCAGCGTGGGATGGCTGTAGGAGGGAGAGACACCAACGACGACATCTCCGTCCTTGACGAGGGCCAGGTGGGTGGCGATAGTGGCGGCGGTGAGCCGGTTGAAAAGCATGACGTCGTGGACCCGGGACGACCCGCCCAGGTGCTCCAGAGCGAGGTCCCGGAGCCGCTCCCCGTACAGCGCGGGGGCGATCTCGTCATCCGCAAAGGGGAGCTCTCGGGCCTCCAGAGGCAGGGAGCGCTCGAGCCCCGAAAAGTTGAAGACCGACTCAGGGCCGTCCTTCTGCATGCGCCGCTCGATGATGCGCCAGGCGCGCCCGAGCTTTGCGATATCGTCTTCCGTGCTGGTCAGGATCCGCCCCCGCGCGTAGGGGAGCCCCGGCGCGAAGGGATTGCCGAAGCGATCGGTTTTCATGGCGGCCGGCCTCCTCATTCGATCACGATCAGGACGTCGCCGGGATTGACGGCCTGCCCCACCTGGACGCGGATCTCACGCACCGTCCCGGCGGTCGTCGCCCTGAACTCGTTTTCCATCTTCATCGCTTCCATGATGAGGAGCCCGTCGCCCGGCTTCACCGCCTGCCCTACCGTCACCTCCACGCCCACGATCTTGCCGGGCATGGGCGCCGTGAGCACCTGGCCGCCGTGACCGGCCTCGACGCCCCCGCGCGTCCTGATGATGTGGCGCGTCTCCTCTTCCACGCGGATCCGGTAGGATTCCCCGTTCACGTCAACCAGGAACCAGCCGTCCTCCTCCTTGACGTCCGCCACGTAGGAGATCCCGCCGATCAGGAGGGAGTAGATCCCCTGGGCAGGCAGCCGCGCGTCCACCTCCGAGACCTCCTCGCCGATCGTCACACGGAAGCGGCCGTTCGCTTCGGTCACCTCCACCATCTGGGTCCTGTCGTCGAGCGTCGCGGCAAAGCGCACAGCTTACCTCGGGCGTGACCAGCCGGGACGCGCGGATGATTTCCAGGCGCTGGGGCGGGAAGAGGTAAGCGGCAGCGTCGTCCTTCCCGCCCGCTCGTAGCCGGCCAGCGCCGCCGCGATCAGCGCCACCGTCCGGTGCCGCCCCTCCGCCTCCGGCCTCTCGGCCCGCAACATCCCGTCCAGGAAATGCGTGGACACCCGGCCGGCGACGAAATCCGGATGGGCCATGATGTGCTGGTGGAGCGGGATCGTGGTGCGCACGCCCACCACCTTGTACTCGGCCAGGGCGCGGGCCATCCGCGCGATCGCCGCTGCCCGGTCGGGCCCCCAGACGATCAGCTTCGAGATGAGCGAATCGTAGAAGATCGGAACCGCGGCTCCCTCGTAGACTCCCGAATCGTCCCGCACCCACGGCCCTGCCGGCGTGCGCAGACCGATGATCGTGCCCGGAGACGGCATGAAGTTCCGGTACGGATCCTCGGCGTAGATCCGGCACTCGATCGCCCAGCCGGTCCACGTGACGTCGGCTTGGCCGTACCCCAGTTTCTCGCCTCCCGCGATCCGGATTTGCTCCTTGACCAGATCGCGCCCGGTGACGAGCTCGGTGACGGGGTGCTCCACCTGGAGGCGGGTGTTCATTTCGAGGAAGAAAAAGTTCTTCTGGCGATCCACCAGGAACTCCACGGTCCCCGCGTTGACGTAGCCGACCGCAGCCACCAGGCGGCACGCGGCCTCGCCCATCCGCTTCCGCATCGCGTCGTCCACCATCGGCGACGGGCACTCTTCGACCAGCTTCTGGTGGCGCCGCTGGATCGAACATTCGCGCTCCCCGAGGTGGATCGTCGTCCCCTGGGAATCGGCGAGGACCTGGATCTCGATGTGCCGCGGCTCCTCCAGGTACTTCTCGACGTAGACTGAGGAATCGCCGAAGGCCGAGCCCGCCTCCGAGCGCGCCATGCGGAGGGCCGAGGCCAGCTCGCCCTCGCTCCGGACGAGCCGCAACCCCTTGCCGCCGCCGCCCATCGCCGCCTTCAGCATCACCGGGTAGCCGATCTCGCGGGCCGCGCGCGCGGCCTCGTCCTCGCTCCCCACGGGCTCGGTCGTCCCCGGCACCATCGGCACGTTCTTGGCCAGGGCCGCCCGGCGCGCCGCCGTTTTGTCGCCCAGGGCGCGCATCGCGGCGGGAGGCGGTCCGATAAACACCAGGCCCGCCTGGATGCACGCCTCGGCGAAGGCCGCGTTCTCCGCCAGAAAGCCGTAGCCCGGATGGACAGCCTCGGCCCCCGAGGCCTTGGCGGTCCGGATGATCTTCTCGATGGCGAGATAGCTCTCGGCCGCCGGCGGCGGGCCCAGGAGGTAGGCCTCGTCGGCCATCAAGACGTGGAGCGCCTCGCGGTCGGCCTCGGAGAAGACGGCGACCGAGGTGATGCCGAGCTCCCGGCAGGCGCGGATGATCCGGACGGCGATCTCCCCGCGGTTGGCGATCAGAATCTTGCGGAAGGGGGTCTTCACGGCGCACCGATGATACCAGACCGGGGCTCAGCGAGAAAGGGCGTGACCCGTCACTCGGAGCGTTGCCGCCGGAGGAGCTCGGCGTAGTCCTTGAAGCCACGCCAGCCGTCCGGGCCGAAGTTGCCGGAAACGGGACGGCTCACGGCCGTCAGGTCGGCAAGCAGGCGCTCCGACATCATCGATGATCCGCCCCCCGACCGGTCGGACAGTCTCGAGCGGTGATACTCC
>Ga0209342_10005004_pt1 | contig 13645 bp, 12 predicted proteins | sample RifCSP16_2_FD_184023 | JGI IMG/M metagenome (GOLD analysis project Ga0209342, IMG submission 184023) | Soil microbial communities from Rifle, Colorado - Rifle CSP2_sed 16_2 (SPAdes) (version 2) | ecosystem: Environmental > Terrestrial > Deep subsurface > Rock core/Sediment | place: Rifle... | reverse complement strand
CTGAGTAAAGTCGAAGGGATTGCGGCGAATATCGGAGCAGGGGTGTTGGGTGTTCTACAATCCCCTCAGCCACCGTCAACCGAATCGATTCTGATAGCCCTGCTCAATGAAATCACCACCGACCCGGACGATTTCGTCCTTGTCCTGGACGACTATCATGTGATTGATTCCAAACCGGTTGACGATGCCCTCACCTTTCTGCTCGAGCACCTGCCGCCACAGATGCACTTGGTCATCGCCACCCGTGAGGATCCAGATCTGCCCCTGGCCCGCCTGCGCGCCCGAGGCCAACTCACCGAACTGCGCGCCGCCGACCTGCGTTTTACGCCCACCGAAGCCGCCGGATTCCTCAATCAGGTGATGGGTCTGAGCCTCTCGGCAGAAGACATCTCTGCACTGGAAACCCGCACCGAAGGCTGGATTGCCGCCCTGCAGTTCGCCGCGCTAGCCCTGCGAGGGCCGCTGTCGATGCAGGGACAGAAAGACGCGACCGGCTTCATCCAATCTTTCACCGGCAGCCACCATTTCGTGCTGGACTACCTGGTGGAAGAAGTCCTGCAACAGCAGTCCGAAAACGTCCAGACCTTCTTGCTGCGTACGTCCATCCTCGACCGCATGTGCAGCTCCCTGTGTGATGCCGTTCTACTCGACCCCTCTGCTTCCGGGCAGGAAACCCTGGAGTATCTCGAACGCGCCAACCTGTTCATTGTCCCGCTGGATAACGAACGGCGCTGGTATCGCTATCACCATCTCTTTGCCGATGTTCTTCGTATGCACTTGAAGGCGAAGCAACCTGATCAGGTATCCGCCATGCACCGGCGGGCGAGCGAGTGGTACGAGGACAATGGTTCGACGGACAATGCGATCCGCCACGCGCTGGCCGCCGGGGATTTCGCGCGGGCCGCGGACCTGGTCGAGTTGGTCATGCCAGCCATGAACCGCAGTCGACAGTTTGCCACGTTGCTGGGCTGGCTGAAGGCTCTACCCGACGAGCTGGTCCGCGTCAGGCCCGTGCTCAGTACTGGGTATGCCTTGGTGTCGTTGTCTAGCGGTGAGCTCGGGGGCGTGGAGCCCCGGCTGCGGGACGCCGAACGGTGGCTGGACACGACGGCCGACATGCGCGAGCGAACGGAATCCCCGGCGGCGGGGATGGTCGTCGTAGACGAAGAGGAATTTCGCCGTCTGCCGGGTATGATCGCCCTTTTCCGCGGCGGGCAGGCCCTGGCCCGGGGCGATATGCCCGAGACCGTGAAAAACGCTCGACGGGCGCTCGATCTCGCACTTGAGGACGACCATCTGATGCTCGGTGGGGCAGCCTCGCAGCTGGGGCTCGTCGCATGGACGAGCGGGGATCTCGACGCCGCCCGCCGGATGACAGCCGATGGCATGGCGAATGTGCGGCTAGCCGGGTACATCTCTCAGGCTATCGGCGGCGCCATCGTCCTGGCGGATATACAGATTGCGCAAGGCCGTCTCCACGAGGCAATGACCACCTATGAGCGGGCATTGCAGTGGGCGACGGAGCCAGGCGCGCCGGTCCTGCGGGGAGCGGCAGATATGTACGTTGGCATGAGCGCCCTTCACCGTGAGCATAACGATCTGGAGACCGCCACGCAGCTCTTGCTCACAAGCCAGGCTCTGGGTGAGCTTGCTGGGTTACCGCAAAACCCATATCGCTGGTGCGCGGCGATGGCGCGCATACGGGAGGCCCAAGGCGATCTGGACGGCGCGCTCGACCTGCTCGACCAGGCCGAGCGCCTATACGACGGCGCCTTTTCCCCGAATGTGCGTCCGATCGCGACGCGGAAGACACGGGTATGGGTGGCCCAGGGTCGGTTGGGTGAAGCCTTGGGCTGGGCGCGAGAGCAGAGACTGTCCGTTGAAAACGAACTTAGCTACCTGCAAGAGTTCGATCACATCACCCTGGCCAGGGTGCTCCTGGCCCGCTATCGGAGCGGCCGCCCCGATGGCTCCATTCCCGGGGCGGTGGGGCTGATGGAACGTCTGCTGAAAGCAGCGGAAGAAGGCGGGAGGAAGGGAAGTGTGATCGAAATCCTGGTATTGCGGGCGATTGCCTATCACGCGCAAGGCGACCTCCCTGCTGCTTTATTGCCTCTGCAGCAAGCTATTGCGTTGGCCGAGCCGGAGGGCTACGTCCGCATGTTCCTTGACGAAGGCTCAAGCATGATGCAACTGCTTCGCGAATCTTCCGCGCGTGAAATCATGCCAGACTACACAGACAAGCTACTGGCAGCATTTGAAGCTGAGAAGCGAAAAAGCGAGGACAAACCTGATCTACACCCGGCCCAGCCCCTTGTCGAGCCATTGAGCCAACGCGAGTTGAAAATACTACAACTCATTGCCCAGGGACTCTCGAATGGTGAGATTGGCGAGCGGCTTTTCCTCGCCTTGAGTACTGTCAAAGGGCACAATCGGATGATCTTTGACAAACTACAGGTTCAAAGTCGCACCGAAGCTGTCGCGCGTGCCCGCGAGTTGGGTCTGTTGTAGCCTGAACGACCGTTTGCCCGCAAACCTGGTATCGGGAACTTCACACCAGCGGTCCATAAAGCCAAAGCTTCGAACTTCTCCCCTTTCCAGCCCCAGAAAAGTACTCTAGACAATACTTTAGTATCTATACGGTCATACCGTATGGCAGATAGAGTATTCGTACATTGAGCAAATGGCGCAGGCTGAAACAACCGGCCACAAAAGGAGAAAGGAGATGTCATACGAACTGAACCCAAAGACGGATCCAGGTCAACCCATGGTCTATCAGATCAGGATCAAAGGCCATTTGGGTTCTCAGTGGACAGACTGGTTTGAGGGCTTGACCATCACGCTGGAAGAGGACGGCGACACGCTTCTAACCGGCCCGGTGATCGATCAGGCCTCGTTACATGGCTTGCTTAGAAAAGTGCGTGATCTGGGGCTGCCATTGGTCTCGGTCAGTCCTGTCGAACCCGACCAGGCAGATACGTGAAATGTCAAATCATAAACAGGCGTAGGCGGCTTGTTTACGCCAAAATCAATCCAATAAGGGGAGATAGAAAATGAATACGGCCAAAGTAAGTCACCATGGGACAGACAGAAAGACCGCAGCAGTTGTAGGCGTGCTATTCATCCTGGGAACGGTTCCGGCCCTACTGAGCCTGCCACTAATGTTGAACACTGTGAATGCTCCGGATCATCTGACTGCGATTGCCACAAATGAAGGCCAGATGATCATCTTCACGGCGGTTAAGTTCATCATGGGTATGGCCTGTGCCGGTATTGGCCTTGCGCTGTATCCGATTCTGAAGAAGTACAACGAAGGCCTGGCGTTTGGTGCGGCTGGATTCAGGGTTATCGAGGGAGCGGTCCAAGTTGTTGGCGCTCTCCTCTATGTTGTCCTATTGGCACTAAGCCAGGAATTCGTGAAAGCTGGGGCTCCGGCGTCATCGTACTTTCAGACAGCAGATGTAGTGATCAACGCAGGAATCGGTTGGTTTAGGGATGCGGCCGGGCTGAGCATCTTCGGCATCGGTGCCCTGATGTACTACATTGTCTTCTATCAATACAGACTTGTTCCTCGATGGCTATCCGTTTGGGGTCTGGTTGGAATCACATTGACCATCATCGGCGCTCTGTTGGTGATGTTCCATCTCCTTCCTCCAGCTGGGACAATCCTGATTATTCTCCTGATGCCGATACTCCCGCAGGAGCTGGTTTTGGCGGTCTGGCTGATCGCTAAAGGGTTCAATCCGTCTGCAGGCGCTTCTCTGTCTGCGAAGAAGGCGACGAACGAGCTTCTAGGCACGTCGTAGATTTGCGCTATAGGGGAGAGGGAGAACTGAAGACCCTCCCTCTCCCCGCTCAGCTACATGTACATGCTCGTGGAATAGACCCCAAGAAGCGGGCGCAACACATCACAAGGAGAAAGAAAAATGCTGAGAAGAGGTTCGATAGTTCTCTCAATATGGAGCGGCATCAATTTCCTCCTCGCCGCCCTGATATTGACCATTGTCGTCTTTTTCAATGGAAACTCCCCAATTCTGCAAGTAGCTTCTTTTTCAGAAGCCGAAATCGCCAGCCTGTCTGCCAAGGTCATTGCAGCACTCAATGCTTTGACCATCCTGTACAACTCTTGCTCGGTGGTTGTCTCAGTGCTGGTGTTGTCGCTCATCCGAAAGAACCTGAGCGCCGGCCAAGAATGGGCCTTCTGGGTGTTGCTGTTCGTGATCGGCTTTGTGGAAGTGATGGCCTTCATCGCCTCCGCACCCATCGGAAACGCACGCTGGCCAGTGAATGTTGTTCAGACCGCTTTGTACGTTGTGGGCATTGGTTTGTCTGGCTATTCCATCTTCAAGTCCAAGCAGAAGGCCGTATGATGAGACAATCAGGAGCACTCACATGAAGGCGATTGTATGCACAAGATACGGTTCACCGGATGTTCTTCAGCTCCAAGAGGTAGCGAAACCTGCTCCCCAGGATGATGAAGTATTGATCAGAATCTATGCGGCATCCGTCAATGCGCGGGACTGGCGTTTCATGAGAGCAAGACCGTTGTTTATCCGCCTGGCGCCGGGAGGCTTTCTGCAACCTAAGAACAAGATGCTCGGGGCTGATCTAGCCGGGAGGGTCGAGGCGACCGGCAGACTCATCAAGCAGTTTCAGCCGGGCGACGAGGTGTTCGGGTACCTGCCTAGCGCAACCGGTCGTGGCACTTTCGCCGAGTATGTCTGCGCCAAGGAAAACCTAATAACGCTGAAACCGGCCAATCTATCGTTCGAGCAAGCTGCGGCTGTACCGTTGGCGGCGATCACTGCCCTGCAGGGCTTACGCGACAAAGGGAACATTCAGCCCGGGCAAGAGGTCTTGATCCAAGGAGCTTCGAGTGGCGTGGGGACGTTCGCGGTGCAGATCGCCAAAGCCTTCGGGGCTGAAGTCACCGGAGTATGCAGCACGAGGAATCTGGACATGGTGCGGTCACTTGGGGCAGACCATGTCATCGACTACAGGAAGCAAGACTTCACCCGAAATGGGCGGCGTTTTGACCTGATTCTTGCGGTGAACGGATACCATCCGATTTCGCACTATCTGCGTGCACTGGGTCCTGAGGGAGTCTATGTCGTCGCCGGAGGTTCGCTGGTTCAACTAATCCAGGCTTCGCTCCAAGGCCGACGGAATTCACAGGCCGGGAGCCAGAAAGCGCATGTCGTTTCGCTGGTGCAAAGCCAGAAGGATTTGATCTTTATGAGAGAGCTCCTTGAATCCGGCAAGGTCATACCTGTTGTCGATGGATGCTACCCGCTACGCAAGACTCCTGAAGCTTTCTGGTACTTTGAGAAAGAACACCCCAAGGGAAAAGTCGTCATCACCATGGAAGAGAATCACAAGACACAAGGAGAGAAATGAAGAGAATCTCTATGCTCAGCGGAATCTTGTTGGCACTGACGGCCTGCTCAGCGCTCCAGGTCCAGACTCCTGAACCCACTGCGACGGACATGCCTCAGGTGAATATGCCAAATCCTGCTTCAGTCTATTGCATGCGGAATGGGAACAAACTCGAAATCCACACTGCTGCTGATGGAAGCCAGAACGGAGTATGTGTCTTTCCGGATGGCAGCACCTGTGACGAGTGGGCCTACTTTCGGGGAGAGTGTGGCCCCGCAGCACAAGAAAGCCCTACACTTGCCATCACCGTTGAGTCAACCACTGAGGCAAGTGGTGGTGGCCCAGGAGGGGGAAGTAACTCAGGAGGAGATGCCTCGGGCGGCTACATGCCACCCGGTACCACGGATGAGATAGCTGATTGGCGGGGCGTCATCAAGAGTACGGAGCCCGGCGCCCAGTTTGATGACTACTTTGAGTTGTGGACCAACGGGCAGATAATCTATTTTGGCATCGATTCTATGGACCCCGCTGTACAAGCGCAGATCGAGGCGCTACGCGACAGTGGCAAGATCGTTCATCTCTATGGCACATTATTCAGTAATGTCCCTGACTACAACGGCTCGCAGATCCAGGTGGATCGCATCGAGGTTGAAGGGTAACGATCCATCACTAGTATTGGCATGGTTTGACCTGCCCCCGTTTTCTGTACCAGGTTCTATTCTGGTCCGAAAGCCGCTGCAGTAGCGAGCGAAGATCCTGGGTTGCGCACGGACGCAACCTTGGGTACTGGTCATGGGCTATCGCGCCCGGGGCGCCTTGACTTCGGGGCCACGAGGAGGTAGCCTGATTCCTGAACGGTTGACCCGCGCTATTGTCTGTTGCCTGCCCCCAGAAGACGGTCAAGGGTCTGGGTCCGCCAGGCACTCGAAAACGCGCAGACCCTTATACGGAATCCGGCCGAAGGCGAACAAGGGTCTGAATCGCCGCAGTCGGGTCCTGCAAAACCCTGATCATGGGTTCCCTGGCCCGCAAGGCCGCAGGCCAGGGCGGGCAAATCCCATCGTCGCCTCTGAATCAATCCCAGGCAACACCAGGCAACGCCAAGCCGTCAGAAGGATGCTCGAGGAACTCCGAATCCTAAGACCCGATAGTGGCCTTCATTTCCTTGAACTGTTCTTTGGTAATCTCACCGGCGGCGTACCGGCGCTTGAGGATGTCCAGAGGAGCCTTGGCTCCGCCATTTGCCCATCCTGACGCCGATCCCCGCCGCGCGCCAGCGCCTGAACGAACCACACCACGCCACCGATGATCAGTACCCCCAACACCAACAGCACGATTGGGCCGAGGAGCCCGAAGCCCCACCAGCCCCCCATCATCCCTGGTCCCATCATTCCCGGCCCCATCATGCCCCAGCCGTAACCGCGTCCCCAACTCGAGGAGACGACCAGCCCGGCTCCAAGAACTAGGACCAGGATCAGTGCAAGTCCAATCACAAGCGCCCTGACACTTCTGTTCATGACTTGTGCCTCCACTTTGTGGATTCGCGAGGCCTTCCTCCGGCCTCTCATTGCGGCCGTTCCTGCTGGCCCAATAACCCATGCCCTCCAACATCATTCAGCGCATGGGCGCTTCTCCATCGACAATTCCTATCGCAGGACAGCGGCCCTTCACCTATCCCAAGGTCGGTTCGTTCCTCACTTGTTCGGCAAGCTGCCTGGCCGACGAAAGAGCCCGTTTCGCCGCCGCTTTCAAGCACCCTCAGCGTTGGCGGAGCAAGCGAGACGAGTTCGCGAGGATCCCAACATCCGGTAAAGACTGCGCCGCAGCGGCGAAGATGGGCGGCAGGAAGCCGAACGCGGCCAGGGTCAGCCCGACCAGGTTGTAGACCGCGGTGAAGACTAGATTCGACTTCACCACGCCCATCGTGCGGCGGGCAATAAGGAAGACATCCGGCACGAGAGTCCAGTCTTCACGCATCAAGGCAACATGCGCCGCCTCGATGGCGACATCGCTCCCCGCGGCCCCCATCGCAATGCCCACGTCGGCCTGCGCGAGTGCCGGCGCGTCGTTCACGCCGTCCCCCACCATGACCACGACATGCCCTTGCGCCTGATAGTCCTTCACCACGCCGATCTTGCCCTCGGGCAGCAGCTCCGCCCGATAGTCCACGCCGATCTGTGTAGCCAGCCCGGCGGCCGTGCGTTCGTTGTCCCCGGTGAGCAGCTCGATGTGCCGCACGCCAAGATCGCGTATCGCGGCCAAAGCCGCCGGGACTTCCGGACGGAGTGTGTCCGCCGCGGCCAACACCCCGGCTAGTTCACCATCTCGAGCCAGGAACAGCAGAGTCTTGCCCTGTGCTTCCAGTTGCGCAGCGATGGGCAAATCGCCGGCGTCCGGCACGATTCGCCGGCTGCCGAGGGCCACGAGGCTTCCGTCAACCCTCGCACGTACTCCGAGGCCGGGGATGGCCTCGAAGTTCTGGGGATCCGCCACCAGCAAGCCCCGCTCCTTCGCCGCGGCGCGTACCGCTTCAGCCAACGGGTGTTCCGAGTATCGCTCGGCGGATGCGGCGAGTCTCAGGACTTCGGCTTCGGGCATACCGTTCAGCGGGATCACATCCATGATTTCCGGTTTGCCCAACGTCAACGTTCCGGTTTTGTCAATCAATAGCACGTCGGCGCGGGCCAGGGTTTCCAGGTACTTGCCACCCTTGATCAGCAGGCCGTGCTTTGCCCCCGCGCCGATCGAAGCGAGCATTGCGATCGGCGTGGCCAGGGCAATGGAACAGGAGCAGGCCACTACCAGCACCGCCGCCGTGGAGAGCGGATTGCGCGTGATCAGGAACGTGAGCGCGGCGATGCTAGCCACAATCGGCAAGTAGTAACCGGTGAACTTGTCGGCGAAACGCTGCACATCGGCGCGATGAGCCTCAGCCTCTTCAACCAGTTTCACCACACGCCCGTAGGTGGTGTCCGGTCCCAAGTGCGTGGCGCAGACGCGCAGGCTGCCGAGGCGGGCCAGGGTGGCGGCGAAGACTCTGGAGCCCGGGCCGGCTTCGACCGGCATAGACTCTCCCGTGATGGCGGACTGGTCAACCGTCGCTTGTCCGGCGATGACCTCTCCGTCCACCGGGATCTTCTCACCGGGACGGACGATCACGGTCTCACCCACGGCCACTGCGCCGATCGGGACTTCCATCTCAACGCCTGAGCGCTCCACGCGTGCCATCTGAGGGGCCATCGCCGTCAGGTCCTTCACCGCGCGCCGCGCGCCCTCCGTGGTCAATCTCTCGGAATAGTCGCCGACGCGCATGAAGAACACGACGACCGCAGCCGTAGCCCACTCCCCCACTGCGAGCGCCGCCAGGACGCCGAGCGTCATCAAGGTATGAGACGTCACTTGTCGTTTGAGCGCGGCGCGGATGACGTTGCGGAACATCGGCCAGCCACTGACGATCACGAGGGCCAATCCAATCGGGAATGGCACGCGCGCCGTGAGCTGCTCGAACATTCCCAACCATTCGCCGACGACAACGATGAACAACACGGCCCCGAACACTACTCCCATGAGAGTCAGAACGCGCCGGGTGAAACCACCAAGCGGAGCTGCGGCCGCCAAGGCGGCCGTATCGGGCACTGAATAGTTGCCGGAACCTGCCACCGCCTTGCGGATTGCCTGCATGTCCACCAGGGATGGGTCCAGCCGAATTACGGCCTTCTCGGACGACAAGAGCACCTCGACGGACGCCACCCCGGGAAGTCGGGCAATGGCATGCTGGACATGCTGGGTGCATTCTGCGCAGTCCATCCCTTGGATAGGAACTTCAAGAGTTTGGGGTTGTGGCATGACTGGATTCTCCTGGAAGGCGGACGGTCAGCGCCTGGGCTGCTTCACCGTTCGCGGGATGTTGTAGCGGGTACACTCGTAGACCCCGCGCGCCACGTCGGCCAGTAGGCCCTCAGCCGTTGCGATCAGGTCGCCCACTCGATCGTCGCTGAGATGGTAGGTCACGAATCGACCCTGTTGTTCAGCCACGACTAGGCCGCAGTCTCGCAGACAACCGAGATGATTAGAAACATTGGATTGCGAGAGGCCGGTCGCCTCAATGATGGCCCCGACGGTAAGGGGGCCTCCCCGGAGCGTATCCAGGATACTCAGGCGCGAGGGGTCGGCCAGGCCCCGAAAGAGCTTGGCTTTGACGGCCAGGCCCGTTTTCTCGGCAGTCAGCAGCATGAGATCCTCCGATATATCATGACATCAGCAACCACTCATATATTGCCACACGAGAATGGCCCTGTCAACAGGACTCGCGGCTGCGCTTGGTAGGTCCTGCTTTTGGCAAGCCTGGCGGGGAACTCGCCAGTATCTTGCCCGGCCAGCCTCTCTGGGCGAGAAACCGAGGGGGGTCGCAAGGGTCGGATACCAACTCAGGCCGTCGACTTGACGGGACCTGCGATATCAATTAGAATATTCGCATCCTCTAATGATTGCCAAGGCGCCGAAAGTGGACCGGTCTGGCCTTTATGAACTGCACGCCAGCATCTGCCAGGTGCTCGCCAATGCCAAACGACTGGAAATCATCGACCGTCTGCGTGAAGGCGAGATGTCCGTCACTGAGTTGACGTCCGCGCTCCAGGTGAGCCAGTCAAACCTGTCCCAGCACATGGCGCTCATGCGCCAAAAGGGAATCGTCCTGGCGCGCCGCGAAGGCACGAACGTCTACTACCGGCTGGCCAATCCCAAGATCCTCAAGGCATGCAACCTCATGCGCCAGGTGCTGTTGGAACACCTGGAGGCCGGCGCGGAGCTGGCGCAGACTGCCCGAACCTAAGCCGCAGACATTGGGATTCCCTGGTGGACGAAACCTCGAAACGCTACTTGATCATCATCAACGACGGTCCCTACGGGAACGAACGCCCCTACAACGCCCTGCGCCTCGGGCTGGATCTGGTCAAGCGTCCCGAAGTAGGCGTGCGTGTCTTCCTCCTCGGAGATGGCGTGCAATGCGCCGTCGCGGGGCAGCAGACCCCCCAGGGCTTCTACAACGTCGAGCGCATGATGGCCTCCCTTGCCCGGCGAGGCGAGGTCGCAACCTGAGGGACATGCGCCAAGGCCCGCGGGCTCGGGCCTGATGTCATGATCGAGGGCATCCAACCCGGCAGCATGGAACTGCTCGGCGAATGGACGCTGGCGGCCGACCACGTCCTGGTCTTCTGAAGATCGGGCGAGGCCGCAGCCGTAGTGGCGAACCTGAACCAAGAACCGCCGACCTCCATCCTTTGAGGCTGACTCGATGAGCGGAAGGACTGTCGTAATCCTGGGTGGCGGCGTCGGAGGTCTGGTGGCAGCCAACGAGCTCCGCCTCCGGCTCGGGAATGACCATCGCGTGGTGCTGGTTGAGAGGGACGCCCAGCACGCGTTCGCCCCATCTTTCCTGTGGCTGATGACCGGCGATCGACGCCCGGATCAGATCACCCGCGACGTGCGCTCTTTGGTCCGCCCCGGGGTCGAGGTCATCCTGGCCGAGGTGCAGGCCCTTGACCTGGCCAATCGCCGCGTCGAAACGAGCGCCCAGACGTTAACCTACGACTATCTCGTCTTGGCACTTGGCGCCGAGCTTGCCCCCGAGGCAATCCCCGGGCTGGGCGAGGCGGCCCATACGTTCTACACCTTAGACGGCGCCACGAAACTTCGGGATGCACTCCAGACATTCGGCGGCCGCAAGGTGGCCGTCGTGGTGAGCTCCGTTCCCTACAAATGCCCCGGCGCGCCGCACGAAGCGGCGATGCTCATCGCCGACACCCTTCGTCGCAGGCACGGTCTGCGGGATGTTGAAGTGCACCTATTCACCCCGGAGCCTCAACCGATGCCGGTCGCCGGCCCGCTCTTGGGGGAGGCAGTCCTGCAGATGCTCGCCCGGCAAGGGGTCGAGTTACACCCGCTTCACAAGCTCTCGAAGGTGAACGCGGCCGCAAGTGAATTGTCCTTCGAAGGAAGTGAGCCATTCCGCTACGACCTGCTTGTGGCCATCCCCCCTCACCGCGGACCTGGCCTGGCACGCGAGGCCGGGCTGGCCAACGAAACCGGGTGGACGCCGGTGGACCCGGCAACGCTCAAGACCAAGGACGACAACATCTACGCGTTGGGCGATATGACGACGGTCCCCCTCCCCGGCCGGTGGAAACCAGATATACCGCTCGTGTTGCCGAAGGCGGGAGTATTTGCCCACGCGCAAGCCGAGGTGGTGGCCCGCCGCATTGCGGCCGAAGTCGCGGGAGCTGGCACAAAGCCCGAGTTCCCTGGTGTGGGCTACTGCATGCTGGAGGCGGGCGAGAGCCTGGCCGGGTTTGCCTATGGAGACTTCTTCGACGAGCCGTCGCCACGGATCGAGCTGCGACAACTCGGAACGACTTGGCACGCAGGCAAAGTGCTCTTTGAGCAGTGGTGGCTTGCCCCGTATGGAACGAAGCGCGAGGCCCTGCGGATTGCGGTGAGGCTGGGCGCCAAGGCACTCGGTGTGCCCGCCGTAATCTGACCGGTGTTGTCCCTATGAACCTGGCGCTTGGTCCAGAGCTCACCGAAGGGACGGGTCATGTTCCAGGCAGACGTTGACTGGACGATCTGTCAGGCTTGCGACCCATGCAGCGCTCGCCTGGTCTGCAAGACCCGCGCGGTCGTAAAGGTCGACGCCGACGAGCCTGCGCTGATTGACCCCGCGCGCTGCCACGGTTGCGGGGACTGCCTGCCGGCGTGTCCCTATTCGGCCATCTCACTGGCCAGCCCGAGAGTCCCAAACGGTCCAACGGACGAATCCAGCCCATCTGAAACCTCTCTCTCCCAGCGACGGTCCTTCCACCTCCGCGATAGGTCCCCTCGTTTTCCCTTTCTCCGCCTCAACGCTCTCCAAATCCAGGCTGGGGCGGGCACCACGCAAGCTGCATCTCTGCTTCACACTGGCTTCACACAGCACCGCTTGAATCAGACCTGACCGAACACTCTTCGCTCGCCAAGAGCATAGAGCACGGAGGTACTTCATGGGCCGGATCATCAAGTGGACTGTTCTTGTCTTGTTCGCCGTCCTGGTAGGCTCGGCGCTCGCCGTCGCGGCTTTCGCAGCCGTTCGGGCGTCGTCGCCGAGCGCGACGGGGCCTGGGGCGTCGATCCAGATGGCGCCCTACGGGTTCGGCTCAAGCCAGGCGAGCGCCCTGAACTCCATCGGTCCTTCATCTGAGCCGACACCTGAGCCGATATCGGACGCTCCCCCTTCCCCATACGGTTACGGCCGTGCTTCGATGTGGGCGCCTTGGGGAGGTGGGAGAGGCTATGGCGCCTGGGGGATGATGGGCCCAGGAATGCACGGTCGTTCCTTCGACGGACCTTATCCAGGCTTCGCGACGGCCGCGGCTCCTCTTTCCATAGACCAGGCCGTCGAGGCGACGCGCCAGTACCTTTCGGCCTATGGAGATCCAGACCTGGCCCTGGCCGAGGTCATGGAGTTCTCCGCTAACTTCTATGCCGACGTCAAAGAAGAAAGCACAGACATCCACGCCTTCGAGCTGCTCATCGATCGCTATACGGGCTCCGTCTATCCTGAGATCGGCCCGAACATGATGTGGAACGCGAAGTACGGGCACATGGGCGGGTGGAACCCCTCGGTTGGCACAATGACTGTGACGGCGCAGGAGGCCCTGGCCGTCGCCCAGGAGTGGCTGGAGGCGAACCTGCCGGGCACGACTGTCGACGACGCGGAAACCTTCTACGGGTACTACACCGTCCACGTGCTGACAGATGGACAAGTCACAGGGATGCTCAGCGTCAACGGATACACCGGGCAGGTTTGGTTCCACACCTGGCACGGCGCCTTCATCGGCATGCAGTCGCTGGAAGAGAAACCCACGGACTGAAAGTCCGGATGCAACAGGAGGTTGCAGAGATGAACAGAGTGAATTGGACAGCTGTCGCGGTATTCGGGGTCGTCGTTCTCATCGCCCTGGTGGTCGGGCTGAGCCTTCTCGGAGGGGGTCGAGGCTACGGCGGTTGGGGGATGATGGGCCCCGGGATGATGGGTGGCTGGGGCTATTCGCCCTTTGGCTGGTTGGGGATGGCTTTCATGTGGCTGATCCCGATCGGCCTGATCGTGCTGACGGCGCTGGGTGTCACTTATCTTGTGCGCGCCGTGGGGAGCGGGAGCGGAAACCCGCCTGCTTTGGCCCGAACCTGCCCGAGATGCGGACGTGCCGTCCAGCTCGACTGGCGCAACTGCCCCCAC
>Ga0209342_10005003_pt1 | contig 13645 bp, 6 predicted proteins | sample RifCSP16_2_FD_184023 | JGI IMG/M metagenome (GOLD analysis project Ga0209342, IMG submission 184023) | Soil microbial communities from Rifle, Colorado - Rifle CSP2_sed 16_2 (SPAdes) (version 2) | ecosystem: Environmental > Terrestrial > Deep subsurface > Rock core/Sediment | place: Rifle... | reverse complement strand
TCCCAAGATGTGGCCGCTCGATGGAGGCAGGTATCTAGGGACCTGGGATGTGCTGGTGACGCGCGACCTGGAGGACGGCCACATCAACCTGGGCACTTACCGCCAGATGATCCATGGGCCGCGCGAGCTATTCTGTTATTGGTCTCCCGGCAAAGACGCCCGCTTGCAGAGCGAGCGCTACTGGAGCCAGAACAAACCCTTTCCCGTGGCCGCCGTCTACGGCTGCGATCCGCTGATGCTGATCGTAGGCTGCCAGACCGTGGCCAAGACCGAATCCGAATACGATTATATCGGCGGATTGGTGAATGAGCCTGTAGACGTTTTCCATAGCGAGCTGACCGGACTGGACCTGCCGGCATCGGCGGAAATTATCGTCGAAGGATTTATGCACCCCGGCAAGGAAGGCCATGAAGGCCCCTTCGGGGAGTTCACCGGCTACTATGGAAGGCCCGGAGGAAAAACCCCCATCATTGATGTGGAACGCGTACGGTTCCGCAAGAACCCGATTTTGACCTGCGCCTTGATGGCGGATCATCCGGCCAACGAACTGGGCTTGGTCTACGCCGTTGCCCGCGGCGCCAAGATTTGGAACGACCTCGAGAAGCTCGGTGTTCCCGGCGTGAAGGGGGTTTATTGTTTCCCGGCGGGCGCCGGCGGGTTCGGCATCACCGCCGTCTCGATTGAGCAGCGCTACCCCGGCCATGCCGCCCAAGTGGCCGCCCTGGCGGCACAGTGTCCCGGCGGAGCCTACTATGCAAAGATGATCGTGGTGGTGGACGATGACGTCGATGCCACCGACATCCATCAGGTGATTTGGGCCATCGCCACTCGGTGCAGCCCGGAAAAGGATGTCGACATCCTGCGCAATACCTGGTCCACCTGGCTCGATCCCACCAAGAATCCGCCCGAGGAGCGGCCCTACGGCTCCAAGATGCTCATCAATGCCTGCAAGGAACACAAGTTCTTGAAGGTATTTTCGAAACGCAATCGCATCCGGCGCGAAGTTTATGACCGCCTGGCAGCCCGATGGAAAGAGTTTGGGCTGGATGGCCAGCCACCCAAGCTGCTGACCTTTGAAGAGAACGACGGCACCGGCTCGCTTCCGTTCGGCACCGAACCGGAATTGGTAGAAGAGCCGGGCTTGATGCAGATGTAAACAAGGGCAATGAACGCTGGATTTTTTCCAGCCGCTGCAACCGTTTCGTTTGCGAATGGGGGCTTCCGATGACCATGACTTGGTATCTCAGGCCCCCATTGTTTCGCTTGATGGAGAGACCATCAGTCATAGCCGCCAGGCGGGGTACCTGCGGCCCCCGACGGGGAATTTCCACCGGAGGAGGATCGATGAATTCCAGAACGATTCGACAGAGACTATGGGTGACGACCTGGATCTGCTTCAGCCTTGTTGTCTTTGTGAACCCGCTTTCGATTGGGGCCGGCACCATTGCCGGGACGGGGAGCGTCTCGGGCCAGGTGGAGGCCCAGAAACCGTTCCAGGCCGCGCAAGTGCAATTTATGAACGTGGACAAGAATGTACTGTTCATGGTCTACACCAACGCGGGACGGTATCAGGCGGTCAACCTGTTCCCCGGCAACTACGAAGTATCGGTCGTAAAGCGCGGCTTTGCGGCGGAGCCACGGAAAATCGCGGTGAAAGCCGGAGATACCATGACCGTCGACTTCACTTTGCGGGAAGCGGCTTCGCAGGAGCAGCAGCCCGGCAGCTTTGGCGGACCCCAGGGGAGAGCCGAGCAAGTGCAACTGGTCCCTTACGACCAGCTCTACCCGCCCGGCCCGACGCGCGAGAAGCTGGAAAAGACTTGCATTTATTGTCATGGAATGGGTTTCATCCCCGGACGCAAGTGGACCACGGAAACTGCCAATGAAGCCATCGACCTTATGGGTGTCGCCGACGCCAAAACGCTGCGACAGGTCATGATTCCTCCGGGAACCCTCACTCCGCAGGACCGCGAGAATATTGTGGAGTACCTGACAAAGAACTATGGCCCGGACAGTCCCCGGCGCGGCTTGCGCGTAGACGCGGAATTCCCGGTGGACGAGACGGTTCTAGCGAAGGCGATGTACGTCGAGTACTATCTGCCGCTCGACCCCAAACTCGATGCCAACAACCGGCAGCGGCGCGGCCAGGATCCCTATTTCGACAAAGACGGCAATGTCTGGTACACCGACCGCAGTATCCCCAATCGCGTCGGGCGGCTGGACCCGCGCACCGGCGCATTCAAAGATTATGTTCTGCCCGATCCCAAGGCCGATCCGCATGGGCTGGTGGTGGACGGCGAAGGGCAGGTATTCTGGGCCGAGGTGCAGGGCTTCCAGCTTGGGCGCCTCGACCCCAAATCCGGCGAGATGACGCGTTATCCGATGGATTCCTCCGGTGAGAATGCCGGCCGCGGCCATACTCCGATCGTAGATTCCCAACAGAACATCTGGTATACAGCCATCGCCGGCGACATGATCGGGAAGTGGGATCGCAAGACGCAGAAAACCAAAGTATGGAAAGTCCCCACCCCCGGCGCCGCGCCCTACGGGATCGTGCTGGACAAGGATGAAAATGTCTGGTTTGCTGAATTCCGGCGCTGCAAGGTGGCGAAATTTGACCCGCGGACGGAAAAATTTACTGAATTCCCTGCCCTGAGCCAGCCGTGCTTGATTCGGCGGCTTAGTGTCGCGCCGGACGGCTTTGTCTGGTACGCCATCTTCAGCGGAGGAAAGATCGGCAAAGTCGATCCAGCCACGGGCAAGACTGTCGAATACACCGTTCCCATGCCGTTTTCCGAGCCCTATGACATCTGGCCCGATCACGACGGCTACCTGTGGGTCAGCGATGGCGGGCAGGGCGGAGCATTAATGAGGTTCGATCCCCGGACGGAGAAATTTACTTATTTCCCGACTCCGCAGAGAACCGACCAGCCGAAGGTGCAAATCACCAAAGAGGGGGCCATCTGGTATAATCCGCGCTCTTCAAGCAAAGGAGCCGTGGGCGTGCTCTATCCGGATGTTTCCAAGATGACCACGTTTGCAGCTTACGAGTAAGACTGAGAACTGGACAGCCCGGGGAACCACTAAACTGGTTCCCCAAATCGAATTTTTCGATCATCACCGTTGTTCGCGCCGGCGGGGTATGTCTGCTATCGGCGGATTTTTCTGCGCCGCGATTGGCCGCGAGCGACGGTCAAAGATTCTTAACGTGCGGAGGACGCCCGTATTGATCCCGCCTGTGCCCGCTTCCGGGTGAGGGAATCCATTGATCCGTGGCGGCGGAGCTGGGAATCCCCGCCCGGCCGGGTGAATTAGAAAACATTTGCACCAAACGCGCAAATCTGATTTAATCACGCGGTGATTTGGCGGCCTGGAACCGCATCCGTTTTGCGCCGTCCGGCTAAGTGATCGCCCCATGGGTTGGAAAGACCTCTATCAACTGTCTTCAAAAATGAGCGAGGCGGAAATCCGCTTCGAAAAACGGAAGCGTCTGCTGGGGCTGTACTTGGGGCCTTTGTTTTTCCTCACAGCTTGGTTCCTGCCTCCGCTGCCGCATGTAAGCGCCATCGGAATGCGCTCGCTCGGTATCGCCGGCCTGGCGGTGATCTGGTGGATCACCGAAGCCGTCCCCATTCCGGTAACGTCCATCGTGATTCTGCCGCTGACTGTCGTGTGCGGCATCTTTCCGTACACACGGGCCTTTGGCTACTGGGCCCACTGGACCAACTTATTCCTCATCGGCGCCTTCATCATCGGCGCCACGATGGAGATCCACGGACTGACACGGCGGGTGAGCCTTTCTCTGGTTGCCTCCCGGCTGGTGGGGGGAAATCCCTGGCGCCTGCTCGTCTTATTCCTGATCTCCAACATTGTGACTGGGGCGTTCACATCCAACACCGTGGATGCGGTGCTGTACATGTCGATCGGGATGGGCCTGCTAAAAACTTTGGAAATCGCGCCGGGAAGCGGTTTCGGCTCCGCCATGTTTCTGGGGATCGCCTGGGCCACCAACATCGGCGGCAAACTGACCCCCAGCGGATCAGTGCCCAACATGGTTGCGATTGCGCTGGCGAACGCCTCCGGCCATCACATCGGATACTTGCAGTGGTTTATGGCGAACATCACATTCACATCGCTCCAGGCCTGCGCGATGCTGCTGATCCTGCGCTCCTTCTTAACCAAGAAAGACAGGGAATTCCGGGTGCCGACCGAACGGGTCAGGGAGGAACTAAGAAAACTCGGCCCGTTCACCCGCGGCGAATTAATTTCCTGTTTGGCGATCGGCACGGCGCTGTTTTTGTGGACCCTACCCGACATTCTCCCCACCGTGATCGGCCGCACGCATCCCGTCACGGTGTGGGTCGCGGGCCATCTGAACTGGGGAGTCGTGGCGCTCTTGGTCGCGTGCAGCTTGTTTCTAACCCCCATCGACTGGGCTTCCCGCCGCTTCGCCATGACCTGGGACGATGCCGTAGCCAACATCGAGTGGGGCACCCTGGCACTGGTGGCAGGCTCACTGGCGGTGGGCGATCTGATCGCAGACAAGGACGTGGGACTCGGTCAATTGCTCAGCGCCGGGATCTCCACTGTAGCGGCTTCCAAGCCTCCCGAATACCTGCTCATCCTCAGTGTCATCATGGTGACAACGGTGCTGGCCCAAGTAACCTCTGGCGTGGCCATTGTCAGCGCTATGGGGCCGATTGTGCTGGTCACGGCGCCGGCCCTGGGGCTGAATCCCGTCGCCATGCTCGTCACCCTTTCTCTGGCTGCCAATATGGGTTACACGCTGCCGAGTTCCACTCCTCCGAATGCCATTGTCTTTGCCAGCGGATATGTGCGCATCGTCCCCATGTTCGTGCGGGGCTCCATCCTGGCCTCGGTGGGGATCGTGCTGCTGTCCTTGACGGGTTACAGCATAGCGAACTGGGTGTTCCCCTGGACTGGTCCATGATGGCTGGCCCATAAAGACCGGCCGGTGAAGCTGCGCCGGTTGCAGCGGCATCCCTTTACTTCATATATCCCTTTTCCTTGTAATACCGCTCCGCTCCGGGATGCAGCGGGACCCCAACGTTCTTCCACATGATTTCCGGTTTCAGCGGCAGGTCCATGCCGCGCTCTCGTTCGGGTACGCTGGTGTAAAAGGCCTCCACATCCTTGCGGTTCTCCACCGCCACTTGCGCCGTCAGATAACCGAGGTCGTCCGGCAACTGCGTGGTCGTGATCAGCACCCAATCGGAAAAATCCACCACCGGAGTATCGCGGTCCGGAGTATTCGATCCGTAAAGGCCCTTGCGAATGACGCTGCGCTGGAACCCAAACTGCTGTTGCAGTTGATTCAGCACTTCTTCGCTGACCGGGAGAAATTTCACCGGGAACTTTGCGACCAGCTGATAAAAGGATTTCCAAGCTTCGTGGCAGGCCATGTCCGCTTCACCATCCAGCACTTTTTGGACGGCAACGCCCGAGGTTCTGGCTTCGAGAAATTTTCCGCCCCAGCTCTCGACATCCTTGACGGAGATGCCGTAAGCCTGCAGCAATTGTTCGGCGAGAAAGCCCACGCCGTCGTTCTGCCCAATCGGGCCGGTGGCGATGCGCAAAGCGGGTTTCTTCGCTTTGATATCCTCGAAGCTGCCGATCTCCATTTTGGACAAGACCGCGCATCCCAGCCAGTCGTTTTGCGGGTAGACGGCGACTCCCCGCAGGTCGGGATAGGCCTTCTTGAAATAGCCCTTCCCTTCCTTGGCCATTTGGGCCACCACCGGAGGGGTAATCATCGCGAAATCGACTTCGCCTTCGCCGAGGGCAATCAGTCCATCGTAATAGGCGTGGCCGCGCGCCCCAAAGACAGCCCAGATGAACCCCGGTCCGACGCGCTGGTACAATCCTTCACCCAGGGTCCGGGTGATGAGACTTAAATTGGAGGCGGAGCCGTCAAAGCTGACATGGCGCTTGGCATTGCGCCAGAAGCCCGGCATCTGATCCTTTGACGACGCCGCAGTCTGGGCAGCAGGCGGTGTCGGCGCGGGCGAGCAACCCGCCCAGGCCAATCCGCAAATAACGGTCAAAGCCAGAAGGTAGCCGCGCCCGGTATCCGAGCGGCGGCAGTGCAGTTTAGGTTTTTCAGAGAAAATTTTGATTTGCATGAGGATCACTTCCTTTCGAAGGTAGCGGAATGAAGACGGAATCGGACGAGGAATGTGCCGGCTCCAAAGCCAGCGGCCGGAGGGGTCTCGCTCCCTCCGAAGCCGCCAGCCCAGTAGTTACGGCCGTACTAAAACATCTCGGGAAAATAGAACGACAGCACGGCGTTGAGCCGCTTGTCGCTGGCAATAATGGTTTTGTTCTTGGGGTCCAGCGTCACGCCGCGGGGCTGCTGGAACACACCTTTGGGTCCTCCAACCTTCCACCGCGGAGGAACATCTCCATTGTCGTTGACGCTCCAGATGCCGATGAATCCCAGATCCGAAGCCAGTCCCTCGCCTCCCCGCACCGTGGCAACAATCCACCCCTTGGGGCTGTAGATGGCGAACGGCCCGCCGATACTGCGCAGCTCACTCTTCGGACCGCCAATCACAGCCTTGGGCTTGACGTTGCCATTATCGGTGCGATTGAAGATTCGGAAACGCTGACCGCCTTGCCCTCCGCCAGCAACAATCAGCAGGTTATGGACCGTATCCACTCCCACCGCGCTGGCGCCCAGTTCCGTGTCCGGCCCTTTGAGAATGCGGATGGGAGCTACATCGCCGTTGGCATCGCGGGCGAACACCAGCACGGAGTTCCCTTGGGGAACAAAAATTTCGCTATGCACCGGGTCCGTTGCGAGACGTTCCGGATCTACCAGTTGCGTCTTGGGGCCTTGAAGGATTCGGATCGGGGCTTCCTCGCCATTGGCCGCTCCCCGGAAAGTGAGGATGGCCTGGGGGAGCGGGACCGGAACTGAAAACTCATCGTGAATCTCGTCATAGGCGATGGCGTGCATGGTTCGCCCGAGCAGTGTTCTCTGGCCCTCAATTTTCCGTATCGCCTTTGCGGCTCCATCCGCCAGCCTGGCAAATGTCGCAATCTGCGGGTGGGCCACTCAGTTGGGTACCAGGATCTCTTCCCGCTTGGTGTCAAACGCGATGGGGTGAGGATTGCCGATGCCCAGAGCAGGCTCTTCCATGGGCCCGCTGCGAATCATCCGCAACGGAGGCGTGTCGCCGGAGGCGTTCATCTTGTAAACCGTGGCGCTGTGGTTGCCGAAATTGGCGGCCCACACTTCGCCGTTCTTCTGATCCAGCCACACCCCGGTCGGATTACTCAGATTCGTTTTCGGTCCTCGGATAACCCGCTTCGGAGCCACATCGCCGCTGGCGTTTACGTCGAACACCAAAATCGAATCGCCCATGTCGTTGGCCACATACAGCTCGCCGCGTTCCACATCTACAGCCAAGCCAGTGGGCCAGTTCATCTGGGTCTTCGGCCCTTCGATGACACGCAAGGGAGCCACGTCGCCAGTGGCTTTCAGCGGATAGACCGTAATGGCGGGGGGGAAATGCCGGCCGGAGCCTGGAACTTCCTCGCCAATGGGCCAGTTGGGCTTGTCGTCGGTTCCGCCCTCGGCATAGGTGACCGCTTTGCGTCCGCCGGGCTTTACTTCGTGCCTGCCGCCGTGATTGGTGACAAACATCAACTGGTTCTTGGTGTCGAGCGCCAGGCCGTGCGGATCCGCCAGCCGCGTGCTATCTCCTTGCAGGCGGCGGATCGGGCCTTCCTGGTCCTGCGCCATCTTGTGATAGACCACCACGGCGGCATCGTGCTGGATTGTCAGATACATTTCCTGGGCCTGCTCATCCACGCCGATGCCGAAGGTGCCGTGCGGGGTGTGCAACTCGCGGCTGGGCGGCACGTCACCTTTTGCCTGGCGGGAGAAAATCACCAGCGTATCCACGGTGTCGTTATTCACCGCGTAGATATCGCCGCTTGTCGGATCGATGTACAATCCGCACTGAAACTCGATCTTGGTGTTCAATCCGCCAATGATCCGCTTCGGTTCCGTCATCTTCGCTGTGGGCGGCGTATTCGCCAGGCGATCGTAGACCAGAATCTGGAAGAGATTCTCGTCGGTCAGCACCACTTCGTTATTGGTGGGGTCCACCGCCACCGAGCTGTAGGCAGCGTAGGGATCGCGAATGGTCCGCACCGGTTTCAGAGCGGAAGAATCTGCCCCCACGTTGGAAGCGGTTAGCGGCGCCTGGAGAGCAGCCATCAGAGTGGTCTCGGCGCTGGCCGGAAGCCACGGGCACATCAGCTCGTCTTGCTCCGGCGGCAGAGCCTGCATGGAGGTCATCTGTGGAGAGCCATTCGGCCTCAATAAGGCAGCTTCAGAAGCACGCACAACCCGATCCGCAGCAGGATTTCCGCTGCCCAGCAGCCCCAACGCCGCACTCGCCAGCACCGCCAGAAATCCGATGCCGCCGAGCCATGTTCTTCCCCTCTTGTATCGGGCCATGGTTCTTTCTCCTTTCACGAAACCTCAGGTTGTAGCCGCTGATGGTGGGGGCAAGGATGCCGCGCTTACGGCCTGCCCCGCGTCGTTCTCCAAACGTCATCCGACCCGGATGATAACAGGTTCCCAACGGCAAGCTCAAGCCTTTGTCGCGAGAGCGAGGCAGGCATTCTCCCCATCCCGGCCAACGTCCTCCCGGTTCTCCACTAGCCGTGGCGACCCGCTCCGCCTGGCTGACCCTCACGCAGTGCTACATGGTGATGGTCACGCCAGCATCGCTGGATTTTTGGCTCTCGGCAGCGGCGCCGTCTTCCTCGAAATGGCGCAGTACGGGCGGTGGAAACTTCAGTCCGAACTCGTGCCAGCGCGCCACCAGCCGGTCATAGACCTCACGACGAATACGGTTCCGCTTCGCAAATTGTTTCAAATATTTATGTTCCTTGCAGGCATTGATCAGAGCCTTGGAACCGTAGGGCCGTTCCTCCGGCGGATTCTTCGTGGGATCGAGATAGGTAGACCAGGTGGAGCGCAGTACATCGATGTCGGTGGCGGGATCAGAGCGCGAGGTCATCGCCCACAGCACCTGGTGAATGTCGGTAGGATCGATGTCCTCATCAACGACAATGATGTACTTGGTGTAGTAGGCGCCCGCAGGAACTTGGGCGGCCAGCGCAGCGGTCTGGGCGGCGTGCCCGGGATAACGCTGCTCAATCGAAATGGCGGTGGCCCCGAACCCCCCGGCCGCTTCCGGGAACGAGAAAACGCCCTGAATTCCGGGGACCCCCAGCCCTTCGAGATCGGCCCAGATTCTAGCGGAACGAATGATGCTGAACAGCAGACTCTGCTCGCAGGCGGGGTAGTCCGCCATCAGCGCGCAAGTCAGAATGGGATCGCGGCGGTAGCGCACGCATTTCACATCGACAATGGGCGTTCTGGCTTCGGGCCGTCCATAATACCCGGTGAACTCCCCGAAGGGACCCTCCAGACCCTCGTTGCCGGGCCGCATCTCTCCTTCGATGATGATCTCGGCGCTGGCAGGCAACAGCAGCCCGGTGACATCGCTCTTGAATACTTCGATGGGCTGGTCGATCAAGCCGCCGGCGTAGTCATATTCCGACTCCGTCTTCGGCAGCGTCTGGGTGCTGACGGTGAAAAGCAAGGGATCGGGGCCGTAAGCCGTGGCCACCGGGAATGTCAGCCCGCGATCCCAGTAGCGCTCCGCCTGCAGCCTGGCATCTTTTCCCGGCGACCAGTAGACGAAATGTTCGCGGGGACTCTTGACCATCTCCCGGTAGGTCCCCAAGTTGATGTGGCCGTCTTCCAAATCGCGCGTAATGAAAACGTCCCAGGTCCCCAGATAGCGGCCGCCATCGAGCGGCCACATTTTTGGTGCGGGAAACTTGGTGATGTCACATTGATTGCCCATCATGACATTCTCATTGCACGGGGCGTGGTCCGCCGAGACAACTTGGGGCGGCACCTTGCGGCGGAAATTGGTCCGGACCATATTGATGAGTTCTGTATACGACTTGCCGGCGGGAAATCCGAAGGCTGCGGCCACGCGCTCCTTGCTGGTTCCAAAAAGATTGTATAGGGAGCGAAAGCCGGGCGCGGTGTCTTTGATGTTCTCATACATCAATGCCGGGGCACCTTCCTTGTGACCGACGATATAGTTCAGCGCGGCGGCCTCTTCGTTCCAGTCCAATTGCTGCCGGATGACCTGTAATTCACCCAGATCCTCAACTTGTTTCAACCACGAACGCAGATCCCGCATTACCCCTCCAGGAGAAAAATGGATTGATCCTACCAGTAGCGGCCCAGCAGCAGGCCTATAGTTTAAGCCGGCATGGTACAGAAAAGCCGATACAGAATCAAAGCAATTCTATCACGCCACTCCACGTCGCCGCCTCGCTGCCCAACTGAAAATCGCTTGTGTGGACGCACCGCCCAACGTGACGTCTTTCTTTTTGCCCATTGGATATAACTCTAATATCTATTAGATCATTGACAGACCCGGGTGGTTCGGTTATACCTGTGCCATCCGAATCGGGCAGAGTGTGCGCCCTTGGTAAGCGCGGTCAGGAATATTGCAATAGAGCTATGGAGGAGGGGACTATGTTTTCCACTCGGACAACTATGGGGAAAAGGTTTGTCGTGTTCGCTCTGGCCTTGGTGGCAGTGCTGCTGACGGCCGGCTGGGCGGCGGCGCAATTGCCGACCGGCACAATATCTGGGGTCGTGAAGGACGCCAGCGGGGCGGTGATGCCCGGCGCCTCCGTGACGGTAGCCAACACCGAAACGGGGTTGACTCGGACCGGTGTGGCGGGAGCGGATGGAACCTATAAGTTTCCCGCTCTGCCGGTGGGCACCTACGAAATCAGGGTCGAGCATCCTGGTTTTCAACGCGCCATTCAGAGCGGCCTCAAGCTGAATGTGGGCCAGGAAGCGGTGATGAATTTTTCGCTGCAGGTCGGGGCCGTGGAACAGACTGTGGCGGTGACGGCGGAAGCGCCTATGATCGAGACGACTTCGGCCACAGTTTCCGGTTTGGTGGCGGAGAACGAGGTGCGGGACCTGCCGCTGAACGCTCGAAACCTGGTCGAATTGGCGACGCTGTTTCCGGGTGTGAGCCTGGCCAGAACGGGGGGACAGGGCGTTCCCAATGGATTTGCGACGAAACTGACCATCATGGGGAGCCGTTACAATAGCAGCCTGTTCCAGATGGACGGGCAGGACATTAACGACAACACCGGCTCGGCGGGGGGCGCCGCCGGGATTCTGATGGGTGTCGAGACGGTGCAAGAGTTCAACGTCGTCAGCAGCGGCTTCAGCGCCGAGTACGGCAAACATACCGGTGGCGTGTTTAACGCCGTGACGAAGTCGGGGACCAACAGCATCCACGGCTCAGTTTTTGAGTTTTTCCGCAACGATAAGCTGGATGCCCCGCGGTGGGAAGATAACGCCTTCGCCGGAGGCGAGAAACCGCCCTACAAACGAAATCAGTACGGTTTTTCGCTGGGCGGACCGATCCTCCGGGACAAGACGTTCTTCTTCGGCAGTTATGAGGCCTTGCGGGAACGCAAGGGCGAGACTTCAACGTTTCGTGTGCCCGGCGTGGAGATGCGGAGCGGCATTTTGCCTGTTCCTGGAGGTGTGACTACCGCCAACTGTACGGCGTCGGGAGGAACCTTAGAAGCTGGCAACACAAAATGCCGCATTCCGGTCGCCCCGGCAATCAACAAGTGGTTACAGGCCTATCCGTTGGCAACTCCTGGTCTGCCGGAATATGCCAATGGCACAGCGGATTTCAGCAAGCAGGAAAGCCAGCCAACGAATGAAGATTTTTACAGCATTCGACTGGACCAGAAGATCGGAGAGAAGGACACGCTGTTTGGACGTTACACCATCGACGATGCCGACCAAGTGCCCAGCTTCCAGATGGGGACCCATCCTCTGAGCCAGACGCGGGCCCAATACGCTACCATTAGCGAGACGCGGCTGGTCTCCCCGGAGGTGATCAACGTGTTCATGGTAGCCTACAACCGCTCGCGCATCGCGCAGACCAATGAAGCCACCTTGCCTCGGCCCCAGAATACGTTCACCGCGTTTGAAAATATTGACGGCGCCTTCGGAACTGTGGGTGCAAGTCCATTGGCCGGTTGGAGCGGCTGCAACACTTGTCCCAGTGCAGCACTGCTCAACCAGTACCAAGTGAAGAACGACGCTTTCTACACGCGTGGTTCGCACTCTTTCAAGTTTGGCTTTAATTTCCAGCGGATGCAGTACAACCGCAAGACCTATGACAGCGCCGGGGGAACCTTTAGCTTCTCGAGACTCGACCAGTATCTGGCGGGCCGGCCTGTGAACACGTTCAACGCGCTGATGCCGGACGTGGACATATCGGTATATCCCCGGCAGTCGCTCTACGGATTGTATGCCCAAGACGATATCCGCCTGAAACCGAATTTCACCCTCAACCTGGGATTGCGGTATGAATTCGTCTCCGTACCGTATGTCTTGAACGATCGGTACTCGAATCTCCACGATTACTGGACTCCCGGGCAGACACCGAATGATGTTGTCTTGGGAAATCCGGTGTGGCTGAATCCCTCCCTCAAGAATTATGCGCCTCGGGTGGGGTTTGCATGGGATGTCAGGGGAGACGGGAAAACCTCCGTGCGCGGCGGGATCGGTCTGTTCTATGATCAGATCCTTGTCGGACCGCTGGTCTATTCCTTCGTCGCCGTCAATCCCTTCTACGCTCTGGGTAACCTGAACGCGGCTCAGAACCCCTCCTTCCCGGATGCGTACTTTACCCAGTTGAGCCTGACGACGCCGCGCGTGGAGCAGTTGCAGTACAAGATGGACCAGCCCACCGTGCTCAAATACAGCCTGGACATTCAGCGCGCCCTTAGCGATTCAACCAGCCTGGAGATTGGGGGGTCCGCAACACGCGCGTGGCATCTCATGCGGGTAGTTCTGGCCAATCCGTCGCAGGCTTTCGAACAATCCAACGGGCGGCTGTTGGTTCCCATGGCAGCCCAGCGCGGGCTGCCAGCCGGTGTTTCGAACCTCATCCATCCGGCCTTTGGGCGGCTGCGCCCCAAGCAGACGGATGGAAGCAGCAATTACTTTGCCTTCCGCTTGCAGTTGAACCAGCGCGCCTGGCGGGGCTTGCAGATGCGTTTGTCCTACACGTTTTCGAAGTCTATGGACACCGGCTCTGCCTTTGCCGGGTCCAATGATTTTGGCAATGAGTCAGGCGCGCCTCGGTATTTGGGATTGCAGGAAAAGGCGCTGTCGGCCTTCGACCTCAGGAATGCCCTGAGCGCCAACTTCACCTATGATTTGCCCGGGCGCGATCTCACCGGAGTCGCCGGGCACGTCCTGGGCGGCTGGCAGCTCAGCGGGATTATTACGGTGCAAGATGGAAATCCGTTCAGTCCCGATACAGGTCTCGCGCCTGCCCAGTTCACGAACATCGTGGATTATCCGGATGCCATTGCGGGATCGAAACCCTCCTATGATGCCCGGAATCCCAACCGCTATTTTGATCCATCGATGTTTACGATTCCTACCCTAACTGCCCATGATGCTAATGTGGCGCACACCCGATACATTGGGAACTTGGGACGCAACATCTTGATTGGACCGGGA
>Ga0209342_10005002_pt1 | contig 13645 bp, 13 predicted proteins | sample RifCSP16_2_FD_184023 | JGI IMG/M metagenome (GOLD analysis project Ga0209342, IMG submission 184023) | Soil microbial communities from Rifle, Colorado - Rifle CSP2_sed 16_2 (SPAdes) (version 2) | ecosystem: Environmental > Terrestrial > Deep subsurface > Rock core/Sediment | place: Rifle... | reverse complement strand
CTACATTATGAGGGATCGGGTCGCCTTTGATGTGACCAAGGCCTTCGGCCAGAAGTAAGGTTACACGGTTGGGATGGGGCAGTGAGCTCGCATTGGGGTTGGCTCAGAACCACAAAGTCTGATTCGCCGCTGTCCCGTCCCTCAGACACAACTCGCAGGGGTTGTGATCGGCTGGTACGCCCACGCCGTGAGCCACAAAGGGGTTGGACTCCTGAGAGGGAGAGCCACAGGATCTGTGAATCCGCTCCCGTTGGAGGCGGCGTGGTACCGACAGTTTTCTGGGGCAAGTGAACTTGCCAGGGGCGGGAAGAATTCTCTGTTAGAAATCTTCCAATGCCTTGATCCTGATGGGTGACTGGTGCGGACCAGCGTCCGACACCGAATGAAAAGAAAACAGGGGCGCGTTACCGAACGATCACGGACTGTGCGAGAAGGAAAAACGGGGAAAGAAGAAAATTCTTTTCACTGGAAACGTCTGTGCTTCTTGACCTGCCTGCTAATGGGTGACCCAATGGAGCCAATCCGATGCCGTCTCACGCCCGATCAGAGAGATCGTCGATCGATAGTGCCCTGAATGTGCTGCACTTCCTGAGTGCACCTCCCCCAGGGTGACAAATTCAGTATCGTTTGCTGCCCTCCTTCTTCCCGTTGGCAATGGTGTAGAATGGGTCGCGGTGATGCGAAGACACGCCATGCTAATCCAGTTGTTGCTAGGCACGGCGCTATGAGTCGCGCCGGGAGCCCGCCTATTCAGATTGAGTTTCCTAGCGATCCAGCCAATGATCGGATTCTTGGGAGGCTGAGCGCGTCGCAGGCTGAGGCGGTCACCCACGACACCGGTCCGCTCCTGCGAGATACTGTGGAAAGATGATGCTCCTACAGCGGTACGAGAAACTTCTGGATCAACTTGTTGCCGAGCTTACGACACACTACGGCGAGAGGCTGGTCGCCTGTGCTGTGTTTGGCTCGGTGGGGCGCGGGACGCCGCGGTACGACTCAGATATTGGCCTGCTCATTGTGGCCCGTCGTCTCCCGCGTGGGAGGCTGAGGCGCGTTGAGGAATTTCTTTCTGTTGAGGCCCGGCTTGAGCCAGCCCTGAAGGCGGACGAGCCTGGACGGAGTTCGATTGCACTGTCGCCCGTTTTCAAGACGCCTGAAGAAGTTGAGGCTGGAAGTCCACTCTTTCTCGATATGGTTGAGGATGCCAGAATCCTCTATGACCCCGAGGGCTTCCTCGCAGGGTATTTGGCAAAGCTTCGGGCGCGGCTTCGCGAGCTCGGAGCCAGGCGCATCCGTCGCGGGAACGCCTGGTACTGGGAGCTGAAGCCAGACCTCAAGCCAGGCGAGGTGTTCACACTGTGACGAATCTGATCCAGACTGGACAGCGGCAGGGTCAGGGCGAGCCGGCGGTGGATCGAGTGATCGAAGGGCTGAGCGCGTCGCAGGCTGAGGCGGTCACCCATGATGCGGGACCGCTTCTGATCGTCGCGGGCGCGGGCACCGGGAAGACGACGGTCATCACCCGTCGCATTGCGCATCTGGTCGCGACGAAGCGCGCCCGGCCCCAGGAGATCCTCGCGCTCACATTCACTGACAAGGCTGCGGCGGAGATGGAGGAACGGGTGGATCAGCTCGTTCCCTACGGCTACGCCGATGTCAGGATCGCCACGTTCCACGCCTTCGGTGACCGGATGCTTCAGGAGAATGCGCTCGAGGTCGGTCTCACGCCTGACTTCCGGGTGCTGAATCGCGCGGAGCAGGTGATCTTCTTCCGCGATCACCTCTTCGAGTTCCCACTGGAGTTCTACCGGCCGCTGGGCGACCCGACCCGTCACGTTGAGGCGATTATCTCGCTCATCAGCCGCGCAAAGGACGAGGACATCTCGCCGGACGAGTATCTGGCGTGGGCGGAGCGCCTGAACGCCGAGGCCGACGCGCAGCCTGCGCTTGATCCGGAGTGGGACCCTCTTCGCGACCGCGCGCTTCAGCAGCTCGAGCTGGCCCGCACATACCAGAGATACCAGGCCCTGATGGCCCAGGCTGGCCATCTGGACTTTGGCGACCAGATTGTCTACTCGCTTCGACTCTTGAGAAATCGCCCTCACGTGCTCGCGTCCTATCAGAAGCGATTCAAATACATCCTGGTGGATGAGTTCCAGGACACCAATTACGCCCAGTTCGAGATCGTCAAGCTGCTGGCGGCGCGGCACCGCAACGTGACGGTGGTTGGTGACGACGACCAGGCGATTTTCCGGTTCCGGGGCGCGTCGATGAGCAACATCCTGGACTTCAACCGCACCTACCCGGATGCGAAACAAGTGGTGCTGGTGGAGAACCACCGTTCCCCGCAGCTTGTTCTCGATGCGGCGTATCGGCTCATCACGCACAACAACCCGGACCGACTTGAGGTCGCAGAGGGAATCGATAAGCGGCTCGTGGCTCGGGCTCCACTCGATTCGCCTGCCGAGCCTCCCAAGCATCTGTACTTCGAGAGTGTGACCCAGGAAGCCGACGAGATCGCTCAGATGATCGCCACGAGCAAAGAGGCCGGCCGTTGGCGCCTCAATGACGTGGCGATCCTCGTCCGCTCTAACAACGATGCCGACGCGTTCTTGCGCGCGCTCAACCTGAGCGGAGTGCCGTGGACCTTCAGCGGGAACGCCGGGCTCTACGGCCGCCCCGAGGTGCGCCTTCTGATCGCGTTCCTTCGCTCGGTCGCGCACCCCGATGATTCGGTCAGCGTCCACTATCTGGCCTCGTCAGACCTCTACCAGGTGCCGATCGTGGATCTCACGCGCTGCTCGACCTACGCGGATCGGAAGAACCGCTGGCTCTTCGACGTGCTCCGTCAGACCGGCGAGCTTCCTGACCTGGCTCACGAGATCACAGAGGAAGGACGCAGCGCGATCATGCACCTCATCAAAGACCTCACGCGCTATATGGAGCTGGCGCGCGAGATGCCCACCGGGGAGCTGCTCTATCAGTTCATGGCTGATTCCGGCTGGCTGGCGCGGATGTCCAAAGCCGCCACGGCCCGCGACGAAGCGGAGGTGCAGAATATCTCGAAGTTCTTCCGTCGCATCCAGGCCGCTTCGAAAGTGCTCCGGTACGACCACGTGCGCGAGTTTGTGAACTACCTGGATGCGCTCGTGGAAGCCGGTGAAGACCCCGCGATCTCCGAGGCAGACACCGAGACGCTCGCCGTGCATGTGCTCACGGTCCACAAAGCGAAGGGGCTCGAGTTTCCGGTCGTCTTCCTCGTCGGCTTGGTCCAGGGGAAGTTCCCGTGGCCGCGTCGCTCGGATCGTCTCGAGCTTCCCGTCGAGCTGATCAAGGACACGCTGCCCACTGGAGACTTCCAGCTTCAGGAAGAGCGGCGGCTCTTCTACGTCGGGATGACGCGGGCCAAGCGGGAGCTCTACCTCACGGGCGCGCGGGACTACGGCGGGAGTCGTGAGCGGAAAGTGAGCCAGTTCGTGCTGGAGGCCCTCGACCTCCCAAAGGACGCCACACGCCCGTTCAAGGCGAGAGCGATTGAGGAGATCCACCGGTATGCCCCGCCGGTCGAATCAGAGGATGGGGCGCTCGCGCCAATCCCTGCCGACGAAGAGCTGATGATCAGCCACCGCCAGGTGGATGACTACCAGACGTGTCCCCTCAAGTACAAATACGTCCACATTCTGCGTGTCCCGATCATGCGCCACCACACGGTGGTGTACGGGAGCACGATCCACAAAGTCGTTGAGTACTACCTCAGGCGCCGCGTCGCGGGAAACTACACGTCGCTCGAGGACCTCCTGACCTGCTACGAGCGCGAGTGGGTGAACCAGGGCTTCCTCACCTGGGATCACGAGGAGGCGCGAAAAGCCGCGGGGAGGGAAGCGCTCACGCGCTTCTGGCACGAGGAGGAGGCGGGTGGAGTCAAGCCCACGCATGTGGAAAAAGAGTTCGGGTTCAACATCGGGCCGGACAAGATCCGCGGCCGCTTTGACCGGGTGGACGAGGAGTCAGGTGGCGCGGTCATTGTCGACTACAAGACCGGCCAGGTGAAGGACCAGCGAGCCGCGGACCAGCGCGTGCGCGAGAGCCTTCAACTGAAGCTCTATGCGCTCGCCTGGAAAGAAATGACGGGAACGCTGCCTCAGCGCGTGGAGCTGAGATTCCTGGAGTCGAATTTGATGGGTCGGCACTCGCCCACCGGGGAAGACATCGCTCAAGCGATCGGGGAGATCAAAGCCGCTGCGCTCGGCATCCGCGCCAGAAAGTTCGACGCCACTCCTTCATACATGGCCTGCCGCTACTGCGCGTATAACCAGATCTGTCCGTACACCGCCACGCAGGAATAGTCGCCGAAAGCATTGACGATCCACTTCGTGGGTGTCCGCGACGGCTCTATTTCACGCCTTTCGATCGCGTAAGCGATCAGGCGTGCTGCGGCGCGTTCGAGCCCTGGCGTGGCCGCCACGCTGATTTCTGCGGGAGCGCGAGCGTAGCGCCGGTGTGTTCGACGCGGGCTCAGCCCGCGCGAGTTCAGGGGGGGGGTCCGAAGGGGGATGCGCCCCCTCCGAGGAAAAGCGCGGGTGTCCGCGCTGCAATCAGGGCAGTCGGGCGTGCCCCCTCCGCGTCAAATTCACGCCTTCCGGCGGAGCGCGTCGATCAAATCGAGGATGCGGAGGATCTCGGCCCCGTCCCGGACCATGTGCCGGTCGCCCGCTTGTCCCCAGCGGAGCACTCCGTCCCGATCAACGATGAAGGTGGAGCGAAAGGCAACGTTCCGCGCCTCGTCGAGGACCCCATAGGCGCGGATCGCGACGCGATGGATGTCGCTCAAGAGCGGGAATGGAAAGTTCCTGGCCCTCCCGAACTCGTCATGGCAGAAGTGGCTGTCGGCGCTGATCGCCAGGAGGACGGCCCCACGCTCGGAGAACTTGCCGGCGACCTGGACCAGGTCGGTGAGCTCCGGCGTTCAGATCGAGCCCCAGTCGTAGCAGTAGAAGACCAGCACAACGTCGCTCTGTCCCTTGAGCGCCGAGAGGGTCACGCTATCGCCGCGGCTGGAGGGGAGCGTGAAATCCGGCGCGGCCTGGGCGTACTGGAGCGCGTGAAGAGCCGCGACGGGGTCCACTAACGGCTCGCCTGAATCAGGTTGCCCCGCTCGTCCAGTTCGAGCCCTGTGAGCGTTGCTCTCTCCAGCACTGTGGGGGCCCACGTGACCTTTCCGGCGTCGCTGCCGCCGAGAATGGCCATGAGGTACCCTTCCTCGCTTCCGGTGTTGCGGAATCCCCGCATGACCCCCGGGGGGACAGAGATGGTATCCCACTGACCGAGCGGGAGCTCGTTCTCGCCGTTGTCGCCCCAGTAGATCGCCCACTCGCCGGAGAGGGGAATGAACACCTCGACGGTGGGGTGGCTGTGCAGGGCGGCACCTTTTCCCGGAGCGGCGTGGACGAGGGTGACGTTGAAGTTTTGGGCGTCGGTGATGGCCGGCGCCAGGGAGGCATCCTCCGTGACGCCCCGGCCGATCACGTTGAAGATCTCTCGCTCATGGCCGGGGATGCGGCTGTCCACAAACGCCTGGTGACTGGGCCTGAGCTCTTTGAACCGCGCGACCCGCTTCAGCATCTCGTCCTTGGAGATCTGTACGCTTGCCATACCCCCCTCCGTCCTGACCCTTGTCAGCCTTGGCCCTTCGTCGCTCCCAGCCGTCTCGGCCCGGTAATTCTAGCACCGGTGCCGGGCGCTGAAAAGGCGGTCGTCTTCCCTCATCTGGACAAACCCCGGGTGCTTGACGGGGTAGGACTTCTCCAGTAGGATGCGTGCCACCACGGTTCGCGTGACCTTCGAGCGGTGGACGCCGGGGGTCAACCGAGGGGGGTGAGACGAGTCGGCAGATGAGGCGATGGTATAGGGTATTCAACGGGCCCGAAAACGTGGCGGGGTGGTGCCAGGGGAGAAGAAACCGATGATGCGACGTTGGACGTACGGAATTCGAGCGTGGGCCCTGATCGCGGCGCTGATCGGGGCGTTCGTCCTCTCGGGCGCCTGGGCCGCCGGGGCGCAGACCGCCCAACCCATCAGGATCGGCTTCGGCATGGCGCTCAGCGGCGGCCTCGCCGGTAATGGGAAGGCCGCCTTGATGGCCATGCAGATTTGGAAGGAGGATGTCAACAAGAAGGGCGGTTTCCTCGGCAGGCGCGTGGAGTTGATTTACTACGACGACCAGACCAAGCCGGCGACCGTCCCCGGGATCTACACCAAGCTGCTCGACGTGGACAGGGTGGACTTTGTCGTTTCCGCCTACGGAACGAACCTGATCGCCCCGGCGCTGCCGATCGTGATGGAGCGCGGGCTTGTGTTCATGGGGCTCTTCGGGCTTGCGAATAATCAGAAGACCAACTACCCCTACTATTTCCAGATTATGCCCTCCGGCCCGGACCCGGCGGTTGACTGGACCAGGGGCTTCTTCGAGGTCGGGATGAAGCAGAGTCCGAAGCCGACCACCGTCGCGCTTGTGGGCGCCGACGCCGAGTTTGCTCAGAACGCCCTGGCCGGCGCGAGGGAGAACGTCAAGAGGCTTGGTCTCAAGGTCGTCTACGACAACACCTACCCGCCGACCGCGGTGGATTTCACACCGGTCGTGAGGGCCATCAAGGCCGCCAACCCCGATATCGTGTTCATCGCGTCGTATCCTCCGGATTCCGCGGGCATGGTCCTGGCGGCGCACGAGGTCGGCCTGCAGCCGAAGCTGATGGGAGGCGGGATGGTCGGCTTGCAATTCGCCGCGCTTCTGACAAAGCTTGGTCCGAAGCTCAACGGCATCGTGAACTACGATTTCTGGGTGCCAGAGCCCACCTTGAGATTCCGCGGGATCGAGGAGTTCCTGAAGAAATACCAGGCTCAGGCATGGAAGGAAGGCGTTGATCCCCTGGGCCACTACCTGCCGCCATTTGCCTACGCCTACCTTGAGGTCCTGGGCCAGGCCATCGAGGCCACCAAGAGCCTGGACCAGAAGAAGGTGGGCGAGTACATCCGCGCTCGCGAGTTCGACACCATCGTCGGTAAGGTGAAGTTCGGCTCGAACGGTGAGTGGGCCAAGTCCCGGGTGCTCCAGGTGCAGTTCCAGAACATTACAGCGACTGACCTGGATCAGTTCATGAAGCCCGGGAAGCGGGTGGTGCTCTATCCCGAAGAGCTGAAGTCCGGCAACTTGATCTACCCCTATTCCAAGGCGAACCCGTAGCACGTAAATCCCGACGTCGAACAAGGGCCGCGTCCGAGAAAGGGGCGCGCCCTTGTTCTGTGTCCGGACACGACCTATGTTTTCCGTCGAGCTGCTGCTGAACGCGCTCATCGCGGGGCTCCTCCTCGGCGGTTTCTATGCCGCCGTGAGCTTGGGGATCTCCGTGGCCTTCGGGCTATTGGACGTTGTGAATATCGCCCACCCCGCCTTCATCATCCTCGGCTCCTATGCGGCGTACGTGATGAACGTCTCCTATGGGTACGACCCCATCGTCACCGGGCTGATCTTCACGCCGATCTTCTATCTCCTCGGTGTCATCGTCTACTGGATCTACTACGCCAGCTTCGAGAAGAAAGGCGAGGACCCGCTGCGGGGGCTGGTCTTCTTCTTCGGACTGCTCTTCATCATCGAAGTCTCGCTCCTCCTCAAGTACGGCGTCGACTACCGCCTGGTTGAGGCCGCCTACATCGGCCAGTCCATCCGCTTCAAGGGCATCGGAATTGCGATGCGCCTATTGGTGCCCTGCGTTGTCGGCGTGCTCATGACCCTTGCACTCTCCCTCTTTCTCTCGAGGAGTTTTTACGGCAGGGCGATCATGGGGGTCTCCCAGGATAGCCTGGCGATCCGTCTGATGGGGGCGAACCCCATGAGGATCAAGACCATCGCCTTCGGGGTCGGGATCGCGACGGCGAGCCTGGCCGGCGCGCTGCTCATCATGATCGGGCCGGTCGAGCCCTCCATCGGCCGCGAATACATCGGACGGGTCTTCGCCATCACCGTGCTGGGCGGGATGGGGAGTGTCGCCGGCACGCTCCTGGGCGGTCTCGTCCTCGGCGTGGTCGAGAGCCTCACCTCAACGTTTTACGGCCCCTCCTGGTCCCCGGCTGTCTCGTTCGGAATCCTCCTGCTTGCGCTCGCGGTCCGCCCGGCAGGGCTCCTCGGGAGGTAGCGTTGAAGAACAAGTGGCTTCTGGCGTTGGCCATTGTCATTGTGCTGCTGGGGTTCGCGCTCACGCGCGTCGTGAAAAACCCGTATCTCTATTTCGCGAGCTACGTGATCCTCCAGTACATTGTCCTGGCCACCGCGTGGAACATCCTGGGTGGCTACACCGGCTATGTGAACTTCGGCACCGCGGCCTTTTTCGCCCTGGGCGCCTACACCTCTATCTTTCTCATCAAAGCGTTCGCGGCTCCATTGCCGTTGCTCATTCTCGCGGGCGGCCTTGTCTCCGGTCTCTTGGGGTTGGGCATCGGATACCTCACGCTGAGGCTCAGGGGCGTCTTCTTCGCGATCGCCACACTGGCGCTCGCGGTCGTGCTGCAAACCATGGTGATCAACTGGCAATACGTCGGCGGGGCAAAAGGGATCAATATCATCAGGCCGCGGGCCGTTCTGTTTTTTACGAGTTATGTGGAATTCCTCTTCGCGGTGATGGTGCTGCTCGCGGTCGTCGCCGTGGCCGTGGCCTGGTGGATCGAGCACTCCTGGATCGGCAGGGGGCTCGCCGCTATCCGTGACAACGAGGAGGCGGCCGAGTGCATGGGCGTGCCGACCCTGAAGCTGAAAGTGTTCGCCACGACGGTGAGTGGCTTCTTGATGGGGGTGGCCGGCGCGCCCTTTCCCTACTACCTGACCTTCGTGGAGCCTTCGTCCGCGTTCAACCTCGACTATGGCGTCAACAGCCTGGCCATGCCGATGATCGGCGGGACGACAACCTGGATGGGCCCGGTCATCGGGGCGGTGCTGCTCGGGACTGCGCAGCAGGTGGCGACAGTGACGATCTCGTCAGCGCTCAATCTGTTGATCGTGGGCGTGGTCTTGGTCGGTTTCGTCATCCTGGCGCCTGAAGGGATCGTCGGGCTCGCGAAAAGACTCATGCGCAGACGGAGCGCTTGACGTCTGGCCCGATGCCCGGTCTGATGCTGCTCGACGCCCAGAGCGTGACGAAGCGCTTCGGCGGCTTCAACGCGCTCACCAAGGTGAGCCTTCAAGTCAAAGAAGGTGAGCGCTTCGGGCTCATCGGTCCGAACGGCTCGGGGAAGACCACGCTCATCAACTGCATCTCCGGCGCCCTTCGCAACGATGGCGGGAGAATCTTTTTTGGGGGAAAGGAGATCACGAACGCTCCCGCGCACCAGCGCACCCGCCTGGGGATCGTGAGGAGCTTTCAGATCCCCAAGCCGTTCACCAGCATGACAGTGCTGGAGAATCTGTGCATTCCCTTGGAGTACGCGGCGCCCGCGCGTTCCCACACGGCCGACGTCGCCGCGGAGGCCATGGAGATCCTTCAAGCCATCGGCATCGATTCGAAAGCCAACGTTTTGACTACCGGGCTCACCCAGATCGAGATGAGGAAGCTGGAGCTGGCCCGGGCCATGGCGGCGAAGCCAAAGCTGCTGATCTCCGACGAAGCCATGGCCGGGCTCTCGAGCGCTGAAGTGGACGATGTCCTGACCATCCTGTTCCGGCTCAACGAACACGGAATCACGGTGATCATGATCGAGCACATCATGAGGGCGGTCATGCGCTTTTCGGAGCGGATCGCCGTCCTCGACGCCGGGGAAAAGATCGCCGAAGGAACCCCGGAGGAGATTATGCGCAACAAGGAAGTGGAGAGAGCGTACCTTGGCGAGTAGGATTATCGTCGAGAATGTGGACGCCGGCTATGGGGGGGTGCGGGTGCTTCACCGCCTCTCCATCGAGGTGAGGGAAGGTGAGACGGTCGTCCTGCTGGGGACGAACGGCAACGGGAAGAGCACCCTCATGAAGTGCATCATGGGAATGGTCCGGCCCGATACCGGTGAGATCTCCCTTGAGCGCGACGGCCAGCGCATCGGGTTGGTGGGCAAGGCACCGGAAGAGATCGTCAACCTCGGCATTACCCTGGTGCCGGAGGGACGCAGGCTCTTTCCGAGGCTCACCGTGGAGGAAAACCTTCTGCTCGGCGCCTATCGGACGGCTGCGCGCAAGGAGATCGCGCGCAACCTGGAGTTCTGCTATCAGGCGTTCCCAATCTTGCGGGAGCGGAAGCGACAGCTCGCGGGAAGCATGAGCGGCGGAGAGCAGCAGATGCTGGCGTTGGCCCGCGCGCTCATGTCAGCCCCCAAGATCCTGCTCGTGGACGAGCCCTCGCTGGGGCTCGCACCGATCTTTGTCAGCCGGGTGATCGCCAAGATCAAAGAGCTGAAAGAGAGATACCACCTCATGGTGCTCATGGCCGAGCAGAACTTCAACCAGGCGACGAAGATCGCGGATCGGGGCTACATCATCGTCCACGGGGAGATCGCGTTCGAGGGGCAGAGCACGAAGGAGCTGAGCGAGCACGAGCTGGTGAAACGGTACTATCTCGGCATGTAGCCCTGGCCCCATGTGAGCTTTCAGCGCGGCCAGTGGCCCTGGCAGTTCCGATCCGCGCTGGTAACGTTCCCGCGTCCAGTCTCTCGGGAAAAGTCTCGTCCTCGGCCCACGAGCCCCACGGTGTCCCGTAGCCATTCGGCAGATGCCCGGAATGGGGGACCACTCACTTGATCGCGAGCGGGTTGATCGGTGAACCCACCGCGCCGGTGATCGGAAGCGGCGGCGCCACGAACATAAACTCGTAGACGCCATCCTGGGTGCAGTCGCGGGCCAGGTCTTCCAGGTAGAAGATCTCTCCCGCCAGCAGCCCCACGTTGTTAGTGACATGGCGGAAACCGTTCTCCCACACTCCGAGAATTCGTATTCCTTTGGCAGGCAGCCCCTCGAAGAGCGCGCTTTGGAGCTGCTTATTCTCCGAGACTTTCTTCATGTGGGCGCGGTTGACGATGATATAGGGCATCTCGAAGAGGCCGTATTTCCCGTCCACCGTGCTCATGACCGTCGAAGGCATGAACATCTCGGGGGCGCCGATCTTGATCCCCTTGATCATCTGCTCGTCGGTCCCGAGCTGGCTCGAGTGGAAGACCTTGACCTCAACCCTTCCTTTGAGTTCGGCGTTGACCCGTCCGGCGTACTCCTGAGCCACCATATCAAAGAGTGAGCCCGGGAATCCAACGTGACCGAATCGAATAGTGGTGGCCTGCTGGGCCCAAGCCGCAATCGGCCAGAGCGCGAGAGTGAGGATGAGAACAACGCGGATGACACTCGTTCCTCGCTTCACGATTCATGCCCCTTTCTGGCCGCTATCGCCGGCCCTACGGGTCGGTTTGGGCAGGCACTGCTTCCCCTAGTCTCCGGACCCCGTAAGGCCCGACACCGTGCCAGGGGTGGACCGCCTGCGTCAAGTCAACCACGTTTCTCGTCACGCACCTGCGGCTCGCCTGCTGGCATTGCCCATGCACTCTATCTAATGAGGGCGCGAAGCTGTGGGGCGTTCCTGACGTTGAACCTCCAACAGTTTCGAGAGATTGCGATGAGGCCTGAAGGCCCTGACAGAGCTGGTGAATGACCGTGAGAGGTACCCGTTCTCCCAGAAATTGCTCTGTCGAAAGCTGTCAGACGCAAAAGACAAAGAGGGTCATCCCGGCGGAAGGAGCGCGTAAGTGACTGAAGGGCAGATCAACAATATCAAAGGTCGAATAGGGGAGGCGATAGTCGAAGCGATCCTTCGAGAGGCAGGCTATCAGGTCTGCCGCGCGGGGAGAGAAAACAGTCTTCCTGGTTTGATGCAGAACCCGCGCGAGTACACACCGGACTTTGTGGTGTTTCGCGCGAAGCATCCCGGGCTGTACGGCCTCTTCCATCTCGAGGTGAGATTCCGCTTCGACATCGAGTCGTTTCTCAAAGACGAGGCGAAAAAGGGGGCCACTTCCATCTTCGAGCAACGGTCAAAATGGCCGGAGCTCTACTTTGTTCTTGTGACCGACCAGCCGAGACGGGGGAAAGCCTGTCTTCAGGTCGCGGAGCTCAGAAATTATCAGCCAGGGCTGGAGGTCCAGACGATCGATCTTGATCGGTGGGATGTCCTGGACGTCACGTCGGACATCATGAGCTCATATCAGGCCGCGATCCGTGATCTCTTTTCGGCCCTGCACTATCAGACTCAGCTTGCGCGCCAGCTCTACAAAGAGCACGCAGTCGCGCTCCCCCATCCCCCCAGAGCAAGGCTGGGCATCCCGTAGAGGGTTGAGAAAATCCGCGCGCGGCGTGACGGCCGAACGTTAACCGCTCGCGCTCAGCACTGCGCGGAGGCGTCTGGCGGGTCGGGACTCACGAGATGCTGGACCTGCGAGTTGTGGTGCAACGAAAGCGGGATCGTCCCCAGCTCTTGCTTGCCTTCAAAAGTATTCACGAAGCTCGCCTTCACGAACTCAGCCGGTGAGATCTGTCGCTTGAACAACTTTTGGACCTTCTCCTTCTCCATGAAGACCGCCAGCGTCTCGCCAAGGGGCTGGGCGCCTGGAGGGAGTGAGGCGACCGGCTTCTGCCACGAGAGCACAACGGCAAATCCTTTGACCGAGGGATCAGCGAGCAACCCAGAGTGGCTCGCGAGGCGTTTCAGCAGATCGAGGCCGTAGCGCTGGAACATTGCTGACGCCCGACCGTCGCGCGGCGTGGCGGCGAACTCCGGCGTGTAGTATTGCTCGACCCACACCCACACGCTCAGGTACCGGTCGTCGTTGGCGGAGCCTTTGGGCTTTCGGAAGCCAAGCCCGGCCTTTTGGATGGCTACCCAGGGATAGCAGTGCGGAATCGTGTCTGAGAGGTGACGCAAGTGTCCCTCGTAGGTTTTCGCAAGCGCGCGAGCCTTCTCGGTGTTGTACTGCTCGGTTGGGATAATTTTCTCATCGGCGAGCACCAGCGTCGCGCTCGCCAGCAGAGCGACAAACACCGCACCAACACTACTCCGCCTTGTCCAACTCTCGAACATACGCACTCCTCAGTTTTCGAAGATCTGGTCGGGGCTCACCAGAATCGCTTTCCCCCACCACGACTCCTTTTGAGCGGCGTCAATGTCACCTCTCCGAACGCTCGGTGTTGGGCTCTCGCCGGTGTGGCGGACCGAGAAGCCCAGGTGTTGGTTTGACGCAAAGTGAGTCGGGTGGGCGCGCCACTCGGCCCACTCCGCGCTTGTGGCGCAGCCGCTTGCCAGTACACCGACACCGAGTATGAGTGCAAATGCCGTGCCTTTACGCATGGGTTGCCTCCTCGTGTATTGTTCGCTCCACCCCGCTAGGTTCCACCCGCAATTCCGCCCTGACACACGTTTCACTCAACTGGAGCACGCGCTCGCTTGCGCATGATGCGGCGGGTTGCCCAATAACGGCCTGCCTACTGACACTTTTTACCCCATTCCGACCTCGGGTTCAACCATCTTGTGATAGACTCAACTCACGATAGATGAGGGTCACTATGGGGCAGTCAGACCGGCGCGATGCATTCCTGGCAGAGACCGGGTGGTTGGCTGAGCATCTCTCCGATCCGAAT
>Ga0209342_10005000_pt1 | contig 13652 bp, 15 predicted proteins | sample RifCSP16_2_FD_184023 | JGI IMG/M metagenome (GOLD analysis project Ga0209342, IMG submission 184023) | Soil microbial communities from Rifle, Colorado - Rifle CSP2_sed 16_2 (SPAdes) (version 2) | ecosystem: Environmental > Terrestrial > Deep subsurface > Rock core/Sediment | place: Rifle... | reverse complement strand
CCCTTTGTCCGACGAAGTTGGGCGCCCCGCGGCCATACTCCGCTCCTGTCTCAGCGCACGCGCACTCACCAGAAGCTCTCCATCATCGCCGCCCTGTGCGTGTCCCCCCGCCGCGATCGGGTCCACCTGTACTTCCGGCTCCATCCCCAAACCAATATCGCCACACCCCAGGTCATCGACTTCTTGCGTCAGCTCCGCCGGCAAGTCCGTTCCCCTCTGGTCTTGGTCTGGGATCGGCTCAGGGCTCATCGGAGCAAGTCCGTCTCCCAGTTCGTCGAGCACACCCCAAGCCTGCACACCGTCTTGCTTCCACCCTACGCTCCGGAGCTGAACCCGGTGGAGATGGTCTGGGGCTACCTGCAGACCAACCCCCTGGCCAACTCCCCATTCTTCGATCTTTCCACGTTGACGGCAACCACTCGTCATCATGGCCGCCGGCTACAGAGGCGCCAGCTCCTGCTCCGCTCCTTCATCTGCCACAGCCCGCTTCCTGTGCGCCTACGGTAGGACGTTAGTTATGCAGGTATCAATAGCGACGGATTACAGGGGAACCTCGCCTTACGGCGAGGTTCCCTTGTCCTCACTTCATCCTTCACGGGCAAGACCACTCATACCCCCTTCGTCTTTCGGGCGGCCGGCGCACGCCTAACGGCCTCGAGCTCAGCTGCCGGGCCAGCCGAATTCGCTTTCGGATTGACCGTTTCTCGGCTGCTGGCCCGGTCAGCTGCAGCGAGTTGTTCGGCAGCCCACGGATGGACCGTCGGGCCTCTAGAGCCGACCCCACCAGCCCCGATGCCGCGGGCGACCGGCTGGGAAGCTATCCTACGGGCCTGAGCGTGACGGCACAAAACATCGCGATCGCAAGCATCTCTATCAGACCGGCCAACACGTCGTATAGATGCCACGAAGCTGGTACATCGAACATTACCCAATGCCCGAGGGCAATCATGACAACTCTCAGAATCCATAGCAAGATAGCAAACCATACCGCCCTCATGTGCCCAGGGGGACCAGGCAGAGCGCTGTAGAGGAGCAAGTACAGACCCGCGATGATTTACCCGTAGCCCATGTCAATCATGACGGCTAGCACCAGGTTCATGGACTTGCGGGCTATGGGTCCGTAGGGACGGTGGAGACGTTGGGCAATCGGGTTGACATTCAGGATTCCATCGAGTAGTACGAACAGGAGTCCGCTTCCAAGGCTAACAAGTATGTATCTGGTCATTTCGCGCCCCGCAACCTCAAGTCACGGATCGACCCGAATGGAATACTGGGTTGTGCTGCCGAACGGCACCGAGCTGAGCGGCGCCGCCTCTCATCCTCGCATAAAGCCAAGCCTTGCGCAGTCACGGCCCGCTGCGCGGCGTCCGCTCCAGCGAGTTGTTAGCTTGCTCCCTGCCGCAGGCTGTCAATCACCCCTTGAATCCGTTCGCGGACCTTCCTGTAGTCCACCTGCTGCCAAGCCGTGAGCAGCGGGACGTATCTTGGATCGCGGGTAGCCTCAACCTTATCGAGCAGGCGGAGGATCATGGCGCGATCTCTATCCTTGAGATGCTCCATGTCGAAGGTCGTGGTTCCGGAGTCGATGATACGATCGAATCCCTGCAGAAGCTCGGCAGCATAGGTTTCCTTCTCGATCTCCCATCCTCGGTCGGTGTAGACAAGGAGGGGAAGCCGGTAGTCATATTCAAGCGCCAGATAGCCGTTCAGGATGGTCCAGTCAATCCTGGCCATGACATCTTCGACAGGCAGCCCCATGTAATGGCCGTAGACTGGGCTCTTGTCCAAACCAAGCTCAAGCACTCTCTTTTCGCGTGAGCCTTTCAACACCTTGGCTAGGATTGAGCGGCCTCCACGCATGATCAGATCATCTGCCCCCCTCAGAATGATAAGCACGTCGTCATGCGAGAGCTCATGGATGCCTTTCGCATCAAGGCTGTATGGAAGTCGTTGTACCCTCTTTGTCACTGCTATCTACTGCCTGCCGCTCTTGTGACGCCGTGAGACCCGACCTCTGGAGCAAGCTAACGGCCTCGAGCTGAGCGGCCCGGCGGATCGGGCAACACCCGATCCATTATCGCGCATCCCCAGGGGCAACGCACGCCTGCGTTTTCGGGCGCCAGCCGGGTCAGCTGCAGCGAGTTGTTAGGCTGCTCGAAGGCATTGTCACAAGAGGCGTTTTCGGAGCTCGTGAGTTGCCTCCTCATGGCGAAAGGCATCGAAACCTTCATCATTGTGGATGAGGAAGAGATCACGAAACTCCCTTCCTCCAGTCTTGATTCTTACCCTTGCAAGGTAGTTGCCTGCTGGGAGCTTCCAGTCGGGATGCCTCCAGTTGTGAATGTAGCTCTCGTTGTTCCACCCGTAGCAGTGGTCTTCTCCCTGGATCTTGTTGGCGAGATCCAGGTTTGAATACTCGCCTGGCGGAATGTCGACCGAATTCTGGGGGTTGACAAGGCGAGCGACCATGCCTCCCTCGATTTGCGTATACTGGATGGGAGGCGGGTCCTGGGTCTCTGACCACCGCGCTTGCATCTCCTTCTGGAAGAGCGGCCGGCCTTCAATGTCGAAGAAGGTAATCCAGCCGACGCAGGATAGTGCCGGCTCTCCTACATAGACCCAAGAGAGCCACTTGGGGAGAGTCCGGTTGTGAACCTGGATCTTCAGGAATGTAGTGGGGTGGCGCTTCAAAACGTCCTTCTCGTCAAGGGTGCCGGGGACTCCAACTTTCATGAATAGGACCGGCCTTCTTTGTCTCTCGATCCATAGAATGATGGCGATGCCCACTATTCCGGCGATGAGGTTGATCAGGAAATCCGGCACGTAGGAGAGCATGGGGTACCCCCTTGTTGGATGGTCGACGGTCAAGCAGCCTAACGGCCTCGAGCTGAGCGGCCCGGCCAAGTCTCCATCAGATTATCGCGCCGAGCTGGCCGGGTCCGCTCCAGCGAGTTGTTAGCCCGCTTCTAGTCCTTGAGGCAGCATGTGCCGCTCTTGAGTGCGCGACAGGTTTGTGGCCCCCGCGACGATTACCAGAAGAGCGGCGACGGCCCATCTCAAGATGTCGTCGGTGAGCGTCAATGGAGTCTGCAGCAAGTACTGAGTTATCGTCGTTGACGCATGGAACAGCCATGCCAGCAAGAGGCCGCCACCGGTGTTGTTGTAGACCCAGGTGAGAAGGGCAGCAAATGAGGTGATCGTGGTTGCGGATCTGAGCAGATCGAATCCCGTCATATCGTTCGCTATCCACATCGGGACGTGCCACACCGCCCAGAAGAAGTCTAGGATGCCACTGGACACAAGCTCGTTCTGCTTGGATTGCAGTGCGGGTAGGGCAAATCCGCGCCAACCGAGCTCCTCTCCCAGGGCGTTTGGGAAGCAAGAACGATGGCGACGGGCACCATATAGAGCTTATCCGGGGGGAAGTAGGTCAAGATGGGAATCGAGAATTCAATGGCTCGCCCAAACAATGCATCTACGCCTCGCGCTATGAGCCAGATGGCGGCGGGGTAGAGAAGGACGAGGAACCACCATTGGACTCCGACTCGCCAATTGCGCAGCGGGTGAACAGCATCCGAGGCCCGACTCTTCCTTTCATAAGACGCAGCAAGAGAACTGCTGACAGCGCAGGCGCCCAAACCGCAAGTAGGTTTGCAGGCGAGCTGCCTGCAATGGGTGCCTCGGGGTCGCTAAGTTTGGTCAGGGCCTGAGGGACCCAGACTGCCCATGAAATAAGTAGGCACAGGAGGAAGCACAGTGGGAGATGGAAGCGCTTCGCGCGACTCGATAGCATTGTAGGCCTCTCGCTGGCTCTTCGGGAAGCGGGCTGACGGCCTCGAGCTCAGCGGCCCGGCAAAGCAGTCATCGACCAAAAACCGCGCCCTGGCCGGGTCCGCTGCAGCGAGTGGTTAGCCTGCTTCCCTGAATTTGAGACTTTGCCCCCCTCCTTCAACTGCTTCCCCTAGCTTCTCCGCAATCCAGCTGTTCAGACTCTTGTCCTCTTCCCTTGAGCGCACATAGATTTCCCGATGTAGCGCCGGATCGATTCGGACCAGCAGGCGGCCCGAAAAGGGTTTCTCGGGCTCCTCTTTTCGCTCCTCGCAAAACGCCAGGTAGTCTTCCACCGACTCTCGCATTGCTTTTCGCAATTCGGAGACCGACTTTCCTTCGAAGGTGATCACATCGCGGAGATTGATCACCTCGCCATGGAAGACATCGCCATCCTCATCGAATTCAACTTTGGCGACATAACCCTGATATTCCATCATAGCTCTTCTCCTGCTTCGGACAAGAATCGCCGCACTGAGCGCACCATGGCTTTGCTGGCCTCCTTGGCAGGATGGGGGCGATGAAAGACAGCCCGGACACCGTGGAGTGCCACTCTCAGCCTCGATCCCCTGCCTTCCGAAAGTTCAGCCCCCAGTGCAATCAACAGGCCCTCGATATCCTGCCAGGCCAGATTCGCGCGCGTCGGCTCAGCATAGATGGCTTCAAGGATACGCTGATGCCTGCGCTTCACGACAAGATGATATCATATTATGATATCGCCGTCAAGATCGCGTTGGGAATTGCGGGGGAAGCAGGCTAACGGCCTCGAGCTGAGCGGCCCGGCCAAGGGACCATCAGCCAGAATTGCCGAGCTGGCCGGGTCCGCTCCAGCGAGTTGTTAGCCAGCCCGGTGGTACAGTCCGGGTTGATTGGTGACAGTTTAGTCCAGGCTGATGGGTAACACTCTTGCAAGGGGCGTGCCCGCCCGGTCCCATGGTCAGCTGCAGCGAGGTGTTAGGCTTGGTACAGTCCGGGTTGATTGGTGACAGTTTAGTCCAGGCTGATGGGTAACACTCTTGCAAGGGGCGTGCCACTGATGGAGGTGGCCATGCCCTGGAGAGAGAGTTCGCCCATGGACGAGAAGATCCGCTTCATCGAGACTTTTCGAGCTGGCGTTTTCAACTTCAAAGAGCTGTGCGCCTTCTTCGACATCACCCGCAAGACGGGCTACAAGTGGGTGGAGCGGTGGAGGGCCGAGGGCCGGGCGGGACTAGAGGACCGTTCGCATGCAACCCTCTCGTGCCCTCACAGGATGCGGGAGGATGTGGCAGCCGTACTGTTGGCAATTCGCCGAAAGCATAGGGGATGGGGGCCGGCAAAGCTGCTCCGGATTGTGCGTGGGCGGCAACCATCGCTGCCCCTCCCCGCTCGATCGACGACGGCGGGCCTGTTCAAGCGGCACGGGCTGGTAAAGCCAAGGCGCAGGCGATCGCATCCAGGGCATCCGGGGCTGGGACAGACGCCGATGTCGCGCCCGAACTCGGTGTGGACGGCTGACTTCAAAGGGCAATTCAAGACCCTGGACGGGGAGTGGTGCTACCCGTTCACCCTGGTGGATGGGTTCTCCAGGTACTGCCTGGCCTGCGTGGGCCTGCCATCGACCAAGCATGAGCTTGTCGAGCCTCTGTTTGAGCGGGCCTTCCGGGAGTACGGGCTACCCGACGTGATCCGGACGGACAACGGGGCGCCGTTCGCCTCGCAGGCGATCCACCGGCTGTCCAGGCTGCATGTATGGTGGATCAAGATCGGGGTCTACCCGGAGCTGATCCTGCCGGCGCATCCGCAGCAGAATGGGCGGCACGAGCGGTTTCACAAGACACTGAAGGACGCGACAGCTAGGCCGCCTGCCTCAAGCCCAAGAGCGCAGCAGGGGAAGTTTGACCGGTTCGTGCGGGAATACAACCAGGACCGGCCGCATGAGTCGCTGGGCCAGGAGACGCCGGCGTCGGTGTACCGGGCGTCTTTTCGGCCCTATCCAGGGCGGATCCCGGAGTTGGAATACCCGGCGCACTTCGAGCGGCGGCTGGTGAGCCGCAATGGCGGCATCCGCTGGGGAAGCGGCTGGGTGAACGTGAGCCATGTTCTGGCCGAGGAGTACGTCGGCCTCGAGGAGGTTGATGACGAGGTGTGGTCCGTCTACTTCGGACCGTTGCTTCTTGGCCGCTTCGACGAAAGAACCCTTGAGCTACATGGGGGTTATCCCCACAATAAGCCGTTGTGAGTGTCACCTATCAGCTTGGACTTTCTGTTACCTATCAGCCCGACTGTTCAGATCGTACTACTCCGTGTCTGAAGCACAGATGCCGGGCGGTTCAAGGAGGTCTATCGTTCTTTGCGGATCGCTGGATCCTCCTACCGCTACGCGATAGAGGAAGTCCTCTGCCATGATGCGCGACCAGAACATAGGCGGCAGCTCGTCGACACGCAGGGCTTCTGTTTCGTAGAACCTAGCCCCGGTCCAAGCCAAATGAGAGCAGTACAAGCTCTCCTGCCGCGATGTCAGAGGGAATGGGCCGAACAAGGCGCCGTTGTGGCGATCGAGTACTTCGATTGTGTTTGGAGCCCATTCGACAGAAGGAGGAACCACCAGGACATGGAAGTAGAACTTGTCTCCAGTGTCATGACTTCCAATAAAGCTCAAGAAGAGTGCGACCGGCTCTTCCCGAAGAGCGGCTTCTGCCGTTCGCGACGGGTCCGGCTGTGGTTGCGCCAGTGTCGTTGCCTGGGGCGGTCGCACACCATCGGCTGTAGCCGCTGGTGGCTCCGAGGTGGCAGGAATGGGTACACGCCGGGTGATTGCACACCCTGCCAGGGAGATTGCAGCAAGTACCGCGAGATGCGAGCAAATTAGTCTAGATTTCTGCATGACCACATCGGGCTGGCTAACGGCCTCGAGGTGAGCCGCCCGCCGGCACGGGCAATCCTAGCTTAAGTGTACGGCTGCTGGCGGGCAAGACAAGTGTCCATTTGGCCGAGCTAGGCGGATCGGCTCCACCGAGTTGTTAGGCCGCTCCGTGCAATGCTGTATCGCTACATGTTGGCATAGGTATCGAGGTACCGAAGCATGTTCACTGCGAGTTCGTCCTCGGCTGCGCCGGATTGCGTGGCTGAGGCGAATTCGGGCGAGTTGCGAACTATCTCGATTGGACAGATCAAGACCCATCGCCCCCAGAGCTCGCCAAGGAAGGCCATTCCATCTTCAAGAGAGAGACCACGCATGTGGTGAAGCAGTTTGCGTGAGAGTGCATGGATTACTGGCACTTCATTGATAGTAGATGGCAGCGGCTTGTCCTGGGGCCAGCGCTTGCGCACTAGCTGCTGACGGCTTACAACGCGATTGGCGGTGCGAGCGAGTGCGAAGAATGCCGCTTTCTTTCGCGGCAAGGCGTCGTCTCCCTTTACATGCCTGTCCATCCAGAGGGCAGCGGTATGGATCAGCGCACCTTGTACGTTGGCGACGCCATTCGTTGAAAGTGTGTCCACTAAGCTGTCAATGCGCCTGCTCGACATGTTGCCCATCGTTACGAGATTGCGGCCTCGAGGAGCCGATATGGAGCGACCTAACGGCCTCGCGCTAAGCTGCCCGGCGGGCTCGGGCGACGCACAACTCACTATCGCGCCTCCGGGCAGGCCAGGCACCCTGCCCTTTTCGCGCGCCAGCCGGGTCAGCTGCAGCGAGTTGTTGGGCGGCTCCAAGGACAATCGGGCATGCCGAGATGCCGCAGCAATTGGATCGTCCGGACCTTCCCCCAGCTCTCAGAAGTCAGCACCTAGAAGGATGAGGGCAGCCGGCCCAAGGAGCACTAGCAGCGCAGCTGGAAAGACGATGAGCGCCATCACTACCGTCGCCAGTATTGTGCCTCGAAGTCGACTGCCAGATCCAATGATCGATGAACAGCGCCGCAAGAGCACAAATGAGAGAACAGAAAGCAGGATGACAAAGCCGAGATTAGGAAGTCCCATGGCTCTGACGTCGTCCGAGAAGAAGTGAGAGATGTAAGCAGGGTTGACGATTGAGAGGAATACGAAGAGAGCAATTGGAATGACAGCACCCACGATCGCAAACCACTTCCCGCCTGCCGGCGTGTCAAATATCGTCAAGATAGGAGGTCCTTTGCTTCCGCTATTCATTCTGATCGCCTCGCGCTGGACTTTCTCAGAAACCCGGATGCCCCCAAGGAGCCGCCCAACGGCCTCGAGCTCAGCTGCCCGGCGGCTCGGGCGACGGTTGACTGATTATCGCGCATCCCGGCAGGCCAGGCACGCCTCCCTTTCCGCACGCTAGCCGGGTCAGCTGCAGCGAGTTGTTGGGCGGCCTTTGGAACGGACGAAGGGACAAGGACCCTTTCGTGGCAGGCCTTTGCCAGGCGGTCATCTCAGAAGAAAGTAGATTCCGAGGAAGATTGATCCGACGGCTCCGACCACTAGATTGAATGTTCTTTCCCTGAATTGGGAAGGGGCGACCTTGACGACCCCGGCCATTTCTAATGTCCCCCATAGTCCGGCGCCCAGGAACACCACGCCGAGCAATTTGGTGTCTCTAAATACCAGATACGAAAAGGCAACAAGAAAACAGAAGACCAGTATTCCAAGCAGCGCGAGAAGACCAAGGAGAGACTTGCGAATGCTTCTCATGCTTTGCTCTTCCTCCATGGCTTCGTCATGAAAGCCATCATCTGGGCTCACGGAGATCATCTGGGGGGCATGTGGCTGCAAGGGGCACGCCCGAATCGGGGTCATTGAAGGCAACTGTCAGAGGCTCCACGGCGCGTTGATCCTCCATCTCTCCAAGAAGCCGGGCAGCCCCTCTACGGTTAGCATCGGCAGAGTGGAGCGTCGCGATGAGCAATTCTACGGCCGTGGAGCCAATCTCTATCAACGCGAGTCGAGCAGCCTCTCTGACAGGCTAGACTTCGTCGTCGTCCGCGAATGCATAGGACTCGTGGTCGAGGGCGCTCTGGCGGCCTGCACACGCGCTGTGGTCTTCGAGGCGGTGAGATTGGCAATGAGGGCTTCCATGTGGGTCAAGTCTTCTTGCTCATTGGTGCTATGACCACTCACACTGCACCTCCTCTTCCCTCGGCGACTTGACTCCCTCGTGATGTATCGAGGCCGCCCAACGGCATCGAGTTGAGCCGCCCGGCCAGCCCAAGGATACTATCGAACGCCAGGCCAAACACTGGGCTGGCCGGGTCGGCTCCAACGAGTTGTTAGGCGGCGCCGTGTGGGCTTGGGGCGTGCGGAAGCTAGGCCGCCAGGCTCCTATGGTCACGCGAAGTTGAAGTCAAACTGCCTTTGCCGCCTGGAGTAGTGGTCCCGTGTATCTTCAAGCACGGACTTGAGTTGCTCAAACTCATCGGCGTTGCGCGTCCTGAAGCCGTCCGATCCCGTGATCGTGAGCTTGAGCGGGAATGTGAACTTGCGACTAGTTCCCCAGATGCCGCCGCTCCCCAGCTCGGTTAGGCTGTCGGCCAATGCGTCCCAGTTGAAGCCCCAACCCCTACCTTGAGTTGGGTCGACGGGGACGTTCCCATCTGGTCCGCCAAGCTCAAGCGTTTCGCCGAAGCGGGTGAGCACATCGTGCTTGGTGGTTGCTCCATAGAGTGAGATTTCGATAATCACTTGCATATCCACCGCACTGGGGAGCGGCGCCGCCTAACGGCCTCGAGATGAGCCGCGAGTTGATTGCGCCGCCCCGGCTGAAGATACTCATGCCCTTCAAGGGCGTATGGTGCTGACCCCCGAATCTTGGACATCCGGGTAATGTGGAGTTGACGTCTTCGGAAGCTGAGGTAGGCTACGGCCAGGGCTGCTCAGGAAGGAGCCATTGGCCATGAACAAGAAGCAGTACTCGCCGAAGTTGAAGTTCCAGGTCGTGTTGGAAGCGCTCAGCGGGGAGAAGACGCCTGGCCAGATTGCTAAGCAATACGGCATCCACCCGAACTCCGTCGGGCTGTGGAAGAAGGAGTTCCTGGAGCGCGGCGCGGAGGTCTTCGCCCAGGACGGCACAGTGCAGCAGTACGAGCGGCGCCTGGCCGAGCTCGAGCAGTTACTGGGCAAGAAGGAAGTCGAGATCGCCCTGTTAAAAAACTTCTTGGGCCGGAACGGATGAGCACCGAGCAGAAGGTGGCGCTGGTGCAGAAGCGGAGCCAGCCCTATGGCCTTCCCGCCGTTCTGGCCGCCCTTGAGCTGCCTCGCTCGACATGGCACTACCACCAGCGGCGGAAGGTCAGCTACACGGAGAAGTATCGGGACCTGCGGGAGCCCCTGGAGTCCATCGCCCGCAAGCATCCTGAGTATGGCTATCGCCGGACGGCAGTGGAGCTGCGGGAAGCCTACGGTGGCTGTGTCAACCACAAGGTGGTGCAGCGACTGCATCAAGCCTGGGATCTGCCCTTGATTCGGGGCACGAAACCGCCCAAACCGAGCGGGATCCGCCGGGCGATCACGGCGGCCGGGGACCGCATCAACCTGGTGTCTGGCAGGGAGACGATCCGCCCGTTCGAGGTTGCCTACACCGACTTCACCGAGCTGGTGTACGCCAACGGCCGGCGGAAGGCGTACCTCATGCCCCTGGTCGATCACACCACCAAGCTGGTCCTGGGCTGGGCGGTGGGGGAACATGCCCACACAGGTCTGGCGCTGCAGGCCTGGGAGCGAGCCAGGCAGTTGCTCCTGGGACATGGCGTGCGCCTGCAGGGTTTGATCGTCCACCACGATCAAGACCCCGTTTTCACCGGCTACGCCTGGACGGCCCGGCTCTTGCTCAAAAACCATGTCCGGGTGTCGTATGCGCTCCGCGGGGCGCGGGACAACACGGAGATGGAGTCGTTCAACAGCCGGTTCAAAAGCGAGAACCGATCGTTGCTCCTCGACGCGAGCACGCTCAGCGCGCTCGATGCCGTCGTCAGCAGGAGGATGGACTACTACAACCACGTGCGAAGACATTCAACCATCGGGTACCGAGCGCCGTCGGCATTCATCGCGACTCTGCGGCCATGGTCGTAGCACCACAATTCCGAAGGCTCAGGACTGTACAAGAATCGGGGTGCACCGCCGCATAGTAGTCCCGAATCCATACGCTCCACCGCCCAGCCAGTCCCAGCCGGCCCCAACTCCTCTAAAGAAGCGGTGTCTTCTTTTTCAAGGGGAATCGGGCTGCCTGCTACTTAGCCTTCAGCGCCGCCAGGGCCTTCTCGGCATCCTCCGGCACGTACTGGTCTTCGTGCTTGAGGAACGGCTTGATGAGGGGTATGGCGCGCCGGTCGCCCAGTTCACCCAGCGCGCTAATCGCCGAGCCAATGGCGCGGGGGTTCGGACTGGACAGCAGTTTCACCAGCGCGTCGTACGCCCGCGCATCCCCCAGCGTCGCCAGCAGGCGCGCCGGGTTGGTGAACACATCCCACTCGTCCCAGGGCATGCCAGCCTCCAGCATCTCAATCAGCGGCTCGACTGCCTCCGGCGCGCGCAGTTCTTCCAGACCGTCGTAGGCGGCCGCGCGCGGGCTCAGGCGCTTGTCATTGAGCCAGTGCAGGAGCACCGGCAAGGCGCGGGGCTCGCGCATGTCTTCCAGGGCGCGGAGGGCCTGCGTAACCTGTAGCTCGCTGAGGTCATCGGGATGCGCCAGGAAGTCTAATACCGGTTGCGCCGCCTCCGGCCCCACCCGCCCCAACAGTTTCGCGGCCACATAACGCACCTTGTCATGCGTGGTGGTCTCGAGAGTTTCCATCAAGACCGGGATGCAGGTGGCGTCCACCCGATACTCCTTATCTTGGAGCGCATCGAAGGCCATGTCACGGATGTATTCGTCGCTGTCGAGCGCGTATCCCAGGAGGCCGGCCAACCCGGCCGGCCCTTCGCCGCGCAACCGCTTGATGTCGGCGGGCTTGTTCGGTTTCGCCTTGATCTCTTGCCAGCGCTTCTTGATCTCGGGGTCGAGCGCGGCGGCCTTCTCCTGCGCCGCCCGCGCTTCTTCCTTCATGCCGAGATGGATGAGCGAGATAGCCATCTCCCAGTAGAGCTCCCCGCAGTTGGGGTCCATCTGGATGGCCTGGCGGTAGTAGTGCAGCGCGGTGGCGTAATCTCCCCGCCACTGCTCTTTCTGCGCCTGTTCGAAATACGGGTTGTTCTTGATTGGCATGGCAACCTCCTTTACGAAGAATAGATATCGATTATTCGATTCTAGCGCCCAACGGATGCGAGCTAAGCTGCCCGGCGGCTCGGGCATGGTGCCAGCCATTATCGCGCATCCTCGCGGGCAAGGTGTCCCGCTCTTTCCGCACGCTAGCCGGGTCAGCTGCAGCGAGAGACTGTGTGAAAAGTCCGGTGTTGTTTATGGTAGATCAGGTCGCTGCGTTTGTCCATCAGGAGGCCGGGGATGCAGCACATCGAAGGGTCCGACCGAGACCAGCTCACTCTCTTCCCGGAGGCCCTCGACGACTACATCGCTCGGGACAACCCCGTCCGTTTCCTGGACGCCTTCATCGACGCCCTGGATTTGGCTGCCCTCGCCTTCACCCATGCCGCCCCCAAGGACACCGGCCGCCCTGCCTACCACCCCGCCGACCTGCTCAAGCTCTATGTCTATGGCTACCTCAACCGCATCCGCTCCAGTCGTCACCTGGAGAGGGAAGCCGGCCGCAACCTGGAACTCATGTGGCTCCTCAAACGCCTCACCCCAGACTTCAAAACCATCGCCGACTTCCGCCGCGACAACCGCCGCGCTATCCGGCAAATCTGCCGCGAGTTCACCCTCTTCTGCCGCCAGCTCGATCTCTTCGGCGGCGAGTTGGTAGCCATCCCGAAGGAACACCGGGACGGTGTCGATGGAAGCAAGTTCAAGGCCCAGAATGCCAAAGGCCGTAACTTCACCCAGAAGAAGCTTAAGCGCCAACTCAAGGACCTCGACAAGAAGATCGACGACTACATCCAAGAGCTCGACCAAGCGGATGAAGAAGAAAAAGACACGCCTGATAAGCCCAACGCCCACGAGCTTCGGGAGAAGATCGAAGCCATGAAGCGCCGCCAAGCCCAGCTGCGGGACATCGAGCAGCAGATGGAGCACAGTGGGCAGTCCCAGATCTCCTTGACCGATCCCGACAGCCGCGCTATGCCGGTCGGGGGCGGCGAGGCCACCCTCGTCGGCTATAACGTCCAGCTGAGTGTCGACGCCACACCGTCCCGGTGTCCTTGCGGGAAGCATAAGTTGATCGTCGATCACGAGGTCACCAACGACGTCACCGACCTCGGCCTCTTGAGCCACATGGCTAAAGCAGCCAAGGAAGCGCTCGGCGCCGATGAGATCGATGTCATCGCCGACATGGGCTATTACCACGGGCAACAGGTGAAGGAATGCTTAAAGGCTGACATCACCCCTTACATCCCCAAGGCCAACACCTCCGCCAATCGCAAGCGGGGCCTGTTCACCAAGGAGAACTTCCACTACGACGCCCAAGACGACTGCTACCGCTGCCCTGCCGGCCAGGCTCTCACCTATCGTTTCACCACCATCGAGCAAGAGCGCGAAATCCGCTACTACGCCGACCCCGCCGCCTGCCGATCTTGTCCCCTCAAAGCCAAGTGCACACGCAACAAAGGCGGCCGCCGGACCACACGGTGGGTCCATGAGCATGTGCTCGAAGCCATGCAAGCTCGGGTTCGCGCCCAGCCCGACAAGCTCGCCCTACGCAAGCAGCTGGTCGAACACCCCTTCGGCACGATCAAGCATTCCACATCGTCCCGATGTCCTTACGGGATGAACCAGGGTTACTTCCTGATGCGAGGCTTAGAAAAGGTCAGGGCAGAGACGGCCCTGACGGTGATGG
>Ga0209342_10004999_pt1 | contig 13652 bp, 8 predicted proteins | sample RifCSP16_2_FD_184023 | JGI IMG/M metagenome (GOLD analysis project Ga0209342, IMG submission 184023) | Soil microbial communities from Rifle, Colorado - Rifle CSP2_sed 16_2 (SPAdes) (version 2) | ecosystem: Environmental > Terrestrial > Deep subsurface > Rock core/Sediment | place: Rifle... | reverse complement strand
AGACAGTTCCGCTATCACTTCCGGCGCTGCTGGCGCAGCGTCGCAAAACGCACGATCGCGCGGACCAGGTCTTCTTCAGTCGAGAGCGACAACCCGTCCACGCCCGCATGTTTGAACGCCTCGTTCAGGGCTGCTTCGCGCCGCCGCGCCGCCTCTTGAAAGCGCTGGCGGAACCCCCGGTCGTGCGTATCCACGTAGAGCTGCTCGCCGGTCTCCGCATCCTCCATGATGATCGGGCCGATGTCCGGCAGTTCCACTTCGCGCGGGTCCCACAAGCGTACGGCGAGGACTTCGTGCCGCTGATTGAGCAGGTTCAGCGGCCGCTCCCATCCCGGCGCGCTGATGAAATCCGAGATGATGAAGATCAACGAGCGTCTCTTGATGGAATGCAGTCCGGCTTCGAGCAAGGGGGTCAAGTTGGTGAACGGCGCCTGCGGCAGACGCGGGTGGTTGAGCAGATCGTTGACGAGGCGCAGCACCTGGATCCGCCCGCCCCGCGCGGGTATCGTCCGCTCCACGCGGCGGCCGCCGCTGGCGAACATCGCGCCGACGCGATTGCCGTGACGCGTCAGCAGCCGCGCCAGCGTGGCGACGAAATCAATCAACACCGTCCGCTTGAGACTCTGGACGGTGCCAAAGTCCACCGACGGGCTGAGGTCGAGCAGAAACCACGCGGTGATTTCGCGATCTTCGACATATTGCCGGATGTACGGCGTATTCATCCGCGCGGTGACGTTCCAATCAATATAGCGAATATCATCTTCAGGTTGATATTCGCGCAGATCGGCAAAATCCACGCCGTAGCCGTAAAAGAGGGTGCGATAATCGCCTTGCAGCAGGCCGTCCAGCCGGCGGATGACTTGCCAGTCGAGGCGCTGCAGGATGCGTTCAGGCGTTAACGCGGAGGTTGGCGTGCTCACGTAAAGGCACCACGGGAATCGGAATGCGGTCGAGAATCTTTTTCAACAGGTCGTCGCCGGTCACATTGTCCGAGAGCGCCTCGTACGACAGCACGAGGCGGTGGCGCATCACGTCGAGCGCCATATCCAGAACGTCCTGCGGCAGCGCGTAACCGCGCCCACGCACGAAGGCGAGCGCCCGCGCGGTGAGGATCAGATTGATCGAAGCGCGCGGGCTCGCGCCGAACATGATATAGCGTTCCAGTTCTTTCAAGCCATAGTCTTTCGGCTTCCGCGTGGCGGTCACCATCCGTACGGCGTACTCGATGAGGGCGGGGTCCGCGTACACGCGGTCGGCTTCTTGCTGCAAGCCCAGCAGCTGCTCGGTGGTCAACACCTTTTGCACGGTCTGCAAAATACCCGTCATCCGCTCGACGATGACGAATTCTTCCGTCTCATTGGGATAACCGACGAGCACCTTGAGCATAAAGCGGTCCACCTGCGCTTCGGGTAAAGGATACGTGCCTTCGGTCTCGATGGGATTCTGCGTCGCGAGCACGAGGAAGGGATTCGGCGCTTTGAAGGTATCGCGCCCGATGGTCACCTGCCGCTCTTGCATCACTTCGAGCAGCGCGCTTTGCACCTTGGCGGGCGCGCGGTTGATTTCATCCGCGAGCAGGAGGTTGGTATAGACCGGGCCGAGCGAGGTATTGAATTCGCCCGTCTTTTGATTGTAGATGCGCGTGCCGATCAAATCGGCCGGGACAAGGTCGGGCGTGAATTGGATGCGCTTGAACTCGCCGCCAATCGCTTCCGCCAGCGTTTTGATGGCCATCGTCTTCGCCAGTCCCGGCACCCCCTCGACGAGGATGTGCCCGCGCGCCAGCAGCGCGACGACCAATCGTTCCAATAGATGGTCCTGCCCGACGATCACCTTCTTCACTTCGTACAACACGCGCTCCATCGGTATCCCGTTCTCGAGATTTATTTTTCGATCCATCGGCCTTCTCCTTCAATCCATGACGTTCGGCGAAACCCGTGGCGCGGGCGAGGCGCACCCGGCGCTTGCATCGGTGACCATCGTCCTGTCGCCCGCCGCTTAATACGGCGGCAAGCCGGCGGCTCCGCCCGCAACATTGATCGGCACCGCAAAGCCGATGCCGATAAAGACATCCTGCTCGGTCGGATTCACGATCCCCACGACGATGCCGATCACCTGGCCGTTGCGATTAAGCAGCGGACCGCCCGAGTTGCCGGGATTCACGGCCGCGTCTATTTGAATCAAGTCTTGCAATTTTTGGTGGCTGTTAGAGGGCTGGAACGAACGGCCGAAACCAGAGATCACGCCCGCGCTCATCGAGCTGTAGAGGCCGAAGGGATGGCCGACGGCAAACGCCTCGTCGCCGACGCGCATGGCATTCGGGTTCCCCAGCATCGCGGGGACGAGCTGCGCCGGGGGCTGGCTCGCGCGCAGGACGGCGATGTCATTCTCCGGCTGCGTGACGGCCACCTGCGCGCTCGACTGTGTGCCATCCGCGAACGTGAGCTGAATGTCAGAAGCGTTTGCGACGACGTGCAGGCTCGTCAGGATATCGCCGAAATCGTCAATAATGACGCCGCTCCCTAAACCATCCTCTACCTTACCGTCCGCGCCCGGAGCTTGCGTTTGGATGAGAACGAGTGAGGGCCATATCGCCTGGTACACGCGCGCAGAAAAGGCGGGTGGAGGTGTCGCCGACGCGAGCGCCTGGGCCACGGTGTCGTTCACCTCACGCGTCGTCAGTGGCTGGGGGCCGGGGACGAGAACGTTGTAGAGCAGGAGCGCCGCGAGCGCGGCTAACACACCGGAAGCGAACGGCGCCGCGCGCCTGACGCCGGCGCGGAGAGGCTGCAGGCGACCCCGCCACAGTTCCGCGCGTGAAGTAGATGGTTCATTCATTCTCTTATCCACTCATAAGGCAAAGCGAGCTCCATGCAGTATGAAGCAGCTATTCAGCAGGCAATGGGAAGTCCCTCGACTGGATCAATGAGATAGACATTATAGAACTTATTTCTAAGACTAAACTAAGACAATGCTGAGAGAACCGGAGAAAACGCGGCCTGCCGTCAGCCCATGACCGGGAGAATGATCGCCGACGGGTGAGCGGGATCGTGATAGACGGCCTGGTCGGCGGCGACGAGTTTCGTCGCGGTGGCGAGTGGTTCGCCGCTCCCCGGGTTGCGCACGAAGCGAGGATGAGCGCCGCTCGACACCTGGACTCGGAGACGGTGGCCGCGTTTGAAGCGATGGGCGGTGGGCCACAGCTTAATCCTGACCTGGCGACAACCGTCGCGATTCGGCGCTGGCCGCCCCGGCGCCAGGCGTACCAGCCCGTCGCAGACGTTGACGGACTTGCCAGACGGATCCACATCGCAGAGGCGGACGAAGAAATCAGTATCGTTGAGGCTAGATTGGACGTAGAGCTCGGCGCTGACCGGGCCGATGATCTCGATGTCACTCTCAAGCGGGGCGCTGCTGTAGAGAAGCACATCCGGCCTCGCTTCCAACGCCCGGTTGTCCTTCGGGCCGGAGTTCCGGCTCAGGCTGGTACCACCCACCGCCGGGGTCGGGTCGGCGGGGTCGTAGCGGTAGCGGTCAGGCTGTGACTCTGAAGGCGGCTGGATGGAAAGACCATGGCCGGCTTGCAAATGCCAACCCCGTGCAGAAGAACCAGCCGGCGGCCACTCAGGGAAATCCCGCCACTCATTCGCGCCCATGACGAACACGCGCACCGGCGACTCGCGCAGGCCGCTGCGATCCCCCAACAAGTGCGCGCGGAGCCAGAGGATCGTCTCGCGCACGAGAGCCGGAAACATCGCCGGACTGGTGTGGGCCCACGGGCCGATCGTCAGATAGGGTTGGCAGCCCGCCTGCCGCAGACGGGTGTAGTCAGTCATCTGATAGGGCAGGAAGATGTCGTACCACCCGCCGATCAGGTGAACGGGCGCGGTCACCTTGGCGACCGTCTGGCTGAAGTCCACCGGCTTCCACCACGCGTCCCCCGGCTCATTGTGTTTCAGCCAATCTTGAAAGAAGGACACCGACCTGCCGACCGCGAGCGCATCGGTTTCGCGCAAGGGCAGATGCTTGAGCGGGTTGCGGAGAATGTCGTCGGCCCGAGCCTGTGAGACAAACGCCGCCAGCGGCGAGTCCTCCTGATGACTCACGATATAGACCCAGTTGAGCAGGGTATCGAGGTCAAACGACTCGACGGCATAGATCAAACTGCGGACTTCCGAGGCTGTGATCTGTGGAACCATGGCTTTGAGCGCTGGCCCGGCTTCGGCGGCCAGCGCCCATTGGACAAAGCCGAGGTAGCTTGGCCCGACAGTGCCCATTTCGCCAGAGAACCAGGCCTGCTGTTTGAGCCACGCGAGGGTGGCGAGGCCATCCTCCCGCTCGTTCCGAAAGGGGTTGAACTCTCCGCCTGATCCGAAAGTGCCACGACAACTCTGGATCAGCACTTGAAAGCCGCGCTCAGCGAAGGGACGGGCAAAGAGGAGTCCGAACAGCCCGGTCCGGCCATAGGGAGAACGCAGAAGGATCGTCGGTCGCTGGCCGCCGCCGCGAGGCGTGTAGTGATCGGCCAGCAGCACGACGCCATCGGGCATCGGTATCTTGAGGTCACGCTCGACGGCGATGTCGTAAGTTTCGGCCGGCGGGAGCTTAAACGCCCAGCCGATGAGACGGGTCAGAATGCTCATAGGCCAGCTTTGCGCGACTGAGCATAGCGCTTAAGCGCGTGGCAGCAATAGGCGGTTGTGACAGAATTGCTCGAATACCATGTGGCCACATCCCCGCGCGTGGGCGTCACGAACAGCGGCTCACCGGCCCAACTTCCATCGTAACGCTGCCGTTTCAAGATCAGCCCGATCCAGTCCGGATCGAAGAGGGCGGCGACCGGCAGGGACGCGCGCTGATCCAGGCAAGCCAGCGTCAGAAAAGCGGCTTCTTGCGGGGTCGCAGATCGGTCGGCTTCCTTCTGCAGCCGCTTGGCGAGGCTCTCCCGCACGCGATCCAGTTGACCTTGTAAGCTGCGCTCAACGGCGCTAGCAGAGAGTGCGTTGACCAACTTCAGCGCGGTCCAGAGCGCATACGACGGGATGTACAGCGCATTTGCGCCCAAGCCGCTGGCCATCCAGCGGCGGAGCCACTGCGCCGCGGACCTCTCGACGACGGCGTGGTATTCGGCCGAGGCGTAAGTCATTAACCCAAGCAGCAGATTGGCCTCAACCGTGGCGCACTGATTTCCCCAGAGCGAAGTCTTATAGGTGGCGTCGAATCCTTCGACGCCGTGCGTGAACCAACAGGGGATCTGGCCGGTCTCGGAAGTGTTGGCCTTCATCCAGGCCAGAGGTCGTTGTAACTGCTCCTGATGCTTGGCCTTCTCTGCTGAATGGGGGTACAAGCGAAGCGCCAACCCAAGATCGTCCGCGTCGGGGGGTACGGCCGGGTGGGGATAGTATCGAAAGCCATCCTCGGCCATTCTATCCAGCACGGCGCTTACCTGGTTAGCCACGTCCTCTCGATACTGGCAAAGCACTTCCAGGATCAATCCGGGCGCGAAGACGCCCCCGATCAACTCCGGGGCGCCGAAGACTCTGCGCCGCTGCACCTCCCAACTCTCGCTGAACGTCCGATCCGCAAGCAGGTATCCTTCCGCCATGGCGATGGCCTGGGAGAGGCCGTCTTGTGCGGCGGCGAAGGATAACCTGGGAGGCGCAGAGCGTTGAGCGCCTGTCTTGAGGCCGCTCGTCGAAAACAAATCCATTAATTCGTGGAACTGATCCTCGAGCGTTGAGATGTAAGCGGCGAGTGTGGGAAGCTGGAGTTCACGCGTCGAGGTCTGACAACGGGCCAACCACACCAAACCCTCCTGGGCGAGCCTGTAGATGGAGCCGGAGAGAAACATCGCACCCAGGAGCCGTTCCGGTAGCGCCAGCGCGCCGAACGCGATACCAGCTTCGCGCATCGTTTTGACGATGGGGTACGAAAGATGGCCCCGGTGCGCGTCACGCCGGATTGCCAGGGTCTCGCGCAGAAGCTGAAGGCTCGCATTGAGCCAATCGAGGCAGTCGAGGAGGGCGGGGAGCCGAGACGCGCTCGCCTCGCGCGCGCACAAGGCGACGGCCACCGCCGGGATTTTAGTGAAGGCCAGTCGGTTTGCCATGCGCCGATAAGCGTCTTCGAATGGGGGCGTGGCCTCCGCCCAATCCGGCGGCCTCACGAGCGCCTCCGCAGAGGCATCCATGAAGCGGCGATGATAACCCCAGAAGGGTGAGGTGTGCGGAAAGAGGCGGGACAGATGGGCCGCCGCCGCCTGGTGGAGGGTCTGTTCGAGACGCCGGGCGCTCGAGTCAAAGCCGGCGTCTTCGCTGAGGATGCTCTCACGCACGCCGACGGCGCAGAACGTGGCGACCATGGCCAGGAACAGGCGCCGTTCGAGGGCCTGCCGCGCCTGGCCTTCCGGGAACCCCCAATCGTCCAGCAGCCAGAAGTGCAAGTAGAGCCACGGCGGATCTGTCAGGCGGCTCAAGATATCGGCGAACTGGCCCGTGTCGGAGTAGAGACTGGCCAGGTTATGCCGGAGCAGGATTCCCTGCCGGAACAACTCGGGCGGCAGGGCGCCGAAGCAGGCTTCCACTTCCGGCCAGTACTGCGCGCGCTTTGTCCCATACCTGGTGATCCATTCCATGTAGATCCTGCGCCTCCGCTATAAACAAAAGAACGTCATCTGAGCGCCGCTCAGATGACGTTCGGTTGGGCAAAAGCCACGGTCCTAGACCGCGGCGGCTTTGTCATCGCCAAATGCCTGAGCCAGTTTCCGGATCGCAGCCGCGTCCACGCCTTTGAGGGCCTCCAGCATCTCCGCGGTCGGTTCGATGCCCGCCTCCCGCAGCGCCTTCTCAGGGTTATTGGCGAGCGCCTCAGCAAATTTCTCGTCGGACATGGCTTTGGTCACCAGGGTTTGGAAATCCATTTTGTCTTCTCCTTTTGACAGTGAGAGTGGCAGTTCCGGTTGAGTATAGCACGAGAAAGCGTTTCAGTGTTTCGGCTGATCGGCCTTGGTTTTGATGAAGTTGGCCAGACGTTTGGCGAGGACGCCCGCCATTTGCATCAAGATGGAGGGATGCTTGAACGCAAACAAGCGCAGGTCGGAACCTTTCAAGACGAGGCATTCCGAGGGTTGAGTCGCGCGGACGGTCGCGTTGCGCGGCTCGCGCGTGAAGAACGCCATCTCCCCGAAGATCTCGCCGGGCCGGATCGTGTCGAAGCTCAGGAACTGGTCATCGCGCTTGACGCAGACTTCTAATTCACCCTCCGCCACAATGTAAACGTCGTCGTTGACCTCCCCTTCCCAAATCACGATTTCGCCGGTATCCAGCCGCATCCGGCAGAGGGTGTGCGCGATCTCCAGCATGACCTCGGCGGGCAGAGGCCGGAAGATATCGGCCTGGTCGAGCAGGGTCAGGCGCTGGAGCATGTTGGCCGCGCCGGGGTCCTCGCCGCGCAGGCAGATGCGCCGCCACAGGCGCAGATCGGTGGCGGTGGGCAGCGACTGCAGCAAGGACAGGTCCGCGTCGAGATGCTCGCTGATGACGTGGGGAAAGAGATCCCGCAACGCCGGCGGCGCCAGCTGTGCCAGATACACCAGGGTATCGGACTCTTTCTCCCGGCCGCGCCAGATTTCCAACAAGGCGCGGGCTTCCTTCTTGAGCTGCTCCCGCTGCGAAGGGGCTAACAGCACCGTGGATTGGAGTTTCGCCAGCAGCAGCATGCGATAACGCTTATAGAAATAGCGGCTGCCGACCTCCGAGAGCGGGAGCGTGTCGCGATACGCCTTAAAGCACGCTTGCAGCGCCTTGTCGTCGGGGTCCGCGTCCTCCGTCTCCACGAGAGGCAGCAATTCCACCCGCCGGCTCAGGTGGACGCGGGCGAACTCCTCGACGTATTGCGTCTCGCGCCCCATCAGCGCCAGGTAGAGCCAGCCGAAGTGGTAGTAAATGTAGCGGATCGCATCGGAGGCGTATTCGTCGTTGATCGAGTCGATGATGTCCTCGCGCTGCTCCAGACGCTCGAGCATGTCCGCCGAGAGCTGGCCGGCCTCCTTTAAAATATCTTCCGGCTTGACCGCGAAGATCTTCTGGACCATCTCGATATTTTCGAGCGCGGCGTCGCCAATCTGCCCTGACACATTCAGGGCGTAGAGGATATTGTGATAAGAGTCGGCGGCGATGTTCCGCGACTCCATTTTGGCGGCCAGGCCTTCGATGGCCCGCGGCAGAGCTTGCCGGGCAAACGCCTTCTCCTCGGGGGTCAGCCGGTGCTTGGTCACGGCCACGGCGAGCTGATTGGCCACCTGCTCCTCATGCCAGAGGTTGTCGGTGAACTGGCCGTAGCGGTGACGAAAATGGTGGGCGAGCTCGTGGGCGATCACGTGCGGGATGAAGAGATAGAAGAGCTGCCACAACTCGGTCTGGCTCTCACACCGCAGCAGGGAGCGGAGAAAGAGCATATGGAGTTTGCCGACCGGGTCCGACAAATTGGGAAGCGAGAGATAGATTTGCCGGTCCTTGATGTCGTAATAACACAGGATGCCGCTCCCCTGGCGCAGCTCGAGGCTGGGGTCGGCTTCAATCCCATAGTGGGCGAACTCCTCCAGGAAGTTGCGAAAGCTCAGTTGCGCGAATGCGAAGAGGCCAGGATCGGAAAGTGTTTCAGACATAAGACCAGATCATCGCCTCAAGTCATGACGGCGGCCAGTCCCGCCAGCTGCCGGAGCGCCTCCGCGACCTCAGCCTGTTGTTCCCTCAGCATCGCCTCCCGCCGATCGAGATAGGACAAGAGATCCGGGCTGTTGAGCGGCGTGGCCAGCGCCCGGGCGTTGGCTATCCAGGCCTGCAGCGTGACCATGCCCCAGTCAAAACCCTCCCGCACGACCCAGGCGGCGGCGGACTCGCCCGGGCGTTTGCGCCGTTTGGCCTCCGAGAGAAAATAGGTGCGCGTCCCGTGTCGCAGGTCTTTGTTCCAATCGAAGACGTCGTTCCACATCTGGTGCCACAGGCCGAGCGCGCCCACAAACAGCGACCAGGGCTCAAGCAGGTCAACGCGGTCGTAACGATGGCACACGGCCGCCAGCGGAATTTTCACCGCGCAAACTTTTTGGCCGGCGCACTGGCAAAACGCCTCGAGGCCGACTTCGGACAGGCTGGCGTCCCGGGCGGTGACGTTGGCGGCGTGAAACCAGACTCGCGCAAAATGCTTCCAGAAAGGATGGGCCGCGTCAAAATAGCGCTGATAGGCCGTCTGAAACTGGGTGTGAAAGAACGCCGCCGCCGGCAGCAGCTTCACTTCAATCGTCGCGTGCCCGTCCATCACGTTGTCCAGCAGGCGGAGGTAGTAGTAACCGTTCACCGTCGAATAGACCAGGTCGGCCTGGAAGGCCAGGGCTGGCTCGGAACGGATGGATTTCTCCAGCCACCAGGGTAAGAGGAGCAGTGGAAAGCCGATCGGATTTTCGAAGTAGTCTTCGGGGCGCGGCGTGCCCGCCAGGCGCTTCATCCACGCGGCCACGTGCCCGGCCAGGAAGGGCGCCGATGGTCCTAACTCGGTTGGCAGGCGCTCCAGGGCGGCCGTCAACAGACGGCCGAGTGAGGCTTCGTCCGCGATCACATCAGCACCTACAAACGCGCCAGATCATCGCTGGCGCCCAGTTGGGTGAAGATGTCGCGCGCCCGACGGAGATGGTTTTCGCGTCCGGGGTCGTCGGCGTTTGCATGCCGTCCCAGTTCTGCATGGGCGAGCGCCGCCGCGTAGGGCATCATCAATTTTTCGGCGGAGGCCAGACACTTCCGCCACGCTTGCCGGGCCTGGGCGCGGTTCCCGGTCAGCCATTCATAGCGACCCTGCCAGAGCCAGGCGCGCGGCCAGCCGATGGGAAAGACGCCGGCGAATTTATGCAGAGTCTTGACGGCCCGGCGCGCCGCCGCTTGCAGCGAGGCTTTAGGCTTCAGGTTTGGGGACTTGCTGACCTCTTCGTCCCATAAGGTCAAATAGACGTCAGCCACGCTGGCATATCCCATTAGAGTCGGGTAGGAGGTGGGCGTCGAGCGGGCGACGAGCTGGTCGGCCTGGTCGGCGGCCCGGCGGGCGAGGTCCAGTTGCCCCCGGCGCAGGCGCACACTGGCGACTGCACCATAGCCGCTGAACTTCAGCGGCTCATCCAGATTCTTGGCGCTGCCCTCGAACAGAGCCTGCAATTCGTCGGCGCACCCGGCGGCGACTTCCAGCTTGCCCAGGGCCAGCGCGCAGAAAACCTTCTCCATCAGCGCCCAGGCCTGATTATCGGCGTCGCCCCGCTGACTGGCGGAAGCGTAAAGATCATCCGCGAATTTTTCGGCGCGGGCGAATTCGCCCTGGAAGTAGTTCACCATGACCAGATTGGTGACGCCGTCGTCCCAGCGGCGGCGGTCTCCGATCTGTTTGGAGATCTCAACGACTTCGTCGAACAAGCCGCGGGCCGTGGCCCAGTGGCCCAGACCGGCATAATAAACGCCGGTCACCAGCGAGACCCAGGCCCGAGCCGAGAGGTCGTTCATCGGTCGCACGATCTCCAACGCACGGCGGCAGTACATCTGCGCGAGGCGATGAACCGGGATAAAGCCCAGGATGGTGCCGACCGGGGCATAGGCGCGCGCGAGTTCGGGCGAGGGGCCAGCGGCTTCAGCCAGATTGAGTGAGCGGATCGCCGCATAGAGCGCCAGCAGAGTCTCGTTGGCGAAGAAATACACCTCGGTCAGCCGTTCGTAAGTGCGGGCTGCTTCCAGAAATGTTGCGCGTTCTTTGTCCGCGCGCCCGATGAACTGCCTGGGCGCCAGGCGGTGCAGCACTTGCTGACCCATCTGACCCAACAGGCTCATGGCAGTCTGGAAGGGGGTCGCTGGAGCGGGTTGTCCTAACAGTTCTAATCCTTTCTCCAGATGCGCCCGCCCTTCGCCGTGTTGGGCGGCGTTAGCGTAGGCTTCGCCTGACCGCAGCTCCAGGCGAGCGCGGCGGGCCGCGTCGCCGCGCTGGTCCGCTTTATCGGCCAGTTCCAGGGCCTGCTCGTACAGCCGGATCGCCTCCTCGTTGGCGTAGTTTTCCAGCGCCTGGTCGCCCGCTTTTTCCAGGTAGTGGAGCGCTTTCGCCGGGACATCGGCCATGCGCCAGTGATGGGCCAAGAACTCGTAGAACAGCGCCAGTCCATCCTGGTAGGCCGTCTCGTACCACTCGGCAATGGCTTGATGCAACCGCTGGCGCTGGGCAAACAACATCAGGTTGTACGCCGCGTCGCGGGTGATGATGTGTTTGAAACCATACGTCAAGTCCGGCTCCGGAGTCGCGAGGGTGACGAGTTCCAGGCGGTCCAGGGACTGGAGATGGCCTGGCAATTCATCTCTATCCACGTCCACCGGGTAGATCGAGTGCAGGGTCAGGAATGCGAAGGTGTGCCCGATGACGCTGGCGACCTTGAGCGTGAGTTGCTGGGGAGGCGGCAGGCGGTCAATCCGGCTGGTGATTACGCCCTGTACGGTGTCGGGAAGGTGGATGGCGCTGAGGTCGCCCCGCCCCTCAGCGAGGCGGCATTCACCCTCGGCGATGCGGATGACGCCGGTATCCCGCAGCGCGTACGCCAATTCTTCGCTATAGAATGGATTGCCCTCCGCTTTCGCGTAGATGAGGTCCGCCACCGGCTTGGGCACGGCGGCGACGCCGAGGCGCTGGCACACCAGCTTCAGGATAGCCTCCGCGGACAGGGCTTCGAGTTTCAAGTGTTGTGTGTCCGGCGCCTTGCGCAGGTGGGTGTACTCCGCCGGCTGGGCCTCGGCCAGAGGCCGGGCAGTGATGACAAGCAGGAGCGCCTTAATCTGCTGGCTGACCAGCAGCGCCAGCGCCCAGGAGGCGGAATCCAACCAGTGCGCGTCCTCGAGCACGATCAGCTTGGGAGATTGGCTGGCCACCGCGCCCAGCACCCGCAGTAGGAAATCGCGCGTATTGTCGGCGCGCACCTGCCCCGTCATCTGCGTGGTCACTTCGTTATCCGGTATCTCCAGCGGCAGAACGGCATTCAGCAGAGGCGTTAATTGAAGCCCGTGCGCATCCAACCCCAGCTTCTTGAGCGACTGCCGGCGGGCGTTGGAGTCGCGCAATGCCTCTCCGCCCAGGAGCTGGCTGAACACCGGCCGCCAGGCATGATACGGCGTCAGTGTTTCGACGGCGTCGCCGGTCTGGGTGATGGCCAGCGCGTCGCCCGCCCCGACAAAAGCCTCAATGCCCAGAGTGCGGGCTTGCCCCAGCAAGTCTTCGACCAGGCGTGACTTGCCCAGCCCGGCTTCGCCTTCGACGAGGATGACGCCGCCCTGACCGCCCAGCAAAAGCTGCAGCCGCCCCACCATGGCCATCCGTTCAGCGGTTCGCCCGACCAGGAGCGCCTGGGAATCCGCTTCCACCAGGCGGGCGCGCAGTGCTTCGCCGCGCGGCCGGTAGATGGCCACCGGCTCGGCGCGCCCCTTGACCATGATGGCCGGCAGCGCTTCAAAGTCAATGACGCGCTGCGCCGCCTGATTGGTCGCCTCGTCACACAGGATGGTGTCCGGCGCGGCCTGCATCAACCGCGCGGCGAGGTTCACCACGTCGCCGATCATGGTGTACTCGCGCCGCTGGGCGTTGCCGACAGACCCGCAGAACGCGCGCCCGGTCGTCACGCCAAAGGCGCTCGGCACGGCCAATTTGCGCAGTTCGTTCTGCATGGTCAGCGCCACCTGCACGCCGCGGGCGGGGTCATCCTCATGGGCCAGCGGAGGCCACCCCAGGACGGCCAGCAAGGACACCCCTTTTTCATCCACACTCAGCTTGTCCACGCTCCCTTCATAGCGGTAGATGGCCGTCTGTAACGTGCGGACGATGTGATGCGCATGGTCCACCGAGGTGCGGTGGTCGAGGGTGGGGAGGTGGGCAAAGATCACTGTGACCCGCCGCAGTTCGGCCAGCCAGCCCGTCTGTCCCGCAATGAGCCGGGTCCGAATAGCGCCGGGGACGTAGGCCTGCACCGCCGGAATCGTCTCCGCCGTAAGAGGGGCGCGATGCAGCGGAAAGGGCGGGATGGGCGCACGCACCGAGGTGAGACGGATGCCGCCCAGGGGAAGGACTTCACCCGTGCAGGCCCCCTGCACCAGGCCCCACGCCTGCGGCGAGACAATCACCTCGCCCGGCTCGGCCTGCCGCTCAAGCGCGGTGACTTCCGGCAGAAGGTCGCCGGCCACCAAGAGATGCCAGCGTCCATACTCGCCGCCGAGGTGCTCCAGAAGGACTTCTCCCATGCCCACCCCCATCCGCAGGGCCAGGCGCGCCTCGGTGGCGTCGAAGCCCTGCAGCGCCCGCTGCGCGGTGGAGGCGCATTGCACCGCGCTCAAGACCGCCGCATACGCCGCGGCCGTCGGCTGGGCAAACCCGTCGCCCGGCAGGTCAGCCACTGGCCATAATGCCAACAGCGCGTCGCCCGCGAACTTGACGATGTCACCCCCATGGGCCGTGATGAGGTCAATCAACTGCCCGAAGTAAGTGTTCAGCAGACGCGATAACTCTTCAATGCCTTGCGGGCCGCGTTGCGAGAGACGTTCGGCCAGCGGGGTGAAGCCCGAGACATCGGCGAAGAGCGCCACCGCCGGCGAGCG